>QMCE01000653.1_pt1 | contig 26073 bp, 21 predicted proteins | sample 1821851 | NCBI WGS metagenome assembly QMCE01 (sample SAMN09453174, study PRJNA476694) | Termite gut metagenome, whole genome shotgun sequencing project. | isolation source: worker | host: Odontotermes sp. | place: South Africa:Pretoria | collected 2016-01-28 | reverse complement strand
GATATAGATGGGAAGTGGACAATTGTTGATGTAATTTCTGACAGCCCGTATGACAGGGGTAACGGAAAGGTATACAATGTGCCGGAAGAAGGCTTGAACCCTGGCCCCATGCCGGCACAGAAATATACAGATGTCAAGGGCACGGATTGGTTTTGGGAGTACGTCAACGAAGCTTTGTATGAGGGTTTCCTAAATGGAACAAGTGATACCACATTTTCACCGCACAATGCCATGACAAGGGGCATGTTTGTCACAGCCCTCGGAAGAATTGCGGGCATTGATATAAATGAATATCAGGGAAGCACATTTAATGATGTAAAACAGGGCAGATATTATTTCCCGTATGTCAACTGGGCAAATGAGAAGGGTATTGTGCAGGGCTTTACGTCGTCAACCTTCCGTCCGAATGCAAATGTCACAAGAGAACAGGCAGTTTTAATTCTTTCTCGCTTCTTAGAGATAGATGAATACGATTTGTACGACCAATTTCCCTGTGTCGTTGACGGCGACACGCCGAGCTTCACGGATATAGAAGACACGGTTCCGGAATTTAAGGAGAAGTATCTCACGCTTTATCAGACCTCTATTTTCGAGGGAAAAACACTGACGACGTTTGCACCCAAGGATAATCTCAAGCGTGCCGAGGCGGCAAAGATTCTTGTCTATGTAGACAAGATGTTAGCAGGGGAAACAACAAGATATTATGAAGAACCGCTTATCTATAATATTCCATGGCATTGGTGGGGAAGAATATCCATGTGGCCGACCGGTGACGATTTTGCCGCAAGTGAAGCCGCCTTGTTTGAAAGCAGCATGTGGGAGACAACGGAATTCGGCGATGGTGATGAATATAACGGGCATCTCTTCTCGCTCTATTTTGTAGAAGATGCAGGGAATAACTTTGACGCATTCACAAATGACGACGGAAGCCTTAGAGAAGGATTTTCATTAATCGGGGAGACCTCTTTTGTAATTAAACCCAATGGAAGTGATGTTGAAGAAACACACGAAGTGCAAATTATTCTTCAAAAGCCCACGACACCTCAATATGACCCAAGTGACCTAAAAACCGCAAAACTGTATAACAGACTTGCAAAAGATGTGGATAAGGTAGTGGGGAGCTTCATGTATTCGTCTAACAGGCTCTAATCAAATGTTAATAAAAATCTCCCTTAACAGGGAGATTTTTGTTTTCTCAGCGCATAAAAAGCGATTCACAAATAATTGTGGATTTTCGGTGAAAAGCATGGTAAAATATAGATGGAATCAAGGGAGGCAATTCTCTCAGAATATAAAATCATTCCCTAAACGGAGGTGCACTATGAAGCTAATACTTGCAATTGTCAGCAACGATGACAGCGGGGCCGTTTCTTCTGCCCTGACAAGAGAGGGCTATTCTGTCACGAAGCTTGCGACGACAGGCGGTTTTCTTATGGCGGGAAACACCACTTTTATTGCCGGCGTAGACGATGAAAAGGTAGATGATGTCATAAGCATAATATCCAAGCAGAGCAGCAGGAGAACACAGATAGTTCCGAGCACTTCAACAATGGATGTGGGAATGTATTCTTCCTTCCCCGTAGAGGTGACAGTGGGCGGCTCAACGATATTTGTATTAAATGTGGACAGGTTTGAGAAGGTTTGATGAATTTCAAGTTTGCGGGGAATAATCATGTATTGACGCTCCTTTCGGAGATGAAATCAGCGGGGCGGTTTCCGCACGCAGTTATCTTCCAGGGAGAAAAGGGAACGGGAAAAAAGACGCTTGCCAGAATGATGGCTGCGGCGCTGGTCTGCACTGCCGAGAACGCACCGTGCGGAGAGTGTGCCGCATGCAAAAGGGCGGCGGCAGGCTCGCACCCTGATATAAGGATAGAAGAGGGGAGTGGGGCGACTCGCTCCCTTAATGTTGAAGCGGCAAGGCGAATAATCCTTGACGCATACAGAATGCCGGAGGAAGCGGATTACAATATCTATCTGCTTTTTGTGGAAAACAAAATGCCGGAAATCACGCAGAATAAGCTTCTGAAGCTGATTGAAGAGCCGCCCGGAAATACGGTTTTTATCATAACGATTCCGTCGGCCGAAAGCTTGCTTCCGACGATACGCTCTCGCTCACAGATATTCACCCTGCGCCCGCCGGCAATTGAAGAAGCCGTAGACTATGTTGTATCAACCGGCATGGAAAGAGCTGAGGCAGAGAGTTTTGCGGAGGCTTGTGGCGGGAACATCGGCAAAATGCTCGAGGAAAAAGAAGAGGGAGAGGAAGGGGCTTCGGTGATTGCCGAGAGAATTGCTTTTGCAGCAGCGAAAAAAGACGCCCAAAGGCTTCTGGAAGTGACGGCGCTGCTTTCAAGGAACAGGCAGCTTATCGGAGAAGTGCTGGAGAAGCTTGCTGTAATCTTCAGAGACGGCTGCGTGCTGAGGGCGGGAGGAAATGAAATCCTTTCATCGTCAAAAGAAGCTGCGAAAGAGCTTGCAAATCGCTCTGCTGCAGATTTGCTGTTTTTAACTGACAGCATAGCAGAATGGAAAAGAAAGCTTGACAGAAACGCCAATATGTCACTGCTAATTACGAGCATGTGCATGGAGATGGCTTAATAAATATAGATTCGGAGAAGAACATGGAGATAGTCGGCATAAGATTCAAGGAGACAGGCAAGGTATACTATTTTGACCCGAAGGGTATAGTCATGCAGCTCGGCGATAAAGCCATTGTTGAGACAGCAAGAGGGCTTGAATGCGGCGAGGTTGCACTGGCGAACAAAAATGTGAAGGAAGAGAATATCGTTCAGCCGCTTAAAAGGGTGATGAGAAAAGCGACTGAGGCGGATATAAAAAAGGTTGAAGAGAATAAGCAAAAGGAAAAAGATGCCTTCATTCAGTGCGAGGAGAAAATTGCCGAGCACAAGCTTGAAATGAAGCTTGTGGACGTTGAAATCACGTTTGATAACAGCAAAATTCTCTTTTACTTCACATCAGACGGCAGGGTGGATTTTCGTGAGCTCGTAAAAGATTTGGCGGGTTTATTCCGTACAAGGATAGAGCTAAGGCAAATAGGTGTGCGTGATGAGGCCAAGATGATAGGCGGCATCGGTATATGCGGGCGGCCCTTCTGCTGCTCTTCTTATCTCAACGGCTTTCAGCCTGTCTCGATAAAAATGGCGAAGGAGCAGGGCTTATCTTTGAATCCTGTCAAAATTTCAGGTGTTTGCGGACGCCTGATGTGCTGCCTTAAATATGAGCAGGAAGCATATCTTGATTTGTTGCGCACAACACCGAAGGTGAACGCCATCGTTTCAACCGATGAGGGCAGAGGCATTGTAATAGACCAGAATCTCCTCACAGGCAAGCTGACTGTCCGCCTTGACAAAGACCCTGACGCTGCGCCGCAGGTTTTTAAGGTCGGCGAGGTAAAGGTGATTAAGGATGGCAAGATACAGGTTGACAAAAAAGAGATTGACGAGCTGAAAAACCTCGAAGAGGGATAAGCAAAGCGGACAGGAAGTGAAGCTATGAGCATGGCTCTTTACAATCAGTTGATTGAAGAGAAAAAGACAGCATATAAAGGCGGCATCTATCGCCTTAGTCAGATTATTTTTGCCTATAACAGTAACCGCATTGAAGGCAGCAGGCTCACAGAGGAGCAGACAAGGCTTGTTTTTGAAACGAACACAATTATTTCAAATGCTAATGAGAGCCTTAGTGTTGATGATATAACAGAGACAACAAATCATTTTAGCCTTTTTGATTATATGCTCGAAACATGCAAGCAGTCTTTGACGGAAGAGCTGATTAAAAAGTACCATGAAATACTGAAAAAGGGGACATCACAGTCACGGCTTTCATGGTTCAAGGTAGGAGAATACAAATCCCTGAACAATACAATCGGAGATTTAGCGGTGACATCAGCACCTGAGAATGTTCCGAATGACATGAAAGCTTTGCTTTCGAAGTATAATAATCTTAAAAGCATTTCGTTTGAAGAAATTGTGAGATTTCATTATAATTTCGAGAAAATCCATCCGTTTCAAGATGGGAACGGTCGTGTGGGCAGAATGATTATGTTTCGTGAATGCCTTAAGAATAATATAATGCCTTTCATTATTGAGGATAAAAACAAGGCTTTCTATTATCGTGGGCTTTCGGAATATCCGAAAGAGCCGGGGTATTTAATTGACACCTGCCTGCATTCGCAGGACAGTTATGCAGCCCTTTGTGAAGAGTATCTTCCACGGCAATAAAGTGTTTGATTTTTCTTAGAAATATGTTATCATATGCTTGTAAATATTCTATACGGAGGTGCTTATTATGGCATATAAAATCGGCGATGACTGCATTTCGTGCGGCGCGTGTGCAGGTGTTTGCCCTGTTGAGGCAATTTCAGAGGGCGACGGCAAGTATGTAATCGACGCAGACAAGTGCACAGATTGCGGCTCATGCGAGGCGACCTGCCCCGTTTCCACAATCAGTGCAGGCTAAGAACGAACAGCGGAAAGCTTGGTTATCGCCAAGCTTTTTTGTTTGAGGAAAATTATGGAACGATGGGAACGGCTGAATGACGAATACGGTTTATATGTCACGAAAGAGCATGGTTTTTCGACTGACACAATTCTGCTTGCCGATTTTTCCATGCCGAAAAAATCGGAAGCATGCGCCGATTTTGGCACAGGAGCAGGAGCAATTGCGTTTCTCTGGAAGATAAGAGCCAACCCGAACATGATTTATGGAATCGAAATTCAGGAGAGTGCTGTGAATCAGGCATGGAAATCTCTCTTGCGAAATAGATTTGATAAAATGGAATTCATCCACGGCGATGTGCGCAAAAATATGCTTCCAAACGGAAGCATAGATTTAATTGCATGTAATCCGCCGTATAAAGCCAAAGAGGACGGTGTGAAAAGCGTCAGCGAAGAAAGAAGAATAGGCAAGGCATGAAGAGAGCCTTACAATCGAAGAATTGACAAAGGCGGCGGCATATGCCCTGAGGTTCGGCGGAAGTTTTTGTCTTTGCCAACGCCCGGAAAGACTTGTTGATGTAATAGCTGCATTGAGAAGCCATAAAATTGAGCCAAAACGGCTGCGTTTTGTCCAGCAGCGGCAAAGCACAAAGCCTTCCTTGTTTCTCCTGGAAGGGAAAAAGGGCGGAAAAAGTGGGCTTATTGTTGAGCCTGCTTTCATAATAGAGAATGAAAGCGGCGGATTTTCAGATGAAATGAAGGCCGCATACGGAGATTATTATTTGAGGGAGAGAGATGAAAGAGATTGAAAATGCGCTTTATGTGGTCGGCACGCCGATTGGAAATCTTGAGGATTTATCCCCCAGAGCAAAAGAGGTTCTTTTAAGGGTTGATTTCATCGCCGCCGAAGACACGCGGGTGACGGTTAAGCTTCTTAACAGGTTTGAAATTAAGAAGCCGCTTGTAAGCTTTTTTGAGCATAATAAATTTGAAAAGGCAGGGCAAATTATAAGCCGCATAGCGGCGGGAGAAAGCTGTGCGCTTGTGTCTGACGCAGGAATGCCCGCAATTTCTGACCCCGGCGAAAGCCTGGTTGCGGCATGTGCGGCGCAGAATATACCGGTGTATACGGTTCCCGGTCCCACAGCGATGGCGTCTGCGTTATCGATAAGCGGGCTGCCGACAGGGCGGTTCACATTCGAGGGCTTTCTCAGCATGAATAAGAGGAACAGGACAGAGCACCTTTCGTCTCTGCAAAACGAGAGCCGCACAATGGTTTTCTATGAAGCCCCGCACAAGCTGCCGAAAACTCTATCGGATATGAAAAAAATATTCGGTGAAGAGAGAAGAATAGCTGTTTGCAGAGAGCTTACAAAGATACATGAAGAGGTGATAAGAACCAATCTTAAAGATGCGGCTAAGCTCTATCGGGAAAAAGAGCCCAAGGGGGAGTTTGTTCTTGTGATAGAGGGCAAAACGGAAGAAATGGAAAATGAAACTACGCTTGAAGAAGCGGTGAAGCTTGCAAAGGCACTGACAGACAGCGGGCTCTCAAAAAGTGATGCGGCGAAGGAGGCAGCACTGGAAAGCGGACATAAGCGTGGCGACATATATAAACTGCTGTTGGAATGATAAGCGATAGATGGTATAATTCATTATAAGAAGCGAGAATAAACCACCAAAGGGAGTGAGAAGTATGATTAGAAAAACCAAAATTATCTGCACACTGGGGCCTTCTACAGACGATGAGAAAATTCTGCGTGAGATTATGCTGAAGGGCATGAACGGCGCACGCTTTAATTTCTCTCATGCCACACATGAAGACGCAAAGAAAAAGATGGAGATGGTTATCAGGCTTAGAGAAGAGCTGGGGCTTCCCGTCGCAACAATCCTTGACACGAAGGGTCCTGAGATAAGGGTAAAAGCCTTCAAGGAGGGTAAAGTGACGTTGGAAGCGGGAGACGGCTTCATCCTCACCACAAGAGAGGTTGAGGGGGATAAGAATCAGGTTTCGATAACATATGCCGACCTCCCGAACGACTTGAAAACAGGGGCGTCTGTTCTCATTGACGACGGCTTGATTGAGCTGAAGGTTCAGCAGATAAACGGCCCGGATATTATCTGTGAGATTATCGACGGCGGAGAGGTTTCGAATAACAAGGGCGTGAACGTTCCGGGTACGAGGCTTTCCATGCCGTTTATAAGTGAGCGTGACAGGTCAGACATCATCTTCGGCATAGAAACGGGATTTGATTTCATCGCCGCCTCATTTACACGCAGCGCAGAGGATATTCTCGCAATAAGAAGCATTTTGAAGGAATTCGACTGCCACACGATAAATATAATCGCTAAAATCGAGAACATGGAGGGTGTTGATAATATAGATGAAATCCTCCGTGTTGCAGACGGAATAATGGTTGCCAGAGGAGACATGGGAGTTGAAATTCCGCTGGAGGATGTCCCCGTACTGCAAAAGAGGCTCATACACAAGGCGTATCAGGCGGGCAAGCAGGTTATTACGGCGACGCAGATGCTGGAATCAATGATGAAGAATCCACGCCCGACAAGGGCTGAAGCGACGGATGTGGCGAACGCCATATATGACGGCACAAGCTGCATCATGCTTTCGGGCGAAACAGCGGCGGGGAAATATCCTGTTGAGGCGGTTGAGACAATGGTGCGCATAGCCGAAAAAGCAGAAAGCGACATAAATTATGTCCGTCGTTTCAACAACAGAGATAACAGCGACATCGCATTTGACGTTACGAATGCAATATCACATGCCACCTGCACAACGGCGCACGACCTCGGTGCCTCGGCGATTATCACGGTGACGAAGTCCGGCATAACAGCAAGGCAGATTTCGAAATTCCGCCCGAACAGCCCGATTGTCGGCTGCACGACGGAGGAAAATGTCTGCCGCCAGCTTAATCTTTCATGGAATGTCGTCCCAATTGTGATAGAAGAGGAAACCGATACGGACGCTCTGTTTGATGCGGCGGTTCATGCAGCCGAGAAAACAGGCGTAGCCAAAAGCGGTGACATCGTTGTCATCACGGCGGGAATGCCGCTGGGCATAACGGGCACAACAAACATGATGAAGGTTCATCTGGTCGGCAATGTGCTGCTGACAGGCGTGGGCATAACTGAAAAAAGCGTCTCGGCAAGGCTTTGCGTTTGCAGTGTTCCCGGTGAACTTGCAAAGAGCTTCCGTGACGGCGACATCATTGTAATCCCCGAGACAAGCAATGAAATTGTGGATTATATGCGGCGTTCATCGGGCATAATAACAGAGATGGCAGGCACGAACACGCATGCCGCAATCGTCGGGCTGGCGATGGATATACCCGTCATCACAGGTGCGATAAATGCAACGCAAATCTTAAAAAGCGGTGCGGTTGTTAATTTGGACGCAAAGACAGGATATGTTTCAAGCTGCTGAGTAAAATAAAAGGCTCTCCTTTCGGAGGGCCTTTTTGTATGCCGATTAAATGCGTTTGGGCGAGAGCAGAAGCTTCCATGAGAATTTCTCTTCATTGAAGCGGTACTTTTCCTTGAGTGCAGGACCGCAGCTGTTTGAGCCGATTCCGCTCATTTTTTGAGAGAAGCTCTTCCTGTGTGTATTCAGACGCATTGAAGCTGAAGAAATTATCTGCCGCCGCTGTGAGAGTTGAGGAATTTCCGATGAGGCAGACATAACGGCAACCCCAATGCGAGGAGTTTTCCTGCGGCTTGATATAGTTTTCAAACATATCTGAGACATTTTCTTCAAATACGCCGAGATATGACGCACGGCGTTTGTCGATATAGCTTTCATACGGACCGTAGCCGAGATATTCTGCTTTGCTAAAATCAGCCGGCATAAAGAGGCGCACACCGAAGCGTGGGAGATACGGGAAAGCCATATCCTTTTCAGCCTTGATGTCAGCAAGAATCTTTCCCTCGCCGTCAATTTCAAAGCTTGCAGAAATATCAAGGAATTTCTTCAGGTATATCGCCGCTATCCCGAGCTTGACGGAAATAAGCGGGTTGCCTGCTTTACTCTCCGACAGCTTTGCGGAATACACCTTCACCGTTTTGCGGTCATAGCCGAACTTCTCCCATTCCCTGCGGATGTTGCGGTCATTGTCCGTCGGCGCACGGTAAATGTTCCATTCCATGGGCTTTGTAATCAGCGGAATATTTTCATGGACAAGCTCACTGAAAAGCCCGCTCTGCTTGTCAAAGACATACCGAAGCTTTGCATTTTCAATGCTGATATATCTTGCGCCCTCATGCGTTTTGAATTTCCCTCTTTTCATTTTTGGGAAAGCAGGCTTGCTTTTGCTTATAATCAGCTCATCAAAGCCGAAATCAAAGCCCTTGTCATAAAACTCAGTGTCTTTCCTTGATGAATAATAGACAATGAAGGTGACATCCTTGCCGCTTGGAAGGGTTGGCAAAGCATAGCGGAAAGTTTTGTGAGGCAGGATATTCATGTCGTCAATTTTGCCGGAATACATTGCTTCGCCGTCGATAAGAATTTCATAGCTCATGTCGATAAGCTCTGCACTCGGCGTGAAGTCAAGTGTGTTTCTGAAGGTTACGGTCTTCTTGGCTTTATCGAGGCGTGCACGTATCGGGCGCAGGCAGTTTTTGTATTCAATCAGCCCTGTGTGAGGGGTTCTGTCAGGATATACAAGCCCGTCCATGCAGAAGTTGCCGTCATGCGGGAACTCGCCAAAATCTCCGCCGTAACGGTAGATAGCTCTGCCGTCTGCCATGGTGCCGCCGTAAACGGCATGGTCACACCATTCCCAGGCAAAGCCGCCGCAGAAGCCGTCGTATTTATATATGAGCTCCATGTAATCCTCGATATCGCCGGGGCCGTTGCCCATGGCGTGAATATACTCACAGAGAATAAACGGGCGTGTGTTTGTTTTGTCGGCAAAATAAGCCTCAATATCCTCTGTCGGCGGATACATTCTGCTGTACAAATCAAGCGGGGAAATGTCAGGCGTTTTATCCGCAAGGGTGTAATGCTCGCTTTCATAATGCACAGGGCGTGAGGAGTCATACTCCTTGACCCATTTGGCGGCTTTGACAAAGTTCTCACCGTAACCGCTTTCATTGCCGAGCGACCATATAACCGCAGCGGCATTGTTCTTGTCACGAATGACGCTTCTCTGTACTCTGTCGAGAACAGATTTTTCATATATCGGGTTTTCTGCGAGCTCTGCATAGGTTTTCCGGTCGTCTGTGCCGAGGTATGAAACCACGCCGTGCATCTCTATATCGGCCTCGGCTATCACATAAAAACCGAGCCTGCTGCACATCTGCAAAAACCACGGTGCGTTGGGATAATGGCTTGTCCTTACGGCATTGATATTGTGCTGCTTCATCAAAAGCAAGTCATTATACGCCTGCTCTCTGCTTATGGTATAGCCTGTGATTGGGTCACTGTCGTGACGGTTGACGCCCTTGAATTTGACGTTCATGCCGTTTATCAGCAACACGCCGTCAATAATCTCAAATTTCCTTATGCCTATATCCTGCCTGATGAACTCACCGCCGGTTTCTAAAATAAGCATGTAAAGTGCGGGGCTCTCGGCATTCCACAGAACAGGGTTCTTCAATTTGAATTTGAGCTGTTTATTGCTGTTCGCCTCGGCGATAACCTCGCCATCAGGTGAGAACAGCTTTGCAGTTGTCTTCCCGTTGCCGACTATATCAAGGTTCACAATTATTTGAGCATTCTTCATTTTTGTATCAAGCTCTGTTTTAACAAAGAAATCACGCAGAAAGCTTTGGGGGCGCTGCAAAATATACACATCACGGAAAATTCCGCTCATGCGCAGCTTATCCTGGTCTTCGCAATAGCTGCCGTCACACCACTTCAGAACAAGCACGGCAATTGAATTTTCGCCTTTTTTGAGAAAGCCGGTTATCTCGAATTCCGAGGTGGAGTGCGAAACCTGGCTGTATCCGACAAATTCGCCGTTTATCCAGAGATAAAAGCAGGAATCAGCCCCCTCGAAATTGAGGAAGCTTCTGTAGGTGAGGTCTTCCTTGGTCACATCTATATTGCGCACATAAAGCCCTGCCGGATTTTCATCGGGGACATACGGCGGGTCATACGGGAAAGGAAACCGCACATTCGTGTATTGATGTTTATCATAGCCGTGGTTCTGCCAGCAGGACGGCACAGGAATGCTATCCATGGCTTCCTCGTCATATGAGAGGAAATCGCCGTTTTCATCTAAAGCCTCTGTGAAGGAGCTGAAAAACCTGAACGCCCAGTCTCCGTTTAAGGATATAACGCTTTCGCTTTCCCCTGCAGTCGCCGCTGCTTCTGTTTTTGCAGGAATATAGTAGCTCCTGTTTGAGGTGGTGCCGATGTGCAGAATATCCGGATTTTCGTGCAATTTTTCGAATGCCATTTCAATGCCCTCTTTCAATAAAAGTTGACCTTTTCATTAACAGTCTATATACTTAAAAAGGTTACCCTAACAAAGTCTAATAGTCAAGAGACTTATCATTATTTTAACTGACTTTCAGAATTTTATTTTTGGAGAGAGCAATGACATTCACTTTTTTCCTTTGCATGCTGCTTGCGTCAGCAATTATTGTGCTGACCTTCCTGAAAAAGCGGAGAACACTGAATGAAAAAAGCATTACTGCGTTGGTGGCGATAACATTTGCCGCCGCTCTTGCCATGCGCCTGCTCATAGGATATTTCGGCGACAGCTTTGTAACCGACATAGATTTATTCAAGTTCTGGGGCAGGGTTGTAAACGAGGTTGGCTTCAAGAGAGCATATAACGAAGTGTATATAGATTATCCCCCCGCTTACCTGTATATTCTCACGCTTCTTGAGAAGCTCAGGCTGCTGTTTGGTCTTGAAGAGAGCAGTGCAGCATACACATTTATGCTCAAGCTTCCCTCAATCATGTCCGATATGCTGACAGGGCTTGTAATCTATAAAATGGCAGAGCACAAGGCGTCAAAAAGCATTGGGCTTTTCCTTGCATTCATTTTCCTTTTTAATCCTGTAATCTTCTTTAATTCCGCACAGTGGGGGCAGGTGGATTCAATATGCACCCTTGTCTTGCTGTTGTCAATGTATCTGCTCTACAATGAAAAGTACATCGGCTCGGCAGTTGTCTACGGGCTTTCAATCGCACTTAAGCCGCAGATGCTCATTTTTGTGCCTGTATATGTTTTCTTCATGATGAAAAAGAGAAAGCCCGCTCAATTGGCTTTGGGGATTGTGTCGGCACTGATGACGATAATCCTGTTTGCAATTCCGTTTTCACAGGGCGCAGATTTTATGTGGCTGATTGATAAATATATCGGCACGATGGAGTATTATAACTTTTACAGCGTGAATGCGTTCAATATCTGGGGTGCATTCGGGCTGAACTGGGAATGGCTTCCCGAAGAGCCGCTGAAGATGCTTCTCACTGCGGCAGGGCCGGTTCTTGCAACGGTATTGTGCGGGGCAATAATCTTCCGGCACAAGGGAAAGGATTCTATCTTCATTGCCTCTGCCGCTTTGATGGCGGTAGTATACATTTTCACGGTAAAAATGCATGAGCGTTATCTGTATACAATTTTCGCCTTCATCTTGGCTGCGTATATTTTCGTCAGAGACAGGCGGCTTCTCTATGCTTATTCAACTGTTTCGTTTATACATTTCATATGTGTGTACCTCATTTTCCATTATTTTGAATATCAGGGCGGGTATTACGAGGCAAACAGCAGCATAACGGTGGTGCTTTCTGCTTTCCAGGTTCTCGTCTGCTGCTACTTGATTTATGTCATATTCAGCATCTATGTCAGAAGAAAGATTCTTCCTGAAACCCCTGATGATTATACACACGGATTAGTTCATGGAGAAATGCCGGAGCAGGAAAGAGAGCTTAAGCATGCCGAAAAAAGGCTGATTTTCGGGGAAGAAACAGACGCAAGGCTATGCAAGCGGGATATTTTGATTATGGTTGCCATTGCGCTTGTTTATGCCGCTATCGGGTTTTGGCAGCTCGGCTCAAACAATATGCCGGATACGCCCTGGCTGCCGAAAGAGGGAGAAAGCGTCGTCTTAGAAGCAGAGGACTACACCGATACAATCACATATATAGCGGGCATAGCACCTGACAGTGCACATTATGCCTCACGCATCGGGGTGAAATGTAAGCTTGAGACCTCAGACGACATGAAAACATGGGAAGACCACGGTGAGCTGTATGAGTCGCATGTGTTTGACTATAAAGAGTTTGCATTGCCTAATAAGGCAAAGTATATCCGCCTGACAGCGGTTGACGGAAAGGTGACGATAAATGAGGTGCTTTTCAGAAAATACGGCGAAGGTGTCCGTACGAAAGCAAAGCTTGTAAGCGGAGACGGAGAGGCGCTCGTTGACGAGCAGGAGGGGGTTCCTCTCTATCCGACATATTATGATGAAACATATTTCGATGAAATATATCATGCACGCACGGCATATGAGCATATTTTAGGGCTTGAGCCTTATGAGAATACGCATCCGCCGCTCGGTAAGCTGATAATTGCCGCCGGCATCAAGATTTTCGGCATGAATCCGTTCGGCTGGCGCTTCATGGGTGCGCTGTTCGGTGTTTTGATGCTGCCGGCGCTCTATCATTTAATAAAACAGCTCACCGGAAAAACCTTCCTTGCAGCTGTAGGCACGCTGTTGTTTGCCTTTGATTTCATGCACCTTACGCAGACAAGGATAGCGACGATTGACACCTATGCCGTGTTCTTTATTCTGCTGATGTTTGACGCAATGGTGGTTTTCATGCGAAAGGATATTAAAACCGAAAGCATGAGAAGCCTGCTTACTCCGCTTGCGTTTTCCGGTGTGTTTATGGGGCTCGGCGCTGCGTCTAAATGGACTGTATTATACGGTGCTGTCGGACTTGCCGCCGTATTCTTCATAAAACTATATGCAGCATACAAGAATGAAAAGCATGGCGAGGGCGAAACAGAAATAATCATTGAGAAAATCATCAAAATATGTGCCTGGTGCTGTCTGTGGTTCATAGCAATTCCGTTTGCGATATATTTCGTCGCTTTTCTGCCGCAGACCACTCTGCCGCACAATTCGGCGTTTGAATCATTCATCAGTTATCAGAAAAACATGTACGGCTATCATTCAACATTAGAGGCATCACACCCGTTTGCCTCAGCATGGTATGAATGGCCAATTGACTACAGGCCCATATGGTTCTATGACAACAAGGATTTAGGCGAGCTCGGCAAAGTGAGCACGATTACATCAATGGGAAATCCGGCGCTATGGTGGGCGGGAATACCTGCCATGATAGGTGCGGCCATTCTTGCCTTTAAGGAGAAAAGCAAAGCCTGCTTTGTGGCTTTAATTGGATTTGCCGCCGTATATCTTCCGTGGATTTTAGTTCCGAGAATTTCATTCATTTATCACTATTTCACCGCCGTGCCCTTCTTGGTGATTGCGCTGATGATTTGCTTTGATAAGCTTATGCAGCTAAGACATATGAGGCGCGGGCTTCTGCATGTGGAAGAGGGCGAAAGTGCTGTAAAGGTAGGTCATGCGGTTATAGTTGCATTTACGGTGATTTGCATTGTGTTGTTCGCACTGTATTTCCCTGTCATTTCAGGCGTGCCGACAACAGAAAAATATGCAAATGCACTTGAGCTTTTCCCAACATGGTACTTCTCATAAAAAAATCAATCGGAGGACATCATGAAACTTGCAACCTTTTTTGACCATATTGTGAGCATTTCAGAGCAGGAGCACATGCCGCTAAATGAGGCTTTGGCTCTTGCAAAAAAGATGGGTGTGGAGCTTTTGGAGGTTTCCACGGGCAATATTGAAACCATGGGGAAGGAAGAGATAAAAAGGCTTCTTGACGGGGCGGAGCTCGGGGTTTCGGAAATATGCGCCTACTTTGATTGGGGTAGGAGAACGATTTCTAAAGAAGACATCGAGCTGCTTGACAAAGCAGAGTATCTTAACACAAGAAAGATGCTTGTGATACCGGGATTTCATAATGAGGCGGATTCGCCCGGGGAACGAAACAGGCAGGTTGAAAACATGATTTCCGCCATGAATATCTATGCAGAGGAGGCCGAAAAGCACGGGGTTGCGCTTGTCATGGAGGATTTTGATTCGCCGCTGGCAGCGTTCAGTGACATCAGGGGGGTTAAGAGGTTTCTTGATAATGTGCCGAAGCTAAGCTTTGCCTTTGACACGGGGAACTTCTTTCCTGTGGGTGAAAATGTGTACGATGCATTTGAGACATTCAAGGATAAAATCAGGCATGTTCACCTGAAAGACAGAATGACGAAAGCCCCTGAAAACGGCACCGAGGCAAGAGCGATTAACGGCATAAAAATGTACCCCTGCCCTGTGGGAAGCGGCGAGATAGACATTGCGGGAATAATTGAGAAAATCAGAGAAACTGGCTATGATGACGTTTGTACGGCTGAATTCTACGGCTCACCGCATTCACTTGATTACCTGAAAAAGTCAATTGCGTTTATCAAGAAATACCTGGCATAATACGACATGTCATATGAAAGCAACCATGCAATATGCGTGGTTGCTTTTTTGCTTGGTATTAGTTTATCTTATCTTCGCCGTTTCAAGATGACGAATTTCTTTTCTGTACAGCCGGACAAAGAGGAAAATGCTGAGCGCCACCGAGAAGACCTCTGCAATCGGAAATGCCCACCATACCATGTGAAGCCCGATTGTTGAGAAGATATAGGTGAGCGGCAGAATGAGGACAAGCTGGCGCAGCAGGGAATTGAGAAGACTGTAGAAGCCCTTGCCGACTGCCTGGAACACCGTTGAAAGCACGATGCTCATTGCGGCAGGTGTGAAAATCAGGGAAATTGTGCGCAAGGCCTGCGTTCCTATTTCGATGATTTCGGGAGAATCTGTGAAGATTCGGAGCAGCTGCTCCGGCAGGAAGACAAACAATGCCATGCCGATTAAGCTGAAAATAAAATCAAAGATAACGGCATATCTTAAAGCCTCTGTGATGCGCTTCTTGTTCCTTGCACCGTAATTGAAGCCGATTATAGGCATCAAGCCCTGATTCATGCCGAAGATAGGCATGAAGATGAAGCTTTGCAGGCGGAAATAGAGACCGTATACAGTATAGGCGGCTGTACCGAAGCCGGCAAGAATGCCGTTCATCATCATCGTGAGGAAGCTGCCGATGCTCTGCATGACAATCGTCGGGAAGGCCACGCTGTAAATATCCTTAACGATTTTCCCGCTGAAACTGAAGCCCTTAAGCGTGATTTTAACCTTATGGCTCTTCAGAAGCAGCACACAGAGGATAATGATCATCGCCACAATCTGCCCGATAACCGTGGCTATCGCAGCACCTGTTACACCCATCGGCGGAATGAACCAGAAGCCGAAAATGAAAACGGGGTCGAGAATTATATTTATCACAGCCCCGAGAATATGGACAATCATTGGCATTATCATGTTTCCGGTGGATTGTAAAATCTTCTCGCATGTCACCTGAATAAAAATACCAAAGCAGAACATACAGCAAATGGAAAGATAGCTGTCACCCATGGCTATTATCTGCGGAATATCCGTGAACATCCTTATGAAAGGGTCTGTTCCCACTATGCCGAACACTGCAAAGGCAAGAGCTGAAATAAGCGCAAGAATCAGCCCGTGTGTTGCGGTGCTGTTTGCCTCATGGACCTTCCGCTGCCCCAAACGCCGTGAAATGACCGATGCCACACCGACGCCTGTTCCGACGCAGAATGCACCCATCAGAAAGTTTATCGGTGCCGCAAGAGAAACAGCAGCAAGAGCATCATCACTGACCTTTGCGACATAGTAGCTGTCAACGACATTGTACATGGCGGTGATAAGCATTGAAAGCATGGCAGGCGGTGACATCGAGAGAATCAGCCTTAGAATTGGCTGCGTCCCGAGTCGGTTCTTTGACGGGTCTTCCACCATTTTTTCTTCCATAACCTCATTATTATCTGACATTTTAACACTCCTCAAGCTTTAGTAAATTCACAATTAAATCGTATTATACCATAGAATTATATGAGAATAATTCCGGGCGGAGAATTTTAATTCTGAAATTGCGGGCAAAAGAAAAATCTCCCGACAGTCTGTCAAGAGATTTATGACTCTATTATTCATTGCCATTTCTCTCAATATCCTGTAAGAGTTTGTTGATTCGCTTCAGTGTTTTCCTATCTTGTGTTTGCAAATAGAGGTAATCATCCCAGGCCTTCTCAAACCACAATTTAATCATCGTCCACCTCAATGAGGTCATGCTCTACCAACTTTGTGTTTCCTGACTTCACATCAGCAATTGCTTTTCTTAAACGATTCATATTTGCCTCTGAATAAAATGGGTCTGCCTCAAGCTCAAACGGGATTTTCTGCTGACGAACCGCCGCCTTTGCAAAAACCGTAAACGCAGTTGTCATGTTCATTCCGATTTCATTAAAAAGCTCTTCAGCCTGTTTTTTTAACTTTTCATCCATACGTATAGTAATGCTTGTTGTTGACATAATATTGCCTCCTTAATTCGATTTCTTTTATCATTGTACAGCAAATCGCTTACATTGTCAATACGCATGATATAATCTTAATAAATTGAGAACAATCGGCAAATCGGTTGGCGATAATAAGCAAAATGTGATACAATATTAGGTGTTTTGAAATAGAAATAAGCATTAAATGAGCATATAGATTTGAAAAGGGGTAATAAACCAAATGGCGAATATACTGAAATCTCTCTTCGGCAATTACAGCAAGAGAGAGCTTAAAAGAATCGAGCCGCTTGTGGAGAAGGTTCTGGGTCTTGAAGGCAAGTATTCTTCGATGTCAGAGGAGGAGCTTCGCTCGCAGACAGATGTTTTCAAAGGTCGCCTTGAAAGAGGAGAGATGCTTGACGATATTCTGCCTGAAGCCTTTGCCGTGAGCCGTGAGGCTACATGGCGTGTGCAGGGGATAAAGCTTTATCCGACGCAGGTGCAGGGCGGAATTGTTCTACATCAGGGCAGAATTGCAGAGCTTAAAACAGGCGAGGGCAAAACAAACACAGTTGTCCTGCCGGCATATCTGAATGCGCTTACAGGCAATGGCGTTCATGTTGTAACCGTCAATGACTATCTTGCAAAATATCAGTCTGAGATGATGGGCAGAATCTACCGTTATCTGGGGCTCAGCATAGGCGTTATCCTTAACGGGCTTGACAATTCCGAGAGAAGAGAAGCGTATGCCTGCGACATCACTTACGGCACAAACAATGAATTCGGCTTTGATTATCTGCGTGATAACATGGTGATTTACAAAGAAAACCGTGTTCAGCGTGGGCACAGCTTTGCCGTGGTGGACGAGGTGGACTCAATCCTCATTGACGAGGCGAGAACGCCGCTTATCATTTCGGGTGCAGGAGAGCAGTCAACCGAGCTGTATTCACTTGCCGATAAATTCGCAAAGACGCTTAAATATGTCAAGGTGGCGGAGACAGACGATAAAAAAGACACAGATGAGCTATATGAAGAGTATGACTATATCGTCAACGAAAAGCTGAAAACCAGCTCTCTGACTAAAAGAGGCGTGAAAAAGGCGGAGACCTATTTCAGCCTTGAAAACCTCACTGACCCGGACAATATTCAGATTCAGCATCATATAAATCAGGCGATTAAGGCCAACGGCATAATGAAGAGAGACATTGACTATGTCGTGCGTGACGGCGAGGTCATCATCGTCGATGAGTTCACAGGGCGTCTGATGTACGGCAGGCGCTATAATGAGGGGCTTCATCAGGCGATTGAGGCGAAAGAGGGCGTGAAGGTGGCAAGAGAGAGCAAAACTCTGGCCACGATTACATTCCAGAATTATTTCCGCCTGTATAATAAGCTTTCGGGCATGACGGGAACGGCGATGACAGAGGAAGAGGAATTTGCCGAAATCTATAAGCTTGACGTTGTGGAAATCCCGACATATAAGCCGATGATTCGTGAAGACAGCCCGGATGTTGTATATCAAACAGAGAAGGCAAAGTATGAAAATGCCATTGAGGATATAGTAGAATGCCATGCGACGGGTCAGCCGATTCTTGTCGGCACAATCACGATTGAGCATTCGGAGATGATAAGCAAAATGCTCAAAAAGCGTGGTGTGCCGCATGTGGTCCTCAATGCGAAGCACCATGAGAAAGAGGCGGAGATAGTTGCGCAGGCGGGCAAAAAGGGTGCCGTGACAATCGCAACGAACATGGCGGGACGCGGAACGGATATAATCCTCGGCGGAAACGCCGACTACATGGCAATGGCCGAGATGAGAAGGCAGGGCTATGAAGAGGAGATGGTGGTTGAGGCGACGGGCTACAGCCAGACAGATGACAGCGAAATTTTAGAGGCACGGAAGATTTACCATGAGCTCAATGATAAATATAAGGCGGAGATAGCGGTTGACGCCGAAGAGGTTAAGGAGCTCGGCGGACTGTATATAATCGGCACCGAGCGACATGAGTCAAGGCGAATCGACAATCAGCTGCGTGGGCGTTCAGGGCGTCAGGGAGACCCGGGAAAGAGCAGATTCTATATCTCGCTTGAAGACGAGCTTATGCGCCTCTTTGGCGGTGAGCGCATTCAAATGATAATGAACCGCATGAACATTGACGAGAACACGCCGATTGAAGCAGGCATGGTATCGAATTCAATCGAATCGGCGCAGAAGAAGGTGGAGAGCCGGAACTTTGCCATCAGAAAGAATGTTTTGCAGTATGACGATGTCATGAACCGCCAGAGGGAGATTATCTACGGGCAGAGAAATCAGGTGCTCGACGGCGATGACATGAAGGTGCAGGTCATGAAAATGATTGACGAAAGCATAGAGGCGAATGTCAAGACATATATGCCTGCCGATGCTGTTCATGATGACTGGGATATTAACGGGCTCAAAGAGACCTATCTCGGCTGGATGATAACCGACAGGGATTTGAAATACACGAAGGATGAGATTGAAGAGCTTGACCCTGAAACCGTTTCAGAGGAATTGAAGGAAAAAGCAAAAGAGCTGTATGAGAGAAGAGAGGAAGCTTTTACACCCAAGATTATGCGTGAGGTGGAAAGAGTGGTGCTTCTCAAAAACGTTGACAGCGAATGGATGGACCATATCGACGCAATGGAGCAGCTCAAGGACGGAATACGCCTCAGGGCATACGGGCAGCACGACCCTGTTGTGGAGTATCGCTTAGAGGGCTTTGACATGTTCGACAGCATGATTGAGGCAATCCGCCAGAACACCGCAAAGATGGCGCTTACAGTGCAGCTGCGTACACCCGACGCACCCAAGAGAGAGCAGGTGGCGAAAATTACGGGCGCAAGCTCTGGCGGTGACGGAACGGTGAAAAAGCAGCCGGTGAAAAAAGACAAGAAACCGGGAAGGAACGACCCCTGCCCCTGCGGCAGCGGGAAGAAGTATAAAAAATGCCACGGCATGAATGAGTAAAACAGGAGGGCGATTATGAAGAAAATCATATGCGGGCTGTTGGCGGCTGTAACGGTATTATGCTTTGCCGGCTGCGATTCCATCCCGCTTCCGGGATTTGAAGATTACGATATATCAGGGCATATTGAAGGGCTTCTGGACAGCAGTTATCTTCAGGATAATTCAAAGTATATGGAAGTGACAAGCCTGACGGCTGAAGGTGTAGCTGAAAACAATGCAATGACGGTTCAAAATGCCGCAACAAGGTTTTGCAATACCTTTGCTGTTACTCCGAATGCGGAGCAGATGACAAGCCTGAAGGAGGTCTTCTCAGAAGCATACAGGCTTTCCAAGTATACAGTGAACGAAGCTGAGGAAGTGACCACAGGCTATTATATCCCTGTGGATATAACACCGCTGAACAATATCAGAGAATGCACCCCGGCTTTTGACGAGGCGAAAAAGAGAATAGAGGATGAGTATAACCAGCTGTCTATGGCAGGCCTTGACGACGGCATGGCAGAGAGCAATAATGAAGACGATGATTATTTTTCTGATGAAGATGATTACTATGATGAAGACGAAGATTCCGGCACAATAGAAGACCCTGCAACACCGCCGCCGATTGATTATGAGGCGATGAACCGTGAGATACTTGACGAGATGATTCAGATTATGAAGACATCCTTGCTCAACCCCACATATGACGAGCCGACGAGCATAACGCTTGATATTCGTGTGGAGGATAACGGGGATATACTTCTTGACACAACGCAGACCGATACGATAGACGAAACCGTAGTAATAATTGCGAGGAAGTGATTTTATTAAAAGCATCAGAATAAAAGAAATGTACAGCTTAGAGCACAGTATGGCAATGCCGTTGCTTCAGGAATTTGAATATCCGTGGGAGGCACTTCCGGAGATTGGCAGCTTCATCATGAAGCTTGGGGAAAGCCTGCCGCCTGATGAATATGAAAAGCACGGTGAAAACGTGTGGATTTCGAAAACAGCGAAGATTTTTCCGAATAATTACATAGCAGGGCCGACGATTATCGGGTACAACACGGAGGTGCGCCCCGGTGCGTTTATAAGGGGCAATGCGCTTGTGGGAGAGAATTGCGTGGTCGGGAACTCGACAGAGCTCAAAAACGTGATTCTCTTTGACAACGTTCAGGTTCCGCATTACAACTATGTAGGCGATTCCATTCTCGGCTTCAAATCTCACATGGGTGCGGGGGCGATAACATCGAATGTGAAGCAGGATAAATCGCCCGTTACGATTTCCGCAGGTGGCGAGAAAATCGACACAGGGCTGAAGAAATTCGGCGCAATGCTTGGCGATAATGTCGAGGTCGGGTGCAATTCTGTGCTTAACCCCGGCACGGTTATAGGCAAGGAAGCCCGTGTTTACCCGCTTTCTATGGTGCGTGGCGTCGTGCCGTGCAAGACAATTCATAAGAATGACGGGACGATGGTGGAGATAAAATAGGGTAAAATAAAGAAAGGGAGAGCAGTTGCTCTCCCTTTTGTGCTTTAACTTACTTCAAAACCAGCTTCACCGGGCAGTGGTCGCTGCCCGTGACCTCAGGCAGAATTGCTGCGTCCTGCAGCTCGCCTTCGAAGCCCTCGGAGACAAGGAAATAGTCAATGCGCCAGCCGACATTTTTTGCACGTGCCTGCCCCATATAGCTCCACCACGAATAGGCGTCTTTCATATCGGGGTAGAAATAACGGAAGGAGTCAATGAAGCCGCTTGCCAAGAGCTCTGTCATCTTGCCACGCTCTTCATATGTGAAGCCTGCGTTGCCGATATTGCTTTTGACGTTTTTGATGTCTATCTCCTTGTGTGCCACATTCATGTCACCGCAGACAATCACCGGCTTCTTCTTTTTGAGCTCGCCTAAAAAATCCCGGAAAGCGTCTTCCCATGTCATGCGGTAATCGAGCCTTGTCAGCTCACGCTGTGCATTTGGGGTATATACATCAACAAGGTAAAATTTATCATACTCCGCAGTTATAACCCTGCCCTCTGTGTCGTGCTCGGGGATATTCATGCCGTTCGTGACGGAGATAGGCTCAGCCTTAGAAAAAATCGCTGTGCCGGAGTAGCCTTTCTTCTCCGCCGAGTTCCAGTATTCATGGTAATCGGGAAAGTCAAAGGTTGCCTGCTCCGGCTGCATCTTGGTCTCCTGCAGGCATATTATGTCAGGGTTTTCTGCTTTGAGAAAATCGGCGAAGCCTTTGTTCATGGCCGCACGCAGCCCGTTTACATTCCAGGATATGAGATTCATAATTGCTCCTTTTTCACATTTCATTTGCTACAATTATATGGTATAATCATTAGTAAAGCAAATTTTGGAGGTAAATATGCAAAATCCTATAGTCACATTTGAAACAACTGCCGGCATGATGAAAGCCGAGCTTTATCCCGACCTTGCACCCAACACAGTGCATAATTTCATCTCACTCGTTAAAGACGGCTTCTACGACGGAACAATCTTTCACCGTGTGATTCCCGGCTTCATGATTCAGGGCGGCGACCCCGACGGCACAGGAATGGGAGGTCCCGGATATGGTATTAAGGGGGAGTTCTCGGGCAACGGCTTTGAGAATGATTTGGAGCATACTCTCGGCGTGCTCTCCATGGCAAGAAGCATGCACCCTGACAGTGCGGGCTCGCAGTTCTTTATCATGGTTGACGACGCCTCGCACCTTGACGGCAACTATGCAGCATTCGGCAAGCTGACAGAAGGGGAGGATGTGGCACTTGCCATTGCGAATACTCCGAGGAATGCTCAGGACCGACCCGACACAGAGCAGAAGATGATTAAGGTTACAGTGGAGACATTCGGCGAGGATTATCCCGAGCCGCAGACGGTATAACAGCAAAAAGGACATTCACACAGGTGAATGTCCTTTTTGCCTGAGCTTAAGATGTGATTAAAAAATGAATGTAGCTCAATAGAAAATCACCGAGCTTACTACTCTTTGAACTCAGTTCTTCAGCCATCCTTCAAGCTGCACCTCCATGCCGGAATAAAAATCGGGCGAAGCCTTGCTGACAGTCTGGAAATCGAATTCCCGCCGGAGATTTCCGTAAACAGGCGGGTCATAAAAGCACTTTTCTCCGCGTCTATTGTTTCAAAGTCCATTGCATCGCCGCTATAATCCGGATACTCTAACTCTACTTCCACATTAGGGTATTCTTTCTGAAACATTTTTACCAGTGGATAAATGCCAATGTTATCCATCTTCAGCGGAAAAGCAATTTTGAGATTTCCCTCAAGCGTATTCGCCGTGCTTGAGGTCTCCGTGGAAGATTGAGTATCCGACGAAGCAGAATATCAATGTTAATGGCAAAAGTCAATCATCCGCATCGTGCAAAACATCGGATATTGGATAATCATATCACAAATATCGGCTGACATTTTCACTATAGCTAATTATTATGATCTCATATCTGCATCACATCATCAGCTAATTAAAAGAGCTCGGGAAATGAAGCGAAAATCAGAGCAAGCTATTGCTTTAAGTGCTCTTTGTAGCACCTCATTTCCTCTAAGATAGGAGAGAAAACTATGAGATGTATTTATCGAAGATTTTTAGCAGCATTAATCTGCTTTTCGCTTCTGTTCATTTTTTGCTCCTGCCAAGATGAACAAGACGCGATTTACAGTAACGCCCTCGCAGAGCTAAGCAGCCAGGAAGAGCCCGAGAGCGCTGAAGGCAGCTTCGCCGGAGAGCTGGTGATAATGGCAGACGAGCGCATGGGTGAGCTGTCATGGGGCTCACGTATAGACGAGTTTAATAAAATATATCCCGATGTGTCAGTGGTGTTCAATGATGTCGGAGATGAGTTCGAGAGCATGAGTACCGCCATCCTGAGTGGCGAGGCAGGCGATATTGTTGACCTCATGAACATACCCTTTTTCAAGTATGCGCAGAGCGGTCTTTTCGTTGATTTATACCCGTATTTTGCAGCAGACGAAGACTTTAACCTCGATGATTTCTATTCCAACGTTTTCGCAGCAAATGAATATGACGGCAAGTTGTATGCGTTTCCGAGACAGTTTTCATATACCTGTTTCAGGCTAAACGAGGAGCTTCTTTCGGGAGCAAGCTCGCCAGATAAATTTGAAGAATTAAGTTACAAAGATATTGCGAAGCTCTATGATAACGTAAAGAGTAAATTGGGTGGGGAATATTTCATTTCAAACAGCCATGGGATAAATATGTTTGATTCACTTGAATTCAGTGCATATCTCGATGAGCAGAATAAAAATGCAAGCTTTGATTCTCCTGCTTTTATAGAATATTTAGAAACTCTATCAAGCATAGAGTTCCCCCAAGGAGAGTTCGATGACTACTGGGGGTATCCTCTGATGTTTGATTCCGCAGATTCCAAGTTAGACGAAACCCAGATTTGCAGATATTTGACCTCACGCTATTTTGACGCAAGCAACGCCGAAAGTTTAACAGAAGATAGCACGTATTCTCTTCCGATAATTGCCGCCACATCTGACGGGAAATATCCTATCACACAGCTATCTGCCGCCATAACTCAAGAATCGGAGAATAAGGATCTCGCATATGAGTTTTTGACCTTTCTTGAAAAAGAAGCAAGCCGTAAAATAGGCATTTATGATAGCTATTATTCGATAAACAGAAATCAAACCCGCAAATCTCTTGAGGCCACCTTCGGTGCTGATAACCAGGCAATAATTGATAGCATTGAGGAAATGAATTCCAAGGCAAATGTTCTCGGCTATGAAGTAGGAAATATGGAATTGTATGTCGCACTGGATGAAATCCTTCTGCAATACCGCAACGGCATCACGTCGGCAGAACAATGTGCAAGGGAAATGCAGAACCGGGCTGAGATATATATGAAGGAGTAGAAATGCAATTCTTTATACAAAGAGTTAGGAGATATAAAAGCGACTGTAAATGGGGCTTTGTATACATTTGATGCCTGAGATTCGCAATGTGAAAGCTCTGCCCAGGGGTTCGAATCCCTGAAAAAGGAAATCCATCACATACGCAGCATAAGCGTAGTTTGTGATGGATGGTGACCTGGCGGGGATTCTTGGGTTTCGCTTCGCTCAACCCTGCGCTTTCACAGTACGAAAGCTCTGCCCAGGGGTTCGAATCCCTGAAAAAGGAAATCCATCACATACGCAGCATAAGCGTAGTTTGTGATGGATGGTGACCTGGCGGGGATTCGAACCCCGGACAACCTGATTAAAAGTCAGGTGCTCTTAAGCTCTGCGGCGAAACTATATAAAGTACAGCCTCGCCGTAAAACTTAATATCAAGCATACGACGTCTGCTTAGTTATGCAGGCGTCGTTGCCTGTTATAATATCCACTCTATGAATGGATAAGTTTTCTTTATGTGTCACTGCTTGTTCAGAAGTGCCGTTCCTGTGGTACACCGAGTAAGCGTCGCAAAATGCTTACGTTCATACCCCGTGTATTCCTCCACGTATTTCTCATGTTCTGAGTATCCCACTTCTAAGCTAATTCAGTTTTCAAGGAGCGGAGACATGCTACTTTCAAATGTGAATATCATGTCCTAATTCGGATAGTAGCACTGTCAAAGTGAAAAGTCAACAATCGTAGAAGTATTTTTTTCTGACTTTTGAAAAGCGGAAGTACTTCCGCTTTTATGAATCTTTCATATTCATATTATACATCACATAAATGGCTTTGAAAAGAGCTTTCACTTACTATCAACCGTGTGCGCTCAACTCGACTTTTAGTAAAAAACAAAACCGGAAGTACTTCCGATTTTGGGATTAAGAAATTCGGCTCTATTTTTGAATATCGTCTGAATGTTCTTTAATTGTAGCAACAATCTCAGGAAAGTATTCCTGCTTGATTTCATCAGAAAGTTCTATATCCTTACTTAGTATTCCCAAAGCAATCTGCGCATAATCCGGAACATATTGATTGCAAATACCAACTAATACTTCGTTATGCTCTAAACAACAGTACCTGAGTGCCGCGCGATAGTCTTTCTCGCATATTGTTTTGCTTATTTTTGCATGGTAATCGTTCCATAGATCATCAACATCAATTTTGCTAAAAATGTTTTTAAGATTTTCCTTGAATTCACATTGCGATTCATTGCTTT
>QMCE01001171.1_pt1 | contig 26092 bp, 23 predicted proteins | sample 1821851 | NCBI WGS metagenome assembly QMCE01 (sample SAMN09453174, study PRJNA476694) | Termite gut metagenome, whole genome shotgun sequencing project. | isolation source: worker | host: Odontotermes sp. | place: South Africa:Pretoria | collected 2016-01-28 | reverse complement strand
GGCTCCGGCAACGTCGCCCGCAGTTCCTCCACCCACTCGCGGCTCGGAGCCACGGGCACCAGATCCGGCTCGGGGAAGTAGCGGTAGTCCTCCGCCTGTTCCTTCGAGCGGCCGGGCAACGTCGTCCCGTCCTCGCTCCAGTGACGGGTCTCCTGCATGACGCGCCCGCCCGCCGCCAAGATGGCGCCCTGGCGGCGCATCTCGTAGCGCAGGGCGGCTTCGATCGACCGCAACGAGTTCACGTTCTTGGTCTCGGTGCGCAGGCCGAACTCCGGCTGACCGATCGGGCGCAGTGAGATGTTCACGTCGCAGCGCAACGACCCCTGCTCCATGCGCGCGTTGGAGACGCCGAGCGCCTTGACGGTGTCGCGCAGGAACTCGACGTACGCCCGCGCCACCTCGGGAGCCTTCGCGCCGGCCCCTTCGATGGGCTTCGTCACGATTTCGATGAGCGGCACACCGGCGCGGTTGTAATCGACCAGCGAATAGTCGGCCCCTTGGATACGGCCCGTCGCCCCGCCGACGTGCAGCAGCTTGCCGGCGTCCTCCTCCATGTGGGCCCGCTCGATGGGGACGCGGAAGGTCCCGCCGTCCACCTCCAGGTCGACGTGGCCGTCGAAGCAGATCGGCTCGTCGTACTGGGAGGTCTGGAAGTCCTTCGTCATGTCGGGGTAGAAATAGTTCTTCCGGGCGAACCGGCACCACGACGCGATCTGGCAGTTGAGCGCCAGCCCGATGCGGATCGCCGATTCCACCGCCTTCTTGTTGACGACCGGCAACGAGCCCGGCAGGCCGAGGCAGACCGGGCAGGTCTGGGTGTTCGGCTCCGCGCCGAAGGTGGTGGAGCAGCCACAGAACATCTTGGACGCCGTGTTCAGCTCGACGTGCACCTCCAAGCCCAGCACGGGGTCGAAGCGTTCCAGCACCTCGTCGTAGTCCATCAACTCATCGCTCATCGCACGGCCTCCTCACGCGTCGCCAACTGGTCGGTGAGCACGCCGCCCCACTGGGACGTCAGCGCCGCCTCCAGCGCCCCGCCGACCCGGTAGAGCCGGTCGTCGGCCATCGGCGGCGCCATCACCTGGAAGCCGACCGGCAGTCCGTCCGCCAGCCCGCAGGGCACCGAGATGGCGCAGTTGCCGGCCATGTTGGACGGGATCGTGCACAAGTCAGCCTTGTACATGGCCAACGGGTCGTCGGCCCGTTCGCCGATCAGGAAGGCGGTCGTCGGCGTCGAGGGTGACACCAGCACGTCCACCTGTTCGAACGCCGCGGCGAAGTCGCGCACAATCAGCGTTCGGACCTTTTGGGCCGAGCCGTAATAGGCGTCGTAGTAACCAGAGCTGAGCGCGTAGGTGCCGAGAATGACGCGCCGCTTCACCTCGTCGCCGAAGCCCTTCTCCCGGGTGAGCTTCATCACGTCTTCGGCGCTCCTCGTGCCGTCGTCGCCGACGCGCAGGCCGTAACGCATCGCGTCGAACCGTGCCAAGTTGCTCGACACCTCGGCCGGCATGATCAGGTAGTAGGCGGCCAGCGCGTAGTCGAAGTGGGGGCACGACACCTCGACCAGCTCCGCCCCCAAGCCCTCCAACACATCGAGCGTCTCACGGAAACGCTGCTCGACGCCCGGCTGGTAGCCGTCGCCGCCCAGCTCCTTGACGACGCCGATGCGCATACCGCGGACGTCCGCCCGCTTGGCCGCCGCGACGACCGGCGGCACCGGCTCGTCGATGGACGTCGAATCGCGGGGGTCATGGCCGGCGATCACCTCGTGCAGCAAGGCCGCGTCGAGGACGGAACGGGCGCAGGGCCCAGGCGTGTCGAGCGACGAGGCCATCGCCACCACGCCATACCGGGAGGTCGCCCCATAGGTCGGCTTCACGCCGACCGTCCCGGTGACGGAGGCGGGCTGGCGGATGGAGCCGCCGGTGTCCGTGCCGAGCGCCAAGGGCGCTTCGAACGCCGCCAGGGCCGCGGACGAGCCGCCGCCGGAACCGCCCGGGATCCGGTCCAGATCCCACGGGTTGTGGGTGGTGCCATAGGCGGAGTTCTCGGTGGACGATCCCATGGCGAACTCGTCCATGTTGGTCTTGCCCACGATGATGGCGTCGGCGGCGAGCAGCCGGGTGACCGTGGTGGAGTCGTAGGGCGGCAGCCAGCCCTCCAGCATGCGCGACCCGCAGGTCGTCGGCAGGCCGCGGTAGGCGAAAATGTCCTTCACCGCCACGGGCACGCCGGCCAGCGGACCCAACGGCGCTCCAGCGCGCCGCTTCGCGTCCACAGCGTCCGCCGCCGCCCGCGCACGAGCGGCGTCCACCGCGAGGAAAGCCTTGACGTCGCCGTCGACCGCCTCGATGCGTTCCAGATGGGCGTCGACGACCTCGCGGGCGCTCACCTCGCCGGCGTTCATGAGTTCGACCAGGTCGGTCGCCGTCTGGTGGATCAACGGGTTCATGCGCCCTCCTCCATGCCGAGAATGCGCGGCACCCGGAAGCGATCGTCTTCCGTCGCCGGAGCGCCAGCCAGCGCGTCGTCCCGCGGCATCGACGGCGTCACGACGTCGTCCCGGAACACGTTCACCAGCGGCAAGGCATGGGACGTGGGCGGCACGTCGGCCGTCGCGACCTGGGACACCGCCGCGACCGATTCCAAGATCACATCGAGCTGCGGCGCGAGATGCTCAAGCTCGCTTGGTTCAAGGCCGATGCGCGCCATCTCGGCGAGCCGGGCGACCTCAGAAACGGTCAATGCCACGTTCCACTCCTTTACGTCGTCAATCGACGCTGGCAGCGTCTCCAACGCTCGATCGGTTCGGCCGGACGAGCGAAGCCGCCCGGCCGTCACCTCCATCACATTCGCCAACTGTAATGGGCGTTGACCTCGCCGTAACACACATGCGCCACACTTGACCTGTGTTCCTTTTGCGAATCGCAGTCCCCGACCGCCCCGGCTCGTTAGGTTCCGTCGCCTCAGCGATGGGCGCCATCGGTGCCGACATCCACGCCGTCGAGATCGTCGAGAAGCGCGGCGGTCACGCGATCGACGACTTCATGGTCGATCTTCCCGCCGAGACGCCGCCCGACTCGCTCGTCACCGTCTGCACCGGCGTGCGCGACGTCCAGGTGCTGTGGCTGTCGCGTTACTCCGAATCGTGGAGCCTCAACGCCGACATCGACGTGTTGGACGACATGACGGCTGACCCCGCGAACGCCTCGACCATCTTGACGCAGGCCGCTCCGGACGTGTTCCACGTCAGTTGGGCAGTCCTCGTCGACCGGGCGACCAACACCGTGCTCCAGGCGAGCGACCTCGCTCCTGACTTGGACGCCGACGCCCTCGCCGCCTTCAGCCCACTCGACGAGGCCGCCACCCGGGCACTCCCAGCCGACTGGCTTCCTGGCCTCACCGACATGCTCGTCGCGATCGCCCCGCTGCGCGACGGCACGGCGATCGTGCTCGGCCGTCACGGCGGCCCGGAGTTCATGCCGTCCGAAGTGGCCAGGCTCCGGCTTCTGGCATCCCTCGCTGGATGACGCCAGGACAGCCGCTCACCGCAGGATGGTGTACATCCAGTAGCCGTAGGCGACCAACGCGGCCAGCACCACGATGAACACGATGATCGCGTACCAGCGCCAGCGCTTCTTGCGCTTCGTGGTGGGCACCTGTTCCGGGCCCCAGTCGCCGATGACCGGCATCACACGCGGAGCCGACCCCTCGTTGAGGTTCAGATTCGAATTGAGGCCTTCCACGCCCACAGTGTAGGACGGCCATCCCGAGCGACGCGGGCGTCGGCTCTCTCCTCGCGTCAACGCGTCAAGTCTGGGACCAGTTGGGCACCCGGCAGGTTGAGCAGCGACGCCCCGTGCACGATCAGCTTCGAGCGCCGCACGCCCGAGCCGATGACGAGCCACTCCACGTCACGCACGGTTTCATCCAGCCAAACCGGCCAGTCCGGGCCGAGGCCCACCGGCGTGATGGCGCCATACTCCATGCCCGAGGACTGCGTCGCCACCTCCATCGGCGCGAACGACGCCTTGCGCACGTCGAGACGGTGCTTGACGACCCCGTTCACGTCGGCCCGGCGGCTGGCCAACACCATGCAGCAGCAGCGTCGCTCTTGGCCTTCTCGGCGTCCGGCCACGAGCACGGCATTGCCCATCTGGTCAGGCGACAGCTCGTAGGCGGCGCACAGCGCGTCGGTGTCGGACACGGACGGGTCGATCTCGAACACCAGCGCCTCCGGCGCCAGCGCGAGCGCATCACGCACCGGCGCGGCGAGCAGATCGGGCCGTTCGGCCGCCGGCACCGGCGTCACGACGGAAAACAAATCGTTCATGCACTCTCTCCTCTGGGGAACAGTGATCGGCCAGACGCTGCCGTCCGAGCGGCGAAGCAGGCGATCGTCCAGTCCCAGACCGTACACCGCGTCGGCGCCGCGGCCACCCGCGCCTCGATCACGCGGCGAGACTCACTCGTCCGGGCCGGCGGGATCTCAAAGTCAGTGGAATGATGGCCGAATTTCTTCGGCACCATCACAGTTTCCGGATCTTCTGCGCAACAAGCGACCCATCGTCTGTAGAACACGACAGCGACCCCCAACGCACCTAGTGACATGCCCGCACCCGCTAGCCGTACTGGGCAGCAGAGCACTAACGAACACTCCCACTCAATTTGCCGGATGCTAGTCTTCCAGCATGAAAATTGACTTTTCCCCAAAGTTGATTCGCGAGGCCACAGACGACATAGTCCGCAGCCTCGACCAGCGATATGTGTGGCTGGCCGAAGATGAGGCAACCGCCATTCGCGATGCAGACAACTCGCTCAGTGGCTGGGGCTCTCATCAAGCGGCTTGTAGCCTCTTGGCCGCTACACACCAACAGTCCCGACAGGCTCGCGAACACATCCACGACATAGCTGCCCGACTCGTCGCGATGGCCGACGACCTCGATGACTGCGAAGTCGCCAACCAGAAAGTACTGGCACAGGTCGGTTCAGATCCACGCCAAACACCATCAGCCAAATCCCAGCCTGGAACCCGCGTGATAGTCGACACCGCCAGTTTGGAACTCGCCGCGCAAGTACTACGCCACTATGGATACGACACGCATGCCACGAGAGTGTCGCGCACTCTCAACAACACAGAAGCCACATGGACCGGTGGCGCCGCAGACGCAGGCCGCGCCAGTGGCGCCAGCAAGAAAGCGAACATTGACGCGCTCAACGCCTTCGTCACTGACATCATCACAGCGCTGCAACGATGCATCGACACGTATGAGAACCTCGGATCACGATTGCTGAATGGCTGACACATGGAGTTCAAGACCCTCTACAACGTAGACGTCACCGAATGGGACACACTGGCAACGAATTGCCATGAACTAAGCGAAAACTACGGGGAGATACGCGACACGATAACACAGCGCGGCACACAAGCCGTCAGCGATGCATTTAAGCACCCTGGGAACCCAACCATCTTAAACAATCTGGAATATGCTAGCGGGCGCTATATGACCCTATGCACTCTACTCGATGCCGCATCGTCCGTGTTCTCCACCGCCTCCGCTGCAATCCTTGCCTTACGGGCAAATCTCCACGACTACGTAATCCAAGCAGAGAATGCAGGACTGACCGTCGACACACTAACTGGAACCGTTAACTTCGAGGCGTCGCCCACAACCCCCACCGACATGATGCCGCGGACACACCTTCGAACTCAAGTTCTTTCATTGTTCAAAGAAACGCTAACATCCGCAGATGCCATTGATCAAGAGGTAGCTCAACAACTTGAATCGATCGATGCCGCATTGACTCAAGATGATGCATCTATTAACGCTCAGAATCCCTATGCCACGCCAGATCCCGATGACGGAATTGGCGTCACGACAGCCAACGCCAATCTTGACCTGATGCGACAAGCACTCCCATCCCCTAATGCCTCACCGGGAGAAATCAAAGCATGGTGGGCAGGTCTAACATCAGACAAGCGACAACAATTTCAGCTTGCCGTTCCCGTCGACCTCTATAGACTGTTGTCAAGCATCCCCCAAAATGATAGAACCGAGAGTGTCACAGCGGCCATGAATGACATGACTGGATTCACCAACAGCGGGTACAATGCTGTCGCCGCCGTAGACTGGGCACAAGAGAACTATGATATAGCAAACGAAGAACTCTCAGTTTCAGCAGATGACTACTGTACAATCTTTGCCTCCGACGCCCTTCATTTCGGGGGAGGTCTCCCATTCAAGCAGGGTGTGATTCCTGGACTTCTCGACAGCGACGATTGGTACTCGGGCTACTTCAGAGATGTCGCAGGACTCTCCGGCGCCTCCGATCCGTACGTCGCCGCTAACGCCAATAGAGAGTTTTTCGAGATACATGGCACGGTTACCGCAACATCCCATAACGGAAATAACCCAACCTACGGGTCAGTCAAGCCAGGGGATATCGCCTACTTCACCAAGGATAGCGATCCTAACGGGAAAGCGTTCCATGCGGCCGTGGTGACCGCCGTCCTCCCTGACGGCAATATTCTCTACACCCAAAAGGGCAGTATGCTGAATGGTGACCTTAACACACGAAGTCAACATATTCTTGAAGATAGCGGTAATTTTACCGTAACGTTCATCCACCCGAAGAAGGATTGGTGAACCCCATGCAGCATCCCACCACACCGCGACATGCTACCAAGACACCGCCTCACCCCACCCCCCTTCCAGCAACCATAGACACCACACAAAAGAAGCGATTCCCCTCGTCACTATTAGTCGCTTTATATGTCATTCTTGTTACCGTAGGCATTGCTTCCTTAATCTGGGAAAACGCTTATCGTGGCTCCTGGAGTAACGGCAGCCTTTTCCAACGTTTCTATTTCACCGACACGACCGGGACTCAGTTAAGCTCTACTCCATGCAGTCAGCCACGCCCTCCACACACCTACTTAGCACACTTCACCCAGGAATACACAGTCGCTGTCTACATCAGCTTTGGACTACTCGCTTGCGCTGTCGCGATTCTCATTATCCTCCTCATCAAGTCACTTAATAAAAAAGTACGACTTATTAGTCTTATCCTCCTCATCTGCACGGCCATAATTTCAGTTTCCGCAGCAACCTATCCGACATTTTATGACGTTTTCACTGGCGCCACCATTACCCGCTGGTGCGAGAAAGGCTGAGCGACATGACCGGCAAGGCAAAATAATGAACCCCTGCAGCCATAAGCCACAAGAGCCACCAGAAAACCGGTGGACACGATCACGGCATACCATCGCCAGCGACGCTTGCGCTTGGCAGTCGACACCTATTCATGACCCAACCAACTATGACGGGCGCGGCGCGCACGGTCGCGCTCAATTGAGATTCAAATCGGTATTGATTCTTTCCATATAGAGGGCCACCTGAGGTGGGCGCCCGAATCTACTGTCAGTCCCCGCTGCGCCGACGGACGACGGCCAGCGCTGCCTCGGCTCCTTGAGTGAGAAGGAGTTCGAAGCCGGCCGCGTCCAGCACCGGGCGGTGCAGGGCCACGGCCTTGTCGTACTTCGAGCCCGGGTTCTCGCCCACGACGACGAAATCCGTCCGCCCTGACACCGAGCCGGACGCCTTGCCGCCGCGCGCCACGATGGCCTCCTGGGCGCCCGTCCGCGTGTAGCCCGGCAGCGAACCGGTGACAACGACGGTCAGCCCGGCGAGAGTCTGCGGCAGGGCCGCGCCGTCGGTCTCGGGCGCGACGTCCGCCAGGCGACAGCCGGCGGCCTGCCACTTGGCGACGATCGCCCGATGCCAGTCCTCGGCGAACCACTCGACGATGGCCTCCCCGATGACCGGGCCGATGCCTTCGACGACCGACAGCTCGTCGAGGCTCGCCGCGCCGAGCGCCTCGATCGAGTTGAAGGCCGCGGCGACCGCCGGAGCCGTGCCCTTGCCCATGTGCCGGATCGTCAGCGCCACCAGGAAACGCGCGAACGGCCGGTTCTTCGCCGCCTCCAGGTTGGCCAGCAGGCTGCGCGCGTTCTCGGTCAGCTCGCCGGCCTGTTTGCCCGACTGCTTGACGAAGAACGGTGCCGTCGCCAGATCGTCGGCGGTGAGGGCGAAGAGGTCACCCTCGTCGGTCAGCAGGCGCGCGGCGAGCAGCGCGTCCACCGACTTCTCCCCCAGCGTCTCGATGTCGAGCGCCGTGCGCGAGCCGATGTAGATGAGGCGTTCGCGCAGCTGCGCCGGGCACGAGCGGCGGTTCGAGCAGCGGATGTCCACGTCGCCGTCCTTCTCCGGGGCGAGCGGTGTGCCGCACGACGGGCACGCCGTCGGCATGACGAACTCCCGCTCGCTGCCGTCCCGGTTCTCGACGACCGGACCGACGATCTCGGGGATCACCTCACCCGCCTTGCGCAGGATGACCGTGTCGCCGATGAGCACGCCCTTGCGCACGACGTCCGCGGCGTTGTTCAGCGTCGCCCGCTGCACCGTCGACCCGGCCACCGTCACCGGCGTCATCACCGCGAACGGCGTCACGCGGCCCGTCCGTCCGACGCCGACCTGGATGTCGAGCAGCTTGGTCGTGGCCTCCTCCGGCGGATACTTGTACGCGATCGCCCAGCGCGGGGCGCGCGTCGTCGCCCCCAACCGCGCCTGCAACGTCCGATCGTCCACCTTGACGACGGCGCCGTCGATCTCGTGCTCCAGCGCGTGCCGGTCGCGGCCGTGGCGCTCGATGAACGACCATACATCGTCCAGCGTCCACACGACCCGCGAATGCGGGCTCACCGGCAGCCCCCAGGCGGCGAGCAGGTCGTAGCCCTCCGACTGCTTCGCGAAACCCACGCCGCCGGTCACCTCGCCGAAACCGTGGCAGTAGAACGACAGGCGCCGCGTGCCGGTCACCGCCGGGTCCTTCTGGCGCAAGGAGCCTGCGGCGGCGTTGCGCGGGTTGGCGAACGGCGTCTTCTTCTGGTCCAGCAGGTCGGCGTTGAGGGCCTCGAAGTCGGCGGTCTTCATGAACACCTCGCCGCGCACCTCGACGACCGCGGGCACGTCGCCCGTCAACCGTGCCGGGATGCTGCCGATGCGCCGGACGTTGGCACTCACGTCTTCGCCAACCCGACCGTCGCCCCGGGTCGCCGCCGAGGCGAGCACCCCGTCGCGATACACCAGGTCGAGGGCCAGCCCGTCGATCTTCACCTCACACAGGAAGCCGGAGTCCGCCAGCGCCGGCCCAGCGTCCTTCTCGACGCGCGCCGCCCAGCGCAGGAACTCGTCCTGGCTGAAGACGTTGTCGAGGGAGTACATCGGCTCCAGATGCGTCACCGGTGCGAACGTCGAGGCCACCCAACCGCCGACCTTCTGCGTCGGCGAGTCGGGCGTCGCCAACTCGGGGTGCTCGTCCTCCAGCGCCAGGAGTTCCCTCATCAGCGCGTCGAACTCCCCGTCGGTGATCGTCGGGGCGTCCAACAGGTAGTAGCGACGGCGATGCTCCGTGATCTGATCGCTCAGGTCGGCATGCCGCTGGCGCGCAGTGTCGATGTCCACAGCGGCAATCTACCCGGCTGCGAGGACAAAGACGCTCACGTACAATCTGGGCATGGTTAGTTCAGCACTACGACAAACAGTGGACGCGCTGAGCGTGGAGGACCGCGTTGGCCTTCTTGAGTACCTTGAACGCACCACGGACTTCGACGGCGCCACATTCTCAGAACAGCAGCTTGCCACGATCATGCAACGTGACGCCGAGATGGACGCCACCCCGTCAATCGGCATTTCTCAGAACGAATTCATGGCCAAACTGCGTGCCACATGGTCGTGACCAGCCAGCTATCATTCCACCCCGGCCTATTGAACGATGTCGACGACATTCTTGGTTATTACGCCGAAGCGGATGCGTCGTTGCCCTCCAAGTTCCTTGACGAGTTGGATGCTGTTTTCTCGTTCATGCGCCGGTACCCCATGGGTGCCCCTTCGTTCCATGCAGTGTATCGGCGCGTCGCGTTACGACACTTCCCCTACCTCGTCTGCTATCGAGTGGTCCCAAGCAACAGCACCATTCGAGTGCTCGCCATCGTTTCGGCCCAACGTGATCCGCGTTGGGTCCGTGTGCTCCTGACCAATCGGACGCTATGACGTCGGTATGACCGCGCTCAAGAAGAAGAGCGACATGGGAACCGGTGTCCCGGAACGCCACTTGGTGCCCTGCCACAGGTCGGCCACCGACACGTCCGCGTAGCCGTGGCGTTCGACCAGCGCCGCCAGCTCGGTGCGGTCGAAGCCGTCGACGCCGTCGAAACCGGGCTCGTCGGCATGGTAGGCGCCCCCATCCTCGTCCATGTCGGCCACCAGCAGGCGGCCGCCGGGGGCGACGAGCGTGATCGCGTCAAGCAGCGCGTCCAGATCGTGCACGTGGTGCCACGAGAGCGCCGACGCCACCACGTCTGCGCGCACATCGTCGGGCAGCTCGCGGGTGAGATCAAGCCGCCGCACACTGACGTTCGTCCGCCCGACTGCGGCGACACGCGCCGCCGCCACCGCAGCATCGTCGTTGTCAGCCAACACCACCCGGCCAAAACGATCCGCCAACGCCAATCCGGCACGGCCCGTGCCACAGCCGTAGTCGAGCAAAGTCGACGCCGCCGCGGCCGGGACGGCCTGGGCGATGGCTCCGACGATGGCCGACGTCCGTTCGGCCGTCACGAGAGCGTTGTGCGTCTCATGGTTCTGGTAAATCACAACGGTATCCTGGCACAGTTCAACGGGCACGAGCGGACGACCGCTCGGTAAGCATCCTCAACCATGCGATGCCCGGATGGAGGTAGCGATGAGCGTTCGAGAAGACCAGCTCTTCCGGTACGAACCCGCCGAGCACGATCATCATGTTGAAGGCGAGCTTGTCACTCCCGAGTTGCTCGAACGCGCCGCCCAGACGGCCGAGGCACCCGCTGGAGACACCCCACGACCCTGGCTGAAGCCGGGCGGCACGTCGCTGTCAGACGGCGGAACGACGCACTCAGCGCGCTTCCAGGTGGTGCTCGGCGAGGCAACCGCTGCCGAGATGCGCGCCGCCGCCGAGGCCGCCGGAATGTCGATCTCCCGCTGGCTACGTCAGCTCGTCGAACGAGAAGTCGCCTGACGCACCAGTTCGGTGAGCCGGTTGCGCGCCGACGCAGTGATCGGTTTCGATGACATCGTGCTGCAGGCCGCCCTGCATCTGATCGAAGAGACGACGGTACGCGGCCGCGACGCCGTCCACGCCGCCACGGCCCTCACGCAGGGCATCAACACCATCGTCTCGATTGACCCGACATTCGACACCGTGCCCGGTCTCACCAGATGCACTCCAGAGGACCTCGCCTCATAGCCGAGACGCCCGGAACCAGGCCCGCAACTCGGCCCTGTCGTCAGGCGACAGCTCTTTGGCGCGGATGCCACGCACGGCGCACTCCAACCCGGTGAACAACTGGACGCACGCACCCGGATCGAGTTGGTCGCGTATCCGCATGAACGCCTCGCGCGCCCCAACTGCGCGCAGCGCCTCAGCATCGCTGATTCCCACCGCAATCAGTTGTTTGGCGGTCACGGCACCGATCTCGGGCAGATCCGTGAGACTACTCATGGGTTGTCCTTTCCAGATGCGCAGCAATGACCAGATGAACGAAAGCCATTATCGTCTCAGCCCGCCATCTCTTCGGCCACCTGGCTGGCCACCCGCCCGAGCGTCTTGAACGCCTGCTCCACCAAGCTGTGCGGGAAGCCGGCCAGACCGCAGGCAGGCGTGAGGACGAGCCGGCCTGACCCGTCATCGCCTGCCCCCAGGTCCTCCAGCAGCCGCAGGGTGCGGCGTCGCAGGTCATCAACACCGGGCAGATGGTCCGGCGCCAGCGTCGGCAGCACGCCGAGCCAGAGCGCACGCCCCGCGTCCCAAGCCTGCGCCAGCGCGTCCAGATCGCCGGACATCACCATGTCGGCGTCGAGGTTCACCGCGTCGAACCCGGCGCCGTCACGTCCGTGGTCCATCATCGCGGCGATCGGCAATCCCGGCGCGCAGCAGTGGAGGACGGACGTCACCGGCACGCCCCGCCGCCCAGGTTCCGCCACGATCGCCGCGAGAGCCGCCACCGCCTCGGCGATGTCGACGGCGTCGTGCCGGAAGAAACCGCCGGGCGTGGGCACCGAGCCGGCGAGCACCGCGGGCAGGGACGGCTCGTCCACCTGGACGGTCCAGTCGATGCCAGGCAGCCGCCGATACAGATCGACGGCCAGCTCGCCGACGCCCTGCGCCAGCGCACCGGCGAGGTCGCGTCGTGCGCCTTTGTCGGCCAACACCCGTCCGCTCATGGCGACGGCGGTCGACGCGGCCAACGTCCACGGCCCGGCCACCTGAACCTTCGCCCGGCCCCGGTAGCCCTGGGCGACCTCTTCGAGTTGGTCGAGGTCGTCGCGCAGGGTGGCCCGGGCGCGCCGCTGGTCGACGCCCGCCGTGCTCGCCAGCCGCCACTCGCCGGCCTCGTACTCGGCGGCCAGCCCGTCGGGCAGGCCCAGGCCGCGTCCGATCATCGCCGCCCACGGCCCGCGCGCGGGCAGCTCCGGCAGGTAGGGCAGGTCGGGCACCAACTCGAACGTTTGGCGCAACGCCTCGCCCATGTCCCGCCCCGGCAACGAGCCCACGCCGGTCACGATCACCTTCGTCATGCTTCGCCCCTCACGATCACGACGCTCCCCACCACGCGGTCGCCGTCGTAACACACCAATCGCTGACCGGGGGCGACGCCGAACACCGGCCCGTCGAACGTCGCCCACAGTTCGTCTACCTCGTTCATCTGCCCTGAGGAACGTGGCCTCACCTCGAACGTCGCCGGGACTGGCTGTTGGTGCGCCCGCCACTGGGCCAGGCCGCGCCATGGCCCGGCGACCGGTTCGTCGGTCCACGTCGGCCCCACGCCCCACATCGCGCGGACGGCGAGACGCGACCGCGGCCCGACAACCACCCGGTTGGTGTCGGCCTCCAGACGAACGACATAGCGCGGTTCGCCACCGGCCGCCGGCACCGTGAGCCGCAGCCCGTGGCGCTGGCCGATGGTGAACCGATAGAGCCCGCGATGCGTGCCGAGGACGGTTCCATGGTCGTCGACGATCTCACCCGGTCGCTCGCCCAACACGTCCCGCAGGAAGCCGCCCGTGTCGCCGTCCGGGATGAAGCAGATGTCCGTCGAATCCGGCTTGCCCGCGACGAACAAGCCGCGGCGGCTGGCCTCCTCGCGCACCTCCGCCTTCGACGCCACGTCGCCGAGCGGGAACCTCACGTGCCGCAGTTGCTCCTGATTGAGCACCCCCAACACGTACGACTGATCTTTGGCCAAAGCGCTCGCTCGGCAAAGCCGAGCACGGCCGTCGACCGTCTCCACGCGGGCGTAGTGACCGGTGGCGACCGCGTCGAAACCGAGCGACAACGCCCGTTCGACTACCGCCCCGAACTTGATCGTCTGGTTGCAGCGCAAACAGGGGTTGGGTGTGCGACCGGCCGCGTATTCGTTGACGAAGTCGTCCACGACCTCGTGGGCGAAACGTGTCGAGAGATCCCACACGTCCAAGGCCACGCCGAGCGCGTCGGCCACCCGGCGGGCGTCGCCCGAGCCGTCACGCACCGTGCCGTGGCCCGACAGCCGCGGGTCGCCCATCAAGGAGAAGTAGGCGCCGCTGACCTCGTGACCCTCGTCGAGCAGACGCGCGGCCGCGACCGTGGAATCCACGCCACCGGACATTGCTACCAGCACTCGCACGCCGACGATCATACGTGTCACGCCCGCCCGGCCGCCCGGACGCCAGCGCACTGCCGGGCCCCGACCCCGCCGTGAGGCCCCACCCGTTTCGGCTCTCTGATTGTGGCCTGCCAGGACGTTTGGGGGACACTGGGTGCCATCGGCTATGCCCACGGACGAAGGAGCGGCTCACTTCATGACGGACCAGCAACGACCAGCCCCCGCACCTGACCGGCGTCTCGGCGCACGGCTCACCGAGCGTGAGGCGCAGTTCACCCTGTGGGCGCCGCGGGCCTCACGGGTCGAGTTGGCCCTCGTCGATCGAGACCGCCGCCGTCCACGGCCCGTGGGACCCCGACCACGGCTTGCGCTTCAACCCGGCCAAGCTGCTCGTCGACCCGTACGCCCGGGCCATCACCGGCGACGTCGACTACTCCGGCCCGATCTTCGACCACGTCACAGACTCGAACTTCACGCTCGACCCGCAGGATTCGTTCGCCGCGGTGCCGCTCAGCGTGGTGGTCGGCGACTCCCCCGCGCCCGCTCCGCTTCACCAGCCCCTTTCGCCGGACGGCATGGTCGTCTACGAGACCCACGTCGCGGGCTACACCAAGCTGCATCCGGCCGTCCCCGACGAGCAGCGCGGCACCTACGCGGGCCTGGCCCATCCCGCCGTCCTCGGCCACCTGCTCGACCTCGGCGTCAACACCATCGAGCTGCTGCCCGTCCACCACTTCATCTCCGAGCCGTTCGTCGTCGGACGCGGGCTCACCAACTATTGGGGCTACAACACGCTGGGCTTCTTCGCTCCGCACGCCGCCTACTCGTCGTCAGGCACCCTCGGCCAGCAGGTCACCGAGTTCAAGGACATGGTGTCCGCCTTCCACCGGGCCGGCATCGCGGTCGTGCTCGACGTGGTGTACAACCACACGGCCGAGGGCGGTCACGACGGTCCGACCCTGTGTTTCCGGGGCATCGATCACGGGGCCTACTACCGGCTGAACCACGACAACCTCAACGACTACGACGTCACCGGCACAGGCAATGCCCTCGACTCCTCCGAGCCCACCGTCTTGCGCCTCATCATGGACTCGTTGCATTACTGGGCGAACGACATGGGTGTGGACGGCTTCCGCTTCGACCTCGCCACCACCCTCGTCCGGGACGCCCAGCAGAGCGTCGACCAAAACCACCGCTTCAAGCAGCTCATCGCCGCCGACCCGCTGCTCCGCGGCAAAGTGATGATCGCCGAACCGTGGGACATCGGCCCCTACGGCTATCAGGTGGGCGCCTGGGGCGTGGGCTGGTCGGAATGGAACGATCGCTTCCGCAATTTCGTGCGCGATTTCTGGCGCGGCGCCGCCAACGGTGTCCAGGAGTTCGCCACCAGGCTGACGGGCTCCGCCGATATCTATGACCGCGGCGGCCGTCCGGCGACTAGCTCGGTGAACTACCTGACGGCCCACGACGGTTTCACGCTGCGCGACCTCGTCACCTACGACCTCAAGCACAACGAGGCCAACGGCGAACGCAACCGCGATGGCGCCGACGACAACCGCTCCTGGAACCACGGTTACGAAGGGGAGACGACCGACGCCACCATCAACGCCTCCCGGAAGCGGACCGCGCGCAACCTGATGGCGACGTTGTTGATGTCGACGGGCGTCCCGATGATCGTGGCGGGCGACGAGATGGGCCGCACCCAGCGCGGCAACAACAACGCCTATTGCCAAGACACCCCGCTCTCGTGGGTGCACTGGCATGGCGAAAACGGCTGGAACGACCTCACCGAGCTCACGCGGACGTTGCTCACTCTGCGCGCCACCTATCCGGTGCTGCGGGCCCGCGCCTTCCGTTCGTCCGCCGACGTCCGGGACGCCACGGGGCACGGCGTCGGACGGCCGGAGACCGCCTGGTTCTCCGAGTGCGGCCAGCCGATGGACGACGGTGAGTGGCACGACCGCGGCCGGGCCTCGCTCGGCCTCTACCTGTCCGATGAGCGAGACGCTTTTCTCATCTGGTTCCATGCGGGCTGGGAGCCGCTCGTCGTCACCATGCCGGAAGCACGCTGGGGACGGGCCTACGAACTCGCCGCGCACACCGGCCTCGCCGGGGAACTCCCACCCACCGCCCGTCCGGGTGACGCCATCACGCTGCCCGCCCGCACCGTCGCCATCTGGCACGCGTCGGTGACGGGTGACGCCGCTCCGCCCGTCCGTCTGCCTGAGCCCGGATCGCAGGCGACGAATTGAGGCGGCAAAACAACAAGCCAGCGCGGGTTTCACGGTGGACTATGACACACTCGCTCGATAGGTTTGCACGGTGAACACAGAGCTTCAGCCGATGCCGATGCTTGGTTTCGGCCGCATCCCGGTCACCGACGTCTCCATGGTCGTCGAAGAGGGACGGTTGCCCGCGAAAGCCGTCGTCGGCGAGTTGGTGCCCATCCGCGCGACCGTGTTCCGCGAGGGCCACGACGCCGTGAACGCGTCTGTCATCCTCACCGACCCCACCGGCGTGCAACACCGCGTCGACATGACAGCCGTCGAGCCGACGGGCCTCGACCCGTGGGAGGCCTGGGTGCGCTTCGACCGCGAGGGCTGGTGGGCGTTTCACATCGAGGGCTGGTCCGACCCGTGGGCGACGTGGCTGCACAACGCGCACGCCAAACTGCCGGAAAGCATCGACGTGCCACTCGTCTGCCTGGAGGGACAGGCCGTTCTGAACCGGGCCGCCGACCAGGCGACCGACGAGATCCAGGCCTCGCTGCTCCGCACGACGGCCCTCATGCTCGACCCGACCCGCCCGCCGGACGAGCTGCTCGCCGCCGTCGATTCCATCGGCGTCCAGCACGCGATGGACGCCAACCGCCCGCGCGACCTCGTCTCGCCGACGAAGGACTACCCCCTGTTCGTCGACCGGGCGAAGGCGCTGTTCTCTGCCTGGTACGAGTTTTTCCCGCGCTCGGTCGGGGCCACGTTCGACGAGGCCACCGGCACCTGGCAGTCGGGCACGTTCGACGGCTGCCACGAACGGCTGGACGAGATCGCGGCGATGGGCTTCGACGTCGTCTATCTTCCGCCGGTCCACCCGATCGGCACATCCTTCCGCAAGGGCGCCAACAACACGCTCGTCGCCGACGCCAGCGATCCGGGCTCGCCGTGGGCCATCGGCTCGCCGCTCGGTGGGCACGACGCGATCAACCCCGATCTCGGCGATTTCGACGCCTTCGACCGCTTCGTCGCGAAGGCGAACTCACTGGGCATGGAGGTGGCGCTCGACTTCGCCTTGCAGTGCTCACCCGACCACCCGTGGGTGACGGCGCACCCCGAATGGTTCACGACCCGTCTCGACGGCACGATCGCCTACGCGGAGAACCCGCCAAAGAAGTATCAGGACATCTACCCGCTGAACTTCGACAACGACCCGGCCGACCTGTACGCCGAGGCACTCCGGGTGTTGCACGTGTGGATCGACCACGGCGTCCGGGTCTTCCGCGTCGACAACCCGCACACCAAGCCGGTCCCCTTCTGGGCCTGGCTGCTCTCCGAGGTGCGCCGGACCGACCCCGACGTGCTCTTCCTGGCCGAGGCGTTCACCCGTCCCGCGATGATGCATTCGTTGGGCAAAGTCGGCTTCCAGCAGTCGTACACCTACTTCGTGTGGCGGACGGAGAAGTGGGAACTGGAAGACTACCTGCGCGAACTGAGCAGCGAGACGGACGCTTTTATCCGGCCTAATTTCTTCGTCAACACTCCGGACATCAACCCGCTCTACCTGCAGGACGGGCACCCAGCCGCCTTCACGGTGCGCGCGGTCCTCGCCGCCACGATGTCGCCGTCGTGGGGCATGTATTCCGGCTTCGAGCTGCTGGAGCATGTGCCGCCGCGGCCGGGCGCCGAGGAATACATCGACTCGGAGAAGTACCAATACCGGCCCCGCGATTTTCACGCCGAGCCCAACCTGACCGAACTCATCACCCGCCTCAACGAGATCCGTCACGAGCACCCCGCGCTCCAGCAACTCCGGCAGGCGACCGTCCACGACAGCGACAGCGACCAGGTGTTCGTCTTCTCGAAACGCGACCGTGGCGACGTCGTGCTCGTCGTGTGCTCGCTCGCCCCGCGGGACGTGGTCGAGACCACCGTCCACCTCGACTTCGCCGCGCTCGGCGCGCCAGACGTCAACGAACTCGTCGTGCACGATGAACTGCAGAACCTCGATTTCACCTGGGACGCGCACCCGTTCGTCCGCCTCACACCGGACAAGCCAGCTCACATCCTGCGCGTAGCCCTCGCATGACTGGACAGCCGCGGGACGAAAGCCTGGCTCTATCCACCGAGTTGTGGAGCCAGTACCTTCCGACCGCCCGCTGGTTCCAGGCCAAGGGCCTCCCCTACCGCATCGAGCGCGTGACGCCCCTTGGCCAGCCCTACGTCGACGAGCCTGGTCTGACGGTCGATTCCGTCGTGCTCGACGTTCTCGTCGACGAGGCCGGCCACACCGTCGAGCAGCGCTACCACGTGGTCGTGGGCTACGTGACGCCGGGCACGGCGAGCGAAGGCTTCATCGGGCGCGCGCAGTTCGACGGCCTGCCCTGTGACGTCGTCGACGCCTGCGTCCATCCACTGGCACGAGACGCGTTCATGCGGTGCCAGTGCGCCGGGCGCGCCGAGCTGGCGGCGGACGCCCACGTCGAGCTGCTGTCGTTCTCGTCCAACACGCTCCTCGCCGCAGGCGATGTGCTGCTCAAGATCAGCCGCCGCCTCCCCGGAGGGCTGGGGGCTGAAGCCGACGCTCTGAGACTGCTTGACGGCAGTGGGCTCGCCCCCCGGCTGCTGTGGACGATCACGGGCGATCTGGCTTGTCGCGGCGATCAGGCTGTCTGCCGCGACGTTCTCGGCATCGCCATGGAACGTCTCGCCGCCACCGACGGCTGGGCGCTGGCGGTGACGGCGTGCGGCGAGGGCCGGTCGTTCGCCGGCGAGGCACGCGAGCTGGGACGCACCCTGCGCGAGTTGCACGCGCGCTTCGCTGCGGCCGCGGGAACCGTCCCGTCCGCTCACGTGGCCACGACGCCGGCGGCGGAGCTGACCGCGCGCTTCCTCGCCGACCTGGACGCGGCCGCCGATCAGATGCCCGCCGTGGCCGCGCTGCACGGGCCGCTGACTGACGCGTTGCGCGTGGCGGGCGGGCCCGTCCCCGTCCAACGGGTGCACGGCGATTTCCACCTGGGCCAGGCGATGTCGGTCTCCCGGAACGGCGGCTGGCGCATCATCGATTTCGAAGGCGAGCCGATGCGCGACACCCGCTCCCAGCTCGACTCGCCGCTGCGGGACGTCGCCGGAGCGCTGCGGTCGTTCGATTACGCCCGGGCGCAGGCGCACGGCGGCGTCGCCTGGCGCGACGAGGCGGTGGCCGCCTTCCTCGATGGCTACGGTGACATCGGCGATCCGGCACTGCTGCGCGCCTATATGCTCGACAAAGCGTTGTACGAAGCGGTCTACGAGACGAGGAACCGCCCGGGGTGGGTCCACATCCCGCTCACCGCCATACAAGACGAGGTGCGCTGCGCGCACTCGACGATCCCCACACCCCACGAGTCAGGAGATGCAGATGACGCATGACCAGTTCGGCGGGCTCACGGCCCTCGACCTGCAAGGCTTCCACCAGGGCGGCGACACCGAATGTTGGAAACGTCTTGGCGCGCATGAGGTGACCATCCGCGACAGCGAACGCGGCGACATCCACGGCGTGCGCTTCGCTGTCTGGGCGCCGAACGCACGCGACGTGCAGGTCAGCGGCGACTTCAACTGGTGGACGGGCGACCCGCTGCGCCGCATCCCCGGCACCGGGGTCTGGGCGACGTTCGTCGAGGGGCTCGGCACCGGCACGCTCTACAAGTTCAAGGTCCTCGGCGCGGACGGCGTCTGGCGCGAAAAAGTCGATCCGATGGCCCGTTTCGCCGAACAGGCGCCGGCCAACGCGTCCATCGTGTACGAGAGCGCGTACGACTGGGGCGATGACCGCTGGCTCGCCAAACGTGCGGCCGCCCGAGCGGTGAACGAGCCGATGTCCATCTACGAGGTGCACCTGGGATCGTGGCGCAAGGGCAAGACCTACCTCGACCTGGCCGACGAATTGGTCGAATACGTTCACTGGCAGGGCTTCACCCACGTCGAGTTCATGCCGGTGGCCGAGCATCCCTACGAGCCCAGTTGGGGTTACCAGGTGACGAACTACTTCGCCCCCGAATCGAGGCTCGGCCGCCCGGATGAGTTCCGCCAACTTGTCGACAAGCTGCACCAGGCTGGCATCGGCGTCATCCTCGACTGGGTGCCCGGCCACTTCCCGAAGGACGAGTGGGCGCTCGGCCGTTTCGACGGCACGGCGCTGTACGAGCACGCCGATCCCCGCCAAGGCGAACACAAGGAGTGGGGCACCTACGTCTTCAACTACGGCCGCAACGAGGTCAAGTCCTTCCTGGTGTCGAACGCCCTGTACTGGCTGCAGGAGTTCCACGCCGACGGTCTGCGCGTCGACGCCGTGGCCTCGATGCTCTACCTCGACTACTCCCGTGCCGACGGCGAGTGGGTGCCGAACGTCTATGGCGGCCGGGAGAACCTCGAAGCCATCGACCTGCTCCGCTACGTCAACAAGCATTGCTACGAGCGTGTCCCCGGCATCGTGATGGTGGCCGAGGAGTCCACGTCGTTCCCCGGCGTCACCAAACCGGTCGACGCCGGCGGCCTCGGTTTCGGCTTCAAGTGGAACATGGGCTGGATGAACGATTCGTTGCGCTACCTGGAGCTGGATCCGGTGTACCGGCAATGGCATCACCACGAGATGACGTTCGCCATGGTTTACGCCTACTCGGAGAACTTCATCTTGCCGATCAGCCACGACGAAGTGGTGCACGGCAAGGGGTCGATGATCAACAAGGTGCCACAGGACGCCTGGCGGCAGTTCGCGACGCTGCGCGCGTTCTACTCGTTCCAGTGGGCGTTCCCCGGCAAACAACTGCTGTTCATGGGCTGCGAGTTCGGCCAGCGTCCTGAGTTCAACGAGGCCGTGAGCCTGGAGTGGTGGGTCACCGACCTGTGGGGCCACCACGGCCTGCAACGCTTGGTCAAGGACCTCAACGGCATCAACCGCACGCACCCGGCGCTGCACGAGCTCGACAACGACCCGGCCGGCTTCCGCTGGATCAACGCCGACGACGCCGACAGCGACACCTTCTCGTGGATTCGCTCGTCGTCCGACGGACACCAGGTCGCGGTGGCGGTCAATTTTTCGCCCGAGCCGTGGGAGTCGTACCAGATCGGCCTTCCCCAGCCCGGCGTGTGGCGTGAGATCTTCAACTCCGACTCGACCTACTACGACGGCACGGGCAAGTACGGCAACCTCGGCCAAGTCATCGCCGAGCCGCAGGGCCGCGACGGCATGCCCGCCAGCGCCACGATCGTGGTGCCGCCGCTCGGCGCCGTCTACTTCGAGCACGTCGACGACTGAACGTCAACGGCGCGGGCCCGTCTTGCTTGTCGTGTTTGCACGCGGGGTTGGAGTCGACGCCTAAGGCTCGACGGTCACGGTCCGTCCCACGTGGAACGCACAACGGCCAGAATCACACGGCATAAGCTCAGCGACTGGTCCCGCCGCCGGGCGGTCTTTGCTTTTTCTTAACAGTTGCGACGCTGGATGTTCGATGTCGTTTCTTAGGGTGAGTTCTAAGCAAGCACACCGAGCAGCGAAAGCATCGAATCAACATGGCCATGGCATACCAACATCTACCCGAGACCGCCTACCGTCCGGCGCATCAGCCGGCCAGGCGTCCCGGCCGGTTCATTGTCGCCATTGTCCTGGCCATCGCCATGGCAGGATCAGCGATCATCGGCCTCAACCTGTGGAACGCCCGCGACCCGGGATACACCGCTCTTTCAGCCGCCGACGTCCACGCGCTACTCGACATGGACAGCAACAAGACGTCCGGCATGCGAGGGAAAGTCGTCAAGTATGCCGTCTCGTTGCTGGGCGAAGTGCATTACTTTTGGGGCGGCAAGAGCCTTGCCCGCGGCAAGGACGAGGCCTGGGGAAAGCTTCGCGCGGTGGCAAGTGAGGGCAGCGACACCACCGGCGAGGAAATCCCCTACGGCCTGGATTGTTCCGGCTATGTGGCGTGGGTGTTCCGACAGGCCGGGCTGAGTCAACAAGACGTGATCAGCAAGCTGGGCTTGAGCACCAGCAGCCAGTGGGACCATTCCAAGCCGATTCAGTGGGCCGATTTGCGCCCCGGCGATCTGGTGTTCCAAAACGATCCGGCGACCGGCGAGAACCACGTTGGAATCTGTCTCGGTTACGACGACAAAGGCCGACCAGTCTTCATCCACTGCAACGCCACATATGACACCGTCTCGGTCACGCACGCGGGCGACGTCTTCACCCATGCCCGCCGGCCAAACGTCTACCGCTGAGGTGACTCTGAGCCAAACCGTGCAATCGGCTGGAGAAACCGCATCGTGTCGACCATTCTTAACGCCCACCGGCCTCGCCCCATCGCGTGGCGAGAATCAGCCGATTAACGTCGCCCTCGGCGAACGGCCAGGCCCGCCTGCCCAGCGATGCCACGGGTCGATACGGCCAGGCCCGCCAGCGGTCGGACGTTACGATGCTGGACGTCACAGGCCAGCCGCTGCTGGTCGACGCGTCGGTCCACCGGCAACCCAGCGACGCCGGCAGGTGAAGAAATGGGGGCAACCAATGACTATCGAACCACGGCGAGTGGTGATCGTCGGCGCGGGGCACGTCGGCTCTCACGCCGGCTATGCGCTGATGTCCCAGGGACTCGCGGACGAGATCGTCTACATCGACATCGACGAGGACAAGGCGATCGCGCAGGCTCTCGACTTGTACGACGCCACCGCCTACCTGCCCGCGAGCGCCATCGTCCGGGCCGGTGGGTACGAGGACGCCCGCGACGCCGACCTGCTCATCGTGGCGGCCGGGCCCCTGCCGGACATGGGATCGGGCCAGACACGCATGGACACCCTGACGATGACGCTGGACGCGGTCAAACAGGTCGTGGACCAGATCCGCGCCTCCGACTTCGACGGCATCATTCTGAACATCTCCAACCCCGCCGACGTGGTGACGCACTACATCCAGGCCCAGCTCGACTGGCCACCACAGAAGATTCTGTCGACCAGCACCACCCTCGACTCCGCCCGGCTCAGGCGGGCCTTGGCCGAGGCCACGGGGATCGACCAAAAATCCATCATCGCTTATGTCTTGGGGGAACACGGTGAGAGCCAGATGGTTCCCTGGTCGGCAGTGACCATCGCTGGAAAGCCCCTGTCGCAGCTTCGCGCGGAACAGCCCGACACCTACGGCAGGCTGGATCTCGACGCGCTCGCCGGCGCCGCCAAAGCGGGCGGTTGGACGATTCTGGGCGGCAAGGGATCGACCGAGTTCGGCATCGGCGCCGCGATCGCCGAAGTGACACGGGCGCTCTTCGGGAATGGCGACCGGATACTCCCCGTCTCGACGTTGCTGACCGGCGCTTACGGCCAGCACGGCGTCTACGCCAGCGTGCCCGTCCGTCTCAACCGTCACGGGGTGGCCGAGATCATCGAACTGCGTCTGACCGAAGCCGAGCAAGCGCAATTCGACGCCTCTTGCCGCACCATGGCGGCGAATTTCGACCTCGCACTGACAATGTGACGCTCCCCGCTGGAGCCCGCCTGAGGGCGGATGCATTAGGCTGGCGCAATGCAATGCCGCAGAGCCGTCCGACACCTTGGAGTTGTTTCAGTTTTCGTGATAATGGCTTTGTTCGCAGGGTGCGCGGTCAAAGCACCAGTTCCTGTGTCTTCCCCATTGTCTTCCCCATCGAGAACGATCAGCGCCATGCCTTCGCCCACACCGTCCCCTTCGCCTGCGACGGTGCAAAGCGGGCAAGGGCGTTGGCTGTTCATGGGCGACATTTTCTTCGGGCGTTACATCAACGATTGGTCGATGGATTCTTCGCTCAAATACGCCTACCCGTTCCAGAAACTCGGCCAGTTCCACCCCGACGACTACACCGACTGGGTGGCCAATTTCGAATGCCCCGCCGTGGCGGGAGTGCACACGAGCTCCGCGCAGATGGACGCCACCTTGAAATTCAACTGCGACCCCCGCTATCTGCCTGAGGTGGCGAAGTGGTACACGGCCGTCTCCTTGGGCAACAACCACAGCGGCGACCAAGGCACCAAAGGCGTGACCGAAACCCCCCAAAACCTGGCCGACAACGACATCCAATACTTCGGGGCGGGCGATCCCGCCAGCGACGACAACTGCAACGTCATCACGTTGAGCGTGAAAACGACCCTGAGCGACGGCAGCGCCACCACCGTGCCGATACCTTTCGGTTTCTGCGGCTACGACGGTGTCTACGCCATGCCCACCAAGGCCCAGATCGGTCAGATCACCGACTATTCCGAGCTGCTGCCGACGATCGCCTGGCCACACAGCGGCACCGAATACCGGGCCGCGCCGGATTCCATCAAGAAGAAGCTCTACCGGGACATGGCCGACGCTGGGGCCGACATGGTGGTGGGAAACCACGCCCACTGGGTGCAACCGACGGAAGCCTACGACGGCAAGCTCATCGTGTATTCCCTGGGCAATTTCATCTTCGACCAACAAGCTGGACCCGAAAAGACGCGTTCCGCCCTCTTGGACGTGAGTTTCACGGTGGAAAACCCGGAAGCGCTGGATGGCTGGTCGGCCATCGCCGCCCAGTGCCAAAACGACTTCGATCGCTGCCAGGATCTGGCCGCGCAGAACGACCTGCCCAAGCTGCGGCTGAGCTACCAATTCGACGTCCAGGGCTCCGACGACTCCGGCAAACTCGTCAAGAAGGCCACCTCCCGCCAGCTGAAGGCCATCAAGGACCGTTTGCATTGGCAGGACACGATGGACGCCCTCGCCCGCGACTGAGTTCGCCGCCGCTTTGGCACGCCGTTGGCACGGCGTGCCACCGGCCTCACGCGGCCATCACCGCCCGACGCCCGACGTCGCGTTGCCGCGCCCTAACGTCTAGCCTGAAGGCATACACACCACCCAGGCCGCGTCCGCGACGTGTTTCTCATGCCCGCCGACGCGGCCGTGACACCACAAGGAGCCATCGTGTCTGACGCCCTTCGCCGCTGGTACATCCCCGACGCATTCATTCCCGAGGAGAGCACCGCCCCCGCGGTCTCGCATGAGTCCATCTGTGTGCTCAACCCGACCGACGACGACGCCCACGTCGTCATCACTGTGTACTTCGCCGACAAAGAGCCCGAGCGCTCGGACGTCGTCGTCGTGCCGGCACGACGCGACATCCACATGCGGACGATCATTCCCGAGCAGGTCGGCGGCCTCCGCCTCGCCTCCGGCGTCCCCTACGGCATCCAGGTCGAGGCCGACGCAGACGTCCAGGTGCAGTACAGCCGCCTCGACAGCACTCAGGCCGCCTACACGCTGATGACGGCGATGCCACAGCCCCAGTAGGTCGTTCCCATGGTCGGGGCCGGCTGGGCTGCGAGACCTGGCCGAACCTCGCAGCCACGGCGATGCCACAAGCACACCGATGGTCACGACCGCGCCGGATCGCTCGACGCCCGCACGATGAGTTGGGGCTGCAAGACGATGCGGCGATGCTCGTGGTTCTCGTCACCGCTGGTGTGCTCGAACAGCAACTGCGCGGCCCGCTGGCCGAGTTCCTCGATCGGCTGCCTGACCGAGGTGAGCGGGACGATCCAGTCCTCGGCGAAGGTGATGTCGTCGTAGCCGACCAACGCCACGTCTTCCGGCACCCGGACTCCTGCCTGGGTCAGCCGGCGGTAGACGCCGAAGGCCAGCATGTCGTTGGCGCAGAAGACCGCGCTGGGTACTCCCCCGCGCAGCAGGCGCTCGGCCGCCTCAATGCCGGCTCGGATGCCGATCGCGTCCACTTTCTCCTCGACGAGCGCCGTCGACGGGTCGAGGCCCGCCTCGGTGATGGCCTTTCGCACGCCTTTGCTCCGCTGTCTGAACTGCTGCAACAGTTGGCGGCCGCCGACGAAGGCGATGCGTTCGTGGCCCAGCCCCAGCAAATGCTCGACGGCCATCTGGGCGCCCGCCACGTGGTCGACGGAGACCGAGCAGTCGCCGGAGCGGCCCTTGAAGTCAAGAAACACCATGGCGGGACGCTCGGCGGGCGGGATGTCCCGTAACTCGCGGGCGCGCACGCTCGCCGGTGTCACCAGCGCCCCCCGGATGCGGTGGGCGGCCAACATCTGCAAGATCTGCTTCTGCTGAGCGAGCGATGTTGAGGAACTGCACAGG
>QMCE01001152.1_pt1 | contig 26095 bp, 27 predicted proteins | sample 1821851 | NCBI WGS metagenome assembly QMCE01 (sample SAMN09453174, study PRJNA476694) | Termite gut metagenome, whole genome shotgun sequencing project. | isolation source: worker | host: Odontotermes sp. | place: South Africa:Pretoria | collected 2016-01-28 | reverse complement strand
TTAAATAATCAGCGGTGATATAATCCAGTTCACCGGATTCCTCTCTGGCCTGAATTACGGAGTGTTCCTGTTCCTTTCCGTTGAGTATACACGGGAGCATAACTGAGTGAATTTCCCTAATAAGAGTATCGTCCAAATCAAAGCTCACCAGTTTTACCACATCAACAGACCTCTCTTTTAATAAAGCAAGCATCGCGTCCGGCTATACGCCGGACACAATGCTTACTTGGGGCGCTGCCCCGTACCCCGAAAAGTGTCACATTAGCTTTGGGTATTATTGACATATTTTGTCCCATCATGTAGAATTAAATCAGAGGGTAGTTTGTGGATGGTTACGCCCGGCCTCCGAAGGGAGGTGAGGCAAATGTGGAAAAGCGTGAAGTATATGGTTGCTGTATCAGCTCTCGTAGCGGCGTTTCTTATAACGTGTTCAGCACTTACGATAAACGCGATAAACGCAAAGTAACCGCCCCACGTCTAATGTAGCGGTTACTTTGTAACACAAAACTATGGGCGTAGCCGTTTTGCGGCCTACCCTCTATTTTTATTATAAGATGTTACAGCTTGATTGTCAAGTAATAATTTCCCAGTCAGATTTTCATATAATGTCCCTGTGAATCCCCACCGAAAGGCGGGGCTCTTTGCTTTCAGCATTTAGGCCGCAGAGAACGCGTCTTTACCGGCGCCACACACGGGGCAGGCGTAATCCTCGGGGACGTCGGCCCACTTGGTGCCGGGAGCGACGCCGTTTGCCGGGTCACCAGCAGCTTCGTCGTAGATATAGCCGCAAACGCACTCGTATTTCATATTTGCAAATCCTCCTCTCTTTGATGATAAATATTAATCAAACAGGCTCAAAATCCGCCGCGCCGTGCTTGCAAAGAGGGCAGATAAAGTCCGCGGGCAGAGTCTCGCCTTCGTGGACGTATCCGCAAATCTTGCAGACAAAGCCTTTCTTTGCGCCCTTGGGCGGCTGGGGTTTGGGTTTGATATGCTCAAAGTAGTAGCTGTAGGTGACGCTGGGCTCGTCGTTTAGCGCAAACGCTTCGGTGACGTCCGCGACAAACAGCGTGTGCGTCCCGCAGTCATGGGCTTCGAAGACCTTGCCGGAAATCACGGCGTTTACGGACTCCGCCACGTAGAGCAGCCCGTTGGCGGCGCGCTGGCCGCCCTCAAAGCCGGCGAACTTGTCGGAATCCCGCCCGCTGCTAAAGCCGAAGCGTTCAAACAGCGAGAAACGCGCGCTTTCGGTCAGGACCGAGGCGTTGAATACTCTTGTGCGCAGGATCATGTCGTGGGTGTGGTTTTTCTTGTTGACGGCGATCGAAACTCGCGCCGGCGAGTCGGTGACTTGTGTGACAGTGTTTATGATGCAGCCGTTGTCGCGGCCGTCCTCCCTGGCCGTAAGCACGAACAGGCCGTAGGACAGTCTGAACATGGCCTCCCGCGCAATCGCACCCGTAACTGCGGCGGTTGCTCCGCTTGCCGGAACGGGCTTGGGGAACGTAGCGAGGATAGCTCCCGCCATGGCGTCAAGCTGCGGGAGCTGCTCCGCCTTGAGGCTTGAACGCAACGTGAGCGTGTTTTCCACAAAGCGCATGTTCTTGCATTTTTCCAGCAGGGCGCGCATCAGCCCGCCGCTGGTCGGGGCCCACGAGCCGTTCTCGATAATAGCTACGGTGCGGTTTTGTATGTTGTGTGCGGCCAGGTCAAAGATAACAGTCTCCATGGTGACGAATATCCCCGCGTTGTAGGTGGTGGAGGCGAACACCAGATGGCTCCATTTAAAAGCCGCGGAGACGATCTCGGACGCGGGTGTGACAGAGACGTCGTACATGACAGTTTTTACGCCGGCGACGCTGAGCTTGCCCGCGAGTATCTCCGCCGCGTTTTCCGTGTGTCCGTACACCGAGGCGTAGGCGATCATTACGCCTTGTTCCTCCGGCTCATAGGCGCTCCAGAGCGCGTACTTGTCTACAAAACCGCCGATGTTTTTTCTTATGACAAAGCCGTGCAGCGGGCAAATCATCTCTATTGGCGCGGCGGAGGCCTTTGCCAAAAGGCTCTGCACCTGAACGCCGTATTTGCCAACTATGTTCGTGTAATAGCGCCTCGCTTCGTCCATGTAGTCCTTTTCAAAATCGACCTCGTCCGAAAACATGGCCCCGTTAAGCGCGCCAAAGCAGCCAAACGCGTCGGCTGAAAAGAGTATCTTGTCGGTGGCGTCGTAGGTGACCATCACCTCGGGCCAGTGCACCATAGGCGCCATTATAAAGCTTAACCTGTGCTTTCCGGTCTCCAACGCGTCGCCTTCCTTTACAACAAGTACGCGCGCCTCGTCCTTAAAGTCATAGAACTGCTTTATAAAGCCAAGCGTCTTCGCGTTGCAAACAAGGGTAGCTCCGGGGTGGTACGCCAGCATTTCCATGATAGCGGCGGAGTGGTCAGGCTCCATATGCTGGACAACAATATAATCCAAAGGCCTGCCGCCAAGGGATTCGGCGACATTTTCAAGAAACAGCTCACGTACGGCCTTGTCCACGGTGTCGAAAAGCACGGTTTTTTCGTCTTTTAGTAAATATGAGTTGTAAGAAACCCCGGCAGGTACCGAGTAGACGCCCTCAAACATCGCGAGACGCCGGTCGTTCGCGCCAACCCAGGTAAGATCGTCAGTTATTTTTCGCGTACAGTACATTGGTTCCTCCAAGAAAAGAAATAAACAATTTCCTTATTATGTTAACATATGGAAACATTTGTTGATGTAACTTTATCACATATTCTGTAGTATGTCCATAACCTGGCCCAAAACAAAGCCGATACTGTCATTGATGACAAGCCGGGCCATACGGTCGCCCGGAGTCTCGGATTTATTGATAATTACGAGATTTTCGCCGTTAAAATACCGCAGCAGCCCCGCGGCGGGATACACAGCCAGCGACGTTCCGCCTACTATGAGCAGCTCCGCACGGGAAATAGCGCGGGCTGCGGATTCCACAACCGCGCCGTCGAGTCCTTCTTCGTAGAGTACGACGTCTGGGCGGACAGTACCGCCGCATTTTTTGCATTTGGGTATAATCCCCTTGCAATTGGCATCGGCCAAGATATAGCCGAGCCCGTAGCGTTCGCCGCAGTCCACACAGTATTGCCGGTGGTTTGAACCGTGCAGCTCCAGCACGTTTTTGCCGCCCGCCGCCGTGTGCAGGCCGTCGATGTTCTGGGTTAAGACGGCTGCCAGGAGCCCGCGATCTTCAAGCCGGGCAAGCGCGATATGCGCCGCGTTGGGCGCGGCGTCCGCCGCGATGAGATTTTCTTTGTAGTAGCGGAAAAACAGGTCCGGCTCGCGCTCGAACAGCGTGTGAGAAAGCAAATATTCCGGCGGGTGGCCGTAGACCTTTTGTGCTTTGTAAAGCCCGGACTCCGAGCGGAAATCAGGGATCCCGCTTTCGGTGGAGACTCCGGCGCCGCCAAAGAATACGGTGCTTTTGCTTCCGGATATAAGCCCGGACAGTATTTTTATCTTATCTTCCATAAGCACGCCTCCCGTCACTCTATTATTCTCTATGCACCCAGCCAACTGCTGCTCCGCATATCAATGCGGCCGTCGGGCAAAAAAACAACACCTTCTGCAACGAGCAGCGCCCTGCGCTTCTCCGCGTAATCGCCGCCCGTAATAGTCCCGTCGGCCATAACCACGCGCTGCCACGGCAGGCCCGGCGGGCAGCTATGCATGGCCCAGCCCACCTGCCGCGCCGCGCCGGGGTTTCCGATAAGCCGGGCGATCGCCCCGTAGGAGATGACCTTTCCCTCCGGTATTTGCGCCACAACACCGTAGACTTTTTCAAAGAACGAATTCATATTCTCCAATCAATCACGCCCGCCAATATTTCCGGTCCAGACTTCTGAACTGCACGGCCTGGGAGATATGCGGCGCTTTTATTATATCATCGCCGTCAAGGTCGGCGATAGTCCGCGCCACCTTAAGCACGCGATCGTACCCTCTGGCGGAGAGCCCCAGCCGCTCGAAAGCGGCCTTGAGCAGAGTCTCGGCCGAGTCCTCCATCCGGCAGGCTTCGCGCAGCATTGCGGGCGTAAGTCCGGCGTTGCAGACGATCCCGGTACCATCGTAACGTTTTAGCTGCCGGTCGCGCGCGGCGGAGACTCTTGCGCGGACCTCCGCGGAGGTCTCTGAGCGATTGTCCGAGGCGAGCTGCGCGTATTCCACGGGCAGGACCTCTGTATGGATGTCGATCCTGTCCAAAAGCGGGCCCGAGACCCGGCTCAAGTATTTGCTCATCTGCATGGGCGAACAGGAGCACTGCTTGGTGGGGTGCCCGTAATACCCGCAGGGGCAGGGGTTCATGGCGGCGACCAGCATGACGTTTGCGGGGTACGAAAGCCGCTGCCGCACCCGGGAGATACTCACCGCGCCGTCCTCGAGCGGCTGGCGCAGAACCTCAAGCGCGGGTTTTTGGAATTCGGGCAGTTCATCCAAAAACAGGACGCCGTTGTGCGCGAGCGAGACGTCCCCCGGGGTCGCGTACGGGCCACCGCCGGTAAGCGCTACGGGAGAGACCGTGTGGTGAGGGGAGCGGAACGGCCTTTGCGGTACCAGCCCTGCGCCCGGCCCCAGCAGCCCCGCTACTGAATAAAGCTTGGTGACCTCCACGGCCTCGTCGTGCGTCATGTCCGGCAGGATAGACGGCAGGCGCTTTGCAAGCATGCTCTTGCCCGTGCCGGGCGGGCCGATAAACAGCAGATTGTGCCCGCCGGCCGCCGCGATTTCCATGGCGCGTTTGGCCTCCAGCTGGCCCTTTACCTCAGAGACGTCGGGGAAGCCTTCGTGGGTCTTATGTACCTGCGCGGCCGGCACGCCCGCTGCGTTCACAAGGGTCTCTTTGCCCTTAAAATACTCTATTACGTCGTGAGCGTGCGCGGCGGCGAGTATCTCCACGCCGTCTGCTGCGGCGGCTTCCGCCGCGTTTTGCAAGGGGACTATCACTCGGGAAAGCCCCAGCCGCGAAGCCTCCAGCACCATGGGCAGCACGCCGTTTACGCCGCGCAGTTCGCCGGAAAGGCTTATTTCGCCGATTATGGCCGTGCCGGTAAAATTCAGGTCCTCAAGGTTTGCCGCAGAGAGCAACGCCAGCAGGATCGGCAGGTCGTAGACCGGGCCGACCTTTCTCTGGTCAGCGGGGGCGAGATTCGCCACAATCTTCGCATCGGGCATCCTGTAACCGAGATTTGGCAGTGCGCTCCTCACGCGGTCGCGGCTCTCCTTGACAGCCGCGTCGGGCAGGCCCACGATGTCAAAACCCGGCATTCCGCGCCGCACGTCGACCTCTACTTCGACGATATACGGCTCTATCCCCAAAAGTCCAATGCTGTTAAGGCTGCAAAACAATGTCCGCACTCCTTTTTTGTCATTATTCGCCTTATATTATAATACAATCAAAACAAATTTACAATCATTTACAATAGCGCCTGCCCCACGTATTGACAAGCCGCTCTTGGCGGGATATGCTTATATGTAGATTTAAAACTTTCGGGAGGGGATATGCTTGACAAAAGAGCGAGAGATATTCGAGCTTTGGCAAAATGAGATTTTCGACGAAGCGCACATCGCCGAGCTAAACGGCGTCGCCGGGGACGAGGCAGAGATAAAGGACCGCTTCTACCGTGACCTGGAGTTTGGCACAGCCGGTCTGCGCGGAGTGCTGGGGCTGGGAACAAACCGCATGAATGTCTACACCGTGGGCCGCGCGACCCAGGGGTTGGCGGAATACCTGAAAGCAAACGTCAAAGCTCCCGTCGTGGCTATAGCCTATGACAGCCGCATAAACTCGGAGCTCTTCGCCAAAGAGACCGCCCGGGTGTTCGCGGCTAACGGAGTAAAATCTTACATTTACCGCGAGCTCATGCCAACTCCCGCGCTATCCTACGCGGTGAGGGAATTGAAGTGCGACGCGGGCGTAGTGATAACCGCCAGCCACAACCCCGCCAAATACAACGGCTACAAGGCCTACGGGAGCGACGGTTGCCAAATCGGGCCCGAGACCGCAACGGCCGTGCTTGAAAATATCGGCAGAACAGACGCATTTAAGGGCGTTAAGCGCACGGGCTTTGATGAAGGGCTAAGGGCGGGGCTTATAGAGTATATCCCCGACAGCTTTGTCGGCAAGTACATAGACCGCGTTTTTGAAGAGGCGATAGACCCGGAGGTATGCAAGGACTCGGGGTTAAAGGTGGTCTACACGCCGCTTAATGGCGCGGGCAGACGCTGCGTTCTGGAAACACTTAAAAAGCTTGGTATAAAAGATGTGGCAGTCGTGCCCGAGCAGGAGCTGCCGGACGGCAATTTCCCCACCTGCCCGTACCCTAACCCCGAATTGCGCGAGGCGTTGGAGCTGGGGCTTAAGCTGTGCGGAAAAGAAGCGGCGGACATCCTTTTGGCCACAGACCCGGACGCCGACCGCGTGGCCGTGGCTGTGAAAGACGGCGCGGAATACAAAATACTCACGGGCAACGAGATAGGCGTGCTGCTGCTGGATTATATCGCCGCCGCCCGTAAGGCCAAGGGGACCATGCCCCAAAACCCCGTGGCGGTGAAGTCGATAGTCTCCACAAAGCTCGCGGACGCCGTCGCCGCCGAGCACGGAGTCGAGATGATAGACGTCCTGACAGGCTTCAAGTTTATCGGTGAGGTAATACTGGGCCTTGAGCAAAAAGGAGAAGAGGAAAGCTTTATCTTCGGCTTCGAGGAGAGCTGCGGATATCTGACGAGCGGATACGTGCGCGACAAAGACGCAGTTGACGCGGCTCTTGTGCTGATAGAAGCTGCAAGCGCACTCAAAAAGCAGGGTAAGACGCTTGCCGGCCGGATGAATGAGATATTTGAAAAGCACGGCATATATCTAAACCGCGTGGAGAGCTTCGCTTTTGAGGGCGCCGACGGTATGGAGAAAATGGCGGAGATAATGAAAAACCTGCGCGAAAACCCTCCGGAAGAGATTGGCGGGGCAAGTGTGACATACATAACCGACTACAAGGAATCTGTCCACATAACCTTTGGGCAGTACGGTCCTACGGCTGTAAGCATGGCCGCAAAAATAAACATGCACAAGTCCGATGTGCTTGAGTACGGGCTTGAGAATAAATGCGCGGTGATTATAAGACCTTCCGGAACGGAGCCGAAGATCAAGATATATTACTCCCTTGTGGGCAGCACAAAACAACAGACCGAAGAGCTAGCCGCCAGGTATTCAAAGGAGTGCAAGGCGCTGGTGAGGTAAAACAGAGCTGGGCATAAAGGGGCCGGCGTTAAGGATACAAAATCCTTATACGCCAGCCCCATTTCTATGCTTTTGGCTTAAAGAGCATTAATCCGACCAACCCCGCCAAGCCCACTATAATATAAGCGGTAACGCCTCGGTTGAACGTCTCGGAGCCGCTGCCGGAGTCTATTTGCTCAACGGTTATGCTGTCCTGAGAAAGCGGCGTCGAAGCGAGCGGGATATCCGCAACGGCGTCCGGCGGGGAAGCCGGCGCGGGTGTGGGCGGAGGTTTTGAGCCGGACGCCCCTGAACTGGACTGCCTTGAGCTTGCAGCCCGCGATGAAGATGCAGAACTTGCCGGAACGGTTATTACGCCTGTGAATTTTGGCGTGGAGGACGGCGAGCTTCGCGAGGATGAAGCCGCCGAAGACGCCTGAGAGGAAGCTGAGCGTGCGGAAGCGCGTGAACTGGAGTCGCGAATAATAACGATAGTTTCACGCTCGGGCTCTGGCTCGGAGCTGGCGGGCGGCAGATTTGCCGCGACCTCCTCGTCATATACGCCCGGCACAAAAGACGGCCCGAATATCTTGACCGCCGCGAGAGAAAGCCCGCTTACTCCCGTCATGCTGTTCGCGTCGTACGGTCTGGGCGATTGCTCTCCTTCGTGCTTAATAAAGCTCATATCGTTGAGCGACACCCGGATATACTGAGCGGTTTCGGGAACGGCCGCGGTGTAGGCTTCGTAGTATATAGCGTTGTTATGATCGTAATAGACATAAGAAAGCCCCGCGCTCGCGCGGGTGAAGCTCCCGCCGTCCACGGAGTAGTAGATATTCACGCCATAGCCCGTTTTTTCGCCTGCGGGGGTCTGGGAGTCGGAGCTCTCGAAAGAATAGAGACTCCCGCTCGCGTCAAGCGTAAGCCATTCTATTCCGTCAGCCTCCGTGTAGACCTCGCCGGAGGAGGGGCAGAGCATAGCCTGCGGGGGCGCGCGCGAGGGGTCAAACTCCAAAATCTCGGAGTAAAGCCCCAACCGGTATTTATTTGCTTCGCTGTCAAATGCCGCAAACGTGCCGCCTGGACTGTACAAATACGCTGTGACGCTAGTCGCGGACCTGACCCGGTATTCCGCGTAGGCTGGGACCGGCGGATGAAGCTCCGGTGTGACCGCCGTGTAGTCGGGCCTTGGCACGCCGGAGAAATAATGCAGCTTTAAGCCGGAAAGCTGCCTGATCTGATCCGGAAAAAGCGTAGTCATGTCGTCTGTGTATGTAAGTGCCGAGACATTCATGTTCAACATGAAAACGGCGAACAAAAATACGGCGGCAAAAATTGTGCGTTTCAAAACCATGCCCCCAACCAAAGATGTCAAATATGATATAATAGCCGAAAACGGCTATTAAAAAAGATTTGTTGGCCCGCCTTTCGGCGATGGCCGATTATATCATGTAAACATGATATAATTATATGGGGTATTATGGAAAATGTCAACGCATAAAGTCGAATTATAAATGATTATGTCGAATAAGGCCGAGCGATTCGCAACGCGATAAGATTTCGTCCAGCTTCAATTGCCCTTCCCTGTGACCCTCGTCGTACAACTCCAGAAGCTTTGCGGGGTCTGAGCTTGTGCGGCCGACTCCCAACGGCAGCAACGGCCGGATGATAACGGCGCGGCCCTCGCGTTCGAGCTGTTCGCAGAGCATAAGCTGGCGGTTGTAGACAAGCGGGCGCTCCAGCACTGCGCGCACGACCTGCGGGTACTTGCGGTAAACCAGCCTGAGCAGCCGCTTTTGTTTAAACTCCGGCATAGTGTAGCCAGCGTTTCTGGTAAGCACGACAACATGAAAAACGTTACCGTCTTCCAGAGATTTTTCTATGGGGATAGGGTCGGTTACGCCGCCGTCTAAAAGCTCCAAGCCGTTGTGACGCATTATGCGTGAGATAAGCGGCACCGAGCACGAAGCCATTGTAATTTCGAGCTGAGGCGTGACGTCCTGCTTTTCAAACCAGACGGTTCTTCCTGTAGCGCAGTCCATCGCGCCGGTAAGATATCTTATATCCTGCGCGTCAAAAATGTCCCAGTCAAAGGGGATATGTTTTTGCGGAACCTCGTGGAAGACGAACTCCATGTTGAACATTGAACGGTATTTGAGCATGTTGCGCTTGCTCACATACCGGTGGTCGCCCACATAGTGCTCAACGACCTCGCGGTTGCGCATTGGCTGGCCCGCCACGTAGGAAAGACCGTTCGCCGCCCCCGCCGACACAGCCGCTATGTACGGGAACATGATCCCCGCGTCCATAAACGCCTCGAACACGCCGGCGCTGTAAAAGCCGCGCGTGCCGCCGCCCTCCAGCACCAGCGCGCAGCCTTTTGGCAAAGTGACACGCGGCGGCTTGCCGGCTATTGGATTATGCGTGAAGCTTCCTGTTATCATGCCGTCATTCCTTTTCATTTATCTTGCATCCCAATTATAGTACCTTGGCAAAAAAAAAACAACCCGGGAGCTTTTACTTGCCGGAAGGTTGTTGTATAATCTAAGTAATGTTTTACCACTGAAAGGAGCATTTCACATGCCGCATATCGTAGTAAAAACTATAAGCGGGCCGTCAAAGCAGCAGCTTGAGCAAGCCGCGGCGGAGATAGCCGAGGTCGTCAACAGGACTATGGGAAAGCCGCAAAAGTATATCTCGGTCTCGGTAGAGGAGTACGCCTTTGACGAGTGGCCGAAGGTTCATGAGGAGTTTATAAAAGACAAGGACAATGTATTGGTTAAGCCGGGCTACACCGACCCGGTGACCTTCAGGTAGGCGCGTATGAATACAAAAATGAGAAGATCTGACAGGGAAGTCAAGGATTTTGACGAGATCGTTGACATTCTGCGCCGGGCCGAGACCATACGCATGGGGCTGGACGGGGGCGATTACCCATACGTTGTGCCGCTCTCGTTCGGGTACGAGGTCGTGGACGGCAGAATAATTATTTATACGCACGGCGCCAAGGCCGGCAAAATGCACACGCTGCTGGCCCAACAAAACGACGCGGTGTGCATAGAGGCGGATATCTTTCACGGCTTTATCAAGACAGAGATCGGTTATTCTACCGCATATGAGAGTATTATAGGGTTTGGCAGAGCCAAGATCGCCAAAAGCGAAGAGACGAAGCACGGGCTGGACCTGCTGCTGGAGCACTGCGGCTTTACGCCTTACGAATACAGCGAAAATGAGCTCGCACACACAAGGGTGTATAAAATAGAGCTTATTTGTGTAACAGGCAAGCGGCGTCTGGTTTAACCCGCAATCATATCCGGAGCGTTTGGATCGACGACGGAGATTTCGACCGTGAGGACTACCCGGTTGGGCAGGCACACCACTGTCTGCCCCGCGCGTGATACCCGGCCCATGCGCTCGCAGAGCTTGTCCGGGCAGTCGGAGCGCGCTACGAAGGCTTGGCCGTTTTCAACGGCAAAAACCATGCCGGGAATTTCTCCGACAGTAAACTCACCGTTGTTGTGAAGCGGCGCGGTCTTCACGGTCTCGCCGTCCAGACTAACCTTTACGACCGCTCCGGCTTCGCTTTGCCACACAAAAAACCACAGTAGCGCCGCAAGGCCCAGCACCGCTAAAATGACGAGTATGTCCCTTTTATAAAAAAGCTTCAATGTATTTCCACCTAAATACAAGCCCCTTATTTAAGGGGCTTGTTTATTATAAGCTTGTGGCGGCCCGCTCGTTTTCGATCTTGGCCAGCCACTCGGGGATTTCTATCCCCTGCGGGCAGCGGGGCTTGCACGAGCCGCAACCGGTACATTTTACGCGGGGTTTTTCTCCGAACTCGTCGTAGCTCTTTAAAAAATTAAAGGTGTTGCAATACAGTTTAAAATCGTTATAGAGGCTGAATATCTCCGCGATATGGACATGCTGCGGGCAGTCCATGCAATACCCGCACATAGTGCAGGGAATGGTATGGATATTCAGCACCGCCGCCCTAGCCTTGGCCAGCTTGTGCTGCCCCTTTTTGCCAAGGGGTTCTATATTGGCGAACAATCTGGTGTTTTCTTCTGTCTGGCGAAGGTCGCTCATACCGGAAAGTATGACAGCGACGTTCTTAAATCCTGCGACCCAGCGAAAAGCAAGCTCGGCCGAACGGGAATTGTCCGTTTCTTCCATCGCGGAAAGGACCTCTCCCGGCAGCCTGGTGAGGAACCCGCCGCGCAGGGGCTCCATTACCACGCACGGGATCTCTCTTTTTTCAAGCTCCTCGTAATAGCTTTTGGCGTCATGCTTGATATAGTCTATATAGTTGAACTGAAGCTGGACAAAATCCCAGTCGTAAGCGTCAAGGATATCTATAAAGGTCTTCCGGTCCCCGTGGTACGAGAAGCCAAGCCGTCCTATTATTCCCGCACGCTTGTAGCCGTCCAAAAGCTTTAAAGCGCCCACGCGGATGGCCGTTTGCCAGTTGTCCGCGTTCAGAGAGTGGATAAGATAAAAGTCGATATATTCGGTCCCCAGCCTTTTTTGCTGATCCGCGAAGATTTTCGCGGCGTCGGATTCGTTTTTACAGAACCATACCGGCAGCTTGTCAGCCAAATAAAAGCTTTCGCGCGGATATTTAGAGACAAGAACCTCTTTGAGGAAGCGCTCCGATTCCCCGTTGTGATAAACATATGCCGTGTCGTAGTAATTCACGCCGGCTCCATGCGCGAGGTCAACCATTTTTTTGCCCTCGGCGAAGTCTATTTTTCCGTCGGGTCCAAGCGGCAGACGCATTGCGCCAAACCCAAGAAGCGAAAGAGAAGCGTTCAATTTGTTCGAAGCGTTTTTAACCATCTGCGCTCTCCTTACGTTAAGTTTTCCGCGCTTTGTTCCGGCAGCGGTATTGTTGACTTAAGCGGCGTTGTCGTATATAATATATCATGTATCGGTGTGAATTGCAACGGCTATTTCACAACCGGTGTTACCGAAAGATTGGAGTGGGGCAAGTTGGACGACCGTCAAGGCCATGATACTGATACCGGCATTGACACGGGTTCTTATGTTCTGCAGAACGCCTGGGAAAGCATGGTAAAGGAAGCGGTGGCGGAGCTTCAGCCCAAAATGGGCATGTGCGGCTGCATAAAATGCTACTGCGACGCCTGCGCCATTGCTCTTAACAGCTTAGAGCCGCGGTATGTGACTACATATAAGGGGACGGTTTATTCCAAACTGCCTCAGCTGCATTCGGGAAGCCGCGCCGACATACAGATCGTTGTGGTGAAAGCCCTTCAAAAGGTGAAGGAATCTCCTAACCACGAGCCCGCATAAAACGACGTCCCCGCGAGGGGACGTCGTTTTATCATATGGCGCGTATAAGATCGGCAGCTTTGGACGGGTGGTTAGTGTGCATAAAGCTTTCGACGCCGTAAGCGAAAACCACTTTTTCGTAATCGGCGGGGTTGACCCAGGAAATAGAATTCAGAGGAAGAGAGAGGTCGACGATAGTCACATGGGTACAGTTGGCCGCGAGAAACGACGCGTAGCTTAGGGCGGTGGAGTCGCCGAAGATAAGCACCCTTGCCGCGAACGGCTGCGATGACAGTATCTCTGTTACCGCCGAAAGCCCGCCCAAAAACACATCCAGCGGTTCCGAGGCCGCGCCAAGCTCGGGATACAACGTGCGGTAGAGCTTGCGTTCGCCATCGGAGTCTGTGTGCCGCACCATAAATTCCAACGGCACGCGGTTTGTCGTGGAGTAGCGGTACAGAGAGATAGAATCCGACTGTGCGCCCGTGCGGCCGGCGGATTCGGCCAGTGCGCCGTAGAACCCTGCTTCGTGATGATCCACTCCAAACTGGTTAAGCGCAGCTTCGCCCAGAGACATCCTCTGAAGCATAGCTGCGTATACATAATACCCTCCAAGAGACGTGAGGTTGTTTTCGGTGCGGTAATATATATACTGATTCTGCCGCTGGATAAGCGGGGCGTAGGCGTCGATAGCCACCACCGCGCCCGAAACGGAGCCGTAAACCTCGCTTATAAGCTGCCGCTGGTTTACCATAACGGTATTTGCGTAGGCGGGCAGCTTCTGCTGCAGGATAGCCCCCGACGTCGGAAGCAGCATAAGATATGTTTGCGCGTTGAACTGGCGCATGCCCTCGGCAAACTCGACGATTCGTTCGGAGTTTTCCCGCACATACGCCGCAATAGGCGGGTCTATGTTTTTCATGATATATCCGTCGCCCACAAAGAAGCCGCGAGGAGCGCCCGGTATGCCGAGTCCCGGCGTGTCCATGACGTCATAGAGGTTCAAAAGCTCTGCGCGAAAAGGAAATCCGCGCTGTATCGCGGTTTCGGTTTGAATAAACAGCGTCTCGCCGCCGGATGCGGCGGGGACCTCCCGCCCGTCTCTTTCCGACACTGCGGGGAAAGCGGAGGGAAACGCCGCCACTATAGCGACTGCCGCCAAAAAACCGCAGAAGAGTATTTTTTTTATATTCACAGGCGGTCACCCCCCAGTAAGAATGCGGTGGACGCCAAAAGGACGCAGGCGTCCGCCAGGAGGGACAACGCGCTCGAGGGCTTTGGCCACAGGCTGCCAATAAGCGTGCGCAGGCGATGCGCCGCGCTTGTGGCGAATACCGTAGAGACCAATATAAATATCCAATTTGACGAAAGTATATAAAGAATTTGATCGTTCTCACCAAAAAAAGGAAAGGAACCGTTTAAAAAAGCGAACATTCTGGAAAAAAGACTCAGGCTTTCGCCAAACGTACCGGCGCAGAATACCGTAAAGCCGCACAGCACAGCCGCAAGGGTGCAGACACGGCGCAACGGCATGGGCGTCGCGGCAAGGACCTTGGGATACAAATACTTTTCAAAAAACATCAGTATAGCTATCAACGCGCCCCATATCAGGTAATTAGTCCTGACGCCCAGCCACAGCCCCCACAGCATACCGACAAGCAGCATGTTAAGCGCATCCGCCCGGGACTCAGGGGTCTTGCGACGGCGCGGTTTAAAAATTCGCCCGCAGTAATATTGAACCGTCCGTAAAAATCGGTGAGCGAGTCGGACTCAAAGGGATAATTAAAGCCTTTTGGCAAGGTAATTCCCATCATGAGCGAGACGCCGCGCGCCATGTCGGACATTCCCGAAAACGTAAAATAGAGCGACAGCGCGAAGAAAACGACAAGGACCCAGGCCGAAAGAATGCTGTCCTGTCCGGACGGGACAGAAAGAACCGATTGGTACAGCAAAAACATGCCGTACCCCAATACCGCGTGTTTAAAAAGCCCGTGAGTCAGCCGCTCGAAACCTTGCGCGATTTTGCCGGCGTCAAAAGCAGTTCCGCCGAGTTCGGCGGCAAAACAGCCGGGCGTGTAAACAGGACCCGCGTACAGTCGGGGAAAAAACAATATATACAGCGCCAAATCTGTAATGGGGCGGGGGGGGGGATCATTCTCGCGGTAAACGCTAAGCGCAGCGTCTATGCCCGAAACACAGACCACCATAAGCCCCAGCGGGGCGGCAAGCGCGGAAAGTTGTGCCATTATGCCAAAATAAGAGATAAGGAACAGATTTTTTAGCACGCATATCGCGAGTATCAAACTGCGCCGGACTGGCCTGCGGGTAGAGCAGAGTCCCAGAGTCAAAAAACAGTCGCAGAAGGCGGAGGACAGCGTCAACACAAGATATCCCGGAGCCGCAAAAGCGTAAAACACTGCCGACATCAGCAAAAAGGCCGGAGACCTGAGCTTTTTGGGCGCGAGATACCAGACGAGCAGGCATACCGGCAGGTACACATAGACAAACGACAGGCTCGCCAGAACGGAAGGCTGTAGGCTGTGGAAGACTTGCAATGGGTTCATGTCGTCAGCTCCGCTAAAAGCTCTTTGTATTGCTCGCGGGTGAGCATTTGGTTAAGAACCGGCAGCGCAGCGCCGGTAGAAAGCCGCGCAGGCAGGCCAAGCCGGGCGAACAGATTCCTGCGGAGCAGCGCGGAGTTTTCGCCTCCGCATAATCCGTCGTCGTAAAGATCCAGCCTTGTGATAGGCTCGGCGGACGCGGCGCCTGCGGATTCAAATACCTCCGCACGCTTGAACGCCTCACGCAGGATATCAAGCTCCATACCCTCCACGCCGAGCTTGCCTTCGGCGGAGGGCCTTTGCTTGCGGCGTTCCTTGCCGAATATGTCGGGGACATAGACGTTTATGACTTCGCCCTCCCAGACGATCCCGGATAACAGGGAACGTATCTGAAAGCCCGCGGCGTCAGAGTCTGTAAGGATGACGATGCCGCAGGTCTTTGCAAGACTGCGCACCAGATGCTGCATGTCCTTGTCCTTGAATATCCTGAAGCCGTTAGTCGTGAGGATCACGCCGTCGATCAGGCTTTCGAGCTTTATTTTGTCGTACTTTCCCTCGACGATCACGGCCTGTTTTATTTTGATCTTTCCCGCGCCCTGTGTGTTCAAGTCAGCTTAGCCCCCTTGCAAGGAAAAGCTCGGCGACTGCCTTTTCAAGCAGGATTCTGTCGTCGGCGCCCGTAGATTTCATTTTGCGGTCACAGTCAAAAAGGCATTCCAGACTTCTCTTAAGCGCGGCGGCGGAAAGCTTTGCCGAAAAGGCGTTGTTAACCCGGTACTCGCTTTTGTAGCCGAACAGCTTCCCCATTTCCGCGGCAGTGACGCTTTCGTCCTTTGCGGCGCGGGCTCTGTAAAAATCCACATAGGACATAGAGAGTGCCGAAAGGATCGCCACGGGCGACTCGCGAAGATAAAATAGATTAGACAATATCTCATAAGCCCGTTGAGCGTTGCCCGAAAGCACGCATCTAGCGAGGTCGAAGACGCGTGCCTCGGTCTTTGCCGAAGCCACGGCGTCGACATGCGCGCGAGTGACAACCCCGCCGCCCGCGTATGCGCAGATCTTCGCGGTTTCGTTACCCAGACTGTGCATTGAATTGTCGCATACCTGCAGTATATACCGGCAAATGTCGGTGGAGATCTCACAGCCGTGCTTCTTGACGGCCGCCTTTATGAACGCGGTTAGCCCCGCAGCCCCCCGCGCGCCGAGCTCCGCCGCCGCGCCGTGCTCGCCGCAGAGCTTAACAATCCTTTTGCCGGCCGCCGAGTTTTTGTCAAAGGCGGGTTCGCGGCCTGTAATTACAAGTACGCAGGCGGGGTTTAGGTCCGAGAGCAATTCCTCCAGCGTGCCAAGATCGTCCGCCGTGAGCCTTGAGGTGTCCAGCCCGTCGAGCAGCACGGTTTTTTCGGACGCGCCGAACGGCAGGGCTTCGGTGGCGTCGATGAGCGCGTCGATATCTGTTCGCCGCCCGTCAAGCTTCTGGAAGTTAAAGGAGCCGCCGGCCCGGTCCTCGCCGCCGCGGCCGTTCAAAATGCGCCTTGCCCAGGCGTCTATAAGGTAGCTCTCTCCTCCGTAGAGCAGAAAGAGATTCCACCTGTTTTCTTTATACGCCTTTGAAAAGGCGTCCTCGTTTTTGTAGAGCATAGCAAACCTCTGTGATTTTCAGGTTATTTCGGGACTCTTATCTTGAGCGCCGACTTTAAAAGCCGGTACTCGACATTTTCGGCGTTGAGTATCTCTCCGTCAAGCTGCAGAGAGTTGTCCCCAAATCGGACGCGCAAGCTGTCGCAGCGGATATGATGGGTACACCGGTAATTGACATATTTGCCGCTGACAAAGCCCGCCAGCAAAAAGAAGATCTTAAGACGGGAAAGCTCATCTACATAGTGGACGTCAAAAAGCCCGTCGCCGGCGTCCGCCTCCGGCGCGACCATCATCCCGCCGCCGAAATAACGTCCGTTGGCTACGTTCACCAGCATGCACTTTTGGCTGACCTCGCCTCCGGAATGGCTGAGCTCAAGCTGCGCGGGCTTAAACGAAAACACCGCCCGCAGGACGCCCAGCATATACGCGGGCAGCCCGTGAAGAAAACGCTTGTAAAAAAGAGTGTGCCGCAAGACTGCGACGTCAATCCCGCTGCCCGCGGAGTTTATGAACACGCCGCCGTTTGCGAGGCCGGCGTCAACACGCCGCTCTTTTCCGGCCAGCGCCACCTTTAGCGCCTCTAACGGATCGCGCGGGAGCGAAAGATACCGCGCGAAGTCGTCTCCGGTCCCGGCGGGGATAATCCCAAGCGCGGTCTCGCTGCCGCATAGTCCCGAGGCGACCTCTGAGACCGTGCCGTCGCCGCCCACGCAGAGCACTAGCTCTTCGCCCGCCAGAGCCGCCTTTTTGGCGAGCCCGGCGGCGTGCGACGGATTTTGCGTAAAATGAAGCGAGTGCGGCAGCCCCATGTCTTCTAAAGCCGCCGCCACGGCGATCGCGTATTTTTGGCCCCTGCCGCGCCGTGATATGGGGTTGGCGATGATTCGCATGTCATTTCCCCTAAAACGATATAGTTAGATTATACTTGTCTTTTGCCAGTTATGCAAGCCCGCACCGAGGCCGTTGCACAAATCGCCGATATTGTGGCAGGCTTGCGCGTTTGCCCTGAAATTTGATATAATAAACGTATAACGCGGGGCCGGAGGTGACGCAAGTGAAAATTACGGGCAAAAAAGTGACCGGAGGCGGCAAGGCGTTCACCCCGAAAGCGCGCGGCACAGCCGCCGTATCCTCAAGCTTTGCGGAGTTGCTGGTGAATAGCGCGGGCGCGGCCGAAAGCTCGGGCGGCTCAGGCGGGGAGGCGCAGCCGCAAGCGCACATGAGCACAGACGCCATGCTGGATATGCGGCGGGCGCTGGGAGAGCTGACAACACAGTCATCTGCCGTGCCGGGAATGATTGAGCCGCTGGGCAACGGCGCGGGTCTTTTGCCTTACTCGCTTTTGATAAAACAGGCGGATATCTCGCGAAAGCTTAACGTCGGCTCAAAAGGAGACCGTGAGCTTACAGAGGAGCAAATTCGTACACTCAATAAAAAATACGATATGAAAAACCTTTCGCCGCAGGCGCAGTACGACCTCTACCGAGAGCTCACTGAGCTCGGCGCGCTGACGGCGGGGGACGTTGAAGCCGTGGGAATGTCGCATATAATGCTCAAGGGCGGGTTTTTCGCGCGGGCGGCTGAGTTCTCGTTTTTGAAGAGAGCGGGCGGCGCGCGCGGCAATTTGTACGAGTGGATGAACGCGGCGGTGAACGACGAGCAGGCCCAGTACGACTACATGACAAGAATAGGCGAGAGGCTGGAGCAGGACGGACGATACCACGACGAGTCTATGCAAAACGCTTATCTGCTGTTTAAAAAGAATTTGCCGGGTGTCCAAAAAATGATGACGCAGCACAAAAGGGCCGCGGAGGTGTTCAAGGTACTGACGGGAAAACAGGAAAATGCTCCCGGCTGAAAAGCAGGGAGCGTTATTGTATCTGCAGAGGACTATTTTACAATATTTGAGTAAACCTCGCCGCCCGCTGCGGCGGCGTTGGATTCGTCGGTGTCTATATGCATGGAGGTGCGGAAGTTGGGGTGTACGCGCACGACCACGTCGCCAAAGACAAGCGCGCGCTCCATTGTGTTTATGACCACGTCGACTATCTCTTTATCCTTTACGCCCAGAGCTTCGGCGTCTTCGGGCGAGGTGTGGATATGCCTTTTGGCGACGATAACGCCTTCTTTGAGTTCGACTTCACCTGCGGGCCCCACAAGCTTTGCGCCGGGGCTGCCCGCAAGGTCCCCGCTTTCGCGTACAGGCGCCGTAATTCCCATCATGCGCGCGTCGGTAAGGGAGATTTCGACCTGGGTGGCAGGGCGCGTGGGCCCTAAGATAGACATATTAAATTTCCCCTTGGGGCCAACGACGTCCACTCGTTCGGTACAGGCGTACTGCCCGGGCTGGGAGAGGTCTTTTTTCCACGTGAGCTTGGCGTCCCTGCCGAACAGTGTTTCAAGGTCGGCCTGGGTGATGTGCAAATGCCTGGCGGAGGTTTCGACCAGTATATCCATAATTTTCAGCTCCTTTTCTTGTTTTACACATACATTTTACCGCATTGCGCAAAAATATGCAATATGGTAGAATGTATTAAAGTTTACCTGAAGTGGCCGCAATACAAACTCAAGATTAATTTTGTGCATTAAAAACGCGCGGATATACAAGCTCAGAGCGTATTGTGTCCAGCTTCAAGCTGGGAGAAGATTTTGGAGAACAGCTTGCAAAGCCTGCGGGACAAGGTGGCCGCCTGCGACAAATGCCCGCTTTGCGCGACGCGGACGAACACCGTGTTCGGCGTGGGTGTGGAAACGGCAAAGGTCATGCTCGTGGGCGAAGGCCCCGGCGAACAGGAGGACCTGCGTGGCGAGCCGTTCGTGGGCCGCGCGGGCGAGCTTTTGGACAGGATGCTGCTGGCGGCGGGGTTTTCCCGGAGCACGAACGTCTATATAGCTAATATTGTAAAATGCCGCCCCCCCAGGAACCGCGACCCCGCGCCGGACGAGACGCAGGCGTGTTTGCCGTACCTTCGCGAACAATTCAAGCTTATACGGCCCGGGTACGTGGTGTGTCTGGGACGGGTTGCGGCGCAGCAGCTTATCGCGCCGGATTTTAAGGTAACTAAGAGCCATGGGGAGTTTGTTTTAAAGAACGGCGTGCTGTTCATGGGTACATATCATCCCGCTGCCCTGCTGCGCAACCCCAACAACAAACCGGACGCATTCGACGATTTGCTGAAGCTGAGAGACAAGATAGCAATTGACAGTTGACAGTTAAAATGTCCACAAGTTGACAAATGCGTAGAACTAATATAAAAGCCGATGCCTTTGATTTCTTACAAGGACAACGGCTTTCTTTTATTTACATTAAGATGACGCCAGCACTGTCAATTATCAGCTGTCCACTGTCAACTGTCAACTATCAACTATCAACTACTCTTCCGGAACCTCCGGTTCTATGGGCGGGGTGGCATAGCCCGAGCGCAGGATATTGTTGTTGATGTCGGGCGTTATCTGCTGTAAAAGCGCCGTATTTGAGAGCACGTAATTCTCCAGCGTCTTTGCGCGGATAGACACGCTGTTGGTAGCTGGGTCAAACGAAGCGACCCCAGCGCCCAGGGCAGTGAGATACGGGCCGTCTATCCTGTAGACATACAGCTCGGCGGCCTGCCCGCGCCTTGCGAGGTTATTGCGGTTGACGGGAATTTTAAGTTCTCCGATCATATCAAAAGTCTTATTGCTGCCCAGGAAAGTATAGAAATCGAGCCAGGCGTCCGGATACATGGCGGCAAGGTCGGCCGCGGGCTCGCGGGAAAGGTTTAAAAAATAAGACTCGCCGCGCTTCACAAAGCCGTCGTATTTAATCTCGCCGCCAAAGTCAAAGCTCGCTTCCCCGGTGTAGCTGTAAGAACGGAACATGACAGGGACAGCTGCGCCGTAAATGGAGTCGTAAGGAATCGAGGTGATCTGGTTTCTGATCCTGCCGTCAAGCGCAATCTCGGTGTCGTCATGAGTGACGTTGTTGACAGAGATCTTAAGCCTGACGTCAATGGCGGAAGAGCCGGTCCTGTCGTAGTTTCTCGCCAGCGGGATCTTCGCGTACATCCCGGCGGCGACGTCCTTGAGCTTGAGCGATTTAATATCGATAAGCTCGACTTTCCCCACGTAGCCCACGCCGGTGATCACCTTGTAGTTTATCTCGATATTGTCGTCTTTGACCATCTTTGCGGTGACGGGGACGTCGTCGTCGGCGACGCCGCCTACATTGACGTAAAGCGGCAGATAAATCTCGGTACCCGGGGAGATCTCGTCGTACCAAGGGTCTTCCTCGACTTCCTTATTGAAGTAGGAGAACGCTGCGTCCGGCTGGAAGATATATTCGTTTGTGGTGTCCGTGTAGCCGTAGTGGTTTGAAAAGCCGTCGAAAGTGGCGGCACTGGCGGGGGCGCACAGCAGGATAATAACCGCCAAAGCAAAGGCGAGCGTTTTATGTTGCATGGTATCACCTCATATCGCATTAAGGAGCGTTGTATTTACGAGTGTACATAATAATATTAGCATATTCCGGTTAAGATTTCAATTCATTTTTATTTTGTAATAGCCATTGTTTTATGTTATACTCTTTATACTACTTTAAGGGTGATGTATTTTTGTATTACGGCGTTGAAAACGGAATATGGAGGTCGGTGTTCGCAGTGCCGAGCGAGATCGTGGACACGCGCCTCAAGCTTTGCGGCGAAGCCCCGCTGAAAGTGCTGCTTGCCTTGCTGCGCTACAACGGGGGTCTGGACGAAAACGCCCTGGCGGAGATTACGGGGAAGCCGGTGCCGGTGGTGCGAGACGCCCTTGAGTATCTTAACGCCGAGGGGATACTAAGCAAGGAAAACCCAGACCGCGTTTACGATATAGAACAGGACCGCCCCGCCAATAAGGCTGTAACGCGCGGCGAGCCGCGCGGGAATAAGCTTCCGCAAACCGGAGGAGAAAGGCACAAGTTCACGCGGGAAGAAATTAACGTTATGGCCGACGACGACGAGACTGTTTCGTTTTTGTTGCAGGAATGCCAGCAGGTATTGGGCAAGACGCTGGGCTACTCCGCGACCGAGACCATCGTCTCGCTTTATGCGCATTACGGCATGAAGCCGGACGTCATCCTCATGGTGATGCAGTACTGCAAGAGTATGGACAAGGCCAACATGCATTACATAGAAAAGGTGGCGGCTTCGTGGGTGGAAAAGGAGATCGTCACCCACGAGCAGGCCGAGCGCGAGATCATGCGGCTCGTGAAGCTCCATTCCACGGAGGGCCGGATAAAATCGGCGTTTGGCATCTACGACAGGGCGCTTGTGCCGAACGAGCGAAAATACATTCCCGTGTGGCTTGACGATTACGGCTTTGACGTCCCGCTTATCCAGCTCGCATACGAACGGTGCATAGAGTCTAAGGGCAAGCTTTCGTTCCCGTACATAAACGCGATACTCACAAACTGGCACAAAAATGGGATAAACACACCTAAGGCCGCCGTAAACGACATGCGCGGCGAAGCCCGCAAGCGTGGTGAAGCCAAAGCCAACCCCAAGCCGACCTCCTACGATATGGACGAGATAGAGAAAATGCTGGATAAGGTAACCTTTTGAAGCTTCACACAATACGCCCTAAGTAATTCCCTTACGGGAGCTTCATGCCCGAAATTTGACTAATATTTTTATCAGGTGAGTAGTTATGGGATATTCAAAAGAGGTGTATTCACGGGCGGTAAAGCGGCTGGAACGGCGGCGGGCCGATGTGAGGCGTGAAAACGAGTCCAGGGCCGCCGAAATTGCCGAAAAGCTTCCGCAGTCCGCCCATATCCGCCGCGAGATGGCCGAAACCGCCCTTTCCGTGACGCGCCTGCTGACAACCTCCCCCGAACGCGCCGGGGAGTGGATAGCCGAATTGCGCGACAAAAACCTCGCGCTGCAGCAGCGCTTAAAGGAGCTTCTGCGCGCCGCGGGGTACCCGGCCGACTATTTAAAGGAGCAGACCGCCTGCGAGGCTTGCGGCGGAGGCGGGTATCTTCCGGCGGGCCAGGGCGGTATGTGCGCTTGCCTTAAGGCCCTGCTTAAAGAGGAAGCTCTCGCGGCGCTCGCCGAAGTCTCTCAGATAAAAAACTGTACTTTCGAAACCTTTGACCTTACGCTTTATCCAGATGCGGGAGCCGCCGGGGCGGAGTCCCCGCGCCGGCACATGGCGGACGTGCTTGACGCATGCAAGCGGTACGCGGCGGAGTTTTCGGCGTATTCCCCCAGCCTGCTCATGCTGGGCAGAACAGGGCTCGGCAAGACGCATCTTTCACTGGCCATATGCGAAAGCCTTGCCAGCCGCGGATTCGGCGTCATCTACACGCCCGTGCAAAAGCTCACGGACAGGCTTGAGGCCGCGAAGTTCGCCTACGGAGACAGCGCGCGCGAAGGTTATGCGGCGGAGCTTGAAAGCGCACTCTCATGCGATCTTCTGGTGCTCGACGACCTTGGCGCGGAGTTCGTCACGCAGTTTTCGGCGGCGGCGCTCTACAACGTTATCAATTCGCGGCTTGTCGAAGGGCGTCCAAGCATCGTGAGCACCAACCTGGAGCCGCAGGAGATCGGCCAAAAGCACATGCCGAGAATGTCTTCGCGGCTTATGGGCGGCTTTCATGTCCTGCGCTTCACCGGAAAGGATATCCGCTTTGAAAAGAAATTCAGAGTGTAAAATTATGGCATAAATTTCCTGGCAATCTCCATTTGCAGAAACATGCACAAAAAATGAAAATAAGAAAACGGCTGTGGAAAAAGCAAGCGAATTATCGCTTTCCACAGCCGTTTGTTAGTTTAACGTTGAAAACTCTGTTGAAAAGGTTGAAAAGCGGCTTTTTTTCGTGACGCAGATACAAAAAACCGCATAACTGCGTGTAAGGGGAGAGCACAGCACATTTTCTTCCAGCATGAAACCGGACACAATACGCCCGGGGCTTTGGCGGACAACGGGCGTCGGAGCCCGAAAGAGGGTCTTTGCGTCGCCTACATCAGCAGCTCGTCGCGGTGCACCGTGTAAAACTGCCGGTGAGGCAGCGGCGCCTTGCGCACCGCCGCGAGCTTTTCCGCGTGGAGCCTGGCCGTCATGGGAAGACGAAGGCTTGGCGGGGAGACAAAGCCGTCTCCGTGGGCGCTTATCGGTACAGGCGCGCATACGCAGTTAAACTGTCCAGAGACCTCTATTACATAAACGCGGTTAAGCTGAGCGGCGTTCCAACAGCCCGCCACTACCAGATGGCTGCCGTATTCGGAGCGGGTCAAAAACTGCGAACCCACGATTATCTGCGCGCCCATGGCGGCGGCGATTCTGGGGACCTCGGGGTGGTAGATGTCTGCGTCCACGCACAAAAAGAGCCTGCCGAACTCCGTGTCGAACAGCATAAGCTCGCAGCTCCGTTTTGCGCCGCGGTTTTTAAGGTTCAAAAATACTCCCTTTTGCGCGCCCAGTATTTCACCTGCCGGAGAGATCAGCGCCATGCACTGGTAGCCCATCAGCATGAACCGCTCCGGCACAAGATAAACGCCGTGATGCTTAGCATACTTGCACACGCGGTTTAAATAGGGTTTAACAAGTGTTTCCGGCACGGGCGCGCCCGTGTCGTTAGTAAAGACTACGAAATTACTGCCCCAAGCCGGAGACGAAAACGGCTCGGCGGCGCTCAAGGCAAGCTCGCTCATAACAGGCACCTCGGGGTTGCAGAAAACGTATAACTTACAATGTGTAGGGGCGAACTGCGTTCGCCCGCAAAACTCACGGGCGAACGCAGTTCGCCCCTACTGTTACCGGTTTAAACTTTGTTCTCTCGCGGGGCCGACGCCGACCGTAATTACGGGGCAGCCGCACAGATCTTCCAGCCTTTTTATATAATGCTTACAGGCGGCGGGCAGTTCGTCAAAGCTCGCGCAGCCGCCCAAGTCGCCAAAAAAGCCGGGAACCTCCTCGTACACCGCCTCGCAGCCAATAAGCTCGTCGTAATCGGACGGGAACTCGTTTATCAGCTTGCCGTCGGGCTTGCGGTACGCGGTGCAGATCTTGATCGTCTCAAGGCCGGACATCGTGTCAAGCTTGTTTATTACAAGCCCCGTAAGGCCGTTGCATCTTACCGAAAACCGGGCGATAATGGCGTCGAACCAGCCAACGCGGCGCGGCCTGCCGGTGGTCGTGCCAAATTCGTTGCCCTTTTGGCGCAGGCTTTCCCCAAGCTCGTCCAGCAGCTCGGTGGGGAACGGACCCTTGCCGACGCGCGTGGTGTAGGCCTTACACACGCCTATGACCTCGTCAATTACTCCGGGTCCTACGCCCACGCCCGTGCACACGCCGCCGGAGATTGGGTGCGAGCTTGTGACATAGGGGTATGTACCCATGTTGACGTCCAGCAGTGTGCCCTGCGCGCCCTCAAACAAGATTTCCTTTTTGGCCTTGCGCGCCTCAAACGTAAGAAGCGAGACGTCGGCAACATAGCGGGAAAGCCTTTGCCCGTAAGCGAGATATTCGTCAATAATGGCGTCTATATCAAGCGGGGCCGCGCCGTATATTTTTGTGAGGATATTATTTTTTGCGGCGCCCGCGGCTTTTGCCTTTTTCTTGAATATTTCGGGGTGGACAATGTCGTAGATTCTAAGCCCTGTGCGCTCGGCCTGGTCCATGTAGCACGGGCCGATCCCGCGGCGGGTAGTGCCGATATCCTCGCTGGCGCGGGCTTCTTCGGAGCAGACGTCAAGCGCTATATGCCACGGCATAACGATATGCGCCCGCGCGTCTATGCGCAGGCTGCCGCAGGCAACGCCGCGGGCTTCAAGGCTGTCTATTTCCTCAAGCAGCCCTTTGGGATCCACAACCACGCCGCAGCCAATAAGGTTCTGCGCTTTCGGGTACAGGATGCCGGACGGTATAAGATGCAGCTTGTACACCTCGCCGCCGCTTTCAACGGTGTGCCCCGCGTTGTTGCCGCCCTGCGAGCGGACCACCACGTCCGCCTTTGACGCCAATATATCTATTATTTTACCCTTTCCCTCGTCGCCCCACTGAGCGCCGACTACCACCTTGCTTGGCAAAAAAGTCCTCCGTCCCAGAACATAATATACATAACAGTACATGTATATTATAGCAAAAGAACGAAGGAGTGACAAGGTCTAAATATTACATAAGGTTGAGTACCAGCATAGCGATAACGCCCGGCACGCCCAAAAACCCCGAAACCAACATGGCGAACGGCGTCGGGGCAATTGGCAGCCCGGCAATTCGCGCCACGGTAAAGACGACCCCGAAGGCGACCAGGCCGGTAAAGGCCGTAAACAGCACGCATTTAAGCAGTCTGCCGCTTTTAGCGTAAAATAT
>QMCE01001742.1_pt1 | contig 26104 bp, 24 predicted proteins | sample 1821851 | NCBI WGS metagenome assembly QMCE01 (sample SAMN09453174, study PRJNA476694) | Termite gut metagenome, whole genome shotgun sequencing project. | isolation source: worker | host: Odontotermes sp. | place: South Africa:Pretoria | collected 2016-01-28 | reverse complement strand
TTCGACAGCCACACAAGGGCGTTCCTCAAGGTGCAGGACGGCTGCGACAATTTCTGCTCCTACTGCGCCGTGCCGCATGCGCGGGGGGCGCCGGAGAGCCGCGATCCGGAGGAGGCGCTCGCGGAGGCGGAGCGCCTGGTCGCGGCGGGGCACAGGGAGATTGTGCTCACAGGCATCAATATCGGCGCGTATGCGTTTCGCGGCCTGACGCTCGCCGGCCTCGCCCTGCGGCTTGCGCAAACAAAGGGGCTGGAGCGCCTCCGCCTCGGCTCTGTCGAGCCGCCGCAACTGACGGAGGAACTGGCGCGCGCGATGGCGGCGGACGGGCGCATCTGCCCGCATGTGCATCTGCCGCTCCAGTCCGGCGACGACGGGGTGCTCCGCGCCATGCGGCGGCGCTACACGGCTGCGGAATTTCTGGACAAAATCGCCCTTCTCCGCCGCCATCTCGACCGGCCCGCCGTTTCGACGGACGTCATCGCGGGGTTCCCCGGCGAGACGGACGAAGCCGCGGCGCGAACCGAGGCGCTGTGCCGGGAGGCGGGGTTTTCGCGTCTGCATGTTTTTCTTTTCAGTCCCCGCCCGGGCACGCCGGCGGCCGTGATGCGGCGCGCGGCGACGGACGCGGACATCGAGCGGCGGAAGGCGGGGCTGCTCCGCGCGGGAGAGGAGCTTGCCGCGCGCTACGCGGCGTCCTGCGCCGGGTTGACGGAGCGGGTTCTTGTCGAGGGATCGGGGGGCGGGCTGTCGGACAGGTATGTGAAGGTCGCGCTTTCCCGTCCCGCGCCGGCGGGGGCGGTTGTCCGCGTCGTGATCGCCGGGGCGCGGGGCGCGGAACTGATTGCCTCCTGAAAAGAATTTGCGGAAACGCGGAGAGTGGTTTATAGTTTTTGGTTTATTCCTTTCCCCGTATTCTGGACAGGACGGGATTGCCCATGCGACGCGCGCGACAGACATACGCCCTCGTTCTCGCGGCCGCGCTGCTTTCCCTCGCCGGCTGCCTGCCGAGCGTCTTCGTCTCCCTCGACACCCGCGTCTATCCGGACTACACCGTCACCCGCACGACACGCATGGACATCCGTCCCAGCCCGCGCTTCCCCAACCAGACGCCGCGCCTCGGCGACTTCTACCAGTTCCCCCCCGCCGAGCGCTACGACACCTTCCGCCTGGAGCAGAACCGCGCCCTCTTCGCGGGCGCCTTCGAGTCCTTCGAGGAAATCCCCTCCGACCTCGTCCGCGCGACGCCGGGGACGACGGCGCTGGCGGGCAACCTCTTCTCGTTCCGCGTCATGGACATGGTGCTCTTCGTCCTCGCCGACTTCGACGAGACGATAACCGACATCGTCAAGAACCAGGAGGACGGCGAGGCCGCGATGGCGGAGTTCCTCCGCCTGATCGTGCCGGAACTCATGAGCGTGCTCAACGCCAAGTACGGCCAGCAGTATTCCCTCTCCGGCCTGGAAAACTGGCTCTACAACGATCTCCCCCTCAAGCTCCGCCGCCTCTACGCCGGCGCGTGGAGCATACACGCGGCGAAGCGGAGCGGCGTGACCTCGCCGGGCGAAGAGTTCGAATTCTACATGTTCCTGAAGGCGGAGGCGGCGCGGGAGGGGCTGGAACTCGCCGACTTCGGCGCGCCGAACCGCGACGAGGAAAATGTCCGCCGCCTGAAGGAATACGGCGTCCGCCTCGCGCAGCAGCTCTGCCCCCCCCGCTCCGGAGGCGCGGGCGTGACCGGGGAGATGCTCGCCGGCGTCGCGCTCGATCAGCTTCTCGCAAGCCTCCAGCAGGCGATAACGGCGCGGCACGGATCGATCAACAATTTCCTCGCGAAAATCGCCGGCCTCATCCCCCGCGCCTTCGGCGCGTACATGACCGGCACCATCATGCCCCTCTACATGCTGCCGCAGACAACCTACCAGTACAGGCTGAAGGTTCCCGGCACCGTCATCCAGACCAACGGCGTCCGCGAAATGAACGGCGATCTGGTGTGGAACTTCATCGACAGGGATCTGGCGTTCACGGGGCAGTCGCTGTGGGCGCGGACAATCTTCGTCCGCGAACCGGCTGTGTATTCGCTGGGGCTGCGGGGATTCCCGAGGAATCTCGCGGACGTGGACAGGGTGTTCGGGCTGCTCCTGACGCCGGAGGGGATGCCGCGGGAGGCGGTGCTGCTGGCGCTCCGGGGCTGCGTGGGGGCGCGGAATTTCGGGCCGCTGGAGGCGCTGGCGGCGGGGGGAGGCGCGGATCAGGCGTCGGCGCGGGGTCTTCTGGAACTGTTCGCCGAGCACCGGCGCGCGGCGGGCGCGGCCGCGCCGGCGGAGGAACAGCAGACGGCGCCGCCGCAGACAGGGGCGCAGTGAAGGGGAATGCAATATTGATCAAGAATAACCAATGAAACACAGAGGACACAGAGGACACAGAGAACCGCGCACAGAGAACCGCAACTGCAACTGCAAACTGCTTTTTTTGAGTATACTGGAAAAAAATGTTTGTAGTTGCAGTTGTGGTTCTCTGTGTCCTCTGTGCTCTCTGTGGTTCAAAATAGAAAATAAATAATCGGTTGCAACGCTTTTACGAAAAGAAAGGAAATGAGGGAATCACAAATGGAGACCAAGGAACGTGAGAGTCTGGGAAGCCGTCTGGGCTTCCTTTTCATATCCGCCGGCTGCGCAATCGGCCTCGGGAACGTCTGGCGCTTTCCCTATATCACGGGGCTGTACGGCGGCGGGGCGTTTGTGGTGCTGTATCTGATTTTTCTCGTGTTTTTCTCCCTGCCGATTCTTGTGATGGAGTTCTCTGTCGGGCGCGCGTCGCGGAAAAGCATCGCGGCGTCCTTCCGCGCACTGGAACCGAAGGGCACGTACTGGCATCTCCACGGCTATACGGGGCCGCTGGGGAATTACCTCCTCATGATGTTCTACACCACGGTCGCGGGGTGGATGCTGGCGTACTGCTATTACACGGCGACGGGGCAGCTCGCGGGGCTGGACGCTCCGGGGGTGGGCGCGTTTTTCGGCGGCACGCTGGAAAGCCCGTCGGGACAGCTTTTCTGGATGGTGGTGGTGACGGTGCTCGGCTTCGCGACCTGCGCGGCGGGGTTGCGGAAGGGCGTGGAGTTTGTGACGAAAATCATGATGTCCGGCCTCTTCCTCCTCCTCGTCATCCTCGCCGTCCGCTCCGCGACGCTGCCGGGGGCGGGGGAGGGGATTGCGTTCTACCTCATGCCGGACTTCGGCCGGCTTGCGGACGCCGGGCTGTGGACGGCCGCGTACGCGGCGCTGGGGCAGGCGTTCTTCACCCTGTCGCTGGGCATTGGCTCGATGGCGATTTTCGGCAGCTATATCCCGAAGGATCATTCGCTTACGGGCGAGTCGGTCACTGTGATGTGCCTTGACCTCTTCGCCGCGCTCATGTCCGGGATGGTGATTTTCCCCGCCTGCTTCGCGTATGCTGTGGAGCCGAACGCGGGGCCGGGGCTGGTGTTTGTGACGCTGCCGAACATCTTCAACAATATGGCGTTCGGGCAGCTCTGGGGCTTCCTCTTCTTCCTCTTCATGACCTTCGCGGCGCTGACGACGGTGATTGCGGTGTTCGAGAACATTGTCGCGTTCGCGATGGACTGTTTGCACTGGTCGCGGAAGAAATCGGTTGTGGTGAATTTTTTCCTCATGCTTGTCCTCGCCGCGCCCTGCGCCCTGGGGTTCAACCTGCTCGCCGATTTCGCGCCGCTGGGGCCGGGCACGGGAGTCCTTGATTTGGAAGACTTTATCCTTTCGAACAATCTCCTGCCGCTGGGGGCGCTGGTGTACCTCCTCTTCTGCGTGACGCGCTACGGCTGGGGCTGGGACAATTTTGTCGCCGAGGCGGATCAGGGGCGGGGGATGCGGTTCCCGCGCATCCTGCGGCCGTATCTCGTGTATGTTCTTCCGGTTGCGATGATTGTGATTTTCGTGCAGGGGTATATCGAAAAGTTCGGCTAAGGCATTCTGAAAACGCGCAAAAAAACCTGTTTTCGGCCTCAAGTTTCTCCGGCGTCTACCGATAACATATGCAGAACCGGTACGGAAACCGGGCGCACAGGTTTTTTGCAAGGCTCTCATGGATGGTCTCGGCACGAGGCCCCTGGCGACAGGGGGAAGAACAATGAAAATCACCGGATACGGCGAATTTCAGCAAATGCGCAAGACGGTACAGAAGGACGACGCGCACCTGAAAGAGAACGCCGAAAAAGCGGAACAGAACGAAGAATTCTCCGACGCGGTCAGCATCAGCCCCGAGGCGCGCCGCAAGGGCAAACTGCGGATGGCCAGCGACTTCCGCGAGGCAAAGGTCGCGGATGTCCGCGCAAGGATGGACGCCGGAACCCTCGTGACCGCGGACGCCCTCCGCGCAGGCACGCGGAAAATGCTGGAGGGGATGTTCTCCGGCGAACTCTGAGCGGAGTTTTTTCTGATACCCTGTGTTGTCTCCCAGAGTCTCCCCGTTGTCCCGCGCCGCGGCGCGGGACAACTTTTTTGCTATACAAAACAGCGTCCCATGGAATAATACGGGAAATCGCGAGACGCTTTCGTCTCTCCCGGAGAACATGCGCATGGCATCCCTGAGCACCCTCAAGAGCTACCTCCTCGGCAAAGGCCTGGAAGCCTTCCTGCCCGCGCTTTCCCAGCACACCCCCGACCTTCTCGTCTCGATGATGGACACGATGAGCCGCCACGGCATCAAGCGGATGTCGGAGCAGCACACAGGCAGCGCCGCCGACCTGGAACGCCGCGTCGACGCGGCGCGCGGCTTCTTCGACATGGCAAAGCGGAAATTCCCCGCGCTTTCCAAAGAGACGCAGCGGAAGCTCGCGTTCAACCTCTTCTTCAACACCATCCACGTCGGCGACGAAAAACGGAAGGAATACGCGGCGAAATACGGGGAAGCGCCGCCCTTCTTTCTCCTGATTTCGCCGTCCATGGCCTGCGACCTCCGCTGCACAGGCTGCTACGCGTGGAAATACCCGAAGGAGCAGTCCCTGCCCGCGGAGAAGGTGCGCGAAATCCTCCGCGAGGCGCGGGACGAAATGGGCATACATTTCATCGCGATCTCCGGCGGCGAACCGACCTACTGGCCGCATCTTGAGGAAATCGCCGCCGAGTTCGACGACATGTTCTTCATGGTCTACACCCACGGCATGCGCATCGACGACGCGATGGCGGCGCGATTCGGAAAGCTGGGCAACGTCTATCCCGCGATTTCCGTCGAGGGAGGCGAGGAATTCACCGACGCGCGCCGGGGCGCGGGCGCGTACGCGAAGATCCTCGCGGCCATGGACAGGCTGACGGCGCACGGCGTCCTCTTCGGCTACAGCCTGACCCACACGCGGCAGAACCACGACAGCGCCTGCTCCCCGGAGTTCATGGACGCGATGATCGCGCACGGCGCGGCGTTCGGCTGGGTGTTCCAGTACATTCCGATCGGGCGGGAGCCGGATCTGTCGCTCGTGCCGACGGGGGAGCAGCGCGTCGAGCGGCGGGAGAAAATCCTCGCCGCGCGGAAGGAAAAGCCGCTTCTCGTCTTCGACTTCTGGAACGACGGCGACGCGGTGGACGGCTGCATCGCCTGGGGAAGGCGGTATCTGCACGTGACGGCGCGGGGGTATGTGGAGCCCTGCGTGTTTGTGCACTTCGCGCAGGATTCGGTGCACGAGAAAAGCTTCGGCGACTGCGTGCGCGGCGCGGCCTTCCGCGAAATGCGGGCGAAGGCGCCCTTCCACTGCGACCGCCGCCGCCCCTGCCCGCAGATTGATCATCCGGAAATTCTGCGGGATCTCGTCGCGAAGCACAACCTCTTCGGCACGCACGAGGGCGCGGAAGACATTCTCGGAACGCATTTCAACGCGCTCTGCCATACGGCGGAGGATTTCGCGCAGGCCCTTTCGGCGCACGACGCCTGCGCCGGCCGCGGCGAGTGAGGGCGCAGCCGCATGCCGTATCGGATTGTCCGGCACGATCATCCCGCGACGGAGACGCTTGCCGCCGTCGCCGCCCTCTGGAACGCGAACGCTTCCGGCCGCCACGCCTTTCTCCCGTGGACGGCGGAGCTGCTTGCGGAATTCCTCGTCCCCGACGGCTATCCCGTCGGCACCCTCCTCACGGCGCAATGGCATGAGGGCGCGGCCGGAGAAACAGCCGGCGAATGCGCCGCGTTCGCGCACGTGAACGAAGTCCGCGAAGACGGCTATCCGCACGCCGGCGCCGTCGAAGCGCTGCTGGTGGACGAACGCCACCGCGGCCGGGGGGTGGGGACGGCGCTCCTGCGGCGCGCCCTCGAAATCACGGACAGCTACCGCCCCGCGCCCGCGCTGGTGGACGCGCTGGGCGCGTGGCCCTTCGGGTACGCGTTCACCGGGCTTGCGGACGGCTCGGAGCGTTCGGGGGTGTTTGTGCACGACACGGCGGCGTACCGCCTGTTCCGGAGGGCGGGGTTCGAGCCGGTGCGGAAGAGCATTGTCATGCGCGCCTCGCTTGCGCGCGCGGAGGGAAGGCCGTTCCCGCCGGGCATGGCGTTCGCCATTGCGAAGCGGACGCAGCGGACATGGCTGGACAGGGTGTTCCGGGGCAGGGAACTCTGGGATCACGAGCTTCTGGGGCGCGATCGGCGGATCCTGTCGCGGGGGATTTTCGGCTTCATGGAGGAGGAGTCGCGGCGGGAGGGCCGCGCCCTGTTCAGCCTGTTCGGGGTGAACACGGCTCTGGATGTGCGGGGGAGGGGGTATGCGGGGGTCAATCTCTCCCACCTCATGGCGCATGTGCGCGATCTCGGCGGCGAAGAAATGGAACTGCATGTCTACGCGGACAACACGCCCGCGATCCGGCTCTACGCCGGCCTCGGCTTCCGCCCGGTTGCGGAGACCATGATGATGCACCGCGCCTGAGCGCGCGACCTGGAGCCTTTTACCTGACTGTTTTGAACCACAAAAGAGTGATCAAGAATAACCAATGAAACACAGAGGACACAGAGAGCACAGAGAACCGCGCACAGAGAACCGCAACTGCAAACTGCTTTTTTTATAGTATAATAAAAAAGTGTTTGTGGTTGTGGTTCTCTGTGTCCTCTGTGCTCTCTGTGTCCTCTGTGTCAAAAATAGAAAATAAAAAATCGGTTACAACGCTCTAAGCGCCCGATCCGTCAGCCGGTGCCCTTCACCAGGTGCATCAGATCATATCCCGTCACCGTCATCATGAACAGCAGGAGGAACGCCAGGCCAATCCACTGCGCCGTTTCCCGCACGCGCGGGGACGGCGGGCGGCCCATCATCCACTCGATAAGCAGAAACACGAGATGTCCCCCGTCGAGGACGGGGAAGGGCAGAAGGTTGCACACGCCCAGGTTGACGCTGATGAGGGCGAGGATGTAGAGGAAGTACGCCAGACCCCTCTCGTCCGCAATCTTGATGATGCGGAAAAGCTGCACAGGCCCGCCGACCGCGTCAATCGGCAGCGTGCGGACGACAAGCTTGTGGAGCACGCTGTACACCATGAGGGAGAGGTCGACCCACTTTTTCCCCGCCGCCGAGACAGCCTGCCCGAACGGGAGGGGCGCGACCGCCTCCGCAACCTTCAGGGAGACGGGGAGGCGGGAGAGAAGACCCGCTTCGAGCGGGCGCAGCCGGATTTCCTCCGGCGTCTCGGCGACAAAGGTTTTCAGCCCGCCGCCGTAGGGGGAGTTCTCCGGGAAGATGAACCGGAACGTCGCTGTCGACAGATCGGGGGAGTACTGGAGGAGCGCGAGGCGGGAGCCGGCAAGATTCTCCGCGCCGCCGAGATGCCTGTCCGCGAAACTGCCCGGGACGACGGCCGTCACAGGCCCCGCGCCCAGGTCGACGCCGATCATGGGGCGGCGGTACTCCGCGCTGATGCGGGGGGAAAGGGTGAGGGAGAGGTTCGCGTCCGGCACGTCGGTGCGCGCGGGGAGGATTTCGTTCTGCCCGGGGCTGCGGCGGACAAAGAGGCGGAGGCTGTCCGCGGCGGCGTCCTCGACGGCGGCGCGGAGGGATTTGCCGCGCGGGAGAGGCGCGCCGTTGAGGGCGGCGATGAAGTCCCCCGCCTGCGCGAACGCGGCGAGCGGCGAGTCCGGAAGCACCTCGGCGATGCGGAAGCCGGCGGCGCCCTCCATTTCGCCGAAGACGCCCAGGAGGGTGTCGTCGTCCGCGGCGATGCCGGCGGAGACGGGGGCGAGCGCGGGCGCGATGGTGCGCGTCTCCGGCTTTCCGTCGCGGGTGAGGGTGACGTCGACAGGCCGCAGCGCGGCGTTCGCGACAAGATCCACAAACTGCTGCGTGCCGGCGAAGCGTTCCGGCGCGGAAGCGCCGGAGGTCTGGTACGCGACGACGAGATCGCCGGCGCGGAGGCCGGCGCGCGCGGCGACGCCGCCCGGCGCGACATTCCCGATGGCGATGGAGGGGCGGAGACCCAGATCCCATTCGCCGTAGGTCTCGACGGGAACGCCGACGGTGCGGGTGGCTCCGTCCGGGCTGCGCACGGTCAGGGGGACGATTTCCCCGGGGCGGCGCGCGAGAAGCTCCTGAATCCGCTCGCCCCTGTTCGCGGGGATGTCGACGCCGTCGACGGCGAGGATTTCGTCCCCGACGGCAAGCTTGCCTGCGAGCTGATCCGCAAAGACGGGGTCGTCGACAAGGCCGCCGACGGTGCGGCTGCGCTCGGGATCCGCGCCGATGGTGTTGAGGTTGCCGCGCCCGCCGGCGGCGCGACCCTTGACGCGGATGGTCATGGTCTGCCCTGCGCCGCGCTCGATTTCGACATCCATCTCGCCGCCGCCGCAGGCGAGGGCGATGGCCTCCGTCGCCTCCTCGAACGACGAGACGGCCGTGCCGTCCACCGTGAGGACGCGGTCGCCGGTCTGGAAGCCGTGGAGCGCGGCGGGGCCGTTCGGGTCGAGCCGCCCGAGAACGGGGGGGATGAAGGGGATGCCGTGCATGTACGCGGCGATAAGCACCAGAAAGCCGAAGAGGAAGTTCATGAGGACGCCGCCGCCGAAGACGAGGGCGCGGGCGGGGAGGGATTTGTTTTGCAGCTCGTCCGGCGCGGCGGTCTGGCGTTCCTTCCGGGGGTCGTCGTTCTGGCCGGCGAGGGCGCAGTAGCCGCCGAGGGGGAGGATGCCGATGCCGTAGACGGTGCCGCCTATTTCCTTCTGGAGGGCGAGGCCGAAGACGTCGAAGCCGATGAAGAAGCGCTCGACGCGGACGCCGGTCGCGCGGGCGGCAAGGTAATGCCCCAGCTCGTGCACGAAAATCAGCACGGAAAAGGCGACGACGACGACAAGAGCCTGTCCGGCCCAGCCCAGTTGCGGCAGCAGTTCGCTCATGGAATATGCATCCCTTTGTGCGGGGGTGTCCTCTGCAAAACGCTCTATGACAAAATCCCGTCCGCAGGGACGGGATCAACAGGTATTGTATGGATATGTGTCCGCGGGGGAAGCAAATCCTTTGCGCCGCCGCCTGCGCGTCACCGTCTGCCGCCGTTCCCGCGATCTCCCTCGCGCTCGTTCCGGCGTTCGCGGAACTCGGCAAGGCGTTTCTCCTTGTACTCGTACCATGTTTTGAAGCGTTCGGGGCCGAGGATGGATTCGATGGACGCGTCCATCCTGTCGAAGACGCCGCGCATTTGCCGGAAGGATTCTTCCCGGAGCGCGACGATCTCGTCGAAATGCCCGTCGAGGAGGGCGGCGAGGCGGGTTGCCTCCTCCTCCGAGACGGGGACGCGCTCGCGCATTTTTTCCACCATCGCGGCGACGATGGCCTCCCGCTGCGGCCGGACGCGGTGGAAGCTGCCCTTCATGGCGAGGAGCGTCACGCCCGCGCCGATGACGCAGCCGAGGAGGACGAAGAGGAGGACGAAGAGAATGCCCTTCGCCCAGCGGCGTTTCCGGAGCGCCTGGCGGCGCGCGGAAAGGGCGGTGTTGTCTGCTGTGTCGTTCATAGCACATCCATAACATTGAACATGGAGCCGATGGCTTCCAGCGGGCTGTTCATTTCGTTCCACGCCGACACGGCGAGGAAGGCGACGACGACGGCCGCCGCCGCGGCCGCGGCCGCGCCGCCGGCGAAGAAGCCGAAGGGGATGGACAGCACCGTGTCGTCCTCCCGCTCCAGAAGGCGGAGGCGCGCCAGAAGAGTGGCCCTGTCCAGCGGCGCGGGGCCCTGTCCAGCGGCGCGGGCGCGGGCGCGGAACGGGCAAGAGCGGCGAGGCGCTCGATTTTTTCTAGGAAAGCATCCATTCCAGCCGTCCTTTCCAGGGCTCCCTGTCGCCCAGTTTCTTCAATTTCTGTTTCGCCCGGTAGAGCCGGACGGCGACGGCGACGCGCGTCCAGCCCATGCGCGCCGCGATTTCGTCCTGTCCCAGCTGCTCCAGGTACATCAAGGTCATTGCCAGGCGATCCGCTGCCGGAAGCGTGGCGAGGAGGTCGTGGAGGAGCGCCGCCGCCTCGTCCCCCCTGTCCGCGCCGCCCGCGCCGCCCGTTTTCTCCGTGCCCGGCCCGGCGATGTCCATGCCGTCGTGGAGGGGCCGGTGTTTCTTCGTTTTTTCGCGGCGCTTCCAGAAGTTGTACCCCGTCAGCGTCGCTATGCGGGCGAGCCAGTGGCGGAAGGGGGCGTCGCCGCGGAATTTCCCGAGGCCGAGATAGGCTTCGACAAAGACGTCCTGCGCCAGTTCCTCCGCCTGCGCGGAGTCGCGGGCGAAATTCCGCATCTGCCGCTGCACCGCTTCGCCGTGCCTGTCGACGAGCCGGGCGAAGGCGTCTTCGTCCCCGTCCAGCGTGGCAGCGACATCAGCCTGGTCTTCCGCGTCCGCATCCTGCATTCGGTCATCCCGGGGGAAAGGCCGGCGCGGGGGAAAACACCCTGTTCTCTCCGTGGACGGCGAGTCCGCATTATAGACGCGGAGGACGGGGAATGCAAACCGAACTGCAAACTGCCGTTATTTTAATAACCACTTGACACAGAGGACACGGAGAACCGCCACAGAGGGCACAGAGAACTGCAACCGCAAACTGCTTTTTTATAGTCTTAACAATGTTCGTGGTTGCAGTTGTGGTTCTCTGTGTCCTCTGTGCTCTCTGTGGTTCAAAATAGACAATAAAGCGGTACAGTACGCTTACTCCCCGCCGTCTTTGCCCCTCTCCCGGTACTGATCCATCCGTTCATGCTGTTCGGGGGTGAGGATGGCGGCGAATTCGTCGGCCACCTTTCTGCGGGCGACATCGAGTTTGCCCTGCACCGTGCCCAGCGCCGTGCTGGCGGCGACGAGCGCGTCGTAGTCGGGGCTGTCGCTTTCGCGGAGTTCCTCCAGCCTGTTCCGCGCCTCCTGCATCTCCCAGCGGAGGGTGAGGCGTTCGCGGAAGTTTTCCGTCGCCGCGTCGATCATCCGCTTCTTCTGCTCGGCCGTCAGGTTCAGCTCCTCCATGAACCGGGGACCCATCGCGCCGAACTGCGCGCCCCCGGGCGCGGCGAATTCCTGCCCGGCGTCGCGGTCGAACTGCCTGCCGAACTGCCGCCCGGCCTCGCGGTCGACGCGCCGGACAGGCCTGCGGACGCGGCCGGAGCCGTCGTTGTCGGCGGCGGCGGCGGCGTGGAAGGCGCCGGCGAGCATGAGAGCGGCCAAAAGCAGGGAAAGTTTACGCATTGTGCATTCTCCTTATAGGGGTATACTGTTCTCTCGCGCGGTGTTCTCACCCGGAGAGGATGGTTTCCTCGTCTCTTCAAAAGCTAGTGCCGGGGAGCCGGGCGTTGTTACGGTTTTTTTTTCAGGAGCGGAAAAATGGCATCCACACGCCGCATCGCCATGGGGAGCGCGGCAATCGGGGGCGGCGCTCCGCTCGCCCTCATCGCCGGCCCCTGCGCCATCGAAAGCGAGGCGCACGCGCGCCGCATGGCGGAGAAGCTTGTCGAACTCACGGGGAAGCTGGGCATTCCCTACGTCTTCAAAGCCTCCTTCGACAAGGCGAACCGGTCGAGCGCGGGGAATTTCCGGGGGCCGGGCCTCCGGGAAGGACTGCGGATTCTCGCCGCCATCCGGAAGGAGTATGCCGTTCCCGTCCTCTCCGACGTGCACGAAACCGGCCAGATAGCCCCGGCGGCGGAAGTGCTCGACGTTGTGCAGATTCCCGCCTTCCTCTGCCGCCAGACGGACTTCCTCCTCGCCGCCGCGAAAAGCGGCAAGCCGGTGAACATCAAGAAGGGGCAGTTCATGGCGCCCTGGGACATGGCGAACGCGGCGGCGAAGGTGCAGGCCGGCGGCAATGACGACGTCATCCTCACCGAGCGCGGCGTGTCGTTCGGGTACAACAATCTGGTCGCCGACATGCGCTCGCTGCCGATCATGCGCCGCACGGGCTTTCCCGTCGTCTTCGACGCGACGCACAGCGTGCAGCTTCCCGGAGGGCAGGGGGGCAGCTCCGGCGGCGACAGGGACATGGCGCGGGTGCTGGCGCGCGCGGCCGTCGCGGCCGGCGTCGACGGCCTCTTCCTCGAAGTGCACGACAACCCCGACGCAGCCCTCTGCGACGGGCCGAACATGATCCGCCTCGACGACCTCCCGGACATGCTCGCGACGCTCAAGGCAATCCATGAACTCGCCCGAAAGGACAATGACAATGGCTGAGCGGAACAGAACCGTCTACGTCATCGGCCACCGGAACCCGGACACGGACTCCGCCGTCGCCGCCACCGCCTACGCCGCGCTGAAACAGGCGCAGGGCATGGCCAACTGCTACGCCGCCCGCGCGGGGAAGACGACCCCGCAGACAGAGTACATTTTCAACCGCTTCGGCATTCCCCTGCCGGAGTTCGTGCCGGATCTCATTCCCCGCGTCGAGCACTACGACAACCACGGCGTGCAGGCAATACAGGCGGACTCCTCGCTCTGGGAGGCGATGGAGACGATGCAGGAAAGCCAGCTCCAGGCGCTTCCCGTCGTCGACAGGGAGGGGCGCTACCACTCCCTCCTCCACCTCGGCTTCGTCGCGGAACTCCTCCTCCACGTCAGCAGCCCGAACAAGAAGACCGCCATCCGCACCTCGGTCGAACTCATCGCCTCCGTCCTCCACGCGCAGACACTGGTGCTCTGCGACGGGGAGGAGGTGCGGCAAAGCCCCGTCGTCCTCGCCGCGGCGGAATTCGCCACCTTCACCGGCATCCTCGCCGCGAACAACCCGCCCAACGCCATCGTCGTCACCGGCGACCGCGCGGACGTCATCCGCCACGCGATTTCCGAGGGCGTGCGCCTCCTCATCACGACGAACGGGAACCTTGTCGACCGCGAACTCATGGAAACGGCGCGGCGGCGCGGCACCTCCGTCCTGTCCAGCCCCTACGACACCTCCGCGACGGCGCGCCTCCTCATCTACGCCATGCCCGTCAGCGGCATGCCGCTCGCGAACGCCACGTCGATACGGATGACGACGACGCAGATCCGCCCCGTCAACCGCCGGGATCCCATCAAAAAGGTAGCCCCCCTCCTCTCGAACGCCCCCGGGAAATCCCTGCCCGTCGTCAACGACGCCGGCCGCGTCGTGGGGATTATCTCGGAGTCGGACATGTACCGGGAGCCGGACATCGAGCTTATCCTCGTCGACCACAACGAAGCCTCGCAGGCCATCGAGGGCGTCGAGCACTACCGCATTCTCGAAATCATCGATCACCACCGCCTCGGCAGCATGGTCACGAAACACCCCATCACCTTCATCAACAAGCCTGTGGGCGCGACCTGCACGATCATCGCGGGGATGTACCAGGAGAGCCGGGTTCCGCTGGATTACCGCATGGCGTCCCTGCTGCTGTCGGGGATTCTCGCGGACACGCTGGTCTTGCAGTCCGCGACGACGACGGAGGAGGATCGCCGCATGGCGGAATTCCTCGCCACAATCGCGAACCACGACATCCGCACCCTCGGGCGGGAGATTGCCGAGGCGGCGAGCAGGATTTCCGGCAGGTCGGCGGAGGAGCTTGTCCATCAGGACATGAAGGAATACCGCGAGCAGGACTGCTCCTTCACGGTCAGCCAGATCGAAGTCGCGAACCCGGAGGAGATCTCCTGGTGACGGACATCACCGTGCTGTCCAGCGTGCTCCTGGTGTCGGCGGATGAGGAATTCCTGCCCTGCATCGGGTTCCCGCAGGTGTCGGAGTCCGTGTACGAGATGCGGGGCGTCGTGTCCCGGAAGAAGCAGCTTATGCCGATTCTTTCCGAGCTTCTGGAAAAGTACAGGGCGGAGCAGGGGTGAGGGAGGCGGATCTGTACCCCGCCCTCAGGGCGTGGCTGGAAGCGAACGGGTACGAGGTGCACGCCGAGGTGGGCGGCTGCGACATTGCGGCGCGGAAAGGCGGGGAGCTGGTTCTTGTCGAGATGAAGACGGCGATCAATCTGGCGCTTGTCCTCCAGATTGTGAAGCGGCAGGGCGCGGAGGCGTCCGTGTACGCGGCCGTTCCCGCGCCGAAGCGGCATGACAGGCGCTGGAGGGAGCTGGAGCGGTTGCTGAAGCGGCTGGAGGCGGGGCTGCTGCTGGTGCATCTGGATTCCGTACTGCCGCGCGTGGAGGTGGCGTTCCACCCTGTGCCGTATGCGCAGCCGAAGGCGAAGGCGACGACGCGCGCCTTTCTCCGCGAGATGGACGGCAGAACCGTGAGCGGGAATGTGGGCGGCGGGGTGCGCAGGAAGCTGCTGACTGCGTACCGCGAGAACGCGCTGGCGGTGGCGGTTGCGCTGGAGGCTCCGGAGGCGCCGGAGGGGACGTCGCCGAAGGCAATCCGCCTGCGGGGCGGCGGGGAGAAGACGCAGACGATTCTTTCCGGCAACCATTACGGCTGGTTCGAGAGGCTGGGCAAGGGTCTGTACGCGCTGACGCCTTCAGGCCGCGAGGCGCTGAAGGCGCCGGAGTACGCGGAGATTGTCGCCGCGCTGCGGAAAAGGCGGGGTATGGGGGCGGTTCCAACGCGCTAAAACTCAAACCCGAGGCTTCCGTACAGCAGGTTGTTCCGTATGCGTTCGCGCACGCGCTGTCCGCCCGCGTCAAAGCTGCGTTTCGCCGTCTCGTATCGCCAGCCCGCCTCGAACCACAGGCCGTCCCCCATGTCGTACATTCCCCCCGCATACACCGCCCGGGAACTGCCGCTGCCGTCGCGGTGATCCGTGTAGTCGAAGGTGGAATGGAGGTAATCCCCCTGCGCGAACACGCTCAGCTTGTCCGTCACGTCCACGGACAGGCCGAAATTGAGCGCGTCCGACGTCGCCCCCGCATACTGGTTCACGTTCCACCCCCGGACATACTGCGCCCAGAGGTTCACCCGGCTGAGAAAACTCGGACGCCACGCGAACGACAGGGCGGCGGCGGTGTTGTCCTTCGCCAGATCGTCCGCCGCGTGATCCCAGCCGTCAATGTCATTGGTGCGGTAGTTCACGACGCTGGCGGAGAAATGCAGGTCTTCAATCGGCGTCCATGTTGCGCGGGCGGACATGCTGCCCAGGCCGTAGTTCCGCGAGCGGATCCGGACGCTGCCGTCGGGGCGGACGGTGGTGTACTGCTGCCCGTCCTTGTACGCGTCCTCGCCGTTCCACTTGTGGGCGAAGAAGGAGGCTTCGAGAAGCAGCTTTCCGTCCAGCCCCTCCCAGTAGGGCGCAATCTGCGTGACGGAACTGTGATCCCAGCTGTTGTGCGGGAGGAAGACGCTTCCCGCGTCGTCCTCGAACCACCAGGCATAGCCGTCGCCGTCGTTGTGGGTGAAATTGTAGAGATAGCCGACAGCCGCGTCGCCGTCGCCGAAGAGCAGATCGTCGCGCCCGACTTTTATGCCGAAGCCGGTGTTCGCGATGTTTTTCCAGCGAACCCACGCGCTTTCGGCAACGCCGGTGTCGGAGGTGGTTTCGTGGAGGTTGAGGCTGAGGAAGGCGTCGACATTCTCGCTGACGGCGATTTCCACGTCGACGACAGCGTCGGAAACCTCCAGGCTGCCGCTTTTGGTGTTTTGCGCGCGCGCAAAGCCTGCGCCGTCGTCGCGTTCCAGCGTGCCCTGGTTGTAGAAATACGACGTGGTGACTGCGCCGCCGACGGTGACTTTGGCGTTTTTGCGGATGCTTGTGATGTATTCGGGCGTTGCGGGGGCGGCGTCGGGCGAGAGTTTTGCCTGGAGATCGTTCAGGCGCGCCTCCTGCGCGGCGAGTTTTGCCCTGAGTTCCGCGAGGCCGGCGGCGGCGTCGGCCGCTGCCGCCGCGCCTGCCCAGCCGACAATCGCGGCAAGGGCGAGAGCTGCATGCTTCCTCATGTCTTCTCCTCCATGAAATACTGCGTGGAGGATGCACTCTAGCAGATTCCGATAAAAATACAAGGGAAAAATTCTTGCAACTCTTTTCGGATCAACTAATTACAACTTATATCCGCGCCGAGCTGCCCCCGGATGTACGCCGCGCGGACAGCGTCGCGGTCGCCGGATTCGAGCACGCGGCCCTCGATGCGCTGCAAATGCGCCGGCTGCGTGTTCAGGAACAGCTTTTGCAGCTGCGGGAGATCGAGACTGTCGAACACCCCCATCGCCACCCCGAGCCGCAGGGAGGAGAGGTGCCGCATCGCCTCCTCGGACGTCATGAGCCGCGCGTTCCGGAGCAGGCCCCAGCTTCGCCAGATCCTGTCCTCCAGCTTCCCCCTCTCGCCCGTCGCCAGTTCGCGCCGCGCCTTTTCCTCATATTGGATGATGGACTCGATGACCGCCTCCATGTCGTCGATGATGTCGCCCTCGGACCTTCCCGCCGTTATCTGGTTCGAAATCTGGTACAGCTCGCCGAACGCCTCCGTCCCCTCGCCGTAAAAGCCCCGCACCGCCATCCGCATCTCGTAGGTCGCGCGGAACACCTTCTCGATGTGCCGCGTCATGACGAGCGCGGGCAGGTGGAGCATGACGGAGACGCGGAGGCCGGTGCCGACGTTGGTCGGGCAGGAGGTGAGGTAGCCGTAGAAGGGGTCGAAGGCGAAGTCCAGGCGCTCCGACAGTTCGTCGTCGAGGCGGTTCACCCTGTCGTAGGCTTCGCGGACGCCGAGGCCGGCGCGGAGGCACTGCATGCGGAGGTGATCCTCTTCGTTGATCATGATGGCGATGGAGGCGTCGGGGTTGACGGCGACGGCGCGGGGGCCTGCGCCGTCGGCAAGCTCGCGGCTGATAAGGTGGCGCTCCATGAGGAGGCGGCGGTCGAGGGGCGTTTCCTCGTCCAGCTCGTGCCAGATGTATTTGTCCCCGTCGGGGAGGGAAAGGATGGCCGCCTTCGCCTCCTCCATGACGGGCCGGCGGTCGATCTGATCCGGATGCGTGGGAAAGCGCCGTCCCGCGAGGTTCCGCGCGAGGCGGACCCGGGTGGTGATGGCTATGCCGGAATGCCCCCCCATGCCGTGCGTCAGTTCGCCGTTGTCGTCGAGAATGCGGCTGTTCATGTGTTCCGGCTCCTCAGTTCTTCCAGTCCCGTTTTCAGTCGCGCCGCCGCCTCGTAGTTCTCCTCCGCGACGGCCTGGCGGAGCTTCTGCTCCATCGCGCGCATCGCCTGCGCGCGGTCGGGCGCGGAATGCGCGCGCTCGCCGGGGCGCTTCCCGACGTGGAAGGAGGCCAGCTCCTTCTCGCCGGCGATCTGGCTTGCGACGAGGGGGCGCATTTTCGGCGCGAAGGCTTCGTAGTCGTGCGGGCAGCCGAGCCGGCCGCGCTCGCCGAACTGCGACCATGTCGTGCCGCAGCGCGGGCAGACAAGATCTTTCTCCGGGGCGCGGATTTTCATCTGCACCGCCTTCTGCGCGGCGGGGGAGACTTTTTTCGCCGCCAGCCCGAGGAGCTGCGGGAGGTTCGCCGCGCCGGCGAGGTTGAAGCCCTTCTCCGTCGCGCAGGCCTCGCAGATGTGCACTTCCTTCTTCACGTTGTTGTGGATGTCCGTGAGGTGGATGGTCGCGGGGGCTTTTTTGCAGATCTGGCAGATGTACATGCGTTGCCTCTTTTCCATGCGGGAGTTCTTCGTCAACTCTGTCCCGATTTCGCCGAATCCCTTCGGTTCCTCTTGACCCGCCCCCCTCCGGCTGCTTCAATGCGGGTTCCCGCTTGTCATGTATAACCCTGCGACGGAGGAAAATCAAGGACGTGCCCATCATTTGCGAACACCCCGATTTTTTCGTGCTTGCGAAGCCCGCCGGCGTGGAGACCGTCTCCGGGGACGGCGCGGCGGATTTTCTCTCCCGCGCCCGGGAGGAGACGGGGGAGGGCGGCCTGCTGGCCGCGCACCGGCTGGACAGGGACACCTCCGGCGCGCTGCTCCTCGCCCGCTCCGCGGCGGCGGAGCGCGGCCTGGCGGATCGCTTCCGCCGCCGCCTCGTGGAAAAGACATACCTCGCCCTCTGCCTCGGCCGCCCCCGGAACGACTCCGGCACGATCAACCGCCGCCTTTCCGAATGGGCGGGCGGGCACAGGCCCGTGAAGGTGCTCCGGAGCGGCGGGCTGGAGGCGTCGACGGCGTACCGCGTGGAGGCGGCGTCCGGGTGGCTGGCGGAGGATTTTCGCGTAAGCCTTGTTTCGTTCCGCCCGCATCAGGGGCGGACGCACCAGATCCGCGTGCACGCGGCGGCCATCGGCTATCCCGTTCTCGGCGACGATCAGTACGGCGACAGGGAGGCGAACCGGACGGCGAAGCGCCTTCTGGGGCTGCGCCGGCAGGCCCTGCATTCGTGGCGCCTGCGGTTCGAATGGCAGGGCGCGGCGGTGGAGGCGGAGTGTCCGCCGGCGGAGGACATGGCCGCGGCGATGCGGACGCTGTGGCCGGAGGGGACGTTTTTCCGTTGAAAAGCACCGCTGCCCGCAAAAAAAATCCCGCGCCGGAAATACGCCGTTCGCGTACTCCCGGGGGCGCGCCTCCGGAGGGCGCGAAAAATGGCCTCTCCGAAACCCGTTGCGGCACAGGGGAAAACGCCGTTTTCGCCGGGCGGCCCGCGCGACGCGTGAAAAAGCGCGGTACAAACGGGGAAACTTCCGCGCGCGAACGGCGGGCTTCCGCGCGAAAAAAAAGCGTTTTCTGTCTTTTTTTACCTTGACTCTCCTGAAATAAGGTCTATATTTCGCCAAAAGTTGAGGCGTGTATTTGTGCCGACCCGTCAAGACGTCAGGCCGCAGGAAGTTCGGATTGCCGAGCGGGAGCGTGGCGGCCAGGGTTCATTCTTTTTTCTGGAGGAGAAACACATGGCTGCCAAGATCGAAGTGCTCAGGAAGCGCCAGCTCGCGCAGGCTCTCGTGGACAAGACGGGCGCGAAGCTGAAGTACGCCTCCGCCGTCGTCGATTTCATTTTCGACGAAATCGCCGGCGCGATGGCGAAGGGCGTGAAGGTGAATGTGAAGGACTTCGGTATTTTCGTGAAGGCGCAGCGCAAGGCGCGGACGGGGCGCAACCCCGCGACGGGCGAAGTCATCAAGATCAAGGCGTCCGTGAAGCCGCGCTTCACCGCGTCGAAAGCCCTGAAGGAAGCCGTCGGCGGCAAGAAGTACGCGGCGCACGCCGACCTCGCCGCTCTCGCGGCCGCTCCCGCAGCCCCCGTGAAGGCAGCCCCCGCCGCCGCGAAGAAGCCCGCCGCGAAGGCAGCCCCCGCCAAGAAGCCCGCCGCGGCGAAGAAAGCCGCTCCCGCAAAGAAGCCTGCCGCGAAGAAAGCCCCCGCAAAGAAAAAATAATGCGGAACGCGGTGAAAACTCCTTGCGCCCTGTGCGCGAACATGTATACTGTGCCGTTCCTGCAGGACGCAGTGCCTGCCAACTTGGCTCAGGGGTAGAGCAGCGCTTTCGTAAAGCGCAGGTCCTGGGTTCGAATCCCAGAGTTGGCTCCACATATCAGCCCTCTGTTTCCCTTTGGGAGACAGAGGGTTTTTTCGTTTCCGCCTTTGGCGCCGATTCGCTGTTGACTTGAGCGCGCGTGTCGCATATTGAGGGAGGGTGTGGCGCGCCGCGACGCGCGTTTCCCGGAATCGGAAGGAGGAAGCATGGACACTGTCCGCAGCAAAATCATGCTTGTCGACGACAATGCCGTCAATCTCACGGTGGGGAGGCAGTTGCTGAAGCCTGCGCATGACGTGTACACCGTCTCCTCGGCCGCGGCGATGTTCGAGGTGCTGCACAAGGTGCCCATCGACCTGATTCTCCTGGACGTCGACATGCCGCAGATGGACGGGTATGAGGCGATACGGAGGCTGAAACGGCTGCGCCGCTTCGCCGGCATTCCGGTCATTTTCCTGACAGCGCTGCGGGACGAGCAGAGCGAACTGAAGGGGTTTGACCTCGGGGCGGTGGAGTATGTCTCCAAGCCCTTTTCCCCGCCGCGGCTCCTGAAGCGCATCGAAAACCAGCTCCTCATTCTCCGCCAGAGAAAAGTCATCCAGGATCACGCGGACAATCTGGAGGAACTGGTGCGGAAAAAGACGCGGGAAGTGTTCAGCCTGCAAAACGCCATGCTCGACACAATCGCCGATCTGGTGGAGTTCCGGGGGGGCGGGCCTTCCGGAGGCTGCGGCACGCTCGCGCCGCTGTATCTGCGGGCGATGATTGACGAACTGCGCGCGGACGCGATGTACGCGGACGAAATCGACTCCTGGGACATGAATTTCCTCTACCCCGCGGTGCAGCTGCACGATGTGGGGAAGATTGCCATGCCGGACAGCATCCTGAACAAGCAGGGCGCGCTCACCCCCGGGGAGTTCGAGATTATGAAAACCCATGTGGGGATAGGGGTGGATGTCGTCAAAAAAATCATGGCAAAGCTTCCCGACCCCGCGTTCATGGAGCATGTGCTCCGCATCGTCGAGGCGCACCATGAAAAATGGGACGGCACAGGCTACCCCGCCGGGTTGAAGGGCGAGGACATCCCCCTGGAGGGGCGGGTCATGGCGTTCGCGGATGTCTACGACGCGCTGGTGTCCTGGAGGCCGTACCGGAGCGCCTACACGCACGGGGAGGCTGTGGAGATAATCCGGAAAGGCTCGGGAACCCAGTTCGACCCCTCGCTCATGGAGGTGTTCCTCCGGCTGGAGGGCGAGTTCGGCCGCATCGCGCAGCGGGAGCGTTGTAGAGCGTTGTAACCACTTTTTATTTTCTATTTTGAACCACAGAGAGCACAGAGGACACAGAGAACCGCAACTGCAACCACAAACATTTTTTTCAGTATACTCTAAAAAAGCAGTTTGCAGTTGCGGTTCTCTGTGCGCGGTTCTCTGTGCTCTCTGTGTCCTCTGTGGTTCATTGGTTATTCTTGATCACTATAGACCGGAAATACGGAGAGAATTGCCGGACAGACTCTTGAAAATGAACGCTGCCTGCGTATGCTGCGGAATGTGCCGAATGGATATTCGCGTGAATCGACAGCTATACTTGACGGAACTGTTTCGCTTCGGCCCGGGACTCTGAAAAGGGAATCCACAGGACATGGCAGCCAACATGGTATTCGCAGAGCCAGCGACACCGGGGGGGGAATTCGCCGCACTGTTGAAGGGCAGGCGCATCCACTACATGCCCACCTGCGTCATTGTGGAAATGATGACGCGCCTCTACAGCGACATTTTCGCCATTGCCCATGCCGGCATCATGAACCGCGCCGTCCCGACCATCGTGCAGCGCCTCGGCGGCATGCGCGACAACCTCCTCGCGACCGCGGCCGCGTACCGCGCCGAAGCCACCCGCTTCTTCACCGGCGACTGGCGGGAAGACAAGCTCCGCGCGCGCCGCGTGTTCCACAACATCATGTTGCAGCTGAAATACTGTGCCGGCATGATCGGCCGCGAAGAGCGCCGGGACTTGTACGACGCCGTCGTGGGCATGACGGCCGAGTGGATAGCCCTCGACAGGGTTCTGGACGCGGCGGCGGCGCGGAAGGGCGGGCACCGCATCTGCCGCTACTTCCGCAACTGCAAGCCGGACAGCTGGAAGCAGACAATGGCGAACGTCATCCTCACCCTGGACGAAGACGCCGAATACGGAAGGGGCGACAGCCTCGTCCTCCTCTGCTTTGAACGGATGAAGCGCCTGCTTCTCGCCACCATAGACGGCATGGAGCGCCGCAGGGGCACACCCGGGAAATTCAACCCCGACCGCATTCTCGCCGTCTCCGGCGAGGACGTCCCCTTCAGCTGCCTGACCTGCCTGGAGCTGACGGATTCGCTCGGCACGCAGGCCATGGACGCCGACTATCCCGCTTCGCTGACGGCGGAGGGGATTCTGTCCCCGAAGAAACAGTCCGGCGTTCTGCGCCCCCGTCCCCGGTATGCCGACGGGGCGGCCGCCCGCGCCGCTTCCCCGAAGGCCGGGAAACAGGGCACGCTGGAATGGCTCCGCTCCGCCCTCGGCATCGGCTCCTCCTGCTGCGCCGCGCCGTGACGCAGGTACGATACGCAAAAAAACGCCGCCCCGTCCGGAGCGGCGTTTTCTTTGCATGCGGGCTGTTCGTTTCAGAGCCAGGAAATGCCCCCTGTCTCGATGTCGTACACGGCGCCGACAAGTTTCACCTTGCCTTCTTCGACGTGTTCGCGCAGGTAGTCGTCGCCTTTCAGAAGAGCCGCCATTGTCTCCCGGACGTTGGCAAGTTCGACGTCGCGCTGGGCGTTGGGGCTGTTCTTCATGCTGTCGCGGCCGGCGATTTCGAGGAGCGGGACGAGAAGCTGATCGAGCGCGCCGCCTTCCTTCGCGCCCGCCACGGCCGCGCCCACGGCGCCGCATTTCGTGTGCCCCATGACAATGACCAGCGGCGTGTGGAGATGATGCACCGCGTACTGGACGCTGCCCGCGGTCTGGAACCCGGCCGTGTTCCCCGCGGTGCGGATGACGAACACGCCGCCGGCGGGCTGGTCGAAGATGTATTCCACAGGCTCGCGGGAGTCGGAGCAGGCGATGACGACGGCGAGGGGCTGCTGGCCTTCCGCGGCGAGCATGCGGCGGAGATCGTTCGAGTTGGTGTGGATCATGCGCACGCCCTGCGTGAAGCGCTCATTGCCTTCCTTCAGTATCCGGAGGCAGTCGTCGGGGGAGGGGAGTTCGGACGTGGGCGAATAGTCGTACGCCGCGGCGAAACCGGACAGAAGAAGCGCGAGAGCGAGACTGAGGAAGCGGGTGCGGTGCATGGAATTTCTCCTATGAAAAAGGGCGGTTGCGGAAAATCAACGTAACTGTATCGCGTTCCCGTGGAGGGAACAAGGAAAAAAAAGCGCCTCCCGGGCTTCGGGGAGGCGCTGTGCGCAAAACTGCACGATATGCGCGGAAATAACACGGAGAGCCTGTTCCTACGCCTCGCCCCCGAGTTCGCGGATCATGGCGGGAACAACCTCGAAGACGTCGCCGACGACGCCGTAGGTGGCGACGGTGAAGATGGGGGCGTCCTTGTCCTTGTTGATGGCGATGATGCGATCGGCGGAACTCATGCCGACCAGGTGCTGCACCGCGCCGCTGATGCCGCAGGCGATGTAGAGCTTGGGCTGCACGGTCTTGCCGGTCTGGCCCACCTGGTGGCTGTAGGGCATCCAGCCCGCGTCGACGGCCGCGCGGCTGCTGCCGACGGCGCCGCCGAGAAGCTTGGCGAGCTTTTCGATAAGGGAGAAATTCTCCGGCTTCTGCATGCCGCGCCCGCCGGAGACGATGATGTCCGCCTCGACAAGGTTGACGGTGTCGGTGATTTCCGGGAGGAAGTCGAGGCGCTTTGTCCGCGAGACGAGGAGCTTGCCGTCGGCGGTGAGCTTTTCGACCGCGCCGCCGCGGCCGCCGTTCTTCTCCGCGGCCTGCATGACCTTGTGCCGGACGGTGGACATCTGCGGGCGGTGTTTCGCGCAGAGAATGCTGGCCATGATGTTGCCGCCGAAGGCGGGGCGGGTCTGGAGAAGAAGCCCGTCCTCCGTTATGTCCAGCCCCGTGCAGTCCGCGGTGAGGCCGGTGTGCACCTCGACGGCGACGCGGGCGAGGAAGCTGCGGCCGATGGCGGTTGCGCCGGCGAGGAAAATCTCCGGCTTGCGCTTCCGGATGAGATCCGCGACGATGCGGGCGTAGGGTTCGGAGGCGTAGTGTTTCAGCTCCGGATCGTCGACGAAGACGACGCTGTCGACGGGGTATTGCAGGAGTTCCGCCGCCTGTTCGTCCATGTTGTGGCCGAGAAGGAGGACGGTGAGGGGGACGTTCCGCTTGTCCGCGAGTTCGCGTCCCTTGCCGATAAGCTCGTGCACGACGCCCTGGACGACGCCGTCGATTTGTTCGCCGAAGACCCAGACGCCGGAGCATTCGCCGGGAGTGAGCAAGGTGGTGTCAGACATGAATATCTCCTGCGCGGTTACGCGATCTGCATTTCGCGGATTTTGGTGATGAGGATTTTCGCTGTTTCCGCCGGCGTTTCGGCGCTGATGATTTCCCCGCCCGTGCGCGCCTCGGGGGTGAAGCTGCGCTTGACCGCTGTCGGCGATCCCTTGAGGCCGATGCGCTCCGGCTCGATGCCGAGGTCGTTTTCGTTCCACATGGTGATTACGGCCTTCTTCGCCTTCATCTTGCCCTTCAGGCCGGGCAGGCGCGGCTCGTTGATTTCCTTCACGACGGTGAAGACGGCGGGAAGCTGGACTTCGAGCACTTCCTTGCCCGTCTCCATCAGGCATTCGACGACGGCGCGGCCTTTCGCGATTTCCCGGATTTTCGACACGTAGCAGGCCTGCGGCCAGTCGAGGTGGGTCGCGATGCCGGGGCCGACCTGGGCGGTGTCGCCGTCGATGGCCTGTTTGCCGGCGAGGACGAGGTCGGGGTTGAGCTTCGCGACGGCCCTGGAGAGGGTGAGGCTGGTTGCCCAGGTGTCGCCGCCGGCGAAGGCTCGGCTGCACGCGAGGACAGCCTCGTCCGCGCCGAGGGAGATGGCTTCGCGGAGGGCGTTTTCCGCCTGCGGCGGCCCCATGGAGAGGACGGTGACCTTGCCTTCCCCCAGGCGCTCCCGGATGCGGACGGCCTCTTCGATGGCGTAGGCGTCGAAGGGATTGATGACGGCTTCCACGCCCTCGCGGACGAGGGTGTTTGTCTTGGGGTCGATGCGGACGTTTGTTGCGTAGGGCACCTGCTTGATGCAGACGACAATGTTCATGCTCGCTCCTCTGTACCAAATCGCCGCCCACCTCGCGACAGGGAAAGGTGGGCGGCGAAATCGTTTCTCCGAAAAAGACTACTTCCGCGCCGCCTCCTTGATGAGGGCGAGGGCGATTTCGTCGCGCTGGATCTGGTTGGTGCCTTCGTAGATCTGCGTGATCTTCGCGTCGCGGGCGTATTTTTCGATCGGGTATTCCTTGGTGTAGCCGACGCCGCCGAAGACCTGGATGGCGTCGATGGTGACCTTCATCGCGACGTCGGAGGCGTAGCACTTGGCCATGGCGGATCCCATGGTCGGCCGTTTCGCGCCGGAGTCGATCCAGCGGGCCGTCGCGTAGATGAGCGCGCGCGCGGCCTCAATCTGCATGGCCATGTCGGCGAGCATCCACTGGAGACCCTGGTTCGCGATGACCGGCCGGCCGAACTGCTTCCTCTCGCGGGCGTAGTCGACGGCGAGGTCGAGCGCGCCCTGCGCGATGCCGAGAGCCTGGCTGCCGACGCCGGGGCGGGAGTTGTCGAAGGTCTTCATGGCGGTCATGAAGCCGGAGCCTTCCTTCCCGAGGCGGTTCGCGGCGGGGACGCGGACGTCCTGGAAGATGAGTTCGCGCGTCGCGGAGGCGCGGATGCCCATCTTGTCCTCTTTCTTGCCGAAGGTGAAGCCGTCCATGCCTTTTTCAAGAACGAAGCAGGAGCAGCCGCGCGCGCCCTTCGCCTTGTCGGTCATGGCGAAGACGGAGTAGACGTCTGCTTCGCCGCCGTTGGTGATGAACATTTTGGAGCCGTTGATGATGTAGTCGTCGCCGTCCTTCACGGCGGTGGTGCGCATGCTGGCCGCGTCGGAGCCGGCGTCGCTCTCGGTGATGCCGAAGGCGGCGAGGGTGCCGGAGGCGATGCGGGGGAGCCAGCGCTTTTTCTGCTCGTCGTCGCCGGAGAGGAGGATGGGCAGGGTGCCGAG
>QMCE01769474.1_pt1 | contig 26108 bp, 20 predicted proteins | sample 1821851 | NCBI WGS metagenome assembly QMCE01 (sample SAMN09453174, study PRJNA476694) | Termite gut metagenome, whole genome shotgun sequencing project. | isolation source: worker | host: Odontotermes sp. | place: South Africa:Pretoria | collected 2016-01-28 | reverse complement strand
TTTTTTTTTCAAATTTTAGCACACCCTGTATTTAAAATGTAAGTAATACAGAAACCAAACAATGTAGCATTATGAAATAAACGGCATTTTGAACGCCCCCGACCCGGAACCAAGACTCGTCCCAAGACCCGCGCCACCAGCACCCACAGACCCCCGCCTAACCTCCGGCCCTTTTTCTTCTCCGCTCAGGTGCCTTGTCAGTATCTCCTTCGTGTCCGCTATGTCCACCCTCTCGTCCGCTATCCTCCCATAGAGTTCTGTTCCCGTCCTCAGCTTGTAGTGCTTGCATAGTACCGTCACCGCATCATCCATCGCCACCGGTAGCTTCCAGTTCTTTATCTTCCTCTCCAACTCTTCTCTTCCCAGACTCGCCATCCTCGCTTCTTCCTCTCTCAGGTATGCTCTGATCTTGTTCCTCGCTCGGTTCGTTCTCACTATCGCCAGCCAGTCCGCTTTCGGCTTCTGACTCTTCGAGGTCAACACCTGCACCCTGTCTCCGTTCCTCAGTTGATGCTTGATCGTTACATTCTTTCCTTCGATCTTTCCTCCCACACAGGCTGCTCCCACATTGGTATGTATCGAGAACGCAAAATCCAACACCGTTGCTCCTTCCGGTAGCCGCCTCAGCTCTCCCGTCGGCGTGAATATCAGTATTTCTCCCGAGCTCAGCTCCGCATTGAAAGTCTTCGTCGATACTTTCCCCGTCTCCGCGTCGGTGCTCTCTATCAGTTCCCGTAGCCGCGCCAGCCACTCTTCGCTTCCCATTCCTCCCTTCTGCACTCCCTTGTACCTCCAGTGGGCTGCGATTCCTCTTTCGGCAACTTCATCCATCCTCTCCGAGCGTATCTGTATCTCCACCCACTTTCCTTCCGGGGTTGCCACCGTGGTCTGTAGTGATTCATACCCGTTGCTCTTCGGTATCGATATCCAGTCTCTCAGCCTCTCCGGATTCGGCGTGTAGAAGTCCGTCACTATCGAGTATACTCCCCAGCACGCCGTCTTCTCCTCCTCTCTCGGTACATCCACCACGATCCTCAGCGCAAATATGTCATATATCTCCTCGAATGGCACTCCCTGCTTTTTCATCTTGCTCCATATCGAGTATATGGACTTTGTCCTGCTCTTGATATAGTACTTCAGCCCCGCCTTGTCGAGCTTTTCGATTATCGGTACTAAGAATCTCTTTATAAACTTTTCTCTTTCTTCTTCTCCCGCCGAGAGCTTCTCCACAATGTGGTTGTACGCCGCTCCGTCCAGATACTTCAGCGACAGGTCTTCCAGCTCGCTCTTTATGTTGTACAGCCCCAATTTGTGAGCTATCTTTGCATACAGGTTCAGGCTTTCCCAGCTTTTCCTCTCCTGCTTTTCGTGCGGGAACATCCCCAGGGTTCTCATCACTTCCAGCCTGTCCGCCAGTTTGATCAGTATCACCCTCGGGTCGGTCGAGTAGCTTATTATCAGTTCCCTTATGTTTTCCGCTTGGGCATCGCTTATCTTCGGATCTATTCCCGAGATGTTTGTCATCCCGTCTATGATTCCCTTCACTTCTTCCCCGAACGCCTCCCCCACTTCTCCCGAGCTCATCAGTCCCATCCTCACCACATCGTGCATCAGCGTAGCAATGACCGAGTTTCTCCCCAGCCCTATCTCCGTTATCACTATCCGCGCCACTCCTGCCGAATGGTCCATCATCGGAGCTCCGTTGTAGCGCACCTTTCCCGCGAGTTTTTCGTCAGCCATCTCCATCGCCTTCCCGATCATCTCGACGCTTCCGGGGCTGTACACCTTTGCGGCTCTTTCCAATAAATCTCGGTATCGTTCTTGTGGTAGCATAGTGTGCGAAGATACAAAAACTTTTGCTAACTTTGTTTCGTATGAAAAATATCACTCCTCTCATCGGCGACACTCCCCTCGTGGAGCTTCCTCACTGGTCTGCTCTCCACGACTCTCCCGCCCGTATCCTCGCTAAGGTCGAGTACTTCAATCCCGGCGGTAGCGTCAAGGATCGTATCGCTCTGGCTATGATCGACGACGCCGAGAACCGTGGTGTTCTCCATAAGGGCGGTACTATCGTCGAGCCCACCAGTGGTAACACCGGGGTCGGCCTTGCTCTGGTTTGCGCTGCTCGCGGTTACCGGCTTGTTCTCACAATGCCCGAAACGATGAGTCGCGAACGACGTATGATCGTTTCCGCTCTCGGTGCCGAGGTTGTTCTCACTCCTGCTTCCGAGGGTATGAAAGGTGCGATCTCCCGGGCCGACGAAATTCGCAGCTCCACTCCCGGCGCCGTTACTCTCGACCAGTTTTCCAACCCCTCCAACCCCGCTGCCCACTATAATACCACCGGGCCCGAGATCTGGCAATCCACCGACGGTCACATCGACTTCTTCGTCGCCGGGGTCGGTACGGGCGGTACTATTTCCGGTACCGGTAAATTCCTCAAGGAACAAAAACCCGACATCCAGATAGTCGCTGTCCAGCCCGATGCTTCTCCCGTCCTTTCCGGCGGTGCCCCCGGGCCTCATAAGATCCAGGGTATCGGCGCCGGCTTCATCCCTCGCAATTACGACCCCTCCGTAGTCGACTCCATCGAGAACGTCTCTTTCGAGGATGCTGTTTCTGCTTGCCGCGACCTCGCTCGCTTGGACGGTGTTTTCGTCGGAATCTCTTCCGGGGCTGCTGCTGCCGTTGCTCTTCGGGTTGCTCAACGGCCTGCCAACGCTGGCAAAGTTATTGTAGTTCTTTTTCCCGACACGGGTGAACGTTACCTGTCGACCGAATTATTTCAATAAGCCGTTATGCAAGAGATCATTAAAAAGAACAATGCGTTTTTCCGCCAGTTGCTTTTCCTGGGGATCCTGATTTTGATGGGCGCCGTGATGTTGCGCCAGTTGACATTCTTCGTTGGTTCGTTTCTCGGTGCTGTCGCGTTCTACATTGTTTTTCGCCGCGCTATTTTCCGTATGGTCGAGCGCCACCGTTGGCCTGCTTGGTTGGCTTCTCTTGTCATTGTTCTCGGTATCTGCGTTGTTCTTCTCGGTCTCGGTTACCTTGTTTTCGAGCTTTTGGCCGTCGAGATGCGTAACGTCGACGTCACTCAGATTCCCGTCATCGCTCAGGAGTTGGTTCCTCGCATTAACGAGTTCCTCGGGTTCGACGTCTTTTCCGGCGACGTGATTCGTTCCTTCACCACTGTTTTCGCTAAGATCGGTAACGCCGTGGTTAACACCACATACTCGTTCGCTGCCAACATCTTTATGACTATCGTCATCCTTTACTTTATGCTCACCCACGCTCGCTCTCTCGAGAGTCGTGTCGGTCGTTATATGCCTTTCCGCGGCGAGAGCCGTACCCGCCTTCTCGACGAGGTTACTTCGATCATCTACTCCAACGCTGTTGGTATTCCTCTGATGATGCTCTCCCAGGGTCTTGTTGCTGCTCTTGTTTACTGGTTATTCGGTGTTCCCAACCTTGTCTTCTGGGCATTGGCATTTATGACTGCTCTCTGCGGACTTATTCCTATGGTCGGTACAATCATCGTCAGCGTTCCTCTCGGTATCTGGTTCATCGCCACCGGCCAGATTTGGACTGGCATCTTCTTGATGCTTTGCGGCGTTCTGGTCATCGCTAACGTTGACAACCTCACCCGCATCGTTCTCAATAAGAAGATCTCCAACACCCATCCTTTGATCGTCATCTTCGGCGTGATCCTCGGACTTCCTCTGTTCGGCTTCTGGGGCATTATCTTCGGCCCGTTGATGATCTCTGTGTTCCTCCTCCTGATCCGTATCTACTATAAGGAATATCGCCTTCTCGACGAGCCTCCTACATCACCGTCTGCGTGATTCCCGGTACGAGCGACTTCCACACGAAGTTGAACGTCGACTTTCCTCTGTCGTGCACGTGTTCTCCACTGCCCTGTCTCACTTCTGCTCCTTCTCTCGCCGGATTTGCATTTTTCAGTATAATGTCATCCAGTATTATCGTCGGTAGCCACATTCTTTTTCTCTCGTGCTTTTTCAGCATCTCCACCGACAGTCCGTCATACAGCATCACCAGTGCCACGCTCGACTTCTCGTGGTCTCCCTCGATTCTGAAATCGAGACTGTGTAAGTTGCACGAATCCACCCTCACATTCATCAAAGGTTCCAACGCCCCATTGAAGCTCCTCAGGTCTGTCCTCCCCAGCCGCCCCTCCAGTTCCCAGTAATCGTCCTCCGCTGCCACCGGCATCCTCCACACTGCTTCCAGTCTCCCCGCCCCCATCAGCTTCGTTGTCAAGTCCACTTCAAAGAACCTTTCGTGGCCTTCCGCTATGTTGGTCAGATTTTTTCCTTCGCCCTCCATTCCCGTCAGCGTCACCACTCCCGGCCTGTCTGCCTCCGCTCCCAGTTCCGCATACTCTATGTCGGCTTCCTCGAACTCCACTCTCCCCACCTCATACGCTATCGGTACTCCCTGCAAGCTCTCCCACAATAGTGGCTTCTTCCTCGGGGCTTCATATATCTTCCTGTTCTTGTAGCTCTTCATCTTCGCTCCTCCCACCGCCACTCTCTCCACCGCCAGCACTTTCTCCGCCAGTAATCGCCCCACATCCACTCCCTCGCACTCCAGCCCCCTGACCACAATATCGTTCTGGTCGCTCTCTCCCACTCCGAATCCCAGCCTCACACTGTCCGCTCCCAGCACCCCCGCCTCCATTCCCTCCACTCGCACCCTCATTCCGAACACTTCCACCACCGCGTGCTTGTCTCCCTTCGCAGTCGCCATCGCTGCACTTCTCACCTCCACCTCCACTTCTTTCGCTTCCGGGCCTTTCAGCTTCACTCCTCTCGCTTCCGCCCTCTTCACATCCACACTCAGGTATGCCAGCCCGCTCGCCGTATCCCTCACCCCCGCATCTTTCCTTTGCACCCTCACTCTCACATCCTCCAGTTCCACTCCTCTCGCCAGCAGCTTCACCTTCACTCTCCCCACTTCCACTTCTGCTCCCATTCCTTCGAACTGCGCCTCTATCACCTGCTTTGCCTTGTGCTTGGCCCACATACTCACACCTATGCACCCCAGTGCGACTGCTCCCGCGATTGCCAAGCCTATAACGATACCTTTCTTTCCCATTGGCTTTTTCAATTTTTTCTTCGCAAGATAACAAAAACCGCACCATATCTCATTAAATTGTTTATCTTTGCGTACTTGCGATACCGAACGTCACCTAAAACTCCATACGATTATGAAAACGTTCAAACTTTTCCTCGCAACCGCCCTGTTGGTCGCCGTCTCATCCTCCGACGCCGCTGCTCAGGGTTTTCTCGATCGCCTTGGTCGCCGGGTCGGCCGTGCTGCCGAGGAGGCTGTCACTCGTAAGGCCGAGCAGGCCGTCGAACGCGGTGTCGACAAGGCCACCGACCTCGAAACCTACAAAGGCGGTGGCTCGGACGACCAAGAGCCCGCCTCCCAACCGCAACAACAGCCCCAGCCCCAACAGGGCAACACTCTCGCCACCGCACCCACCGACGCGGGACAGGCTCTCGAAATGAACTACGCCAAAAACGACTTCGTTCCCGGCGACGAGATTATTTTCTCCGACGAGTTGGCGGGCGAGCAGTTGGGCGAGTTCCCAAGCCAATGGGATTTATTGAAGGGCAATGCCGAAGTTGCGAATATCAACGGAAGTCAGTGTATCTTTCTTGAAGCTCCTGGAACGAGCATCGCTCCGCTGATGAAAGATATGAAAAGCTACCTGCCCGATGTTTTTACAGTGGAGTTCGACTATTGGGTAAACAACTATACTGAAACCTACAAGATACCCAGTCAGAATTATCGGCTGCATTTCTATGACGCGAGCGGGCGAGACGTTATGGAACTCGAATTTGCTGAAGGAGCCGTTCGTTGGCACTATCTCACGCCCGACGGAGAGAGCCGATATGGCGATATGTCGATGAAGGAGAAGATAGATTCGTGGAGCCATCTCTCCGTATCATTCAACAAAAGGGCTTTTAAGGCGTACATTAACGGTGTGCGCGTGGTTAACATACCGAGTATGGCGGTTCCTGTGAGATTGAGCATAAACAGAACCGATTGGCACGACCACAGATGCGCCATTACTAACGTCCGCATCGCCAAGGGCGCTGTTCCTCTCTATGACCGTATGATGTCCGAAGGCAAGTTCATCTCCTACGGCATCACGTTCGACGTGGGCAAAAGCACCATCAAACCGGAATCTATGGGCGAAATCAACCGCATCGTCCAGCTTATGAACGAAAACCCCACCCTGCGCTTCTCCGTCGAGGGTCACACCGACAGCACGGGCAACGCCGCCTCGAACCAGACGCTCTCCGAGGCACGCTCGAAGGCCATCGTCGCCCGCCTGACCGAGTTGGGCATCGCCGCCGACCGCCTCTCCGCCTCCGGTAAGGGCCAGAACAACCCCATCGCCGACAACTCCACCGACGAGGGCCGCGCCAAGAACCGCCGCGTCGAGTTCGTCAAATTATAGTATCTTCCCTGGAAAAACGCCGACCTGGTCTACGACGAGGTAATTGCGAGCAATTGGAACAAATAGGGGTAGATTCGTTTCTAAAGACAGAGAGTTGCGACCTCCATCGCAACTCTCTTCGTTTTGGTGGCTCCTCTTCAAGGACTTGAACCTTGGACCCCCTGATTAACAGTCAGGTGCTCTAACCAACTGAGCTAAAGAGGAATTTTTTGGAACGCCGACAGGCTTTTTCGCCAATCGGAGTGCAAATATACATCAAATTTCGTTAACGCCAAAAAATTCGCTAACTTTGTGGTATGATTAAAACACTTTTCACCCTCCTCGCCCCTGCGCTTGCCGCTGTTCTGGTTGCCACTTCGCCCTTCGACTGGAGCGACACGACCCACGATTTCGGCCGCATCCAAGAGTCCAAAGGATCTGTTTCTCATACTTTTACCTTCATCAACACCGCAGACTACCCGATCGCTATCGACCGCGTCGTTCCTTCTTGCGGTTGCACGACCCCCGAATTCACCCGCTCGCTCGTTGCCCCCGGCGAATCCGGCTCCGTTACCATCACTTTCGAGCCCGCCGGTTACCGCGGTGAGTTCTCTAAATCCATCGCTGTCATCTCCGGCGGTAACCAGTTTCGCGACTTCCTCGTAATCACCGGTAAAGTTAAATAACGATGAGTTTCAAGATCTTAGAGCGGCGCTCCTTAAGCCCCGACACCGTTTGGATGCGTATCGAGGCTCCTCGTGTCGCAAAATCCGCCTCCCCCGGCCAGTTCATCATCCTTCGCGTCCACTCTTCCGGCGAACGCATTCCCCTCACCATCGTCGACTTCTCTCCTGAAGAGGGTTGGGTCGCGATCGTCACCCAGACCGTCGGCGCAACCACGCTCAGACTCAACTCCCTCCAGGCCGGCGACACTATTGCCGACTTCTCGGGGCCTCTCGGTCGCCCTTCCGATTTCACCCACGCTCCGCTCGAAACGCTCCAAAACAAAAAATTCCTCTTCGTTGCCGGTGGGGTCGGGGCTGCTCCCGTGCTTCCTCAGACTAAATGGTTGCACGAGCGCGGTATCTCGACCGACGTGATTCTCGGTGCTCGAACCTCTGACCTTCTGATCCTTACCGAGGAGCTTCGCGCTGCTTCGGACAACCTCTACCTCGCTACTGACGACGGTTCTGTCGGGTTCCACGGCCTCGTTACCGGACTGCTTCGCGACCTGGTCGAGAAGGAGGGTAAGACTTACGACGAGGTTGTTACGATCGGCCCTATGATAATGATGAAGTTCGTCTCTGCTGCCACTTGCGAGCTCGGCTTGCCCACCATCGCCAGCCTCAATACCCTGATGGTCGACGGTACCGGAATGTGCGGTGCTTGCCGCGTATCTGTTGATGGTCAGACTGTTTTCGCTTGCGTCGACGGCCCCGAGTTCGACGCCCACCTGGTTGATTTCGACGAGGCTATCCGCCGTCAGTCTATGTACCGCTCTCAGGAGCAGCAGGCCCACCACAAATGTAAACTCGAATATGGCAAATAAGATATCCCGCATCGAGGCTCGCGAACAGGACCCGAAAACCCGCGCCCGGAACTTCGAGGAGGTCAGCTTCGGCTTCACTCCTCAGGAGGCTGCTTCCGAGGCATCTCGTTGCCTCCAGTGTAAAAACCGCCCTTGCGTTGCTTCGTGCCCCGTTTCTGTCCGTATTCCCGAGTTCATCGCTCAGGTTCGCGCCGAGGACTTTGCCGGCGCTGCTGCCACCATCGCTCTCGATTCTCTGTTTCCTTCGATTTGCGGCCGCGTCTGCCCTCAGGAGTCCCAGTGCGAGGGTTCTTGCGTCCTTGGCATTAAGGGTCAGCCTGTTAACATCGGTAAGTTGGAGCGCTTCGTCGGCGACTGGGCTCTTGCTGCCGAGGTATCCGGCCCCGCCGCAATACCTCTCGCGCCTGATCCCGCTGCAACACCCCCCACCACCGGGGCCGCCGAAGCTGCACCCACCACCACCCTGCCCGCAAGAAACGGCCACCGTGTTGCTGTCGTTGGCTCCGGGCCTGCCGGATTGACTTGCGCTGCCGACCTTGCTCGTCTTGGTTACGAAGTCTCTGTTTTCGAGGCACTTCACCGTCCCGGTGGCGTTTTGGTTTACGGTATTCCCGAGTTCCGGCTTCCTAAGGAGCGTATCGTTGCTCGCGAGATTGCTAAGATCGTTGCTCTCGGCGTCCATATCGAAACCGACGTTGTCATCGGCCGCACTCTTACCGTCGACCAACTTCTTGACGACGAGGGATTTTCTGCTGTATTCGTTGGTTCCGGGGCCGGACTTCCCTTCTTTATGGGTATTCCCGGCGAGAATCTGAACGGTGTTGTTTCTGCTAACGAGTTTCTCACTCGCGCCAACCTGATGGGGGCTTTCGAGCCTTGCTCCGACACTCCTATCTTCGTCGGGACACGTACTGTTGTCGTCGGTGGTGGTAACGTTGCTATGGACGCTGTTCGTACTGCTAAACGGCTTGGTTCTCAGGCATCTATCGTTTACCGCCGCTCCGCCGAGGAGCTTCCCGCTCGCGCCGAGGAGATCCATCACGCCCGCGAGGAGGGGATTGACTTCCAGTTGCTTACCAACCCTGTCGAGGTTCTTGGCGACGAGTCCGGTTGGGTTCGCGCCGTTCGTTGCGTCCGGATGGAGCTCGGCGCACCCGATGCTTCCGGCCGTCGGTCTCCTGTTCCCGTGCCCGATTCCGAGTTCGAGATTCCTTGCGAGTGCGTCATAATGGCTCTAGGGACCTCCCCTAACCCTCTTATTGCCAGCACTACCAGCGGCCTCGACACTAATCGCCGCGGTTGCCTTGTCGCCTCTCCCGAGGGTGCCACTTCTCGCTCCGGTGTTTTCGCCGGTGGTGACGCCGTGACGGGTGCTGCAACCGTTATCCTCGCTATGGGTGCTGGTCGCCGCGCTGCCCAGGCCATCCACGAATACGTCTCCAGCCACTCGTTTTCTTCCTGACCGGCGTTATATTTTCGCCTCCTGATTCGTTATATATCCAGTAACGGATTAATAGCTAATGCCCACAGCCGCTTTCAACGAGACTTACCTCTCTGTTCACGCTCGGATTTTTCGCCTTGCTCTCGGCATCACCGGTAGCCGCACGGAGGCTGAGGACATCTCTCAGGACCTCTACGAGCGGCTTTGGCACCGTCGTCTGATCGTCACTCTTCACTCGAATCCTCGCGCTTACATTCTTGCTTCGGCTCGTAATCTTTGCCTCGACCGTCTTCGTAGTCGCCGGCCTCACACCGAGGTTCCTGCTTCTCTTAGCTGCGATCTCGATTCTTCTTCCGGTGACGATGTTGTTGCTATTGTTTCTCGCCTCGTTTCCGCTCTTCCCGAGCGCCAGCGTACGGCGATGCACCTTCGCGACATCGAGGGGTTGGATATCGACGAGATCGCCCGCATAATGGGTTCTCGTCCCGACGCCGTTCGTATGTCGCTTTCTCGTGCGCACGCTGCTGTAAAAGAGCAACTTACTAAAATAATGAATTATGGAACGTGACCTCGACTTTATCCTCGACCAGTGGTGCTCCGCTTGGGCTTCTCAGACGCCCGAACGCTCCATCGAGCTTCGCACGCCCTCTCCCCGTCGCCGCCGCGTGGCCCTTTTCGCTGTTGCTGCCGTGCTCCTCGGACTCGTCTTCATTCCTCTCTCCACCCGCTGGCAAACTTCCTCGCCCGTAGTGTGTTACGTCGACGGCCGGCAGCTTACCGATCCCGTTGCCGTGGAGGAACAGGCTCTTCTTTCGATCAGTCAAATCAACAAACTCGTAGAAAAATATGAAAAGATTATCACTTCTGCTCCTCGCCGCGTTCACGGTGTTGAGTTCCTCGGCCCAGACTCCGCAACAGCCCCGGACGGCCCGGTCGACGCCTCCCAAGAGTAGCCAAATGTCTATCCGCGTGGCTGGTTACGAGGTTTTGCTCGAACCCACCGGCCTGCCTCTCAAAGATTCTCCCAAACGCTACTACGGTGGCCGTATCGGTACGTTGGAAATCGGCTTCAACGGCCTTCGCTCCTCCGGTGGCGCTTACTCGATCTACCCCTCCGCCCAACGTGGATTTATGGATCTGAATATGAGTAAGTCGCTGAGTTTCACCTGGAATATCCTCACCTTCTCATCCTCTCTTACCCGCGACAACTCCCTTGGCGTGACTATGGGAGTTGGCCTTGCCAGTAACGACTATACGTTCGAAGAGACGTCCGCTTTTGCCAAGATCGGCCGCGCCATCCACCCCGTGCCGACCGACGGCCTGAAGAAGGCAAAGTTGCACACCTTCGCGTTGCATCTTCCTGTGGCTTTGGAGGTTAACCCTTCTCGTAGCTTCTTCTTTTCCGTGGGCGGTTACGTCGACCTGATGCTCAAATCGCACCTCAAATGGAAGTTCCCCAAGGAGAAACTCAACAACCCCTACACCAACTTTCTGCAGGCGGGCCTCACTGCTCGCATCGGCTTCAAAAATGCCTATCTGTTTGGCAATTACGCTCTTGTCGAGATGTTCGACGGCGGCCAGGGTCCTGCCCTGAGCCCCTATACTTTCGGAATAGGTTTTGGATTCTAAAACTTTCGCGCAGACTATGAAAAAGTATATTATCTTCCTGACTATATGTCTGTTGCCTCTGTTTGCCGGGGCTCAAAACCGCGCCATCGAACAGTTGGCCGAAAAATACTCGGGGCGCGACGGCTTCTCCTCGACCGTGATCAAGGGTCGCCTGGCCTCCGGATTCAACGGTTCGATCCGCATTCAGGATGTGGATATATCCAACATTATCAAGGAGATATCATCCATCATTCTTGTCAGTAGCGACGCTCCCGACGAGGAGTTTTCCCGCGACGTCGCACTCGCGCTGGAGACCGAGGAGTATGCCACCGTGGCGTCTACTTCGAGCGACGGCGAGCAGATACGTTTCCTGTTGGCGACCCTGCCCGAGGCGAAAAACGGCCGCAAACAGAGCGAATTTGTGATCGCGGTGTCGGGCGCGGAGGAGAATCTGTTGGTGAGTGTTGTGGGCGAATACGTTGTGGCTGAGGTTATTGCATCTCCGTGAGCAGGTGCCAGAAGCGACGCGGCATATGCTGGCGCTGGAGCTTGGGATTGATGCGGGCCTCGATCGCCATCGAACGAAAATAGGTGCGCCAAAGATCCTGAAAAAGCTTCTCATCGGCAGCCATCAAGTCGGCATCTAACTGACCAGCAAGAAGATGCGCGTCGTCATCCATCGTCACCTCCGTAACTGTCTGAAGATCATAGTAAAAGCCATACCGGCGCTTGATGTCGTAGATCAACCAGCGCTGGTCGCGAAAGCGGTCGCGAAAGTAAGCAATCGCCAGAGGCAGAACGTTATAGCGCGGCGAAACAGGAGCGAAATAACTCGCGTCACCACCCTTTTGGAAGCGGGTAAATTGTCGGAGGTGCTCGGTTTCGTGTGAAACTTTCTGGGCTAACTGCTTGATTCGCAGAATGTCAGGGTCGCCGAAATCGGTGAACACCCCCTCGGGAGAGTCGAAAATCCGGCGCATATAACGCAACAACATCATCTCGACTTCGGGCTCCTCGGACAACCAGGCGTATAGGAGCATATTGCGCACGGAAGGGGTCGTTTTGCGCAAAAGTGCCCTCCAAACGCGCTGTGAGCGGGATGGGTCGGTGACCACAAGGTGCTCCTCGGAGGTAAAAAGAGGCGCCGGCTGACCCTCTACAAGCACACAATCGGGGAACTGACGGCGCGAATAAGCGTCGAAAACGGCCGTCAAGAGGCCCTCGAAAGTCCTATCGTAACGATATGCGATCACTGTCAAAAAATTTTACACTCGTGTAAAAATTTTTTACACTTTCGACCAAAAACGCACCCCGCAAGACCCGCTATTCGGGAAAAATCAGCTCCGTTTGGTCGGGCGACACGGCGCGGCGAGAAGAAGGGCGCTTCGCGGTGAGCATCCGGCGAACCAAATCGGGGGGTGTCTCGCCAAAAACTATGTTTTTTGAACCAGACCCCCCTGAAATTTCGCCGCAAGTGATGAAATATTGCGCTTTTTTGAGGACGACCCCCATTTTTTTGAGGGTCGCGCCCGTAATTCGAGAATGGCGCCGAGCAGCAACGATCAGTTGGGCTGATTTTACCCCGATCCCGGGAACGCGAAGGATCGTCTCGTAATCCGCGCGGTTCAAATCGACAGGAAAACGCTCGGGGTGGCGAAGAGCCCAACCGAGCTTCGGGTCGATCTCCAAATCCAAATTAGGAAAAGACTCGTCGACGATCTCATCCGCACCGAAACCATAAAACCGCATCAACCAATCGGCCTGGTATAAGCGGTTCTCGCGAACCAAAGGAGGCTGGCGAAGGACAGGAAGGCGGGTGTCGTATGAGTTGACGGGAACGAAAGCAGAAAAGTAGACCCGTTTCATACCCTGAACATTATAGAGTTTGGTGGAAAGCTTCAAAATGTCGTTGTCGGTCTCGGGAGTAGCGCCGACAATCATCTGGGTACTCTGCCCGGCGGGAGCCCAACGAGGAGCCTTACGGAATTTACGGCGGTCCTCGGCGCTTTCCAGGAACCCCTGGTGGATGTAACGCATAGGGGAGTAGACGCTGGCGTGGTCTTTATCGGGAGCAAGGAGCTTCAGGTTCTCCTCCTTAGGAATCTCGATGTTGACGCTAAGGCGGTCGGCGTAGAGACCGGCCTCGCGGATGAGAGCCTCGGAAGCCCCGGGAATCGACTTCATATGGATATAACCGTTGTAACGGTGGGTGGTGCGGAGGTCGCGGACGACGCGAACCATTCGCTCCATTGTGTAATCGGGATTCTTGATGACGCCGGAAGAGAGAAAAAGACCCTCGATATAATTACGGCGGTAGAACTCCAAAGTCAGCTCGACAAGTTCGGAAGGAGTGAAAGCGGCGCGAGGAACGTCGTTGGAACGGCGGTTGATACAATAAGCGCAATCGTAGATGCAATGGTTGGTGAGCATTATCTTCAAAAGAGAGACGCAACGACCGTCGGCAGTGAAACTATGGCAAATCCCCCAACCGGAAGCGCTACCGATATGGCCATCCTTACCAGCACGAGAAGTACCGGACGATGCGCACGAGACATCGTATTTGGCGCTCTCAGCCAGCACTTTAAGTTTACCGAGGACGGAGTCGTTCATAGCAGTGCTGCAAGTTACAAAAAGTTTTGGCACGCTTCGTGGAAAGTCGAGGGGCAAAGCGAACAATGTTTCAACAATAACTAATTTTTTTTAACCAACTAAATGTTTTGCACTATGAAAAAGTTTAATTCACTGTGGATGGGTGGAGCTGTGCTCGCCCTTCTGGCAACAGGCTGTGCCAAAGAACTGGGCAACGATGGCCCGAAACCGTACAAGACAGGAAGTACGGACATCATCGTAACGATCGCTGCAGCAGAAGCTGAAACAAGAGCCCTGCTTGGAGACGACAACGCGACGACGATCCAAAAGTTTGAAGACAATGTGGTCGAATTCGTAGCCTATCTGTTCGACGGAGACGGACTGTTCCTCGAACAAGGAACAACTACCGAAGGAGCAAAGCAGATCATCTTCCCGGGCTATGAAGTGGATGACAAGATCCAAGTCGTGGCTTTTGCGAACAGCACCGCATCGCACGTGACGCTACCATCGCTGACGGTGGGATCATCGACAGTCGCTGATCTGCAAAAGGGGATTCTAACCACGACTCTGCCGCTGAGCGCAGAAATGATCACCGACTTCACCGATATCACGAACGGCTTGTTTATGAGTGGACAGTTCGATCTGAATAACAAAACCGGCGTTCGGCCGGCAGTTCCGGTGGATCCGATATGGACAGTAGTCGAAGGACCGAACAAGATCGAAGTACCGGTGGAAAGAGTTGTGGCAAGAATCGAACTGACAGGCATCAGCTTCGACCCGTCGGTAACCATCGGTGACATCATCCGATTCCAAATCTACGGAGGAGCAGCCCAAAAGGCCGTCGGAAGCGCGTATGTATATCCGGGTGAAATCGACACCTATCCCGCCAGTCCGCAATACTACGGAGGTTATGCGTCAATAGCAGGAACCCCGACGACCAGTGTTCTGGCAGGGCTGAAGGATATGGGAACGGACGGTGCAGGATTACTGGATATAGGAGGATTGGTCGTAGGACTGCTCGAAGCCATCGAAGATAATGCATCCTCGATACTGGGTCTGTTACCGGGAACAGACGTTGTCGTTATACCCATACTGGAGGCAGCAATCGACACCGTGGAATCTCTGCTGGACGGAACACTCACTGGAGCGAGTATTCTACTTGGTTATCTCGATCAGGTTGCACTCAACCAGATCCCCGTGCTTAGCGAGATCAACATCTCGGAACTACTCAAGACGCCGAACCTGTTCTGGTATGTACTACCGAACAACGATCCGCTCAATCCGACCTTGCTGACGCTGCAAGGAGAGTATATGGAAGAGCCCTGGTTCTATCCTGTAGCAATCAATGCGGCAAACAATGCAGGCAAGACCACGGGTGACACTACCGACGGAACCAACATCAAGAGGAATATGAGGTATACAGTCAATATTACCTTCAAAAACCTTATGGGAACAAAGGATCCGAACGACCCGTCGCTGGGAACAAACCTCATCGTGACCGTGAAGCCCGTACCTTGGGAAGGACCGGTGAACCAAAATACAACGTGGTAATACACTCCCCGTTATTACCACCAATCCCCGGCGCCCTTGATCGGGCGGCGGGGAACAAGACAAAAAACCAACAAAACGGCAGGAAAAATATGAAAACGGGGAAAGAAAAATGGGCGGCGCTGGTGCTGGGAATGGCAGTGGTGACGCTGGGAGGATGCAACAGCATCAAGGATGATCTGGAAGATTGTCCACCGTACACGCAAGAAGTGATGATCGTCACGGCAAGAGACGCAGGAACGGGAGCAACAATCACAATCTCGGATAAAGTGCAGGACGGGTCGCTGTTCTTCTTCGACGGGAAGGACGACAAGCTGGTGGACTACGTCGCAATGGCGAAGACAAATCTGGGAGTGGAAAAACCCATACCCGTACTCGCCTCGGGAAAGTACAAGAAAGGAGATATGATGTGGATCTCGGCCTGGGGGAATATCGGAGACAGCAATATGAACGTCACCGGATTATACGACATCGGAGTCGACGATATCTCGACGGAATTCTTGTTTTTAACGCCAAACCCCGACTACGAGGGATTCTACACCGTACCGCAAGAGATACTATTCGGGATCAGGACGATCATCTTCGGAGAAGTAGTGGACCCAAGGTACGACAAGGTAGTGGACAACCCCGATGGAACAAAAAAGCTGGTACACGAGATCCAAATCACGCAACTGAATGCGCTACTGTGGGTGCAAGTGGAAAATCTACCGGACGGGTACAAGGCCGAAGATTACTATCTACAGATATGCAATCAGAACAACGGGTACAACTATCAAGGAGATGTGTTTGCAGGAGACGAACTACGAGAAATGAGAGGAGTGGGCAAGATAGACGCCAGGACGGGATTCCTGGTCTCACCGGCGCCCAGAAACCTCATACCGTCGCTCGATCCGAACAACATCAATGAAGACAATGCGGTGGCGCTACACCTCTTCCAAGTGGGAGACGGAACGACCAGAGCAGGTGACATAGACCTGACCGGAGCAGTCAACAGAACAACCTACGGAGACGGAGACTACATAGGACTGTATTCGGGAAAGACAACCAACGTGTTGATCAGGTTCCCGGAAGGAGGACCGGGAAAGGGAGACATAGAAGTGTATGTGGAAGTGACAGAGTGGGGTGTGATTCATCAATGGACAACCTGGGGGAGATGAAACGGGTGATTACAATACTGGCGATGGGGCTCGGGCTCGGAATGGGGCTCGGAGGATGCACGATGGGAATAAGTCAGGATGAGGTGGAACCCGTAAGGGAAGAGGGCCAGAAGGCAACGGTGAAGATATGGCTGACGGCGCCGGAGAGAATGGAGCAAGCGACAACGAGGGTATTGGACTTCGGAAACGAGGTAGACTACATTTTTCAAGATCTACTGGTGATTGTGATGGCGAGGAGCGGAGAAGAATATGTACTGGACTATGCAGTGGTGGGAGTGAAGACGGTCGCAACCAACTTTACGACCGAAGAAACAGGTTTCGAAGCAGAAGTGAAGATAAACTGGACGCAGGTGAAACTGATTGTGGTGGCGAACTACAACGAATTTCTGACGGGAGTGGATGTGATGGGAACTCTACCGCCAAGAGGAACAAGAGAAGCAGAGATGAGGAAGGCGATTGTGATGCCGACGAATGTATGGGTGAGTCAGTGTGCGACGATGACGGGAGAAAAAGAGGTAGAAGGGCTGGGAACGACGACAAACGAGGTGGAAATACCAATGATAAGGACGCTGGCAAGGGTGGATGTGGACAAAAATCTGGAAGAAGGGTCGAAGTCATTCGTAATCCAATCGCTGGCGCTGTTCAGGCCAGTGGGAGAGGTGCAACTAATGCCCTCGATGGAAGCTATGGTGGGGGGAAGCACAACGAAGGTGGCAGCTCCGTCGCTACCGGCAGGAGCAACGCCGCAAGAAGGAGAGTGGATAACTTTCCCGGGCTTTACGGATTACGGTCTCGGAGTGATATCGTATGCAATGGCGATGTATATGCCGGAGTGCAAAGAAGCGAAGACGGATGAGGAAAAACTGAACGCAATGTGTGTGGTTGTGGGAGGATTCTATGACGGAGATACGAGCAAGGAACTATTTTACAGGGTGGATTTCGATTCGAAGCTGACGGGCCATCCATTCGGGCAAGTGTTGAGGAACACCAGGTATGTGATAAATATAACCAAGGTGACGGCGCCAGGAAAAGCAACGGCCGAAGAAGCAGCAAACGAAATGTCGAGCGCAATAATAGTAGTATGAAAAAGATATTGATGGCAATGGCGCTGGGGATGATGCTCGGTGCGTGCACGATGGAAGACCCGGTGAAAACCGGAACAGGAACCGGAACCGGAGGAAGCAACGGAGAACCGGTAGAGGTAGTGTTCAATCTCAGAGCGCCGGATCCGGATGTGAGTCTGACGCGAAACATCAGTTTCCAAGTCCCATCAGAGAACTACCTTATGGAAGATCTGGCGATATTTGTGTTCAAGCAGGGAAACGGCGGGTATGTATTCGACTATGCGGTGAAAACGTCAGAGACGCAGAGTCTTGGAGATAATATGGCAATGTTCACAGCGGAAATGAAGTCGAGCGACAACCCCGTAAAGCTTATGTTTATAGTCGATTTCGATCTGAATTTGGTTGTGCCGGATCTCGAAATAGTACCACTGGAAGCAGGGCTGACGGAGGAGGAAGTGAGGGAATTGTTCGTACTGGAGCGCCTAAGAGACGATGATTACACGACGCTGTATGGAGAAGTGGTGTTGCCGCGATTGGAGAAGGTAATGGGCAACACGATCGAAATAACGGTGACCAGGAGTGTGGCGAGAGTAGATGTGGACAAGAATCTGGAAGTAGGATCGAGACCGTTCGAAGTGACAAGCGTGAGGCTGTACAGGCCGTTGGACCGTTATCAGATATTCCCAGATGCGGATGCCATTAACCCGAGCATACCTACCAGAGTGAGGAGCGTCTCGATACCACAGGAGGCGGAGATAGTAGATGCTGTCGAGTGGGAATTCCACTTTTTGGGAGACGACGGAACAACACTGAGCTACCACACGCCAATGCTCGTACCGGAAAGTCCGGAAGCAGTAACGGACGACGAAAAACTGAATGCAACCTGTGTGATAGTGGGAGGTTACTACAACGGAGATACGAGCAAGGAGAGGTTCTACAGGGTGGATTTCAACTCGGGAGAACCAGGGCATCCGTTCGGGCAGATACTAAGGAACACCAGATATGTGTTCAACATTACCAAGGTGCTGGCGCCGGGAAAAGATACGGTGGAAGAAGCAGCAACAACCACCGCAAACTCGATGGTGGTGAAGGTGACCACGTGGAACGACAATGTGTCGCAAGTGAACTTCGTGGGAACGGGAGACTACATTATGGTCAACACGAACGATGTGGTGATGCCGTACAACGACGGAGGACAGAGAACTTTCACGGTGCGCTCGACGCTACCGTTCGAGTGGCAACTGGGGCAGGACGGAACGGTCTATTCGAGTGAGGATGGAGTCAGTGTGGGAGACAGTCACTACTCGATTTGGGTCACCACGAGCCCGCAAGGAGAGTACACGGACTATACGTTCAACATAGAGAACGAAGCCGAAAATACGGATCCGAACGACGCCAGAGAGTCGGCAGTGTTCATTATGCTACAAGGAGCAACGCTGAGTGTGAGCATTACCCAGGAAGCAACAGCAGGACCGAGGGTGATAAATGTGCTCTCGCTGACCAACAACTACGGCTCGATGGGAGTGTGGTATCCGGACGACCCGGGACTGGTACCCGCCCAAGGATCCTATCTGAGGGATATGCTGGTCAACCCGGCAAACTTCGGGCCGGAAGGAACAGTGAAAATAGAAGGTTTTACGTTCGACGAATTCCAAGTTGCAGACGTGTCGGCAACATCTTTAGCGAGTGCGGATCTACTGAGGCGACAATTAGTGGCGGCAGATATACTAATACTACCCTACTACAGCAACCCGTCGGGAGCAATACTGGCAACGATTGAAGAGTGGAGGCAGGATCCGAGCCACGTGGTGTTCGTGTCGGCAGACGCACCGACAACCAACACGGCATTTATTGGAGGACTGGACGACGGGCTGACGTGGTATGACGAGGGCGAGCTAAGCGACGAAGGACTACTGACCGATCTACTGAGCGGGCTGATAGACTTCCTGTCGGGACTACTGGGTACATTATTGGGTGGCGGCTCGCCGGATGTGGAAGTGAATGGGTTGATGGCGGCAGACCAAACAACGGAGAACGCCATTTTCGTCAATGGGCCGTTCGGGCAGGCAAACCCGGCAACACTAATGTCGAGCACGGTGTACGACACCTATTCGCAATTCGCAATGCCGGAAGAAGGATCGAGCGTCATACCACTGGCGGTATTCCAAACGACGATCACGCTCCACGGGCTACTGGGAGCAACTTATCCGCAAGACCCGGCGAAGACAGATATGATGATGATGGGAGTGGATCCGAGCGAGAGAATAGTCTATATGGGAGAGTCGCAGTTCACGGGAGTAAACTGCACGACCCAAGAAGTGATAAGAACCCTGCTACTGAACACGTGGGGGTGGGCAGTGAATACCGTATTGGCAGAATAATTTGGGGGTTTCCAAAAAAGTGATTAATTTAGGGGTTCGAAAACGAACCCCTTTTTTGATGCTTATGAAAACAAAACTTCTTATTCTGCTTGCAGCAGTGTGTGTGGCACAGGCGGCAATGGCCACGAATGGCGAATCGGTGTACAAACTAAGGCCCCAGGATCCGGGTGCGCACTATTTCTCGTATGAAGAGATAGGGATGAAGGCGGGAAGCGATGTTTCCGTACCATTACAGGAGATGATAAACAGAGTGGCGGAGGAAGAAGCGTGGGGAGTGATATTCGTGGGGCCGGGGAGGTATACGATTAGCCGGACGATTTTTATACCAAGAGGAATAAGGGTGATAGGGTATGGAGAGAAGAGGCCGGAGTTTGTGCTGGCACCGGGATCGCCGGGATTTCAGAAAGAAGTGGAAGGAGACAAGGGCCGGGCGGCGTATATGTTCTGGTTCACGAGCGGAGTAGTGAAGGATCCGGGAGGGCGAATTCCGGATGCGAGTCCGAGCACGTTCTACAGCTGTATGGCAAATATTAATTTACGCATCGGAGCGGGGAATCCGTGGGCAGTGGCGCTGAGGACGCACTATGCGCAACACAGCTATGTGGCGCATATGGATGTGCACGCGGAAGAAGGCCGGGCGGGGCTGTTCGAAGTGGGAAACGAGATGGAGAATGTGAGGTTCTATGGAGGAGACTGGGGAATTTACACGACCAAAGCATCGCCGGGGTGGCCGATGATGATGGTGGATGTACTGTTCGAAGGCCAGAGGAAAGCGGCTATAAGGTCGCAGGAGGGAGGAATGGCGATTGTGAGGATGACGGCGAGGAGGGTGCCGTGTGTAGTGGAGATTGACGAGAACTATGCGGACAAGCTATTTATGGAGGATTGTGTGTGGGACGGAGTGAGCGGGCCGGCCGTGGTGGTGAGCAATGTGGGGAATGCAGCGAACCAGATCTCTTTGAGGAATGTTGTTTGTCGCGCGGTACCGGTGCTGGTGGCTGCGCGGACGGGAGAGGTGATGGCTGCGGGTGTCGGTCGGGGAGTGTACAGGGTGAAGAGCTTTACGCACGGGCTGGAGATGGAAGGACTGGATGCGGTGCTGGAGATGGTGACGAAGGTGGAAACGGAGCCGATGGCGAAGATGCCGGGAGCGTTCGAGAAAGATATACCAGCGATACCGGAGATGAGTTCTTGGGTTTCTGTGAGGGATTTCGGAGCGGTGGGAGACGGGAAGACGGACGATACGGAAGCGGTGAAGCGGGCGGTGGCGGCGAATCGGAATGTCTATTTTCCGCAGGGGTGGTATGTGGTGAGCGAGACCATAGAGCTGAAGCCGGAGACGAATCTGATAGCCCTACATCCGTTCGGGACGCAGCTGATGCTGGCGGAAAGCACGCCGGCGTTCAGCGGCTTCGGAAGCCCGAAAGCGCTGTTGGAGACGCCGGTCGGGGGGAAGAATATTGTGACGGGGCTGGGAATAAACACGGGAGCGTACAACTACAGGGCGGTGGGAGTGAAGTGGCAAGCGGGAGAGAAGTCGTATATGAACGATGTGAAATTCGTGGGAGGCCACGGAGGAATGACAAGACCAGGCCCGGAAGCAGATGCGGAAAGAGCAAGCTGGTCGAGGCCGCCGAAGATCTCGACGCCGAGAGAACCATCGACAGCGCCGGGAATGGACTATGCGTGGGATACGCAGTACTGGAGTATGTGGGTCACGAACGGAGGAGGAGGAACGTTTAAGAATATCTGGAGTGCGAGCAGCTATGCGGCAAGTGGACTCTATGTGAGCGATACGGAGACGCCGGGAAGGATATATGCGATGTCGCTGGAGCATCACGTGAGGAACGAAGCGAGGTTCAAGAATGTGGCAAACTGGAAGGCGTATGCGTTTCAATTCGAAGAAGAGAACAGGGAAGGGAGAGATTGTCAACCACTGGAGCTGGAGAATTGCAGGAATATGCTGATCGCGAACTTGTATATGTTTCAGGTGATCAGGGTGAACACGCCGTATCCGTATGCGGTGAGGACGTGGGGGTGCGAGGATGTGGAGTTTGTGAATGTACACAACTATGCGCAGACGAAGTATGCAGCGGTGGAAACCCTGTATGATGTGAACACCGGGAGGAGCGTGAGGCCGTGGGAGATGGCGAGGCTGGTAGTGAGAGGGAATGAGGCACGGGCGGCTGCGGGGTCGGGTTGTGCGGCTGGGGTCGGGAGGCCGGAGAGGCTGGCGACGGGGTTCGAGTTTGCAGTGGGAGCGAGCAGCGACAGCAAGGGGAATGTCTATTTCTGTGAGCAGAGGATGAGGAGGGTGTACAAGTGGAGTGTAGAGACGGGGCTGGTGACGATGGTGGCGGATTTCCAGTGGGAACCGATGGCGACGGGAGTCGATACGGAGGATAATCTACTGGTAGTGTTCAGGTATGCGCCGCAACCGGGAACGGATGAGAAAGCGGCGGTGTATCCGGACACTCGCGGGACTTCTTTTGCCGGCTACGGGAACGGAGCCTACTCGACGATGGTGTATGCGGTAGACCCCCAGAGGCCGGAAGAGACGATAAGGCTACTGGAGAAGAGACCGATGGGAAGTGTGGCGAGGGTGGCAAAGGCGCTCTATCCGTCGAACAGGTGGAGAGATTTTCACGACTTCAATACGGTGGTCTCGTACAGGCCGGCGGAGTGCTGGGTGGCGCCGGACGGGGTGACGATCGTGCCGGAACAGTATGACCTGGCCAGGGGAGTGCAGGTGTTGGAGGCGGTACCGGGTGTGCCGTTCTACACGGCGGATGAGTATGACAAGAGGATGGTGCGTTTGGATGTCGCGGCAGATGGGGGGCTCGGGAGGATGGAGTATTTTGTGGAGACGGGAGAGTTCGGCTCGGCAGTAGATGGAGAGGGAAATCTGTATGTGGCGGATGGGCAGGTGTATGTGTTCAACGCAGAGGGAGAGCGTATAGGAGTGATCGAAGTACCGGAGAGGCCACTGACGCTGGCGTTCGGAGGGGCGGACGGGAAGACGCTGTTTATGACGACGCATAAGTCGCTGTACAGGGTTTCTGTTGGGTGCGGGGCATCGGTGGAGGCAGGATGTGAGGAGGAGAAGGTGGTACTGGGGTATGTGACGGCCAGAGGAGGAAGGCTACCGGATCCGAATCTGCTGACGCACGTGAACTACGCCTTCGGAAGAGTGACGGAAACGTTCGACGGGATAAGAGTGAATAATCCTCAGAGGCTGCACGAAGTGGTGGGGCTGAAGAGAGTGAATCCGGACTTTAAGGTGCTGTTGTCGATAGGAGGATGGGGAGCGGGAAGGTTCAGCGAAATGGCGGCGGACGATGAGCTGAGGAGGGCGTTTGCAGCGGATGCGAGGAGAGTGGTGGATGAGTTTGGGCTGGACGGAATTGACATAGACTGGGAGTATCCAACCTCGAACGCAGCGGGAATATCGGCATCGCCGAACGATACGGAAAACTTTACGCTATTGATGAGGGATCTCAGAGAAGCGATAGGGCCGGGAAAGCTGTTGACATTGGCGACGGTGGCGACGGGAGAGTACATAGATTTCAGGGCGATAGACAAGTACATCGATCTGGTGAACATTATGTCCTACGATATGGATCACACGGGGAAAGCGCATCACTCGGGACTGTACAGGTCGGAAAGATCGCCGGTCATTACGACCCACGAAGCAGTGGGAGCACATCTGACGGGAGGAGTACCGGCAAACAAACTGGTGATAGGAGTACCGTTCTATGGGCGCTCGACTCCGGAACTGAAGGGCTCGATGAGGTATCACGAAATTGTAGAGATGGACGGAGAAAAGTACAGCAGGGAGTGGGACGATGCAGCAAAGGCGCCGTATATTGTGGATGAACAGGGAGAGATGGTAGTGGGGTATGACGATGCGGAGTCGCTGGCGATCAAGACGAAGTATATCAGAGATAATCGTTTGAGGGGAATTATGTACTGGGAGTTCGGAGGAGATACCGAAGAGATGGAACTGAGCAAGGTGATATACTACGGGCTGTATCCGGAAAAGAAGTGTGAAAACAAATAAAAATTGAAAATAAGATGACGATGAAGAAGATTATAGCAGCGGGAATGGGGCTACTGATGGTGGCGTGTGGGGCGAACAAGGCGGCAGCACCGGTGGAAGTGCACTGGGAGCCGGGGACGGGAGTGGACGAGGCGACGGGAAAGGCGGTGGAGCGATTCACGATTACGAACAACACGGGAGAAGAGCTGGCGCAAGGATGGGAGATGTGGTTCAATCAAACCAGGACCATAGAAGAACTACCGGGAGCGCAGGTGAAACTGGAAGAGGGGCTGGGAAACATAGTGAAGATGATGCCGACGGAAGGTTGGGAGCCGCTGGGAAAGGGAGAAACAAGGGTAGTGGAGATAGCGACGGGGTATGAGTTCAAGAAAGACTATGATGCGCCGGAAGGAGTGTTTATGGTGATACCGGGAAGAGGAGCAGTCGATGTGGCGTTGAGTTTCGATTCGTTGCCGAGGCCGGAAAGGGTGCCGAGGGTTGTAGCAGCAGGGCCGATGGGACAGACGGATATACTACCCCACCCCAAGGAGGTGTTGGAGATTGATGTGGCGGAAGGAGCGGAGGCGAGTGTGGAGATAGGGAAGCAAGTGGTGGTAGAAGCGGCGGAGGGATTCGAGGGAGAAGCGAGACTGTTGAAGGAAAAGCTGGCAGCGATGGGGATTACAGCGGGAACGGAAGGAACGAAAATCAGGCTGGAGAAGGAGGAGGGCTTGCAGGCAGAGGGGTACAAGCTGGCGATAGGGGCAGGAGAAGTGAAGATCGGAGCAACGACGGGAGCGGGAGCGTTCTATGGAGCCCAGACGCTGGTCGATATGCTGAAGGGAGAGAAGATACCGGCGGTGCTGAGAGATGTGGTGGTGGAAGACTGGCCCGATTTTGCCTTCAGAGGACAACACGTGGATGTGGCGAGAAACTACACCACGAAGGAGAATGTTTTCCGGCTGGTGGACCTGTTTGCAAGCTACAAGCTGAATGTACTACATTTCCACTTCTCGGACGACGAAGGATGGAGAATAGAAATACCGGGACTACCGGAACTGACCCAGATAGGAGCAAGAAGAGGCTATACGGTGGATGAGATGGATATGCTGCTACCGGCTTATGGCGGAGGGCACGATCCGGAGAAGGGAGCGGGAAGCGGATATCTGACGAGGGCCGATTTTATAGAACTGTTGAAGTATGCCAAAGAGAGGCACGTGACGGTGATACCGGAGATAGAGTCGCCGGGGCACGCCAGAGCAGCAAAGGTCGCGATGACAGCAAGGTATCGGAACTTTATGGCAGCGGGAGATGAGGAAGCAGCGAGGGAGTACCTGCTGGAGGATTTCGAAGACGCCTCGGTGTACACATCGGCACAATACTATCACGACAATGTGATGAATGTAGCGCTACCGTCGACGTACAGGTTTATGGAGAAGGTGATAGACGAAATCGTGGCGATGTATGCGGATGCGGGAGCGGAGTTGGGTGTGGTGCACGTGGGAGGAGACGAAGTACCGAGAGGCTCGTGGACGGGATCGCCAGTGGCAGCAAAGTTTATGGAAGCGAACGGGTTGGAAGATGTGACGGCGCTGGGAGAGTACTACATACTGAGGGTGAACGATCTACTGAAAGCGAGGGGGCTGAAGATGGCGGGATGGCAGGAACTGGTCGAAGGAAGAAGTGCGGAGTTCAGGGAAGCAGTGAAGGGAAATCTGGCATACGTGAACTGCTGGAGCACGAACGGAAGGTCGGCCGAAGTACCGTATACGCTGGCGAATCTGGGGTATCCGGTGGTGCTGAGCAATGTGGGGAATCTGTATTTCGACCTGGCGTATGAAAACGCAGTGGACGAGCCGGGACTGTCGTGGGGAGGATATGTGGACGAAAAGGCGGTCTTCGCAATGCAACCGTATAATATCTATGCCTCGCTGAGGAGGGATCGAGAGGGGAACGCTTTGGATGTTTATGGAGCCGGGAGAGGGTTGGAAGCTCTGACGGAAGAGGGACGAGCAAACATCGTGGGGATACAAGGCCAACTGTGGGCAGAGACGTTCAGGAATTTCGATATGGTGACGCGGTCGCTGTTCCCGAAAATGATGGGATTTATAGAAAGAGCCTGGAATGCAACGCCGGATTGGAGTGAGGCGGGATCGGCCCAAGGAGAGAGGGAGGCGTTCGAGAGAGACTATGGGGCATTTGAAGCGGAAGTATTCGGGCGAGAGATACCCTGGCTGAAGGAGCAGGGGCTGGTGGT
>QMCE01000261.1_pt1 | contig 26112 bp, 21 predicted proteins | sample 1821851 | NCBI WGS metagenome assembly QMCE01 (sample SAMN09453174, study PRJNA476694) | Termite gut metagenome, whole genome shotgun sequencing project. | isolation source: worker | host: Odontotermes sp. | place: South Africa:Pretoria | collected 2016-01-28 | reverse complement strand
ATTTTGACATAAAAGCAGAGGTTAGTAGAAACCGATTTCTACTAACCTCTGCTTTTGTGTTTGTAACCACAGAATTATCAAATACTTACTCAAAACCATAGGCGCCACTTTTGGCATCATTACCACAATAGCCTGTAAAACAAGAAAATATATGGCTTTTATTATCCCGAACTCACGTTATTTCAGGTAACGATGCCTATAAGATCCTTACCGATCTGGAGCGTGAAGTGAGCGACATCGTGTCCCAGTCGATACCGTCGATTAACACCACGCCGCATTTGCTGCCGGGAGAGAATCCCGTGGCGATATCTTTCAGACCCAACGCCTCCGCCCCGCCCGCGACAGCCCAGCCCAGAAGTTCCTCCAACGGAACGCCCCGCAGCAATTCCATCTCCTTCACTATGTCGAGGCTGTGGTTCGACGCGAGGGAGTCGGTCCCTATGGCTATGCGCACCCCTTTCCGCCGCAGCATACGGTAGGGAGGCTCTATCCCCGATATGAATTTGTTGGAGCGCGGGCACAGCACCCACGTTATCCTGCCCGTGAAGTGGCTTTCTATCATATCGACCGTCTCTTCGGTCACGCAGCAGTTGTGGACGAGCATTATATCCCTGTCGGCAGGCACCTGGGCGATTATCCTCTCCGCGGGGGAGCGGTAGCGGACAAAATCCGTGTTTACCCCCTGCGAGGCATACCATTGCACCATAGGACCCTCTCCGCGGTAGAGCTCCTCCTCCGCGGTGCTCTCCATGAAATGAATGGAGAGGGGGGCGCGGTTACCGCCGGTCTGTCCGGGCAGGCCTGTTACGGCCGCGGCAAAAGCTTCCGTATCGAGCGAATATGTCGAGTGGGGAGTTACCGACCATTCGAGCCCGGCAAGTACGGCCTCCCGCGCCACGGGAGGAAGCACCCTGTTGGGCTGCGTCCTCAATCCGAACAGTTCGAGAAAAGTCCTGTAATGTATGGGGCTTTGCCGCTTTGCCGCGAACGAGGAGCCGTCGTTGCTTATATCGGCGACCGCGCCTATGCCCTGCTTCCACATGACCGAATCGGCGAAGGAAACTGCCGCGGCCATCTCCTGCGGCGAAAAAGCGTTGCGCGCACGGCCGATGCCACCGGCAAACCCGACGAATCCGCCGCCCTCCTCCAGGGCACCCTTAAGATACGACAATTCGAGATGGCAGTGGGCATTGACCAGCGACGGCACCAGCACGCCGCTGTAAAACTCCACTCCCGCGAGAGAGTCGATACCCCCGTCGGCGAAGGACAGGCCGGTCACAGTGCCGTCACTCGACAGCGAGAGTATCGGGTTCCGGAATAGCTTCCGGTGGACGTATATGTAGTGTGCCGCTATCCGCCGGGAGGTCGTAGTATTCATGAAGCGCTCTGCCGTTTATTCTTACCGTGAAGTCTATTTGTGACCGTAAAAGCCTTTCGAGAGCCTCTTCCCGCGGGGGATAGTATTCTATAACGAGGGAGTCTATCGTCAGGTGCATACGTTTCGGGGAGGGAGGGTAATTGCCGAATGTCAACTCCAGCGAGTCCGCACGTCCGGGGGAATCGAGTGTCGACGAATAGAGCGTCCTTTTCCCCGGCCTCAGCCTTTCGGAACTGTTCGTCAAGCTCCGTCCCATCGAATCCCTTATGTAATGGCGGTTGTTAAGGTTACGGTTCTGGTCGAGCGAGTCGAGCAGGTAATAATATGTTATGCCGTAACGCCCTTCGGAGACCGGTATTTTCAGCTTCATCGCCGCGGAATCGGCCTTGCCGCGTATCTCTATGAGCGAATCACGGTAGACGACCGTTTTGGCCGCGGCATAAGCTACGCTGTCGATGTAGTCGAGCACAGCCACTTTATGTGTGAGGGAATCGGCGCTTTTGGTGAGCTTCACTATTGCGTCGTCGACGACGCTCGAGAGCCTCGCGCTTTTGCGTTTCGAGAAGCCGGCCAGCGTGTTCAGAAAGTCGTCGGTGTCATAGCCGTATTTCCGCAATACGGGCAGGTATATGTCCACACTGTCGTAGTTGATCCTCGGCACTTCGGGAGTGTAGGCGTTGACCATATAGATATCGCGGAAGATGTCGCCGAGCGTATCGTCCGGAATGGTCTTGGGGCCCCCGCATCCGGCAGCCCAGAAGAGGAGCGCCATGACGACGGTAACGGCGCGTATTCTGTTGCGTTTCATAATCTGACTGTCGAATCGGGTATCATTTTCGACACCGTAAATTTAGTTATTATCCAGTTAACGGCCAAAGTTGCGGCCACAATGACCGCTATATCCTGCCACTGCACCGACACCGGATAGTTCTCGACCAGAAAAGTACCTCCCAGTTTTAATATCCCGAACCACTGCTGCAAAAAGCATATCAGCACTCCTGCAAGCACACCTCCGATGGTTCCCAGCACGCCGATAAGCATCCCTTCGTCGACGAATATGCGCCTTACGAAGCGTCCGTCGCCACCCATTGTAATAAGTATTCCTATATCGGGACGCTTGTCGATGATGAGCATGACGAGCGAACCCACGATCGAGAACGACGCTATGACAAGAACGAGAAGCGTGATAAAAAATATACCCCATTTCTCATATTTCATTATCCGGAATATGGAGGCTTTCTGTTCGTAGCGCGTCGCCGCCTTGTAGCTGTCGCCCAACATGGTCTCCACATCCTTCCGGACACTCTCCACCGAGGCGCCCGGCACGGTCTTTATAGCCACCGCCGACGCCCTGCCCTCATAGTCGAGCAGATCCCGGGCAAACTCTACGGTACTGAACACGTACTTGCCGTTGGTCTCGGCATCGAGTTCGAACAGCCCTTCGGGGAAAAGCCTTCCCGCAGAGTAGGCGTCCAGAGGCAGCAGCGACGAGAAATTTCCACGCCGCGGAGCATAGACGTTAAGCGGTTCGAGCAGCGACATATTTACCATTCCGAGGTCGATGGCTATACCCATCCCGGCCACAGCCTGTTCGATGTCGCCGAAACGCAGCACGTAATCGCCCCTTACCACGAGGCTGTCGATGGGAACCACTTCGCCGTAGTTCTCGTCAACCCCCCTCAGGGTGGCTATCGTCTGCCTGCCGCGGTATTCGAGCAACACATTCTCTTCGAGGTAGAACGACATCCGTTCGATCCCTTCCACCCCGTCTATGCGTGCACCGGCCACTTCTGCCGTATCGAAAACCTTGCCCTTTACCGGCGTGACGAGAATGTCGGGATCGAACGCATTGTACATACTCCTTACAAGCCCCTCGAACCCGTTGAATACCGACAGCAGTATGACCATCGCCGCCACAGGTACCCCCACGGCAAAGATACTAACGCGCGAAATGATATTTATCACCGAAAGCGACTTTCGGGACGAGAGATATCTTCTTGCGAAAAGCGATGATAAACGCATTTTTTAGTTTGGAGTGTGGAGTTTAGGTGCAAACTGCGTTTGCGTTTTTTTACTTTAAAAAATATATAGATCGTGTTCTAAAAATAATATTCGTGCAAAGCACGCCTGAACTTCAAACTCCACACTCCACACTATTTAAGCAGGTTGTCGATGTTTTCTATATATTCGAGAGAGTCGTCCAGGAAGAAGGCGAGTTCGGGTACCGAACGGAGTTGATTGCGGACGCGGGAGCCGAGCAGTTTACGGATCTTCCACTCGTTGGCGGTGATGGAGTTCATTATTTCGGCGCTCCTGTCGAACGGGAATATGCTCACATACACCTTTGCATAACCCAGGTCGGGACTCATCCTTACCGCCGTGACCGAGGCCATCACGCCCCGGAAAAGGTCGGCCGCCTCCTTTGTGAAAATGTCGCTGATGTCTTTCTGTATCTGTTTAGCTACCTTCTGCTGTCTGGTCGTTTCCATTTTGCTTCGATTTTTCTGCTTTTTTATATCTTTTCGCCTCTTTTGCGGCCATTCGTGCTTCGTAACGCCTTATGGCTCCGGGACTCATCGGAGGCTCGTGGGGCTTGTCTCCTATGCGGTAGAACACGCCTACGGATATGTTGAAATTGTCGAGGGGTGTGCGGAGGAAGCTGTTGAGTTGGTATTTGCTCAATGTGCGAAGCACGTCGCCGTATGAAAAATAGTAGCGTCCCTCCACCGAAAGTTCTATCTTGCCCATTATGACGTTGAACCCGAGGCCGCCCTGCAATCCGAAATTAAGGGGATTGTCCCTGATCAGGCGCATTTCGTAGGGCTTGCGGTATATCACCCCCTCGCCGCGCATAACGTATTCCTCGACCGAATTGATGTTGAATGCGACGAATACGCCCGCGTTGAGGAATATTCTCAGGCGGTTGTTCATCACGTTGATATGGGGTTGCCAGATGAACGGGACGTTGATCGAATTTACCGTGCGGCGGTACGAAAGGTTCTCATCGTCCGGGTTCACCAGATATTCGTAAGCCCTCGGCAGGAATTCCACCTCGGCGCTGACCCCGCCTATGTACTTTTCATGGCTGTAATACTTCCACGCCACACCTCCCGACCAAAGACCCCACACGGTTTTCATCTCCTTTCTGGGATTGAACCGCCCGAAGCCGAGGCCGTAACCGCCGCGCACACCTATATAGTGCTGTCCCTCCGCGCAGAGAGGCAGCGTTACGATCATAATCAAAATGCAGAATATCTTTTTCATCTACGTCCCGTATTGTCAAAATCCCATCCTGCCGCCTGAGCCCATACCGCCCATACCGCCGGAACCCATTCCGCCCGAGCCGCCCATGCCGCCGAAGCCCATACCCTGCTGCTGTCCCTGTTCGCGCTGCAACTCTTCGAGTCGCCGTTTCTCCCTCTCTTCGAGCCATTTCATGTAGCGCAACTCTTCCGACTTGCTTATCCGGCGGCGAATATCCATAATGTCCGTCGGCTTGAACAGCTCGCTCATATATATGGTGAATTCCACCTGGTCGTTCACCTTCATTTCGGTCAGCTCCTTGCCGGAATCGGGTATGAATATCTCGACCCTTTCGGGCTGTACGCGGTTTACCATGTCGCCCGGATCCCATTTGCCGTTGCCGTTCATATCCTCGACGATACGTGTCTTTACCTCGCCGGGGCTTATGTAGAGGAAGTTGTAGGTTCCGGTCGTGGCAAGAGTTTTTTCCTGCAATATTTTATTGTTCCCGTCGAGCAACTGGAGCACATATTTACTTTCGGGCGTCTTCCCCGTAATGTGGAGAATCAGCATTCCGAACTTTTCGGGATTGAGCACGGTGAACTCCGACCGTATGGTGTCATTCTGCTCTCCCGCGACATTGCGCAGTGCTCCGGCGGGAATCTCCAGCTTATATTTCTGATCGGTCTGCCATTGGGCTGCGATAGTCCATTTCCGTATATTCAGGGTATCCTGCGACAGGCCGTAGTTCACGGCATACATCCTGTCCTGGTCGGCAACGCGGATAAGCGATATGAGGGTCGAATCCATAGCCACCAACGGATAGTCGAACTCCAGAGTGACATGATGTTCCGGATTCAGATCGCCCGACGGTTTCAGACTGTATTTAAACGGATTGGGCTTGACCGGCTCTTCGAATTCCACGCTGTCCCTGAGCGCCCTCTCCCTCTCTTTCTCCAAACGCTCGCGCTCGCGCTCCTCCTCCTTGGTCTCCACATATTTCCAGAAGAACAGGAGGTCTTCGGAGTGCGGCAGTAGTTGGCTTATACTGTCGTGCTTGTGGTATGTGATCCTTCCCTTGATGGAGTCGGGCAGGTTCCCGGCGGGGACGTTGAGCCACAGATTTATGGAGTCGCGGTCGGCGGTGAGGTATTCGGTTATTATCTGCGTCGAATCTATACCGTTCAGGAAGAGGGAATCGATCACCGGATAGGGAGCCGTAAAGTAAAGCTCTATCTTGTGCTGCATGGGTCTCTTCTTTTCGGTAAGATTCTGCCTGAGGAACTGCTTGTCGGTAAACATTCTGAAATACAACTGCGGATCGGCCGAATAATAGCTCCGGGTGGTGTCGTACCACACATCGAACGATGGGAGTTCGAGCGGATTGTAGGTTCCCTCCAGGAAACCGACCTTGTCCGTACCGGGTTCATACATGAAGTTGCCGTTCTCGTCGGCAAATGCGTAGACCAGGTAGTCCATCGGCTTCAGATTCTGCGCTATGAATATCCCGTTGTTCTCCGCCCTGCCCACAGCCAGGGGTGTGGACTTGAAAAGAACGGAGTCGTATTGCGGAATGGAGTCCGCCGCTGGGTCGAAAAAGTATATCAGCGTCTTGCTTACGCTGTCCTGCTTGTAGGCGTCCACCGTATAACCCGACATGAACAGCGAATCGATGTAATCGCCAGTGGAGAACACATACCGGAAACCGTTCAGCGGATTACCCTCGTTGTGGTCGCGAACCGTGCTGCCGAAATTGAGGGCGTAGGTCGTATTCTCCTTCAGGGTGTCCTTTATCTCTATCTCAAGCCTCTTGCCCCGAAGCGTGAGAAGCGGGTTCTTCTTCATGGGAGGCGAACTGAAGAACTCCTTCTGCTGGTCCTGGAGCTTGATGTATTCGCTGAACTCTATGATTATCTTCTTCCCGTCGAAATTTACCGTATTGAACTCCGGTGCAGCCCCCATTACATCGGGCGGCAACGAATCGCGCGGGCCGCCCTGCGGCGCACCGATATTGGCACACTGCCACAGGAACGCACTGCCGAAAAGCGCGGCAACCATGACCCGAAGCGCTGTGATCCCTCCTCTTATATTGTTTTTCACTCTTGTCGTGTCGTTATATACATTATCGATTGTCTTCCTCCTCATCGCCCGGGACCGTAGTGGCTCCGTTCCTTATTTCCCAGATATTGGAACCGGAGGCCGGGATAATATCGTCCTTTCTGTAAGGCAGGAAAGTCACGGTCTGCCAGAGGTTTTCCGGCCAGTTCTTGCCGGGTTCGATCTGCGCTATGGCGTACATGGGCTGCACTGTGTCGCATATTACCACCAGCACCTTGTCGTGCCCCTCTTCCTGCGTCATTTCGAATCCTATCCTCATACCGTATTTGGCCTTTTCGCCCGTCATATCGGCACTGCGCACCGCACCGCCGCTCCTTGCGGTTATTTTCCCCGCGAGGGCGTCTTCGTAAGAGATGATATCCCACTCCTTGGAATCGGCGTAAAAAGCGTAGCCCGTCGCCGTCATGAGCGGTTCGGCATTGCCGGCTTCGCTGTATTTATGACGGGGCGACACTGTCAGGAAGGTCGACACCCGGGTATCTCCCATGACGACCGTCCAACGGTTGTCTTCACCGGCGGGAATCGTACGGTTCGGTCTGTACGGTTCGAATGTCACTTCGTCGCTTTGTGTTTCGGGGTTGTTCTCCAGATTCACAACGGCGTAGGCGTACATGGGTTGGATGGTGTCGTAAACCACCAGAACGGTTTTCGCTTGCGTTATGGTGGCCGTCGCTTTGTTGTCATTGTACTCTATATCCGCCACAGCCGCTTCCCTCCTGTCGGCCGGGTTGCTTTTTCTCGTCAAAATACCGTCTACGGCATTACCGTACGATGCCGCTTCCCAGTCTGCGGCCTCCCCGTCCTCACCCGACAGGTAGAAGACATGGAGCCGCGCGCTGCCCAGCGCGACCGCGGGGACGGATGATGGGATAGTGTCTTCCGCCCTTTGCTGTCTGGAGGCGACGGTATAGGCACAACCCACCGGAACCTCCGTGCCTTCGTTGTGTATCTCCCACAATCCCTGCGAGTAAGGCTCCCTGTCCGTGCGGTAAAGTTCCAGCACGAGCGTGACCTCCATCCTGTCGAGATTGTATTGAAGGTTGGCATTGCCGAAAGCGAATATCTTCTGCGTCTCGTGTGACACCACCAACATCATGTTCTGCTGTGTGAAGGGCGCATCGAACCTGTTCTTGCCGTTATACTTCATCTCCCCGTCCTCGAAGTCGAATATCTTTACGGCTACTACCGGATTGTCGAGCTTCTCGCCGGGGTTCTCCCTCGACGTTATCACCCCCCGCCTCGCATCGTCGATACCGGCCACCGTCCATTGGGAGGTGTCGGCGGCGAAGGCGTAGACCTTCACATCCTCGGCCGGGATCCTGTCGCCGCTCTGACGATCCTGGACATACACACGTACGGTATAGGTACAGTCGACCTCCACTTTCTGACAGGAAAGCGCGGAGAGCAGTATCGTTATGCAGGCAAGTACTTTTCTCATTGTCAATTAACTTCACTACGTTTGTTTTCCTCCTCCTTGCAGGGCATAGTCTGCGAGTAGCCTCTGCTCATGCTGCGAGCGTCGGTTGTCAATTATTATCTATTGGCCAAGAGCTCGCCCCGGAGCTGTTCGACGGTCTTCCCGAAGGAGGGGTGTATCTTTTTCGGAGCTATCTCGAAAAGCGGGGCGAGCACGAAATCCCTCTCGTGCATCAGCGGATGGGGTATGACAAGGTCTGCCGTATCCATTTCGAGGTCGTTATAGAATAGTATGTCAATATCTATTATGCGCGAGGAGTACGGCTGTCCTGTACGCTGCTTTTCGGCGGCCTCGGCGTCGCGGTCCCTGCCGAGGGTCGCTTCGATCCGCTGCACCGCGGCCAGCAACTCCTCCGGCGAAAGGTCGGTATCGACTATCATGGCCTGATTGGAGAACTCCCCCTCGGACTCGAAGCCCCAGGCCTTGCTCGTGTATACGTGCGAACAGCGCAGAACGATACCGATATCTCGGTTGATAAGCTGCTGCGCCTGACGAAGCCGGGGTTTCATATTCCCCATATTGCCTCCTGTTATAATAATAGCCCTTGCCATAGTTTCTTCCTATAATTTATTTATCAGTTTGCTCACCGAAAGCGCGTAGTGGGTTAGTATTATTTTGGCGTTGCCGTTCTGCGTAATGTGCAGCAACGCGCTACGGTGCTCATTCACCAATTGTTCGATGTTGTGGTTGCCTATGAACGGTGCGAACTTCGAACAAAACTCCGCTTCCCCGCCCCAAAGATAGGATATATTTTCCAATCCCGCCGAAAGTATGTAACTCTCCCTGAGCATCGCGGTCGAATATTCGAGGAAACGCTTCTGCGCCTCGCGGCCGAGCGATGCCATATCCTCCGCCCAGGAGAGCAGTTCCAGATGCCGGTCGTTATAGCTATAACGCATTAGGGTGGCAAAATATTCGAAATTTTCACGAACATTTTCACTGTAATCCGACGAAAGTACTTTACGCAACTCTATCAGACTTCCGCCAGACAGTCTTGCCGCGGCTGCGGCCTGTTTCACATCCGCTCCCAACCGCGCCACGGCGTACTCTTCCAGTGCCTCCGGTTCAATGGCCGGCACCGACAGTTCTTGTGTGCGCGACAAGATCGTAGGCAGCAATTTCTGCGGTGCGGCCGACACCAGTATGAACAGCGTGCGTTCCCAGGGCTCTTCCAGTATCTTGAGCAACGAGTTGGCCGCCTCGTCGCCCATCTTCTCCGGCAGCCATATTATAACGGCCTTATACCTGGCCTCGAACGACTTGAAGGAGAGTTTGCGTATCACTTCGTCGGCCTCGCGCTTGGCGATGAGTCCCTGCTGGTTCTCCATACCGAGGGCATCGTACCACATCTGCTCGTCGAAGTAGCCGCCGCTCTCCGCCACGATATCGCGCCACTGAGGCAGGAAGTTGTCGCTCACGGGCTTCTGCCCCGAACCGCCCTTGGGCGCGTTCGACGGGAACACGAAATGGAGGTCGGGATGCACCAACCCGCTTATCTTCACGCACGAAGGGCACTCGCCGCAACTGTCGCCGTCGCGCCTGTCCGTACAATTGAGGTACTGCACATAGGCCAACGCCAAAGGCAGCGCCCCAGCCCCGCTCTGGCCGCCGAACAGTTGGGCATGGCTCACACGCCCCCCGTCGATACTCCTGCGAAGCACCGACTTCAACTCCTGCTGGCCTGTGATATCTGCAAACTTCATAATTGATGTTTACTTGCCCGTCGAGCCGAACCCGCCGCCGCCCCGTTCGGTGTCGCCGAGGGCGTCGGCTTCCTGCCACTCCACCCTTGCGTGGGCGGCAACGACCAACTGTGCGATGCGCTCGCCCGGTTTTATCTCGAAATCGGTGTCCGACAGGTTTACGAGTATCACTTTCACCTCGCCGCGATAGTCGGCGTCGATGGTTCCGGGAGCGTTCAGCACCGAGATGCCGTGTTTTGCCGCCAGGCCGCTGCGGGGACGTACCTGCATTTCATATCCGGCGGGTATCTCTACGAACAACCCCGTAGGCACCAATGCCCGGCCCAAAGGCTTCAATATTATGCTTTCCGGCAGGTCGGCCCTTACATCCATACCGGCGGCCAGCGGCGTTTCATACGCCGGAAGGCCGTTGGCCGACTTGTTTATCACTTTTACTGTCATTTCAAAAATCGTTTAATGCTTATCTTCTCCCGCCGCGCGGCGTAGAGCACAAAGATAACAATGAGCGCGAAAAATAAAAAGTACCTCGGCCACATGGGTATCCCGGCGGCCGGAATGCTTATGCCGTACATCACCGCGCCCAGAACGACATATTCCGCAATACGTTTCAGGTCGTAGGGTACGGGGTAATATTTCCTGTTGAGCAGGTAGCTCAGCACGACCATGGCTACCTCGCAAACAAGGCGGGCTATAGCCGAGCCGTAGTAACCGAGCGAAGGCACGAGCAGCACGTTGAACACGATCGTGAACAAAAGCCCCGTTCCGGTTATCAGAACGGCGAATTTAGTCGCTCCCAACTGCTTGTACCAGAACGAGAGCGTCATGATAACACCCGACAGAAGGTTCGATACGAGTATTACCGGCAGCACGTACATACCATCCCTGAAATCCCTGCCGAGTATCATCCCGAAAAGATCGGCGTAGAACACTATCACCAGGAATATGAACACGGCCGCAATGACATAGTACTTCATCGCTTCGGCGTTGGCACGGCGGAAGTCGTCCTTCTTGAAGTCGGCCAGAAAGAAAGGCTCCGCCCCCAACCGGTATATCTGTGTGAAAATCACCATTATGCTGGCCAGCTTCAGCACCGCCCCATAGACGCCCAGCGCCGCCATGGCCTCTCCTTCCGGCATCAGGTACTTGACCATCTGGCGGTCTATGTACTCGTTGGCCGTACCTGCAATGCCGCCGACAAGCAGCGGCAGCGAATACACCATTACCCTGCGCAGCAGTTTCCGGTCGATACGGGGACATATCCCGTCGCACGAGGGGATCAGCATCACGAGCACGAGCGCGCTCGATATCAGATTGGCCACCAGCACATATCCCGGATCGGTCGGGGATGCGAACAGCCCTTGGCCGGAGATCTTCGGCAGTACGCTGTAAAAGAAGAAACAAAGCAGCACATTGACGACTATCGAAAGCGTGCGGACGACCACGTAACGCTTGGCGCGCCCCTCCTGCCTGAGTTTCGCGTAAGGTATGGCCGTGATGGAATCCAAGGCTATTATCGCCCCCACCAACCATATATACTGGCTGCGGTCGCCGTAGTTCATCGCAGAAGCTATATACGGCTTGAACAGCAGCACCGCCGCCATAAATATCGCCGAAACGAGGATAACCGCCCCCCACAGGGTGGCGAATATGCCGCGCTTCCCGGCCGCCTCCGCCTCCTTCCCCACGAACCGGAAATATCCCGACTCCAACCCCATGGTCAGCACGGTCAGCATGAAAGGTATCAGCGCGTAGAAATCGGTCACCACGCCGTACTCCCCCTGCCCCATGATGCGGGTCAGGTAAGGAGTGAGCAGAAAGTTGAAAGCGCGCGCCAGAATGCTGCTTATACCATATACGGCCGTTTGCCCCGCGAGTTTCCTTAACATCATATACTTCCCGGAAGAGTGTAAGTGCGTTTAACCCTCAAAGATAGCAAATCCAACCGGAAAATTTCAATCTTAGAGGTTGTTTTGATTTTCCTGCCGCTTTGTTTTTTGCAATTCACGCCCGCCGGGTTAAAACAAACTGTCAAATATTTGGAAATTAGCGTTATAATTTGTTGTTTTGTTAAGCAGTAAATTTTAACTTTGTTATTTAACGTGAGCTCGACGAATTTTTCGAACGAAAAGCGATTGTATGACAATTGCTTACCTTTGAGTGAAATCCCCTTGAGGGTTTCGCTAAGCCCTCCCCTACGGTTAGTGGAGGGTTTGGGATGGGTGATCGAACACTTGCGGCTTTTCAAAAGCTCCTAACGTGGATTCGACAAATTAAAATGAAAAGAACAACATAAATTAACGATCTTTAAATAAACTCTTTTAAATTCGTCGGACTCACATTATTTATGAAACGATTTCTATTTTCAGTTGCGTCGGCGGCGCTGATCCTGCCGGCAACTCTTTCGGCACAAGTTTCCGAAAACGCGTCGTGGCGCAAGACAGAAGGACATCAGGTGCGTAAAAACTCGATCATGTTCTCATCATCACTCATTACCATGACCCTAGGTGGCTATAATAGCGTTTCAATATTGGCTAATTTTCATATAGAGTATGATCGCGCATTGTGCCGCAATTTGAGTGTCAGCGGTGTAGGGTTATATGCCGATCTGACAAACGGAGGATTCGGGCCAGATGTATTTTCTGTGCATGAACATTTCTGGTTTGCCGGGGTCAAGATAAACTATAATTTGCCCGTGGTGCGTAACTGGCTATATTTTAGAGTGGGTTTAGGTGCAGGTGCGGGTATTCACAGCATTACCGATTATGATATGGGATTTTTTTGGGAGCCTGACAGCCGTCCTTTACCGCCGCCGCCTGGGATCAGGCTTAAAGTTCACATGGTGGTCGATGCGTATTGGGTCTTCAGAGTGGCGCATGGGTTCGACTTGAGGTTTGCGCCGCTCTTGGTGCTACCGTCATATCTTGTCTTCGGCTCGAAGTTAAATGTGCCGTATAATTATAACACGTACAAGTATTACAATTTTTTCACTCTCGGCGCGACGGTGAGGTTTTAGGTCGCCTGTATCGCCGATACGTCCCGGTCATGGGTTTTGCCGCAGGCCGATCCTTACAAACTCGAAAACATTCAACAGGCCTACGACAATCTGGTCGCGAGAAAATCCAAACAACAACTGACGGATTTAAATATGGAAAAGGAATTCTCGATTCACAGGCAGCTTTCACCGACACACTACACCCTGAAGATCTTTCCTCGAAATGAAGAGGAGCAGGGTAAGGTCGAGATGATGGAGGATGTCGACATAGACTGGATACCTTTCGATTATGTAACGCTTACGGAAGAAGAGAACAATATGCTGAATTCATCGGAACGGCAAAAAACATCGACCGCCATACTTTAAAGAAACAATTCACCGGGCGGTAAACTTTTACTATTTCGGTTCCCATTATGTTCCGAAGGAGATTTATGGCTCTGGGATCAGGATAATTGTGATGCAAAAAGAAGGTCGCAGCTATTTCTATTGGAACCTGTTCTCAGAAGAATATATCAGAGGGATTGGTAACTAAGCCGCGATAGTGACTGCCCAGAGCATTGCTGAAAAGGGGAAATCCTCATTTAGTTACCAATCCCAAGTTTTTATTAACAGGTTCTTACAATAACATAAATTAATGGATTATGAAAAAACCGATCTCTCTCGCTCTTGCCATATTCTTTGTGACTCCTATTTGCGTCAACGCACAGGAGGCATCGTTATCGCCGCGTCCCAGTACGGAGGCGAACCATTCGTTTTCCGTCGATATTTTCGGAGCATTTTATGGAGCATATTATGCCTACGAGCAACCGCTCGGCCGGAATGTTACCATTATCGGCCGAGTAGGAGCACTTGTCGATGTAGGATGGTTCAACGTATTATTCGATAATCAGGGAGAATTCTCTTTGGATATATATCCGACGATAGATATCGAACCTCGATTTTACTACGGCCTCGACCGCAGGGCGGGGAAAGAGCGTAGTGTGGCGAAAAATACAGGAAGTTTTGTATCCGTGCAAATGAAAACGGTCTTGCCTTTCGCCTATGTTGTTTCGGACAATGATACGCAGCCTACCGGCTTGATTTTCATAAGCCCGCTGTGGGGTTTGCGGCGTATCTGGAACCGACATTGGCTGTTCGAATTCTCCGCAGGAGTCAGTCTCTTTAAGGAAAACAGAAAAGGAATAGATTGGTTGCCTGCCCTGAACGTCCGTTTCGGCTATTCTTTTTAAAGTAGGTTTTTTCACTATCGGCGCGACGGTGAGGTTTTAGGTAGCCGGTATCGCCGGCAAGAAGTACTATAATAGCGAGATAGGAAATTTCAAAACAAGATATAAAGTAATTACCCCGCCTTTTCGGTGGAAAGCAGGCCGCAGGCCGCCTGGATGTCCTGACCGCGTGAAGCGCGGATCGTGGTGATTATCCCTTTCGCGGAGAGGGCGTCGCGGAATCGCTCCATTTGTTCGTCGGCGGGGCTGGCGAAGGGGGAGCCGGGGATGTCGTGGAACCGGATGAGGTTGATGCGGCAACGGAGACCGTCGAGCAGGCGGGCGAGTTCCTTTATGTGCGCGGAGGTGTCGTTCAGCCCCTTCATCACTATGTATTCGAAACTCAGGCGCCGCTGATGCGAGAAGTCGTACCCGCGCAGAAGGGCTACGACCTCTTTTATGGGCCATGCTTTTTCGGAGGGCATTATCCGGAGGCGCTCTTCGGGAAACGGGTTGTGGAGACTCACGGCAAGGTGTACCTGCGACTCGTCGAGGAACCGGCGAAGGGATGGTATGACACCTATGGTCGACAGCGTTATGCGGGTGGGGCTCCAGCCGTATCCCCACGGGGCGGTCATCACCCGGAGCGCGCGGAGTACCTCGTCGACGTTGTCGAGCGGCTCGCCCATACCCATGAGAACGATATTGGTGATGGTGTCGCGTTCGGGCAGCGACGTTATTTGGTTGAGTATGTCGGTCGCCGAAAGCTGTCCGGACAGACCCTGACGCCCCGTCATGCAGAACAGGCACCCCATACGGCATCCTGCCTGCGAAGAGATGCAGAGTGTTGCACGGCCGGAGTCGGGAATGTAGGCCGATTCGACAAGATGTCCGTCGCGGGTGCGGAAGAGATATTTCTTTGTCCCGTCGGCCGACACCGCTGCGGAGAGCGGCGCGGAGAGTCCCGCTTCGTATGCGCCACAGAGCGCTTCTCGGTTGCGGAGCGATATGTCGGTCATGGCCGGAATGTCGCGCGCACCCTTTTTGTAGAGCCACACGGCGATCTGGGCGGCCGTGAAGCGGGGCATTCCCAATCCGGAGACGATCTCCTGCAACTGTTCGGGGCTCTTACCGTAAAGGGGCTCTTTCATTTTCGGAAAAAGTTAAGAAACTTTATGGAATCCCTCCTGTTTTTTCATCTATAAAGTAAACAAGCGGTATATCCCTACAAAAAAGCCGCCGGAGGATCGGCGGCGCGGTGTGGAGAATACGAGAGTCGAACTCGTGACCTCTTGCATGCCATGCAAGCGCTCTAGCCAACTGAGCTAATTCCCCATTATGGTGAAAACCGGTACAAATATACAGGTTTTTCACAATAAAAAAAGCCGCGGCGGGTAAAAAAGCAACAAAAACACGACGGAGGTGTACCGGCGGGGTTAAAAAACTTACCGATTATACGTTTTTCAAAATTTGTTCGTATATTTGTCAGACAGGAACACCACTTCTGACAAAAATTAAAAACTCAATACTATGGAAGTAAAGAAAAATCCGAAAGCAGACCTCAGGAACTGGAAAGGCATTTTCCTTGAGGGTGGGCTTATCATCGCACTGGTCGTATGTATCGTGGCGTTCAGCATAAGCCAGAAAGACAAGGTCATCGTAATACAGGAAAGCGATCAGAATGCCGAAGAGATCGAGTTGATCGACGTTACCCAGCAGCAGGAAGAGCAGAAGATAGAGCCGCAGAAGCAGACGGTAGCGGTTATTGCCGATATCTTCGAAATGGTTAAGAACGACACCCAGATCGATACCAAGATCGATTTCTTGGAATTTGCCGAGGACTTTACCATACCCGAAATAGCGACAGGCGGGGAGGAGATCGAGGAAGAGGAGATCTTTTTGATAGCCGAGGAGATGCCTTCTTTCAGGGGCGGTGGTCTCGCAGAGTTCCGCGGTTGGGTAGGCAGGAACTACCAATACCCAAAGTTGGCCGCCGATATGGGCGTAGAAGGCAATGTGACCATCTGGTTCGTGGTGGAGAAGGATGGCAGCGTCACCAATGTCGAGGTCATGCAGTCTCCCGACCCCCTTCTTTCCGACGAAGCCGTGAGGTTGATCTCGAGTTCCCCCAAGTGGACTCCCGGCAAGAACAGGAACATTCCGGTACGAATACGCTATTCGCTGACCATTGCGCTCAAGGTAAATTAGGAAGTCTCCCGACATAATGAATAAGAGCTTGTTTGGATTTTTCCAAACAAGCTCTAAAAATAGGGGTTACCTTGCGGTGAACCCCTATTTTTTAACTGACTATCAGGCATGGAAGAAATACAGGAAGAACGCGGTGACAGGGCGGTGCTTGTGGCCGTCATAAGGGACAGGCAGGATCCTTCGCAGACGGAAGAGTACCTCGACGAACTCGAGTTCCTTGCCGAGACGGCCGGGATAGTTACGGTGAGGCGTTTCACGCAAAGGCTGCCCGCACCCTCGTCGCGTATATACGTGGGGCCGGGCAAGCTGGAGGAGATCGAATCTTACTGCGCGGAGAACGGGATTGACGTGGTGATATTCGACGACGAACTTTCGCCATCGCAAACCCGTAATATAGAGAAGGAACTTGGCCGCCGCATACTCGACCGCACACGCCTCATACTCGACATCTTCGCCCGGCGGGCGCAGACCGCCTATGCCAAGACGCAGGTGAAGCTGGCTCAGTACGAATACCTGCTGCCCCGCCTTACGGGTATGTGGACCCACCTCGAACGCCAGCGCGGAGGCACGGGGACGCGCGGAGGTGCCGGCGAACGGGAAATAGAGACCGACCGCCGCGTGGTGCGCAACAACATCACGAAACTCAAGGAGGAGCTAAAGAAGATAGACCGCCAGATGGCCACCCAGCGCGGCAACCGCGGGAGCATGGTGCGCGTCGCCCTGGTCGGCTATACCAATGTGGGCAAGTCGACCATAATGAACCTTATAAGCAAGAGCGAGGTATTCGCAGAGAACAAGCTCTTCGCCACGCTCGACACCACGGTGCGCAAGGTTGTGCTCGACAACCTCCCGTTCCTGCTCTCCGACACGGTGGGATTCATCCGCAAACTGCCCACGCAGCTTGTGGAGTCGTTCAAATCGACCCTCGACGAGGTGCGCGAAGCCGATCTGCTGCTGCACACGGTCGATATATCGCATCCCAATTTCGAGGAGCAGATAGCCGTGGTTAAGGACACCTTGCGCGAAATAGGCGCCGGCGACAAGCCCGTATTCCTCGTGTTCAATAAGATAGACGCATTCACATACACGCCCAAGGACGAAGACGACCTCACCCCCGCGACGAAGGAAAATATGTCGCTCGACGACATCCGCAAGAGTTGGATAGCCAAGGCCAATACGCCGTGCATATTCATATCGGCCAAAGAAAAGATCAATATCGACAAACTGCGCGCCGACCTTTACGGTATGGTGCGCGAAATACACGCGGGACGCTACCCGTTCAATAATTTTTTGTATTGACATTCATCCTAACCGCTTAAAATTTTAAACCGGCACAAAATCATGAGAAAATTACTTTTTACACTGCTCTGCATCGCTCCACTGTCGTTATATGCCCAATTTGACGAGCAATTCTATCATCCCGCAAAAGAGTGGAAGGCCAATGAGCTTCCGCCTTACGAGGAGATGTGGATCACCTACGGCGCCGATTCCGTCCATACGGCCTGCTTTAAGCCCGCTGGCGGAGAGATAAAGGCCGCCGTGTTCTTCTGTCATGGGAATTCCGGCAATATTTCCCATAACGACATGATAATACGCCCGTTGGTCGAGAATGGGTTTGCAGTGTTCGCGTGGGATTATCCCGGATTCGGGCACTCATCCGGCAAACCTACGCATACCGGTATCGCCGAAACAGGACAAAAAGTTTTCGACACAATGCTGGAGCGTGACGACATGAAAGGGCGGAAAGTGATAGTCTTCGGTTTTTCCATAGGATGCCAGATAGCCGCGAAACTTGCACGCGACAATATGGAGAAAGTTTCGGCTTTGGTATTGGACGCTGGAATGAAGTCTTTTACCGATATGGCCCTGCTCTCCTCGCCCCCGGAATCGCATACCATGATACGCCAATATGTCACATCGCCCTACTCTTCGTTCGAGGATGTCAGCCACCTCAAGGGGATGCCGAAACTTTTCGCTCACAGTCGGCAGGACGTGGTTGCACCGTTCACGCACTCACAGGAAGTCTATGAAGCCGCTGCCGAGCCAAAACTGTTTCTCGAATACCCCGGCGGCCACGTCTCGGCGCTGACGACAGAAAAAGAGGAAGCCATCGGATTATTTCAAAAACTTATCGAATAAATATATTGACATGGAAGTTCACATTCTCGACAGGGAGAATACTCTCCTCAGCAGGTTCATCTCCGAACTGCGCGACGTGGCGATACAGAAGGACAGTATGCGTTTCCGCCGGAATCTCGAACGCGCGGGCGAGATCATGGCATACGAGATCAGCAAAGCGCTATCATACAGCCCCAGAAGCGTGGAGACACCGCTCGGCGAGGCCGAAGTGATGCTCTATGACGACGATGTGGTCCTCGCCACCATATTGCGTGCCGGACTGCCTTTCCATCAGGGATTCCTGAACTACTACGACAATGCCCGCAACGCCTTCGTGTCGGCGTACCGCAAACACAGCAAGGACGGCTCGTTCAAAGTCCAGGTGGAGTACATATCGTCGGGCGACCTGGAGGGCAAGACCCTGCTGCTGGTCGATCCCATGCTGGCTACCGGTTCATCGTTCGTGCTGGCATACAAGGCGCTGGTCGAAAAGGGAGGCAAACCCAAGCACCTCCACATAGCCGCCGCAATAGCCAGCGAGGAGGGCGTCGAATATGTCAAAAAGCATCTGCCGCCCCGCACGACCACTATCTGGTGCGGCTCGGTCGACGAGGAACTCACCGTGCAGTCCTACATAGTACCCGGCCTCGGCGACGCGGGCGACCTTGCCTACGGCGAAAAACTGTAAGTCCCGAACAGTACTTCACATTCCAAACTCTATAAACGGTACAGCCCGGCCATTTGGCCGGGCTGTACCGTTTATAGAACATGAACTACTCCTTCCCGTAATTCATCTTAGACATACGGACGTAACCGTTGTAGCGCCACTTGGCGTTCTCCTCAGCCGCTTTGAAGAGCTCTTCGGCTTCGGCCGGGAACGACTTCAGGAGTGCCGTGTAGCGCACTTCGTTGCGCAGGAATTGCTGGAACTTCGCCCAGTCGGGCTCCTTGGAGTCGAGTTTGAACGGGTTCTCGCCCTTTTCGGCCAACTCGGGATTGTAGTGCCACAGGTGCCAGTAGCCGCTTGCCACGGCCTCCTTGCCCACGGTCTGGGTGCGCGTCATGCCGCCCTTGATGCCGTGGTTGATACACGGGGCGTAGGCTATGACGAGCGACGGGCCGGGGTAGGCTTCCGCCTCGCGGAGAACCTGCAACAGTTGGTTCTGGTTGGCGCCTATCGAGACCTGTGCGACATATACATAACCGTAGGTCATGGCTATCGCGCCGAGGTCTTTCTTGCGGATGCGCTTGCCCGCCGAGGCGAACTTGGCCACCGCACCGACCGGAGTAGATTTCGACGACTGGCCGCCGGTATTGGAGTAAACCTCCGTGTCGACGACGAGGATATTGACATCGGCGCCCGATGCAAGGACGTGGTCCACGCCACCGAAACCTATGTCGTAGCCCCAACCGTCGCCGCCGAATATCCACTGCGACTTCTTGGCAAGGTTGTCTTTCATTGCATACAACTCCTTGGCATAGTCGCACTTCGCGCCTTCGAGCAGTGCCACGAGCTTGTCGGTAGCCTCCCTGTTCTCTATGGTCTTGCCGCGGGTGGCGATCCACTCCTGCATGGCCTCCTTGCGTTCGCCCTTGCAACTGTCACACTCGTTCATAGCTCTCTCCATGATAGCCTGTGCGCGGTCGCGGAGTTTCTCCACGGCAAGGTGCATACCGAGACCGAACTCGGCGTTGTCCTCGAAGAGCGAGTTAGCCCATGCCGGACCTTCGCCCTTGGCGTTCTTGCAGTAGGGCGTCGAAGGCGCCGAGCCGCTGTATATGGATGTACATCCCGTAGCGTTGGCAACCATCATATTCTCACCGAAGAGCTGCGTGATAGTCTTGATGTACGGTGTCTCGCCGCAACCTGCGCACGCGCCCGAAAATTCGAAAAGCGGCTGGGCGAACTGGCTGCCCTTGACTGTCTTGGCCTTGTCTATTACCGTATCTTTGTAACCCACCTTGTGGTGCATATAATCCCATGTGGCCTGCTGCCCCATCTGCGTTTCGATAGGCTCCATGCGGAGGGCTTTCTTAGGCGAGGGGCACACGTCGGCGCAGTTGCCGCAACCCGTACAGTCGAGCGGCGTAAGCTGCATACGGAATTTATAATCCTTGGTCGCACCCATACCTTGTACGAATGCGGTACCGGCGGGTGCGGCGGTAACCTCAGCATCGGTGAGCAGGAACGGACGTATGGCGGCGTGGGGGCACACATATGCGCACTGGTTGCACTGGATACAGTTTTCCGAGATCCATTCGGGAACGTTCACTGCTATGCCTCGCTTCTCATAGGCCGCGGTGCCGTTGTCCCAGGTACCGTCCTCGCGTCCCTTGAATACGCTCACGGGTAGGTCGTCTCCCTTGAGATTGTTGATCGGGAACACCACATTCTTCACGAATTCGGGAGCCGTGCTCTTGTCGGCGGCCTGTTCGTCTGCCTTGAGGTTTGCCCACTCGGCGGGAACGGCGATCTTTTCAACCTCGCCTCCGCGGTCGACGGCTGCGTTGTTCATCTTCACGATATCCTCGCCCTTGAGGCCGTAGGATTTCTTGATGGCCTTCTTCATCTCCTCGACGGCTATCTCGTAGGGTATTACGCCCGCGATCTTGAAGAATGCGGCCTGCATGATAGTGTTGGTACGGTTGCCCAGGCCGAGTTCGGCGGCGATCTTCGTCGCGTTGATGATGTAGAAGTTGATATTGTTCTTGGCAAGGTAAGCCTTCATATGTGCAGGCAGCGATGCTTTCGTAGCCTCGGCGTCCTGCAAACTGTTGAGCAGGAACGAACCACCCTTCTTGAGTCCCTTCAGCACGTCGTATTTATCGACATACGACGGAACGTGGCACGCCACAAAGTCGGGGGTCTTGACCAGATAGGGCGAAGTGATGGGCAGGTCGCCGAAACGGAGGTGCGAGGCGGTGTAGCCGCCCGACTTCTTCGAGTCGTATGAGAAATATGCCTGGCAATATTTGTCGGTTGTGTCACCGATAATTTTGATCGAGTTCTTGTTGGCGCCGACGGTACCGTCTGCTCCGAGGCCGAAGAAGAGCGCCTCGAAAGTGCCTTTCTTGGCGAGCGATATCTCCTCGCCGACGGGCAGCGAGGTGAATGTCACGTCATCTACGATACCGACCGTGAAGTGGTTCTTCGGCTCTTTCATCTTGAGGTTCTCGAATACCGCGAGCATCTGCGCCGGAGTGGTATCCTTCGAGGAGAGGCCGTAGCGTCCGCCAATGATCTCCGGAGCGTTCTTGCTGCCGTAGAATACATCCTTAACGTCGATGTAGAGCGGATCGCCCGTAGCTCCCGGCTCTTTGGTGCGGTCGAGGACGCATATCCTCTTTACCGATGCGGGGATCACGTCGAGCATATATTTCGGCGAGAACGGACGGTAGAGGTGAACGGTAACCACGCCGACCTTTTCGCCCTTGGCGTTGAGGTAATCGACAGTCTCCCTGAGGGTCTCGGTCACCGAACCCATGGCTATGACTATGTTCTCGGCATCTTTTGCTCCGTAATATGTGAACGGCTTGTATTCGCGGCCGGTGATCTTCGATATCTCCTTCATGTACTCCGCGACCATGTCGGGAACCGCCATGTAGAACGGGTTGGCGGCCTCGCGGCTCTGGAAGTATATGTCGGGGTTCTGGGCTGTTCCGCGCGTCACGGGATGTGCTGGATTGAGCGCCCTTGTGCGGAATTCGGCCAGCGCATTGCGGTCTATAAGCTGCGAAATGGTATCCATTTCCATCATCTCGACCTTCTGTATCTCGTGCGAGGTACGGAAGCCGTCGAAGAAGTGGAGGAACGGCACCCTCGAGCGGATAGCCACCAGATGGGCGACGCCCGCGAGGTCCATTACTTCCTGCACGCTGCTCGTGGCAAGCATACCGAAGCCCGTCTGACGGGTGGCCATAACGTCCTGGTGGTCGCCGAAAATGGAGAGCGACTGTGCGGCCAAAGCCCTCGCCGACACGTGGAACACGCCGGGAAGAAGCTCGCCGGCGATCTTGTACATATTGGGGATCATGAGCAGCAATCCCTGCGATGCCGTGTAAGTAGTGGTCAGCGCGCCGGCCTGAAGAGAACCGTGTACAGCACCGGCGGCGCCGGCCTCCGACTGCATCTCGACGACCTTGACCGTCTCGCCGAAAATGTTCTTTCTGCCTCCCGCAGCCCATTCGTCCACATACTCGGCCATGGTCGAAGAGGGGGTAATAGGATATATCGCGGCGACCTCGCTGAACATATAGGCGATATGGGCAGCCGCGTAGTTTCCGTCACAAGTGATAAATTTCTTCTGTTTCATTATGTAATAGTTTAAGAGTCAAACTAAAAGAGGTTAAGCCCTCCCCTCTGTGAAATCGCGAACAAAGATAGGGCAAATTTTATAATTAACATCGTATCTGCCAAACAAAAACCCCCGCCTCTTCCGGGGCGGGGGTTTGTGCGGGTTGTGGTATCACTCCTTCGTCAGTTTCAATCCCAAATATATGCCTGATGACGAGCTTTGGGGCATGCCACTTATCGTTGCCACGAGGTCGAACGAACCCTTTTTGCCCACATAGTAGAAATCCTGGCTTTCCGGATCTTCGAAATCTATACTGATGCCGCCGTCGCGCGCCACGGTATAGACCGGAAGCGTAAGTGCGAAGTTGGCATTGTGGTTCGTGCTGTTGCGGAATGGGCATACGGTTGCGGTAATGAGCATCTGCGAGCCGTAATTAACCTCGAACCCCGTTTGGTGGGGAATGGTTATCGTGCCTGTTTCGGGGTCGAAGGTTACCTCTATGTCGTCCTCGAACAGATCGCCTATCATCCAGTCATGTACCGACAGCGCTTCAAGATTGAAGAAGTTCGACAGCAAAAGGGTCGTGGCATCTACTTTAGTAGCTGTTACCTTATAGTCCAACGCTCCCGACACGGAACCTGCACCGCCCAACCAGATACCCGTCGCGGTGTATGTGCCCACCAATTCATCTATGGCGTCGGCTTCAACAGCTTCCTGCGTTACTGCCAGGGTCTCGGTATTTTGGCCGTTATCGACGGTAACACTGCCCGTGCGGGGTTCCTGCAATTCATTGGCGACAACGGTAACCGTAAAGCTGCCGCCGGACTCCTCCACGGTGATCCATGCGTCGTTGGGAGTGGCCGTCCAAGCCAATGTGCTCGTAACGGTAACGGTCTCTGTTCCTCCTTCGGCAGTGAACGGCAGCTCTTCGGGATCGATTCTCAGAGAAGGATCCACGGCGGCCTCCTGCGTTACGGTAACGGTCGCTTCGTTCTCGCCGTTATCGACGGTGACACTGCCCGTGCGGGGCTCATACAAATCATTGGCAACAACGGTAACAGTAAAGCTGCCGTCGGATTCTTCAACGGTGATCCATGCGTCGTTAGGGGCTGCCGTCCAGGCCAATTCGCTCGTAACGGTTACGGTCTCGGTGCCTCCTTCGGCAGTGAATGGCAATTCTTCGGGATCGACGCTCAAAGCGGGATCGGTAACGCTACCTGCGGCTTTCTGTGTCACGGCGACAGTTTTGGTGTCTTCGTTATTTTTGACGGTTATCGAACCACTTCTATCCTTGCCGGTCTCATTGATCCCGACAGTGACGGATATCTTGCTGCCGGCCGTCTCGACCGTAATCCAATCGGTGTTCGGAGTTGCCGTCCAGTTCAGACCCTCCACACTTATTGTTTGGGTGCCGCCTTCCTTCAAAAATTCGAGCGAAGAGGGATTAACCCCTATAAGGCCGTCTTTTTCTTCCTCCTGACAGGAAACCATGCCTGCGCCTGTAATACCGACTACAATGATCGCTAAAAAATTAAACAGTCTTTTCATAATTGTTCGATAATTATTCGATTAATATTTAAAGATTTAAAAGTTGTCCGGATTCTGCAACCCCTTACTCCCAATAAAGTTGCGGGAATGCCGAGTTCACACCGTCGGGGGTTCCGCCGCCGCTCCAGCTTCCGAGTGTTTTCCAATAATTTTCTCCCGTTCCGTCGCCCGTACCCCAACCGGCTTCGGGCCATGTAACTTCGGCGCCTATGCTTACCCCGTCGTTATAGGCCTGGCCTATTCCCGGCCAGGCTTCTTCGCCGAACGCGTGGGCGTTCTTACCCTGGCCGTTCCTGTCGACTCCCACGGAAGGTTCATCTCCACGCTTGAGCCAGAAACATTCGACTATTATATTGCCGTTGTCGCCGAGTACGCCGCCAGTCGAGGTTATGCCGCCCGTCGAAGAAACAGTGCCGGTACTGTAACACGACATTACTATAAAAAGATTGGTGCCGCTGATGCCGCCCGCCCAATTGTAATTGGTGTTATCGACCACGACATCGCCCTCGTTGTAGCACGACACTATGGTTCCCATATATATGTTATCGCCCACGATACCGCCGATGACATTACTGACATTGACCTGCACGCCCGTAACCGTGCCCGTGTTGCGGCAGGCTACGACGTCGTTGCCGTTGTCGCCCGCAATACCGCCCACGTGGGCGCCCGTGCCGTTGTATCCCGTAACTGCACCCGAATTATCGCACGAATGAACCATTCCCGAGTTATTGCCTGTGATTCCGCCAGCCTTGCGCCCCGTCACTGAGGCGGCATTGCTGCAACCTATTATTATACCTAAATTCTCACCGCAAACGGCGCCAACGGCATCGATGCCGGAAACGGAACCGGATACGATATGTATATTGCTTACAGTCGTGGCAGTTTCTACGGTATCCCCTTCGTTATAGCCGAGATATCCGAAGAGACCCAATTTGGCAAGAGTCGTTTTATCTTCTATCCAAAGATTGCTTATAGAGAATCCCCGGCCGTCGAAATGACCGAGAAACGGAGTGTCGAGAGTGAAAGTATTGATACCCTCGTATTCCAACCTGCCTACGGGCAGCCAGTTACATCTTTCAAGACCGGCGGCCGTAAGTTCTTCCGAGCCCAAAAGATCGAGGTCTGCTTCCTGAAAATAGTCTCCGGCAAGAGCATCTTCGCTCAGGCCTATCAGTGCGAATTCCGAATAGCTGCCCACGGGAATATGTTCTCCTACCGGCGCACGGAATGCGAGCCTGCCGTTCTCGAATTTCAGAGAAATAGTCTCGCCCACCTTACGACCGACAAACACCTCGTCGGCATCGGCGGAAGTGATGCTGTAAACAAATCCGTCGAAATCCTCATCCGACAAGACTTCGGCGACACCGTTCCCGATCTCGGCCGCGGCGCTGCTTCCGTCGGAATACTTAACCGTCAGTGAGCCCGTAAGCCCCTCGATATTGAATGTCGTAACGATTCCCTGTACGACATACTCCGCCTGGCCGACCGTGATCGCCACCGGTTCGGCCTCGCCCGCCGTGATATTCAACACGATATCCTCCCTTGCGCCCTCCTCGTTCACAGGCACTAAAAGGTTCAGGGTGTTTTCGTCCCTGACAACCGTCAGCCAACCGTTGCCGTCGGCAGGATCGAGGCTCCAATCCCACGAAGGCTGGTTCGTCTCCACATTAATCACATTCACACCGCCGCTCCCGTCGGCATTGAAAGTTATTATCGCCGGAGCATCGGTAGTGAGAGTATGTTCTATGATGACGGGCGGGTTATCCGGATCGTCCTTGCATGACAGGGCAACCGACAGTATTGCCGGTATAAATACGATCACCAAAA
>QMCE01000342.1_pt1 | contig 26125 bp, 20 predicted proteins | sample 1821851 | NCBI WGS metagenome assembly QMCE01 (sample SAMN09453174, study PRJNA476694) | Termite gut metagenome, whole genome shotgun sequencing project. | isolation source: worker | host: Odontotermes sp. | place: South Africa:Pretoria | collected 2016-01-28 | reverse complement strand
ACGGCGCCAATATTTTCCAAAGGCTGCGGCATATTACCTTCCCCAGTATACTGCCCACCATCATCATTTTGTTGTTGCTTAATGTTGGCAGCCTTTTCCGTGGCGATTTTGGCATGTTCTGGAATTTGGTGGGCCAAAGCGGGCGGCTGACAAGCACCACGGAGATTATTGATACATATGTTTTCAAAAGCCTTCAGCAAAGCGGCGGCATGGAACGCGGGGCCGCGGCGGGGCTCTACCAGTCGCTGATGTGTTTCATCACCATCCTGCTGGCCAACTTCTTGGTGCGAAAATACGATAAAGACTATGCCTTGTTCTGATCCTTGCAGCGATGCGCTGTCTTCAAGAAACTGCAAAAGGAGTTATCGTACGATGCAGACAAAGAAGAGAAAAAAATTTCATCTAGGCGCGCGCTTGTCTGGCGATAGAGTGGTTTTTAATATCATCGGGTATCCTTTGGTTTTCATCTTTGCTATTTTCTGTCTTTTGCCCTTTTGGCTGGTGGTTTCCGGGTCTTTCATGAGCCAGCAGGAGATTGTTGTTCATGGGTTTGGCCTTTTCCCTCGTGCGCCAACCCTTGAGAGTTACGCCCTGGCGTTCAAAAACCCTTGGAGAATTCGTGACGCCTATTTGGTGAACATCTTTGTTACGGCTGTGGGCACAGTTAGCAGTGTATTTCTCTGTTCGATGACCGGTTATGTGCTTACACGTAAAGATTTTCCCTGGCGCACCGGCGTATCCCTCTTCTTTTTCTTCACCACCCTGTTCAACGGCGGCATTATTCCCACATACATTATCATGACCAACGTGCTGCACTTGGACAACAATTTGCTTGCCCTTATTTTGCCCGCCCTTATTTCTGTGTGGAACATTCTTTTGGTGAAAGGGTTTATGACATCGGTTCCCTTTTCAATCACGGAATCGGCCAAAATAGACGGCGCGGGCGATTTTAAGATATTTGTGCGGCTCATTCTTCCAATCTCTATGCCGGTGGTTGCCACCATTGGCCTGTTTACGGCACTGAGTTTTTGGAATGAATGGTACAGGGCCATGTTGTATATTAAAGATGAGCACCTGTTTCCCTTGCAGTATTTTTTGCAGCAAATCATAGCCACAAATAACGCGCTGAAGGCCTTGATGGCTGAAACTGGCGATCCGATGCCTGTTATTCCCATCGAAGCCCTGCGCATGTCGCTTACCGTCATTGTTACCGGGCCCATTATCTTGCTGTATCCCTTCCTGCAGCGCTTCTTCATCCGGGGGCTTACCGTGGGTTCGGTTAAGGGGTAACCCGCAGCCGGGCAGCCGGCCGCGAGATTGCTGATAAATCTGGTTCTATAGTTGTTCGCACACATATTTCTAAGGAGGTAGTTTCGTGAAAAAAGTACTGGCTATTGCTCTGGCCGCGGTTCTCGCAGTGATGTTCCTGGCTGCTTGCGGCGATGCGTCCTCGTCCTCATCCCAAGCCACCGACCCGGGTTCTTCTTCTTCCCAGGCGGCGTCCACGTCCGAGCCCGCAGGCCCCACCTATGGCGGGAATGATATTTCTGAGGAAGTGACCCTTCGTTATCTGATGGTTGCGCCTCAAAAAGCCCCCGATCACGATATGGTTTGGGACGTGATTAACGCCCGTGCCAAAGAGCTTATCAACGCCACGGTGAACGTGGAAATTATGCTGATGAGCGACCATGAAGAGCGCTATGGCTTGGAATTGGCCGCCGGCGAACCTTACGACGTCGTGTTTACCGGCAGCTGGATGCACTATGCGTCCGAAGCCCCGGCCGGCGCTTTCCAGGAGATTACCCTGGACATGGTTCATCAGTACATGCCCCAAACCCTACCTGATTCCGCAGGCTTTGACGAATGTTACCGTGAACGCCAATGCCCTTGGTTACCGCGAGGATTTGCGCGTTGCCAACGGCTCGGCCGAAATTACCGATTTGGCCAGCCTGGAAGCGTACTATGATGATATCATCGCGAACAACCCCGGCATATTCCCCGTTGCTGCCGCTGCCAACAACAACGATCTGAAGAGCATTCTGTTCATGACCCCGAGCAATAAAATCCCCGTGGGCGGCACCGACCTGGGCATGTTCTTCACCTACGATTGGGCTCCCGGCATGACACCCACCGATGCGGCCAACGCCATTGAATTCGTTGGCTACCAGGACGATTACAAAGAGTGGGCCACCACGATGAAGCGCTGGCTGGACAAGGGCTACTGGAGCCGCAGCGCCGCTGCCGACCAAACCCAAACCCGCGACTATTTTGAAAACGGCACGGCAGCTTCTTACGCGCAGAATACCGGCACGGTGGGCCTTGCTATAAACACCTTGAAACAGAATGGTTTTGACACCAAGGGTATTGACCTTTATCCGAACGCTACCCGTTTCTACGGTGCGTCCCTGGACGGCCTGGCCGTTCCGCACAACAGCCAGAATGTAGAACGCGCCTTGATGTTCATGGATATCTTGAAGTATGACGAAGTGTGCTACGAATCCTTCCGTTTTGGCCTTGAGGGCACGCACTGGGAATGGGTTGACGAAGAAGCCCGCATTTGGAAGCGCGTTGGCAACAACGCCGACGAAGCCAACCAGGGCTACCAGTACGGCCAGGGCAGCTGGGGCTTCGGCTCTCCAGAATTTGAACCCCGTAACATGGAAGGCGCGAACCCCGACATGTCCATTATGTTCTTGGGATGGCGTGAGAATGCGGCGGAGAACCCCATTGCGCCTATCGCCATCGACACCCTGCCGATAGAGAGTGAATTGGCAGAGCTGATTGCGATTCGTGACGAGTACATGTACCCAATCGACCTGGGCCTGGTGGATGACGTAGACGCTGCCATTGCCGAGTTCACCACCGCGTGTGAAGAAGCCGGTATTGAGAGGGTGATCGAGTACATTCGCGAGCAAATTGCAAATTACGTTGCCGCACAGTAAATTCGTTATATAGCTTGCGAGATAATTCGCGATATAATGGTAAAAGAGCCCACTTAGGTGGGCTCTTTTACTAAGGGAAAACACACAGGAGGCCATTGAATGAGCTGCAAAAACCCGCTGCAACTGCCTTTTGGGGCGGTGTATTTTAGAAAAACCAACCCGCCCAAAGAGGATTGGGCGCGCGATTACGACAGGGCCGCGAAAGACGGCATGAACGTATTTCGGCATTGGTTTATGTGGGGCAGCATAGAGGTAGCCCCCGGCGTGTATGATTGGGAAGACTACGACCGCCAGATGGAACTGGCCGAAAAAAACGGCATTAAGACTATTATTGCCGAGTTTGACACCTCTATCCCCGAGTGGCTGGCTTTCGACCACCCCGACTTGCTGTGCCAGCACCCCGACGGCCGCAAGAGCGAAACCACCATGGGCATGAGCTGCGCCACCGGCGGCTTTTACGCGGGCGTATGCCTGGACAACCCCCTGGGCCGCCAGGCCTGCGGCAGCTTTATCACGGCGCTGGCAAAGCGCTACAAGGGCCACCCGGCACTGCTGGGCTACGATATTTGGAACGAGTGCGATTACAGCCATAACCTCTGCTACTGCGAGCACACCCGCCGCGCCTACCGCGCCTGGCTGCAGGCAAAATACGGCAGCCTGGAGGGCTTGATGGCGGTGTGGCGGCGCAACAGCTACACCCGATGGGACCAGGTGAACCCCCCGGTGCAGTTGGGCCTGTTCCCGGATTCGATGGATTGGCTGCGCTTTCGGCGCGAGAACGCCTACACAAACATGAAATGGCGTTCGGACGTGATTCGCGAAGTGGACGCGGACTGCCTGATGACGGCGCACGGCACGGCGGCGTCCATCACCAACATGCCCATGGGCGGCAGCGACGACTGGAGCGCCGCCGCCGCGGTGGAGAGCTACGGCTTTACCTGGGTGGCTTCGCGCAAGGGCACCGAGCCATGGAAGCAGTGGCACGCGGCCGATTTGGTGCGCGCCGGCAGCCGGGGCAAGCGCTTTTGGCACGCCGAAATGCAGGGCGGCCCGCTGTGGCTGCAGCCGCAGCTTACCGGCCGCCCCCGCCTGGACGGGCGCATCAGCCGCGCCGAGGACGTGCGCATTTGGGATTTAACCTCCCTTGCCTGCGGCGCACGCGGCATTTTGTACGTGCGCTGGCGCTCGCTGCTGAACGGGCCGCTGTTTGGCGCTTTTGGCCCGTATGGCAACGATGGCTTGCCTACCCCGCGCTCTGAGATGGCGAGCCAAATTGCCAAATGGGGCAACGCCCCCGCGCAAAAGGCGCTGATAGAGGCCCTGCCCGTGCGCGGCGATGTGGGGATTGTGTTTTCGCCCGAGTGCGCCGAGGCCTCGTGCCTGCTTTCCCAGTGGGGCAGCGAGGATTTGTTTGCCTCCATGCTGTGGGGGGCGTACCGCGGCTTTTTCGACGCGGGCCTGCAAGCCGATTTCGTACACATAGACGACATCGATGCCTATAAAGTGCTATACTTTGCTTACCCGGTATGTTTAACGCAAGCCCAGGCCGATAAACTGGCCGCTTGGGTGAAAGCCGGGGGCACGCTGGTGTGCGAGGCGCTGCCGGGCTATTTTAACGAGCGCCTGGCCGTAGCGCCGGTGCAGCCGGGCCTTGGCCTGGGCGAATTGTTTGGCGTGCGCGAAACAAACGTAGAACTGATGCCTGACATTTTTGAAGATATCCCCTTTGAGCTGGACGGCAAGGAGATGCACGGCTGCGCTTATGTGCAAACCTACCGGGCGCTGGATGGCGCGGCGGTGGCCGGTAGCTGCGAGGGCGAAGCCATTGCGGTGCGCAATGCCACCGGCCAGGGCCGCACCCTCTTGTTGGGCAGCTACCCCTCGCGGCGATACTACAAACACTCCGATGAATCGCTCAAAAGCTTTTTTGCGGGCATCCCCGCCATGGCAGGCAGCGCCCCGGTGCTGCAAACCAACGTACACAGGGGCGATGTGCACGCCCGCCTGCACCAGGGCGGCGGCCGCAGCTTTTTGTGGGTGCTTAACACCGGCGGCGAGGCGGGCGAAGTAAGTGTGGCCATGGCAAAACCCTTCAAAACCGGTGCGGTGCACTGGGGCGGCCAAACCTTTACCAACCAAAACGGCGCGCTGCAAGCGCAAATACCGCCCATGGACGCGCTGATATTGGAAATAATGCCGGAATAAGGAGAAAACAATGCGTTACACCCCCATCACCCTGAACGGGCATGCGTTTAACATGCCGGCCATCAGCCTAGGCACGGTGCGTTTTGGCAATTTGGTAAGCATGCACACCGCCTTTGCCCAGCTAGACACCTACTATGCCCAGGGCGGCACATGGATAGATACCGCGCGGGTGTATGGCGTGCCGCTGATACCAACGGAGCAGCGATGCCCGGAATATGTGGACAGCGAGGAAGCCATTGGCCGCTGGCTGGCGGCGCGGGGCTTGCGCGATCAAGTGACGCTGGTAACCAAGGGCGCGCACTGGGATTTGCAAACCCGTGCTAAGCGCGTGAACCGGGATGCCATCCGCGCCGATATGGCTACCAGCCTGCAAAAGCTGGGGGTAAACGGCGTAGACATCTACTTTTTGCACAATGACGACGAAACCGTGCCGGTTGCCGAGATTATGCCGGTGCTGCACGAGCTGGTTTCTGCCGGTAAAACCAAAGCGGTGGGGGCGTCCAACTGGCGGGTGCAACGCATTGCCGAGGCCAACGCCTACGCAAAAGAAAACGGCCTGACGCCTTTTTCCATCAGCCAGGTGAGATGGAGCTATGCTCAAACCACGGATAAACAGCAGCCCCTCACCATCGACATGAACGGCGATGCCGCCCAATACGGGGGCTATGTGGAGATGGGCATGCCAGTGATGGCGTATTCGTCGCAGGCAAACGGGTTTTTCTTCAAAACAGCGGCGCTGGGCTTTGACGCCGACGCCATTGGCCCGGGCGCGGCCAGCTTTTTAAGCCCGGAGAACATGTGCCGCGCGCAAACCGTGATGCGTTTGGCCGAAACGCACCGCGTGCCGGTGTCGGCCGCCGCGCTGGGCTATTTGTGGAGCAGGGCCATACCCGTAACGGCGCTGGTGGGGTGCTCTACCGTAGAACACCTGCAAACCAGCCTGCAAGGCTGCGACTGGATGCCCCCGGATGGCGGGGTATACAATTAAGGAGAAAAAATGCTATACCCCAAAAGTGCACTGCCCTTTAGCGCGCAGCTGTTTCAAAACCCCGGCAAAGAGTACCGCGCCGCGCCGTTTTGGTCTTGGAACACGAAGCTGGATAAAGACGATTTGGTTTGGCAGATAGAGCAGCTGAAAAAACTGGGCTTCGGGGGTTTTCATATCCACGTGCGCACCGGCATGCAAACGCCCTACCTGGGCGAGGAATATATGGCCCTGGTGCGCGCTTGTGTGGAAAAGGCGCGCAGCGAAGACATGCAGGCCTTTCTGTACGACGAAGACCGCTGGCCTTCCGGCGGCGCGGGCGGCCTGGTAACCAAAGACCCGCAATACCGTTTGCGCCACCTGCTGCTAACGCGTGTGCCTTACGGCGGCGAAGCCCCGCCGTTGGCCCATCACATCACCAAAACCACCCTGGGCCGTGCCGAAAACGGGGAACTGCTGGCCGTGTACGATGTGTGCCTGGATGCAAACGGCGCACTGGAGAGCTACCGCCGCATTGAGGAAAACGGGGCGGTGCGCGGCTTTAAGCTGTACGCCTATGCCGAAACCTCGAAAACCATGCCGTGGTACAACAATTACACGTATCTGGATACCCTCTCGCCCAAAGCCGTGGCACGGTTTATAGAGGTGACGCACGAGGCCTATGCGCGGGTGTTTAGGGAAGATTTTGGCGGTGTGATACCCGCCATTTTCACCGACGAGCCCCAGCACTCGCACGTGGGCGCGCTTGGCTTTGCGCACGAGGCGAAAGACGTTACCCTGCCCTGGACGGCAGACATGGCCGAAACCTTTCAGCTGGCCTACGAGGGGGCAGATTTGCTTAGCGGTTTGCCGGAACTGCTGTGGAATTTGCCCGGCGGCCGGCCCTCCCAGCTGCGCTACCGGTATCACAACCATGTGTCGGCCCGCTTTTCCGAGGCGTTTGCAAGCCAGCTGGGGGCTTGGTGCGCGCAGAACGGCATCTTGTTTACCGGCCACATGATGTGGGAGCCCACGCTGGACAGCCAAACCCGCGCCGTGAGCGAAACCATGCGCTCTTACCCCGCGTTTGGTCTGCCCGGCATCGATATCCTCAGCGATTACCATGAGTACACCACCGCCAAGCAGGCGCAGTCTTCGGCGCACCAATGCGGGCGGCCCGGCGTGCTGAGCGAACTGTACGGCGTGACCAACTGGGACTTTGACTTCCGCGCGGGCAAGCTGCAGGGCGACTGGCAGGCGGCTTTGGGCGTTACCCTGCGTGTGCCGCACCTTTCGTTTGTATCCATGCGGGGCGAAGCCAAGCGCGATTACCCGGCCTCGTACAACTACCAAGCGCCATGGTATGCCGAATACCCGTATTTGGAAGACCATTTTGCGCGTGTTGCCGCCGTGCTTACGCGGGGTGAGCCCGTGGTGCGCGTGGGGGTTATCCACCCCATCGAGAGCTACTGGCTGCATTACGCCAACCGCGAAAACACGCAGGACATCCGCCGCCAGATGGACGAGGATTTCCAGAATCTCACCCAGTGGCTGCTGCGCGGTTTGTGCGATTTCGATTTTATCTGCGAAGCCACCCTGCCCGGGCAATGTGATATAGATGCCATTACCGCCGACGGGCTGCCGGTGGGCGAGATGCGCTATAGCGCCGTGGTAGTGCCGCCCCTTAAAACCATGCGAGAAACCACCCTTGCGCGGCTGGAGCGCTTTGCCCAAAAAGGCGGCCTGGTGCTGTTTGCGGGGGCAGCCCCCGCGTGTGTAGACGCCGAGCCCGACACCCGTGCCGCCAGCTTGCGCGCCGCGTGCGCCAAAGCCGATTTCACGCGATACGGTGTGGTGTCGGCGCTGGAGCCCTTGCGCGAGGTGGACATACGCCTGGCCACGGGTGCCCCGGCACAAGCATACTTTTACCAGCTGCGCGAAGAGACCGGCTGCCGCTGGCTGTTTATTGCCCACGCAGACAACCCCGAAAACAAGGACATGGTGAAGCCCCAGCCGCTGCGCATACGCATACGCGGCGCGTACGCGCTTACGCTGTGCGATACCCTTGGCGGCGGCCTGACGCCGCTGGCGGCTGTGCCGGCAAACGGCTGGACAGAACTGGAATACACCCTGCACGAGCACGACAGCCTGATGCTGCGCCTGACGGCGCGGGGAACTGCTGAAGCGGACAGCGCCCCAGCCGGGGCGGCTGATACCCCAAAGACCGAGCGCCGGCTGCTGTTTGAGCAACCCGTGCCCATTACTTTGCACGAGCCGAATGTGCTGGTGCTGGACCGGCCCGCCTACGCCCTGAACGACGAAGCCTACCGCCCCGCCGAGGAGATTTTGCGCCTGGACAAAGCCCTGCGCACCCGCCTTGGCTGGCCGCAGCGCACGGGCGCGCACGCCCAGCCCTGGGTAGAGCAAGACACCAGCACCCCGCACACCCTGCGCCTGCGCTATACATTTTACAGCGATTTGGCGATAGAAGCCGCGCAATTGGCGCTGGAAAACGCCCCCAATACCCGCGTGACGCTGAACGGGCGCGCGGCGGGTGCGCCAAACGGCTGGTATGCAGACAAGGCCATTGAAACGGTGCCTGTGGGCGCGCTGGCCAAAGGCGAAAATGTGCTGGAGCTTAGCTTTGCTTACGGCACAAGCGTGAACGTGGAAAACTGCTACCTGCTGGGCGATTTTGGCGTGCGGCTGGCCGGATGCGCCGCGCGCGTGTGCGCCCCGGTGCGGCAGCTGTGCTTTGGTGACATCACGCGGCAGGGCCTGCCGTTTTACGGCGGCAACCTCACCTACCACCTGCGGGCCGCCTTGCCTGGCAAGGGCGCGGTGTTTGCGGCCACGCAGTACCGCGGGCATTTGCTAAAGCTAAGCGTAGACGGCGGCGCCGGCCAGCCGCTGGTGTTTTCGCCTTACGAGGTGCGGCTGGGCTGCCTTGCGCCGGGCGAGCACCGCTTTGACTTAACCTGCTTTGGCAACCGGGTAAACACCTTTGGCCAGCTGCATATTGTGGATAAAGAAACCATGATTTGGGGCCCCGGCTCTTGGCGCACCGAGGACGCGAACTGGAGCAACGAATACCAGGTGTGGCCCATGGGCGTGCTGAAAGCGCCCGAGCTGCGGGTGTGTGAAGGAGAAAGCGCCGATGCGATGCCCGCCCCAGAAGCGCATAAGGCGATATTGAAGACGACGTATTAACCACCCCGCCCTTCGGGCACCCCTCCAAAGGAGGGGAATTTGCCCGGCCAGCCGCATTTATTGCTCCGCTGGAGGGAATTTGCCCGGCCAGCCGCATTTATTGCTCCACTGGAGGGAATTTGCCCGGCCAGCCGCGTTAATTCCCCTCCACTGGAGGGGTGGCACGCGGAGCGTGACGGGGTTGTTGCACGCAATGCCGATGTGTGCTTGCTCTGCGAATGATACATATTTGACACTGAACAGGCGGTGATTGCGTGCCCGGATACAAAGTTCAGCCGGTAAGCTGGCGCGACGGCCACGCCGAAATTGAATTGGCGCTGGTAAAGCTGACGGTATGGGTAGCGGCAACATAGAAAGGCAGGCGGGTATGCGGGTTTTTGATTTGCGCGTGAACGGTGTGGCCGGGTTTTATTGCCTGGACGAGGGCGACGCCCGGTTTTCGTGGAAAATAAGCGGTGAGGAAGGGCTGTGCCAAAGCGCGTACCGCTTGCGCGTGGCCACCAGCGAGGCGGCGCTCGAAACCCCCGACTTATGGGATTCGGGCCGGGTGCAAAGCGCGCGCGGCTGGTACATCCCCTATGGCGGCAAAGCGCTGCCCGCCTTTGCCCGCGTGTTTTGGCGGGTGGAGGTGTACAGCGCAAGCGGCGGCGCGGCGTGTGCCAATGGCCGGTTTGCCACCGGGCGGCTAAACACCCCCTGGCCCGCGCCCTGGTTTGCCGCGCCGCAAGAAACAGAAGGCTACCCGCTGTTCAGGCGCGTTTTTACGCTGGAACCGGGATTTTGCGCCGCGCGGGTGTATGTGTGCGGGCTGGGCGCGTTTAAGCTTTTGGTGAACGGCGAAAGCGTGAACAACTGTGAGCTTGAGCCCGGCTGGACAAACTTTGACAAGCGCGTGCCCTACGCGGCGTACGAGGTGGCCGACAGGCTGCAAGGCGGCGACAACTGCTTTGGCCTTATGCTGGGCGGCGGCATGTATAGCATCGACCAAAGCGGCACGCGCTACGCGTATTCGCGCCACAGCTTTGGCCCGCCCAAGGCCACCTTGCACCTGGTGGCCGATTACCCCGATGGCCGGCGCGTGGCGGTAAGCGGCAGCGAGGGCTGGCAGGCAGCAACGGGGCCCATCACATTTTCGTGCATCTACGGCGGGGAAGATTACGACGCCCGTCTAAGCCAGCCCGGCTTTTCCGCGCCCGGCTTTGTGCCAAGTGCCCGCTGGGCGCCGGTGTGCGTGTGCGATGCGCCGAAGGGCGCGATGCGCTGCCGCGACAACCCGCCGGTGGTGGTGCGGCGGCGGCTATCGCCCGCTGGGGTGTGCGCCCTTGCGCCCGGCGTTACTATTTACGACCTTGGCCGCAATTTTGCGGGCCGGGTGCGCTTTACGGCCAAGGGCCGGGCGGGGCAAACGGTGCGTGTGTATTTTGCCGAGCTATTAACCCCCGAGGGCGATTTGCTGCCCGTAACCCGCTATGTGGAGCCGTATTACCACCAATACACCCTGGGCGGCCAGGGGGAAGAAACCTGGGCCGCCCTTTTTGCCTACTACGGTTTTCGGTACGTAAGGGTGGAAACCGAGGCCCGGGTGATTGACCTGGCCGGAGAAGACATGTTCTCGGACATGCCGAGCGGGGGGTCTTTCTGCTGCTCGAACAACCTGTTTAACCAAACGCACCAGCTTATTTTGCGGGCCATAGAGAGCAACGCAAAAAGTGTGTTTACCGATTGCCCGCACCGCGAAAAAATGGGCTGGCTGGAGCAGCTGCACCTGATTGGCCCGGGCATTTTAAGCGATTTTGACGCCGTGCCCATGCTGCGCAAGTGCCTGGCAGACATGCGCGAAGCCCAGCTTGAAAACGGCATGATGCCCACCACCGCGCCGGAATACCGTGTTTTCGACTGGATGCCGGCTTTCCGCGATTCGCCCGAATGGGGCAGCGCGTGCATTTTGCTGGTGCGGCAGATGTACAACGCCAGCGGCGACACCGCCCTGCTGCGCGACAACTACGACATGATGCGCCGTTACGCGGATTATTTGCTAAGCCGGGCCGACCATATGATTTTGCGCTATGGCCTGGGCGACTGGGACGACGTGGGCTGCAAAAAATCGCTCTCGGCCCGCACGCCCATCCCCGTCACCGCTACCTGCACGCTGTATCAAGATTTGCGCACCGTGGCCTGGGCGGCGCGGCTTTTGGGAAAAACACCAGATGCCGAAAAGTACAACGGCCTGGCGCGGCAAGTGCGGCAAGCGTACAACGAAGAGTTTTTTAACCCCGCGCTGGGCCAATACGCCACCGGCAGCCAAACGGCTTTATCCATGCCGCTGGTTTTTGGCATTGCGGAAGAGCAGTATGTGCCCAAGGTGCTGGCCAACCTGATTGACGACGTGCGCGAAGAGGGCAACCACCTAACCGGCGGTGACGGCGGCCACAACTACCTGTTCGAGGCTTTGGGCATGCAGGGGCGCTCGGACGTGGTGTGCGATATTTTATCGCGGCGCGATTACCCCAGCTACGGCTACCACTTGGAGATGGGCGCCACCGCCCTGCCGGAGCGCTGGAACGGCAGTGCGAAGGACAACCCCGTCGGCTCGCAGAACCATTTGATGATGGGCGGTGCTACCGCCTGGTTTTACCGGTATTTAGCGGGCATACAGGTGCAAACCGGGGAAGAATATGTTACGGTAAGAATAGCGCCGCAGCCGGTGCAGGCGGTAAGCTGGGCCGATGCCACCGTGGAAACCGCGGCGGGCGCGGTGCGCTGCCGCTGGCAAGCAGAGGAAGACAAGGTGCGGTACACCATTACGCTGCCCGCCGGGGTGCGCGCCAGCATAGAATTGCCTGGCAAAGAACCCATACAGGCGGCGGGGGAAACATGTATCACCGCCGAGAGCGCGCGCCCTTTGTTTTGAAAAATCAACCGCAAAGGAGTGATAAGGGAATGACCGAATCCATCCACAAGTATTTCAAGGTAGGGCTTATCAGCTTTATGGCCTACCCCGCCAACATGCGGGGCGAAGACGAAAACGTGCTGCAGGCCATTAAAAAGGTGGCGGCGGACGATTATTTTGACGCCATTGAGGTAAACTGGATTAAAGACGCCGGGCGGCGCGCGGCGACGGCCAAAATGCTGCAAACCGCGCACATGAAGGTGTGCTACGGCGCGCAGCCCCGCCTGCTTACCACCGGCCTGAACCCGAATGCCTTAGACGAAACCCAGCGCAAAGAAGCCGAAGCGACGCTGATGGAGGCGATAGACGAGGCTGAGGAATTGGGCGCGGGCGGCATTGCCTTTTTAGCCGGCAAGTGGCAGAGCGAAACCAAAGAGGCGGCTTACGCCCAGCTGCTAAAAACCACCCATGCGCTGTGCGGCTATGCCGCCGCTAAAAACATGACGGTGGAGCTGGAGGTTTTTGACTATGACATTGCCAAGGCCAGCTTGATTGGCCCGGCGCCCCTGGCGGCCCGCTTTGCCGCCGATGTGCGCACCGCCCACGCAAACTTTGGCCTGCTGATAGATTTATCGCATATCCCCATGACATACGAAACCCCGGCCTTTGTGGTGCGCACGCTTCGGCCTTATCTCACGCATTTCCACATTGGCAACACCGTGTGCAAAAACCCGGCAAGCGAGGGCTATGGCGACGAGCACCAGCGCTTTGGTTTCCCCGGCGGCAGCAACGACACCGCCGAGGTGCTGGGCTTTTTGCGCGTACTGCGTGACGAAGGCTTTATGGACGCAGAAAACCCCTGTGTGTTGTCGTTTGAGGTAAAGCCCTGGCGGGACGAAGACCCCGACCTGGTGGTGGCGGGCGCAAAACGCGTATTGAACCGCGCGTGGGCATTGCTGGAGGAAAAAGCATGAAAATAGTGGTTTTAGACGGCTATACCGAAAACCCCGGCGACTTGAGCTGGGGCGGTTTTGAGGCCCTGGGCGCGCTGACGGTGTACGAGCGCACCGCGCCCGAAGACACCGTGGCCCGCATTGGCGACGCCGATGTGGTGATTACCAACAAAACCCAAATTACGGCGGCGGTGCTCAGCGCCTGCCCCAGCATTCAGTACATCGGCATTTTGGCCACCGGCTACAATGTGGTAGACACAGCCGCCGCGAGGGAAAAGGGCATCCCGGTAACCAATATCCCCAGCTACGGCACGGCGGCGGTGGGGCAGTTTGCCATTGCGCTGCTTTTAGAAATCTGCCATCACATCGGCCATCACGATGAAGCCGTACACGCGGGCCGCTGGACGCAGAGCATCGATTTTTGCTTTTGGGACACCCCGCTGATAGAGCTGGACGGCAAAACGATGGGCATTATTGGTTTTGGGCGCATTGGCCAGTGCACCGGGCGCATTGCCAAAGCACTGGGCATGCGGGTGATAGCCTATGACGCGAACGAAACCGAAAGCGGCCGCGCCATTGGCGATTATGTGAGCCTGGATGCCCTTTTGGCGCAGTCGGACATTGTAAGCCTGCACTGCCCGCTCTTTCCCGAAACCGAGGGCATCATCAATAAAAACAGCATTGCCAAGATGAAAGACGGCGTGATTATCTTAAACAACTCGCGCGGGCCGCTGATAGCCGAAGCCGATTTGGCCGAAGCGCTGAACAGCGGCAAGGTGTATGCCGCCGGGCTGGACGTGGTGTCGAGCGAACCTATTAAGGCCGACAATCCGCTGCTAAAGGCAAAAAACTGCATCATCACCCCGCACATCAGCTGGGCGCCCAAAGAGAGCCGCCAGCGCCTGATGGACGTTGCGGTGGAAAATTTGCGGGCCTTTGCCAACGGCAACCCGGTGAATGTGGTGAACTGAAGAGCGCAAGCCAAGATTGCAAGCCGCCAAAACTTTTTGGCGGCTTGCATTTCCGTTATCATCCACCCCTTTTCTATGTTTGGCGTTGCTTTTTATGCAGGGATAGAAGAAAAGCATGTCGGAGGGAAGCATTGCATTCCGCCATTCTGCGTGATATGATACGAAGGAGTGAGCCCGCCGTTTTGCGGGCGCGGGAATACCCGCAATATCAATCGAATGAACGCGCGTAAACTCGGAATTTCTGGAGGATTCAATGGCACACAAATTAGGTATCATCGGTTACGGCGGCATGGGCGCATGGCACGGGGATAGTGTGGCCGAACGCATTGAAGCTATAGATGTAAAAGGCGTGTGGGATGTGCGCGAGGAAGCGCGCGCGAAAGCCGCCGCCAAAGGCCTTGTGGTGTACCAAAGCGCCGAGGCGCTGCTGGCCGACCCGGAACTGGACATGGTAACCATTGCCACGCCCAACGATTTTCATCGCGATTTAGCGATTAGAAGCTTGCGGGCGGGCAAGGCCACCGTCTGCGAAAAGCCCGTTACCCTAAACGCCGGCGAGCTGCAAGATATTATCGCGGTAGCCGAAGAAACCGGCAAGCTGTTTACCGTACACCAAAACAGACGCTGGGACAAAGATTACCAGATTGTAAAGCAGCTGCTAAGCACCGGCGCTTTGGGCAATCCGTATTTTATCGAGAGCCGGGTGCAGGGCTCGCGCGGGGCAATGCACGGCTGGCGCGGCCACAAGCTGAACGGCGGCGGCATGCTGCTGGACTGGGGCGTGCACCTGCTGGACCAGGTGTTAAACCTCATCGATTCCCCGGTGGTGAGCGTGCACGCGCATTTGTTCAACCTGTTTACCCCCGAGGTAGACGATAATATCAAGCTGTTTTTGCGGTTTGAAAACAAGGTGTCGGTGCTGCTGGAAATGGCCACCAACTGCTTTGTAAACCTGCCGCGCTGGCACGTTAGCGGCACGGGCGGCACGGCGGTGATAGAAGACTGGGCCTGCAATGGCCGCCTGGTGAAGCTGAACCAGGAGGGCGAGCTTGCCTGGGACGACGACATTGTGTATACCGAGGCGGGCCCCACGCGCACCATGGCCCCCCGCCCCGAGCACACCACCCAGGTGCTGCCCCTGCCCGAGGTGCAGCCCGATTGGACAGACTTTTACAAGAATGTGGTGGCGGTGCTGGATGACGGCGCGCCGCTGTTGGTAACGCCGCAGCAAGCCCTGCGCGTGATGCGGGTGATTGACTTGCTGTTTGAATCTGAGAAGCAAGGGCGCAGCATGGAGTGCCTGATATAAAAAACGATACGGGGAGGTAACATGAGCACAGAGAAGAAGGTACTGGTGGTGCAGGGCGGCTGGGATGGCCACGAGCCAAAGCTTACCAGCAAGCGTTTTGCCCGTTTGATGGAAAAGCACGGCTATGCCTGCACCATCAGCGATACGCTGGACGTGCTGGCCGACGGCGAGGCGCTGAAAAGCCTGGACTTGATTGTGGCGTGCTGGACGATGGGCGAAATTAGCAACGACTATGTGGTGAACGTGAGCCGTGCCGTGGGCGCGGGCGTGGGCCTGGCCGGCTGCCACGGCGGCATGTGCGACAGCTTCAGGCAAAACACCGAGTGGCAGTTTATCACCGGCGGCCAGTGGGTAAGCCACCCGGGCGGCGACGGCATTGATTACACGGTGAACGTGTGCCACGGCTCCAGCCCCATTACGGAAGGGCTGGGCGATTTTGCCGTGTGCAGCGAGCACTATTACCTGCACATAGACCCCGCCGTAGAGGTGCTGGCCACCACGCGATTTCCCATTGTAAACTATTACCATATCTCCAACAAGCCGGTGGATATGCCGGTGGCCTGGACAAAATTTTGGGGCAACGGGCGGGTGTTTTACACCTCGCTTGGCCACCACGACGATGTGTTTGACAACAGCCCGAACGCCGAGATATTGATGGAGCGCGGGATGCTGTGGGCCGCCCAGGGCAAGGCCTACGCGATGCAAAACGGCCTGACCACCGAACGGTTTGAGAATACGGCGAAGATGTATTAGGGCGATTTAGCGCAAATTTTGGCTTGCATATATAAGCCGAAGATGTACGCAGAAAAGACGGAGCAAACAAAATTTCCCGCGCCCGGCGAATAGCGACCGAAGGAAGCGAATGAGCCGAAAGAGCGAGCGATTGAGCGAGCGAGGCGTGGGCTTAGGAGGAAACTATGCCCCTATTAAACGTAGCCATGATTGGTGTAGGCGCTATCAGCGGCATTTACCTTAAGAACTTAACCGGGATGCACGCAAACCGGGTGAAGCTGCTGGGCGTGTGCGATTTGGTGCGCGAGCGCGCCGAAAACGCCCAGAAAGAGTACAGCGTTCCAAAGCTGTACGAAACCATGCACGACGCCTTTGCCGACCCCGAGGTGGATATCATTTTGAACCTTACCCGCCCGTACGAGCATTATGGCGTAAGCAAGCCCGCTTTGGAGGCGGGCAAGCACGTGTACAGCGAAAAGCCGCTGGCCTCTACCCTGGAAGACGGCAAGGCGCTGGACGCCCTGGCGCGCGAAAAGGGCCTGTACCTGGGCGGCGCGCCCGATACCTTTTTGGGCGCGGGCATACAAACCTGCCGCCGCTTGATTGACGACGGTTTTATTGGCGATGTGGTGGGCGCGGGGGCGTTTATGGTTTGCCACGGCCACGAAAGCTGGCATCCCGACCCCGAGTTTTACTACAAGCACGGCGGCGGCCCGATGATGGACATGGGCCCGTATTACCTTACCGCGATGGTAAACCTGCTGGGCGGCGTGCGGGGGCTTACGGGCGTTACCAAAACGTCCTTCCCGCAGCGCACCATCACCAGCCAGCCCAAAAACGGCAGTGTGATTGACGTGGAAGTGCCTACCTACGTAACCGGCATTTTGGATTTTGAAAGCGGCGCTACCGGCACGATTTTTACTACGTTTGACGTATTTTATAAAGAGCAGGCCCGCTTTGAGGTTTATGGCAGCAAGGGTACGCTTTTAGTGCCCGACCCCAACACTTTTGGCGGGCCTGTTTGTCTGCTGCGCCCCGAAGAGGGCGAGTACCGCGAGATGCCGCTGCTATTCCCCAGCAAAGAAAACAGCCGCGGGCTGGGGCTGGCGGATATGGCGGATGCGATACAGGCCGGGCGTACCGCGCGCGCGGGTGTGCAGCAAACCCTGCACGTGCTGGAGGTGCTTACCGGCTTTGAGCGCAGCAGCGCCGCCAAAGCCTACTTGCCCATGCAAACGCGCTATGCGCGGCAGCCTACCGTAGAATAGTATCATGAAACCGGCCGCGCGCGGTTCGATTGCGTGATACTAAAGGAGGGGCGCTGTGGACAGCCCGGTGAAGAATATTTACAATACGCTGTACCAGCGGCCCACCTTGCGCCTTGAAGGCTACGAGGCAAGGCACAATTTGCCCGGCGAGATGCTGGCGTACCTTAATTACGGCGGGCCCACCTGCAGCGCCAAGGACGCCCTGGCCGAGGGCATGCTGGCTTTGGCGCGGGAACGCGGGCAGCTGCGCGCCGGCCAGCCGGTGATAGAGGCCTCCAGCGGCACGTTTGCGGTGGCGCTTACCATAGCGGCACTGCACAGCGGCCACCCGGTGCATTTGGTGATGCCCGGCACGGTAACGCCGGACCGCCAGCGCGTGTTTACCCAGCTGGGGGCGCAAGTGGTGCTTACCAACTATGTGTATGGCCGGGCGGGCACAGTGCAGCGCGCCGGCGAGCTTGCCGGCGAAATTGCCGGCTATTTTGTAAACTATTTTCAAAGCGACGACAACCCCGAGTTTCATCGCCGGGTTACCGGGCCCGCTATTTACAAGGCCACCGGGGGCGAGCTTTCTGCCGTGGTGGCGGGGGTGGGCAGCGGGGGCACCATTACCGGTGTGGGCGAGTACCTGAAGGCCTGGGCGGGCAATGTGTGGACGGTGGCGGTGCAGCCCTTTGAAAGCCAAAGCCTTACCGGCGGCTATGCGGGCAAGCACGGCATTGCGGGCATTGGCCCGGGTTTTGTGCCCGACAACTACAACCCCTATATTGTGGATGAAGTAATCAGCGTAACCACGGGCGATGCTACCGAAGCCGCGCGCGAGGTGCTGCTTTGCGACGCCGTGCCCGCCACGGCGTCGGCGGGGGCAGTGCTGTACGCGGCCCGCCAGCTGCAGCAGCGGCGGCCGGGGCGCACCCTGTGCATTTTCAGCGGCATGAGTTTGTACGAATGACGCGGTAGGGGGAAGCGCCCGCCTTGCGGCAATTCTTTCCCGCGCAATAAAGGCTGTGCAATCAATGGTGTGGGGCGGGGCGATGCATGAAAACCATTTTCCGTTATATATCGCCTAAAAGGGCGGCTATAGCCTTGGGCCTAAGCATCAAGATGGGCGGCACTGTTATCGAGCTGGTGCTGCCCTGGATGTTGTCTGTAATTTTAGACCATTTTGTGCCCGCCGAAGACATGGGCGGCATTGTGCTGTGGGGCGTTTTGATGGTGGCGGTGTCGGCGCTGGCGCTGGTGGCCAACGTGGCGGCCAACCGCCTGGCCACCCGCGTGGCGCGGGACATTATCCAAAAGCTGCGGGGTGATTTGTTCAGCCGGGTGCTGCATCTCTCCCGCGCGCAGGAGGACGCCTTTACCAATTCCTCGCTGATATCTCGCCTGACCAGCGACACCTACAATGTGTACCAGCTGATAGACCGCATGCAGCGCCTGGGGGTGCGCGCCCCCATTTTGCTGGTGGGCGGGCTGATAATCACGTTTTCGATGGACCCGGTGCTGACGCTGGCTTTGCTGGTTACCATCCCGCTGCTCGCGGCGGTGGTGGTTCTGGTATCCCGCGCGGGCATTAAGATGTATGCCAAATCACAAAAATCGCTGGATGGCCTGGTGCGCCGCGCCAAGGAGAGCATGGCGGGCATCCGGGTGATTCAGGCGCTGTCTAAAACCGGCTACGAGGGTGAACGCTTTGACGAGCAAAACGCCGAGGTGGCAAAGCGCGAAAGCCGGGCGGCGATGCTGGTAAACATTACCAACCCGGTGATGAACGCGCTGCTTAATGTGGGCCTCACGGCGGTGGTGGTTATCGGGGCATACCGGGTAAATGCTGGCGATACCCAGCCCGGCGTCATCATTGCCTTTTTAAGCTACTTCACCATTATCCTCACTGCCCTCATGATGGTATCACGCCTGTTTGTGATGGTATCCAAAGGTGTGGCCAGCGGCCGCCGCGTGGCCGAGGTGTTAAGCGCGCCCGCCGATTTAAGGGTTTTGTCTTTAGAAAAAAGGCGGGACGACGCCCATGTGCGCTTTGAGGGCGTGCGTTTCTCGTACAATAAATCCGAGCACAATTTGGAAGATATTTCTTTTGCCTTGGGCAGGGGGCAAACCCTGGGCATTATAGGCCCTACGGGCAGCGGAAAAACCACGCTGCTTAGTTTGCTTATGCGCTTTTACGACACAGACGCGGGCCAAATTACCATCGGCGGGCAAGACGTGCGCGCCATGCCGCCCGAAGAGCTGCACACCCAGTTTGGCGCGGTGTTCCAAAGCGATTTTATTTTGGCCGATACCTTGTATGAGAACATCCGCTTTGGGCGAGATTTAAGCGCCGAACAGGTGGAAACGGCGGCCCGGCTGGCCCAGATGGATTTTGTGGGCGAGCACGAAGCGGGCTTAGGCTACCCCCTTGCCCCGGGGGGCGCAAATTTAAGCGGCGGGCAAAAGCAGCGGGTGCTGATAGCCAGGGCCATTGCCGCCAGCCCCCCCATTTTGCTGCTGGATGATGCCAGCAGCGCGTTGGACTACAAAACCGACGCCCGCCTGCGCCACGCGCTGGCACAGGAATTTGCGCATACCACCAAGATAATAGTGGCGCAGCGGGTAAGCGCCATACGCCACGCAGACCATATTTTGGTGCTGGAAGAGGGCCGCGTGATTGGCAGCGGCACGCACGAGGCGCTGATGGAAAACTGCGAAAGCTACCGCGAGATTGCCAAAATACAGATGGAGGAAGTGGCGTAGATGGCGGCAAAGCGGCAAACCGGGCCTGTAAGCGGCAGCTTCGAGCGCCCGCAGGGCAAAACCTCGGCGATATTGCGCAGACTGTGGCGCTATATGGCAAAGCATAAATGGACGCTCTTGCTAGCGGCCCTGCTGGGCGTTGCCGGCAACCTCATGGCGCTGGTGGGGCCCATGCTCTCGGGCGTGGCCATCGACGCTATTAAGCCCGGCCAGGGCGCGGTGGATTTTGCCACCGTGTTTACCTATGCCGGGTGGATGGTGGTGTTTTACGTAGCCTCGGCCGCGGTAAGCTATGTGCTGGCCGCCATGCTGGTGCAGCTTAGCCGCAAGGTGGTGTACAGCATGCGCAAAGACGCGTACGAGCATCTGATGCGCCTGCCCGTGCGCTTTTTTGATACGCACACGGTGGGGGATATGCTAAGCGTGCTGTCGTACGATATCGATACCATCAACGCCTCGCTGTCTAACGATTTGGTGCAGCTGTTGGCAAGCGTGGTTACCGTGGGGGGCTCTTTGTGGATGATGCTCTCTATTTCGCCCGTGCTGGTGCTTATTTTTGTGGTTACCATCCCCTGCGCCATGGTGCTTACGCGGCATCGCTCGCGGCGCTCGCGCGTGTTGTTCCGCGCGCGCTCTGCCGGGCTGGGCAGCCTGAACGGCTACGCCGAAGAGATGGTGGGCGGCTTAAAAACCATCAGCGCCTATCACCGCCAGCAGGTGTTTGAAGAAGCGTTTGGGCGGCACAACCAGGCGGCTTGCCAGGCCAACTACCAGGCCGAGGCGTTTACGGCATCCACCGGCCCGTCGGTGAATTTCCTCAATAACATCTCCCTGGCGCTTATCAGCATTTTTGGCGCCATGCTGTATATGGCGGGCAGCATCACCCTGGGCAACGTGTCTTCGTTTGTGCTGTATTCGCGCAAGTTTTCCGGGCCTATCAACGAGTTCAGCAACATCATCAGCGAGTTGCAATCGGCGCTGGCCGCCGCCGAGCGGGTGTTTCGCCTGCTGGACGAGCCGCTGGAAGCCCCCGACGCCCCTAACGCCCGGGAGCTGGGCCCGGTGCGCGGCGCGGTGGAGCTAAAGGACGTTTGCTTTGGCTACCGCCCCGGCCAAACGGTGCTTAGGCACTACAGCCTAAGCTGCGCGCCGGGGCAGGTGGTGGCCATTGTGGGGCCCACCGGGGCGGGCAAAACCACTATTATCAATTTGCTGATGCGCTTTTACGACGCGGACTCCGGCGATATTTTGCTGGACGGCCAAAGCATATACACCCTGCGCCGGGCACAGCTGCGGCGCGCGTTTTCGATGGTGCTGCAAGATACCTGGCTGTTTACCGGCACGATATACGAAAATTTAGCCTACGGGCGCGAAGACGTAACCCAAAAACAGGTGGAGGAGGCGGCCAGGGCCGCCAAAATCCACCGGTTTATCTTATCGCTGCCGCAAGGCTACCAAACGGTGCTGCGCGAGGGGGGCGACACTATTTCCAAGGGCCAAAAACAGCTGCTTACCATTGCCCGCGCCATGCTGATGGACGCGCCCATGCTGATTTTGGACGAAGCCACCTCGAACGTGGATACCCAGACAGAGCGGCGCATCCAAGCCGCCATGCTGAACCTGATGGCCGGGCGCACCTGCTTTGTCATCGCCCACCGGCTGTCTACCATCCGCGGCGCTAGCTTGATTGCCGTATTGCGAAACGGCACGGTGGAAGAAGCGGGCACGCACGAGGCCCTGATGCAAAAGCGGGGGTATTATTCGGAATTATACCGCGCGCAGTTCGAGAGCGCGGAATCGTAATGGTCATTTAGCATCGTTCTTTCTCGCGTTCCGATGAAGGCATCGGCCCCTACAAAAGACGCATTGCGGCCGCTCCCCGGCGCGCTAACGGGGAAGCGCCGGGCGGCCGCCGGCAGCGTTGTTTTTCAGCTTGAAGCGGGCTATCATATTGCGCAGCAGCTCGGACTGGCTGCTCATCTCCTGCGCGGCAGCGGCGCTCTCTTCGGCGGTGGCGCTGTTTTGCTGCACCACCTGGGCCACTTGGTCGATGCCGATGTTGATTTCACTGATGCCGGCGGATTGCTCCTCGGACGAGCGGGCAATTTCGGTTACCAGCTGCTCACTCTCGTTGATGCCGGTAACAATGTCCGAGAGGCTGGTTGCGGTTTCGGCCGCAATGCGCCCGCCCAGCTGTGCTTTGGTAATGGTGTTGGCAATCAGGGCTTCGGTGTCTTTGGCCGCCTCGCTGCTTTTGGCCGCCAGGTTGCGCACCTCGTCGGCCACCACGGCAAAGCCCTTGCCGTGCTCACCCGCGCGCGCGGCTTCCACGCTGGCGTTCAGCGCCAGGATGTTGGTTTGGAAGGCAATGTCGTCGATGGCTTTGATCACATTGGCGATAGACTGCGTGGCCTCATTGATATCCTTAACGGCGGCCACCATTTCGTCCATTTGCCGGCTGCCTTTTTCGGCGCTGCCCTTAATGCTGCCCGCCAGCTTAGCCGATTCTTCGGCCAGGCGCGCGTTGGCGCGGGTTTTGTCTGCCAGCTCGGTTACCGAGCTGGACAACTCCTCGGTAGAGGCGGCTTGCTCGGTAGCGCCCTGGGCCAGAGCCTGCGCGCCGTCGGCCACTTGGGTAGAGCCGATAGACACCTGTGAAGACGCCGCGTTAAATTCGCTGAAGGTTGTGTTCAGGTTTTCTGTCATGGTTTGTAAGGCGATGCCCATGGTGTCGCGCTCGGAAAGCAACGTTACATCGGGCGTTAGGTCGCCGCTGGACACCGTGGTGAGCACATCGGCTATCTTATTGACATGGGCCACAAAAGACCCGGTGTTGCCTATCACCTCGCCAATTTCGTCCTTGGTGCTGCCCAGCCTGCCAATCACGTCCACGTCTTCCTGGCGCAGGGTTACATCGCCCGTTGTGCCGGCTCTTTTCATAAAGGAGGACAGAACAATCAGCGGCCTTGAAATCATACGGGAGATAACAATGGCCAGCACCACGGAGATTACAGCAACAATAACGGCCACCGCCGCCAGCACTATCATCAGCGTGGTAGAGGTTTGCTCTGTATTGGCGGTTTCAGTGGCCACCAGTTCCAGGGCGGGGGCCATCAAGCTGTCCAGCAAAACGCCAATTTCGTTGGTAAGGGTAATCACGTTGCGCAGGGCCGTGGTAGCGCCCGCCGCGTCGCCGGCCAGCGACAATTCGCGCACGTGTTCGGCCTCGGCCTTAAACGTGTTTACCTTTTCGCCCAGGGCTTTCGCGTTGGCGTCGTTCTGCGCTTTTGTCGCCGCGTCGCGGCGCGCATCGTTTAGGTTGTTGTCTATGTAGGTGTTCAGGTTATCGGTAAAGGCGGCGTAGGCGTTTTCAAACTGCGGGGTCAAGGTTTCGCGGATGATATTCGGGTTGTCCCCTTCCATGGCAAAGTTGGCGGCGCGGTAGCGCAGCATGGTAAATTGATACTGCATGCCATGTATGCTGCGCTCGCGCACCACGGGGTTGTCCAGCAGGTAGGTATAGTTGCCGTTGATGGTGATGCTGGAAAAAATACCAACACCGGCCAGCAGCACGGACAGCAGCGTTACAATCATAAACCCAACCAGCAGCTTTGTTGCAACCTTCATGTTTTTCATAGTGTTCCCTTTCCTCGATGGGTTAGCCGTGTGTTTATCCATGCCATGTTTGCGTGCCGTCCTTAAAACAACCCAAGCTGCCACGGTAAAAAATGAATAGTGGGCCAATTTGAATAATGAGGTCGTTAAAAGTGCAGTAATTATAGCAAAACTGTGTATGCGGCGCAATAGTGCAATAAAGCATTTAAGCGAAAAAAGGTCTGTTCATTCACGCGTGGTTCAAATTAACAACGTAATTTCGACATAAAAAAATCGCACATTATAAAACGTTTTTAGAACAACGGGTGCGGTTAACTACACTTTATGCGGGTGGCCACAAACGCGCCAACCCCGCCCAAATGTGGGCGGGGTTGGCGGAATAATGTACATCATGCTGTGTTCATCGTGGCGCTTTTGAGACAACGGCTTGACAACAACAGGTTCAAAAGGCCCTTTCCGGTTTTCAAGTAATAGCGGAAGCAACATATCGGGGACGGGAACATCGCGGATACCTGCGCTACTTATAGGGTTGCCGATGACCTTTGTGCGAGATTTCATGGCACATTCAATATGAATGATTTTCTTGTCAAAGTCCACATGCCGCCAATCTAAGGCTCTGGCTTCGCCGGGGCGTAGTCCGCAATATAACATCAGCTTCACCCACAAGCCAGCGGGATGCGTTTCGGCAACTTCCAGTATTTTCTGGCGCTCATAGGGGGTAATACTTCGCCGTGTTCCCTCAATGGCATCTGGCATTTCTATGAACTCAGAAGGGTCTTTTGATATAAGACCAGAAGCATAGGAGCGCCGGAAGATGCCCTTGATGGTGTCGCGGAGCTTTCTAATGTCGGATTTGCTCTTGCCAAGGTGAGAATTGAGGATTTTCTGCAACTCGATGTCCTTGATGCTCTTAATTGGGCGAGCGCCTATTGCGGGGATGATAATGTTATCAATTATTCCCTTGTACCGGGCATACTGACTGTCGCCTATGGCAGGCCTTTTATACACTTCAAGAGCGTCGGCCTTGCGGTCGGCGTCGCGCTGGCTTTTTTGGCTTTTACGCTCGTACCGCTTGCCCTCCCAGGTGAATGTGGAACGGTAGTATTTGGGTATGTCCGGCATGAGGGGGGCTCCTTTCGGTGGGTGCAGGGTAAACTATAGCGGATTGACATACTGCGCCATTGGTAGTACACTTATGTAAGACGAAACGCGGAGAGGCCGGTGCTGCCAGTGGAGATTCTTGTACACCCCAGGATTATGGAAAAACACCCGGAAATAAGCGAAAACGATGTTATATGTGCGTGGAACAATTTTGCGAGAATGCAGCACCGCAGTGAGCCAAACAGTAAACACGCCGCCGCAGTGGGTTTTGACGGCAAGGGAAGATTGCTGGAGATGGTGGCGGTATTTGACGGGAAAGACTATCTTGTATACCACGCCATGACACCGCCCACAAAGAAAATGCTGGCAGAACTTGGCATAAACAGGAGATAAGAAAAATGGGCAAAAATGAAATGGAAAAGCGTTTTAACGTAACCGGAGCGCAGATAGAGCAATGGGCCGATGCCGCCGAGCGCGGCGAATACCCGGGGATTCCAAGCGGTGAAATACTGATTGGCCGCCCTTTAATGTTTGGCGAACCGCTAAAACCTGTTACGTTTAAGGAAACGCCCAACGTCATTGCCGCCATTGACAAAAAGGCAGCCAGCCTTGGGCAAAGCCGTTCCGACTATCTGCGCAGCCTGGTGGCAAAGGATTTGACCGCCATTTAGCAGAAAACGAATGCCAAAACCACCCTGCGGGGTGGTTTTTTGCGCCGGCAAACTTCTGGTTTGGTTCAACGACAACCGCGCCCAAAAGCGAATTTACCTACATCACGGACGCGAATTGCCATACCTTTGTGAGCATCGAACCGTTGCTATACGGTGGCTGGGAAATTGCAGGCCCGGCAAAGTGGCCAGAGTGGGTAATCATCGGCGCAATGACCGGCCCTGGCGCGAAAAAGCACCAGCCGAAAGCCGAATGGGTAGCCGATATCGTGGCCCAGTGCAAGGCCGCAGGAGTGCCGGTGTTTATGAAGGAAAGCCTTGTGCCGGTGGTGGGCGAGGGAAATATGCTGCGGCAGCGGCCGCAAGGGAACATGGCTTATCAACACCGGGAATGCTTAGGCGGATAAGCAAGGGCGTTATCAAAGACGGGCGAAGCTGGGTTTATAAGGGCGATTGATAATAAAAGGACGGTGCAACATGAAACTAAAGAAACTGGCGGCATAAAAAACCGCCCGGGTGGGCGGCGTTAGCGGGATAGCTTGTAAAGCGCGT
>QMCE01000331.1_pt1 | contig 26135 bp, 23 predicted proteins | sample 1821851 | NCBI WGS metagenome assembly QMCE01 (sample SAMN09453174, study PRJNA476694) | Termite gut metagenome, whole genome shotgun sequencing project. | isolation source: worker | host: Odontotermes sp. | place: South Africa:Pretoria | collected 2016-01-28 | reverse complement strand
TTTAAATGTGTCAAAAGTGTTACATTTCAGTCCTCTTGAAAACAGACCCCGCAAAGCCCGTAAAATGGGGGGTCAAATTGGCTAAGGGTTGCGCAACTACATTTACCCGAAAGGGTATTGAAACCCTTTTGGGAACCAAACCTTGGGAATTCCATAATCTTCGTTGCGCAACTACATTTACCCGAAAGGGTATTGAAACTTTCGCTTCTGTATAACTATCAAATTAAAATTCCGTGTTGCGCAACTACATTTACCCGAAAGGGTATTGAAACCTTATTCCTTTCACTCTTGGGTTTTATCATCTTGTTCTGTTGCGCAACTACATTTACCCGAAAGGGTATTGAAACATTCTGGTGTAGGTTTCTTGCCGAAACCTATGGTTTGGTTGCGCAACTACATTTACCCGAAAGGGTATTGAAACAGGTAGCCGGAATTATATTATCATTTTTAATATTAGTTGCGCAACTACATTTACCCGAAAGGGTATTGAAACCTCGCTCCTATCTCAGTTACGCTCGACGGAAGTGCAGTTGCGCAACTACATTTACCCGAAAGGGTATTGAAACTAATGCCGCCATATCACTCAGCCTCCCTTTCGTTTTGTTGCGCAACTACATTTACCCGAAAGGGTATTGAAACAAAATTCGGAAGCTTCCAGCTGTTCGACAAGAAATGGTTGCGCAACTGCATTTACCCGAAGGGTATTGAAACAAAAAGAAAACTTGAACAGATTTCTGCCCTCATAGGCGTTGCGCAACTGCATTTACCCGAAAGGGTATTGAAACTTGACGGGCTTTGCTTTGACTGTAACGTTGCAAACGTTGCGCAACTACATTTACCCGAAAGATACCGAAACCACCAATTGGCGTTCCAGTCAGTTTATCAGATTTATTCAGACACTACTTTAAGGACAAAACCGACTTTGACGGTTCGCTTTGCGAATCTACCCACTCTTTGACGCCCCAAAGCAGAATGCGCAAAAGAAGGCGGCAACCATTACAGTCACCGCCATTTTCCCACATCAATTCCCTATGTAGTTGAGGAAGGCACGGCCCTCCATTTTACGCCTCTCCCCTTCTATCCATTTCAGTAAATGCGGGTTATGAACCCGCCATTGAAAATTCCAAGCACCCTTTGTCTATCTCTGCAATCGTATCGCACAACAGTTCCTGTGATTTTATAGTATCACGTTTGGGGACTGTTTTATGGGCAATTACACAGATGGAGTCCCTCGTAGACACCTTTCTTACGAAGAAGCTGACCTAGCGTGCCAGCATCTTTTTGAGGTCGGCTTCCGGCGTGGAAATCGGAGTAAGGTTGAACTTCTCCACCAGTGCGTTCAAGATGTTGGGGGAGATGAATGCGGGTAAGCTCGGCCCGATATAAATGTTCTTAATGCCGAGCGCAAGCAAGGTCAACAGAATACAGACCGCTTTTTGCTCGTACCAAGACAGCACCAACGTCAGCGGCAATTCATTGACCGAGCAGTCAAAAGCCTCCGACAAGGCGACCGCAACCTTGATGGCGCCATAGGCGTCGTTGCACTGTCCCATATCCATAATACGGGGCAAGCCGCCGATTTCGCCGACATCAAGGTCGTTGAAGCGGAATTTACCACAGGCGAGAGTAAGTATCACGGTATCCTTGGGCGATTGCTTCACAAACTCCGTGTAATAGTTTCTGCCCGGCTTCGCCCCGTCGCAGCCTCCCACAAGGAAAAAATGTTTAATCGCCCCAGCCTTCACGGCATCAACCACCTTGTCGGCCACGGACAACACCGCCGCCCTCGCAAAACCCGTCGTCACCGTATCGCCACCGTTAATCCCCGTCATTTTGCGCGCCTCCTTATAGCCGCCAAGCTCCAGCGCCTTGTCGATAACCGGCGCAAAATCCTTGTCGTCATCGATATGCGTCGCACTCGGATAAGACACCACCGAGGTGGTGAACATGCGGTCGGCGTAATCCTCCTTTACGGGCATGATGCAGTTCGTCGTAAAGAGGACGGGGGCGGGAACGTCCACAAATTCACTCTGCTGGTTCTGCCACGCCGTGCCAAAGTTCCCTTTTAGATGGGCGTGCTTTTTTAGCTCGGGATAACCGTGTGCCGGGAGCATTTCACCATGTGTGTACACGTTGACGCCCCTGCCCTCCGTCTGTTCCAAAAGCAGTTTGAGGTCGTGCAAATCATGGCCTGAAATAATGACAAAGGGACCGGGTTCCACGTTACAACTCACCTTCGTAGGCTCTGGTTGGCCATATGCGCCCGTGTTGGCCCCATCGAGCAACTCCATGCACTTCAAGTTGACGTCACCCAACTTCATCACAAGCGCAAGCAACTCGTCGGCGGGTTTATTTTTGCCAAGCGCCAGCAACCCTTTGTAGAAAAAGTCATTGACTTTATCATCCGACCGACCCAGCACCTCCGCATGGTGGGCGTAGGCCGCCATGCCGCGCATGCCGAACAACAAAAGTGATTTTAGGGAACGCACGTCCTCGTCCCCTTCCCATATTTGCTTCACGTCATAACCGTCGTTCCTCCCACAGGCCGTGGCACAATCAACGCATTTCGGCGCCAGCCTGGCCTTTTCCGCTTGGACGGTTTCAATTTGGCGTCTGAGAGTTTCCTCGTTAAAATTCACGTTGGTCACCGTGGTAAACAAGCCGTCCACCACAATTTTGTGCGTACTTTTCGTAGGGGCGTTGCCCTCCGCAGCCCTCGCCAGACCAATCAGCTCCCCCGTAAGTGCGTCTTGCAAATTAGCGACGTCGGCCTTTTTTCCGCACGCGCCTCCGACCGTACAACCCGTTCCTTTCGCCGTCTGCTCACATTGAAAACAAAACATCTTCTTATCGATAACGTCCCCTTCTCCGCAACAACCCTTCCTACTATTACTATTCAGTCTCGCGCTTGAACATAACTGACAATCCTCCCCGTTCCCCCGTTCCATCACTCATGCGGCGGCGTTGACTTCCCAAGGCGGGAATACTATAATTGTGATTCGAGCGACAAAAGGTATTTTCTTTGAAACGATTGTACAGTAACGAAGTCTAATGAGTACAAGGAGGTGAGAATTTGACGGGTTTCGAAAAAATATATTCCGAACATTTTACCGACGTGTACAAATACGTATTGTCCCTTAGTCGGGATGAATCCGTCGCCGAGGAAGTTACGCAGGAAACCTTCTTCAAGGCAATGCGCAACATCGGCCAATTCAACGGTTCGTGCAAGATTTACGTGTGGCTGTGCCAAATAGCGAAGAACACTTTCTTCACGCATTGCAAAAAGCAGGGTCGCACGACGTCAAGCACGGGCCTTGAATTCACCGACGACGCACCCGATTTGGAGACGTCGTACCTCGACAAGGACGCGGCGCGGCGCTTGCACCTTCATCTCCACGACATGGGGGAGCCGTATAAAGAAGTGTTTACATTGAGGGTTTTCGGGGAGTTGCCATTCACACAGATTGGGGAGTTGTTCGGGAAAACCGACAGTTGGGCGAGGCTGATTTTTTACAGGGCCAAAAAACAATTACAGGAGGTTATGAAATGAACATGTCATGCGAAATCATCAGGGATCTGCTTCCGTTATACCATGACGGCGTTTGCAGCGACGAGAGCAAAGCTTTGGTCGAAGAGCACCTTGTCGTATGCGGTAATTGCAAAGCCGACTTGGAGGCGATGAACGACAAGCTGCCCATCGAGACTGCGGAGCAGAATTTAAAGGAGGCGGAGGCCGTGCAAAAACTAGCGGAAAAGTGGAAAAAGGGCATGTGGAAGTCCATATTGAAAGGCGCAATCACAACTATTTTGATTATTGCCGTCGCGGTACTTCTCATCAACCTTTTCGTCGGCTTTAAAATTGTGGTAAATTGAATCATGGAATGGAGGAACAAGAAATGGATTATATGTTATCTGCCGAACACATTCACAAGAAATATGGCGGCAACTCCGTCCTGCGGGACGTTTCCATCCATGTGGAGCAGGGAGGGGTCTATGGCCTCATCGGACGCAACGGTTCTGGGAAGACAACCTTGCTTCGCATTCTGGCCGGGCTGATACGGGGATACGACGGTACGGTTACAATGAGTCCTCGAAGCAAACTGGCCGCCATCATCCATGACCCGGCGCTGTTCTTGAATATGAGCGCCGCAGAGAATTTGAAAGAACAGGCTTGCTTGTTGGGCATACGCGATAGGTCATACGTCGAGGCCACATTGGCGAAGGTCGGCCTTGACGCTTGCGGCAAGAAGGCCGTTATGAACTTTTCCCTCGGCATGAAGCAACGGCTCAAATTGGCCTTGGCCTTGCTGGAAAAACCGGACGTACTTATTTTGGACGAGCCCGTCAACGGGCTTGACCCGGACGGCATTGCGGAACTGCGCGAACTGCTGCTTCGTCTCAACCGCAACGACGGGATAACCATCCTCATTTCCAGCCACATCCTTAGCGAGTTGGAGCAAACCGCATCCCGCTTCGGCATCCTGCATGACGGCGTAATAGTGAAGGAAATGGATGGGCAAGACGTCCTTCAAAGCGGCAAGAGCTTGGAAGAGGTATATCTACGGCATACAAGGGGAGGTAAAATCTCATGACGAACATATGGAAGGGTGACGTATATCGACTTGCAAAGAGTCGGACGCTTTATGCCGTCGCGGGCGGCGTGGGACTGTTGTCCCTACTTTTGACCATAATGATGCGGATGGACATCCACTTGGGCGTTGGAGGGTTTGGCGCCAGCGCCACGTTCAAGGAAATGGAAGACGTCATCCATCTGGGATTGCGGCACAATCACGGCTTGGGCCTTTTCATCGCCGTTTTCATCGCCGTGTTCATCGGACAAGAATATACTTGGAAGACATGGCAGAACAAGTGGCTCGCAGGCAGGAGTCGGGTGCGGATTTACCTGTCCAAGCTGGCGCTGTCCGTCGCCGCGTCCATCTCCACATTCCTGCTCTTCCAACTCGTCGCATTGCTGGGTTCGGGACAAATACGCGAAATACTGACGGGTGAATATTTGACGGCGATGCTTCGCGGCTCTTTCCTATACGGAGCCTTGGGCGCAGTCCTTTGTATGCTCTCCATGCTGCTCCAAAACGCCACGGCTTCCGTCATTTTCTGCCTTGGCTACATCCTCTTCGGCGAAACCTTGGCTCACTCCATCCGAACGTTGGCCCGATTGGGAGACGCGGCGGCGCAAATCAGTGAATGGATTGTCAACCACTCGATTTACGGCATGTCCTCCGACCTATTTCTCGCACCGGCTTCACCGGTGAGCGTGTTGGCCACTTTCGTCAACGCCGTGGTCATTATACTTCTATCTGCCGCTTGTGGCATATTCTTCTTTAGAAAATACGAGTTATAAATGGTGGTTGCCTTCGCGGAAATCAAAAAACACCCCTCCTGCATACAATAATATAAGGTTGGATGCGGGAGGGGCCGTCTATGACATGGTTTTTTGAGTTAAGCCCCGTATGGCAGGGCTTGCTCGCCACCTTCTTTACATATTTCGTGACGATGCTGGGCGCAGGCATGGTTTTCTTCTTCAAGTCAATGAATCGGAGGGCGCTGAACTGGATGATGGGTTTTGCCGCGGGCGTCATGATTGCGGCCTCCTTCTGGTCGCTTCTGGCTCCCGCCATCGACCTTTCCACGGAGCTTGGCGGCAACGCTTGGTTCACGGCCGCCGTAGGCTTCATGGTTGGCGGCGTATTTGTCATTGGCTCCGACATCCTCCTATCCAAGGCCGCACCAACCCAATTCAAGGGTTCGGCCCTCAAACGTTCCATTTTACTCACTTTCGCCGTGACCCTCCACAACATACCCGAAGGACTCGCCGTGGGGATGGCGTTTGGCAGTGCGGCAATCGGCTTGGACGGCACCTCTGTCCAAAGCGCCCTGACGCTCGCAATCGGCATCGGATTGCAGAACTTCCCCGAAGGCGTATGTGTGGCGATGCCCCTGCGTCGAGACGGCGCCACGCGCCTCAAAAGCTTTCTGGTCGGGCAGGCTTCCGGCGTCGTGGAACCCGTTGCCGGAGTCCTCGGCGTCCTATTCGCCATAACCGTGCGCAACGCCTTGCCGTTTGCCTTGTCATTTTCCGCCGGCGCCATGATTGCCGTCGTCTGCTCGGAACTGATTCCCGAATCGTTTCAGGACAACAAAACCGTCGCCGCCTTCGGCGTCCTATTCGGCTTCGCCATCATGATGGTGCTGGACGTGTCACTCGGATGACGACGGACGCCACGGAGTGGCTTATTGCTCGGAACGAAGTTTGCGAAGCAAACTTCAGAGGCATGCTTGCATGCCGAATCATACTTGTATGATGATAAATGTTTGCATGCCAAATCATACTTGTATGATTTTTATTCAGTAATCAGTGCGTGTGCCGATATCTTGCGCACCCTCAGGGCGAACAACATCGACGCCGCATACGCCAGTACGAGCAGAAATGCGCCGGTGGCGGCCACCCAACTTGGCGGGGAGGAGAAATGCGTCTCGACGATGCCCATGCCGCTTGTGATTGCGACGAACATCGGGTTCAAACCTATGACGCCGCCGACGACGCCAACCGCGACGCCCGCCAACACCACCGGCACAAACCCCAATGCGATTTGGTTCATAATCTGTGGCGTCGTAAACCCAACGGCCTTCTGAATGCCAAATTCGCGTCTGTTGCGGAGCAACATCGTCTTAATTACCAAGTACAGCACCAACATGACCACGACCACCGTCATCGCCAATATCCCGACGGCGACCGCCCCAAATGCGCCACCCATCTGCCCAAACTGTGCGTCAACCAAATCCACCAAATTGACCGTGCCGTTGAGCTTGTCGCCTTCGGACGCCTCCACGTCCCTGATGAAGTCTGCAACGTCCGTCCCCTCCACTACATGTACGTAAACCATTTTGGATTCAAAACCCGGCTGTATGGAGATTACTCCTTCATACGTCAACGCCACCACGAAGCCGTCGTTTGAGACGCCTTGCACAATCCCCGTGACCAAAAAATCCTTTGCCGTACCGCCTTGCTGCAACCTCACGGTATCCCCAATTTTTTTCCCTATACTTTTCAAAAAGTTGTGGCCTACGGCAACTTCGTTGGCGTGCTTGGGTTGGCGTCCCTCGACCAAACCGCCTTCTTCGCTGACCTCATAATCCTTGGTCACCGTACCGACGACGATTGCTTCATCCGCCAGCATCATGACCCCGTCGTAACCAAACGCCTTGCGCACTTCCTTCCTCTCCCGTATGCGGTCGATAAACGCCTCCGTATCCCCACCATCCTTTAATTCAAACGCGGCGTCTTGGGTTTCACCGGCCAAAACTGACACAAACTCATAGGTTTCCACGCCGATGGCGTGGTAGATTGAGACGCCGATTACGGAGGCTGCGGTTATGGCCGCGATAATCATTGCAATCATGACGCATTGCCCCTTGCTCCTTACCATCCGTTTCATTGCCAACAGAAATGACAGGCCGCCCCTCGAACGGTCCAACGGCATACCGTTCCTCTTAAAATTATGGTTCGTCAAGCCACCGCGCAGGGCAACCAAGGGATGAAGCCTGTAAATGCGCCGTGCCGCCAAAAATGACGTGAGCAACACCGCCAACGTGACGGTAACGATGGTGACGATGGCAAACGTCCAGGAGAAACCGGGTTCCCATATCATCGCCGACTGGCCCTCCAGTATACTGGCCAACACCGGCATGAACGCCCATGCCGCCGCAACGCCCAATATTCCGCCAACCGCCGCCAAGCCACCAAATTGGAGCAGGATGGAGCCAACAATCTGGCGGTTGCCGAATCCGGCGGCTTTCAACACGCCGATGTTCACCATACTTTCCTCTATGTTGTTGACGATGCCAAAACGCATAACGATGGCGCATACCAACAACAGGACGGCCGCCAACGTCGTCACCACCATCGCCACAATCATCGCTATAAACGTCCGTGCCCCCTTCGCCCCGGTATAACTCCTTCCATGGACGAATATGTCGGCGACGTCCTCGGTACCCCCTTTATAGAAGAATTCTCTGACGTACTCCGTTTCTACGGCCGTGCCAATCTCGAAGTCACGCAACCGCATGGACATAAGGTCGCATTCGTATTCCGGATATCGATTCAGCAACTCCCCATACTCTTGGTCGGAGACGTAGAATCGGTATGATTGGTTCATTATGGTTCCAAACGGTATTTCTTCCGTAAAACCGGCGACTTGGTAGACGGTCTCTTCTCCCGACAGGTTCACCCGAAAATCATCCCCCAGTTCGTACCCCCCGCCCACCTTCATCAAATATGGCACGTAAATACTCCCATCCTCCAGCGGGTGCGATTCTCCGATTAACGTCAACGGGTTCATCTTCTGATCCGTACTGCTACTCTCAAACAACAGGACGCCCATTGTTTTGTCCCCATTCAAGTAATACTCCCCATTGGCCGACACGACGTCGTGGCGCTCCCACTCCACCGTCTGCGGATGCTCCTGCAACCACTTGTATTGCTCCTCCGTTGAGAGAGACTTGTTCTGTATCAGCGACTGGTGCGGCGCATGAAGCTCCTCCGCCCGTTTGTCAAATGAATTGCCATAATCCACGTACAACAACAAGCCGATATTGAGAAACATGGCGGCTATTATCACGAACAACAATAAATTGACGGCCTGACCCTTGTTTTTGCGTATATTCGCCATCGCAAGCATTCTTACATTCTTCATATCCAACCATCCTTTCCACATGAAATGCGTATTACCATCCCATTTCCGACAGGAACGCGTTCAGCTTGTCATGACGCCCCTCGTCTCCGCCCACGTATTTCCCCAGCTTGCACTCGCCACATATCACCCCGTCGCGCAGGTAAAGGATGCGACTCCCGCGCCGCGCCGACTTCAAGTCGTGCGTTACCATTACGACGGTCTGACCCTGCCCGTTGACCTCGGTCAAGGCGTCAAGCACGGCCTCGCCGTAGGTGGAGTTCAGCGCTCCCGTAGGCTCGTCGGCGAAGACGATTCGCGGGTTGTTGATTAGGGCGCGGGCAATGCCCGCCCGTTGCGCCTCGCCGCCGGAAATCTGCGACGGAAACTTGCGCCAATCCTCCTCCGAGAGGTTCAGGCGCGTGAGGATTTGCTTCGCCCGCTCCGCAACGACCTTGCGGTTCTTTTCAACTAGAAGGCCGCAGGCCATCACGTTGTCGAGTACGCTCATGTTGTCCAACAGGTACACTTGCTGGAACACGAAGCCGCAATTGTCGCGACGGAAGATGGCCAGCTTGTCATTGGAAAGCTTGCTTATCTCCTTGTCAACGAATCGGATGCCGCCAATGGTCGGTTTGTCCATGCCGGACAACGCATAGAGCAAGGTGGACTTGCCCGCTCCGGACGGCCCCATGATTACCGTGAACTCCCCTTCGTACACCTCCATGTCGAGATTCCTTAGGACGTGCTGCTGAATGCCGCCTTGCGAAAAAGACTTACATAATTTCTGTGTGGATAAAATCACCTTTGACATAATATTCTCCTTTCAAAACCGAATGGTCGTAGCGCGACGCTATGGATACAGTATAACGTCCCCACTCCTTAACAGTCTTGAATCATTCCTTAAATATTTCTTAAATGCTCGCGAAGGCAAAGAGAGGGTTGCCAAGCCATTGTGACTGTGAGCTTGCCCACAAAGTCACAATGGCCTGGCAACCCGAACGCGCCCGCGGCCCGCCTTCAACCTACATGGCAAGCAAGACAACCACGGCGAAGCCCCCCGCCTCCACCTCGCACCGTACGTCGCCCCCCATTTTGCCCAACAGATGCTTCGTTATATACAGCCCAAGGCCCGAGCCGCCTTTGCCGGCGGCGTTGCCGCCGCGGTAGAACTTTTCACATACCAGCGGCAGCTCGTCCGGGGCGACCCCCGGACCCCCGTCAGCAAACTTGATGGCCAAGTACCGTCCTTCGAACCATGCCGTGACCTCAATCGCCGTCCCCGCATATTTGTAAGAATTACTGATTACGTTGTCAAACACCTGCTGCAACCTTGTCAAATCCGCCGTTACGACACACTCTGGAATCTCTCCCAGCCTGACCTTGTGGTCGTAATCCGCATTCCGCACCAACTCGCCAAGCACCGTACTCGGCACCGCCTCCGGCAGCACCTTGAGTTGCTCCAACTCCTCCAACGTCGCATGGAACATGTTCGTCACCAACAAGTCAATTTGATCCGCTTTGGACAAAATGACGGCCAACTGGGCCTCCTCCTCCCCATTCACAGGCTTCACCAGCATCAATTCCGCCACCGCCTTAATCGAGGCAATGGGTGTCTTGACGTCGTGGCTGAGGGAAGCCACCAACTCCTTCTTGCTCTGACTGGCCTTCCGTTCATTTTCCCTTGCCTGCTTAAGCTCCGACCTCATTATGTCAAAACTCTCCGTAAACGCACCAAACCTTCCGTGTCTATCCATTTCCAGAGGGATGTCCAGATTCCCCGAAGCCACGTTCCTTGCAAAATGCCGCAACCTTCGAAACGGCCTGAGGATGCTGCGTTCACAATACAGATACAACAAGGCGATCGCCAACGTAAAGACGCCGACGAACAGACACAACCCAATGGTAAGCCGCCCATTCTCCCGCCTTCGTTCCGCCTCCATGCGTTCATACTCGTCAGCCAGCCTTTGCTCCAAGATATCCCTGGCCTCGTCCCAATCCTCGCTTTGCATGGCGGACATCACGGCGTCGTTGACGCCGACGGCGTTCGGCTGCGGTACTCCCCCCCGAAAAATCATTATCATGCCGCCCCATGCAAGTATAAGCAATAGGGCGATGGCAACGGCCACTTTCTTCATACCAAATTCCCCGCAACCTCCCCCACCCTGCGATAGACGGATTCCACATCCTCCCCTATGAAGAACCGACCGTCCTCATAGAGAATCCTTCCGTCCACCATCGTCAGCTTCACGTTCTGTTTGCTGCCACTATAGACCACGTTCTTGGCGACGTTGTGTACCGGTTGCATGTTGGGTTGGTGCAAGTCCAACACGACGAGGTCCGCCAACTTCCCGACCTTCAGCACGTCGCAATCCATAAGCCCCATCGCCTGCGCGCCCCCCACCGTCGCCATGCGGAGCACCTCGTCCGCCCCCATGGCCGAGGCGTCTTCCTCCCGTAATTTCTGCAACGCGGTCACAAGGAACATTTCACGAAACATGTCCAAGCAGTTGTTGCTGGCCGGGCCGTCCGTGCCAATCGCCATTCGGATTCCCCTTTTCGACGCTTGCACGAGGGGTGGGACGCCACTGGCCAATTTGGCGTTGGAAGACGGGTTCGTGATGAGGGACAAGCCCCGCCTTTGAAAGATGTCCAAATCCCCTTCCGACAAGTGGACGCAATGAAAACCACCCCCGCCGTAGGCGAACATGCCCAACTCGTCAAACAACGCCGTCGGCGTCATCTTATGCCTGCCAATACACTCCCTCACTTCCGTAAGGCTTTCCGAATTGTGGGTAAACACGGGAGCCTTGTATTGCTCCGCCAACCCCGCAATCTGCTTCAACAAGGAAAGCTTCGTCGTATACTCCGCATGGAAGCCCAGTTGGTAGCGAATCAGACCGCCCCCCTCTTGGTTGGTGCGCAGGTATTCCTCCTCCAAACTCTCTACCGAGCCACAGAAATCATTGACGCTGCCACAGAACGTCATCCGAAACCCCAAGTCCGCCACGTCCCGCAGGATGGCGCGGTTGCAGAAATACATGTCAAACGCCGCCGTTATCCCGCTCGTCAAATACTCCATGACGGCCAAGGTAACCAGCGGCTTCACGTCCTCGTCCCGCAACGCGTCCTCCAAAGGAAAAATGACCGAAAGCCAATCCATCAACGGCAGGTCGTCGGCAAAGGAGCGCAAGAACGTCATGGCGGAATGCGCATGGGCGTTCTTGAACCCCGGCATAATCAAGTTGCCGTCACAGTCCATCTCCCTGTCCCACGCCACGCGCGCGCCATGCGGCTCCACTTCTTCCCCGGCACTTGCGTCACAACGCCCCGGTTCCTCCCCCACGTACGTAATACGGTTGCCCTGCACCCACAACTCACCCCGTAGTACGGACAAATCCCCTTCCATCGTTAGAATTCTGGCATTGTAGAAGCGAATGTTCATGTGGCACCCCCTCGTCAGCGACTCCGCGCTTGGCGGGACACTGGTGTGTCTGGCCATGAAAGTCAGCGGCTCCGCGCTTCGCGCTTCCGCCGCTTGGCGGGACTTTCATAGTAACATGTTAGCTGCATTTTTATATAGAATCATATCCTTTTCTTCCTGACTAAGCGGCAATTCCCTGAACATGCGCAAGACTTCCTTTTGGCTCGCCCAAGGGGAGTCCGTCCCAAACACGATGCGGTTCGCCCCGTGGTTCCTAACGATTGCCACGAATTGCTCCTCCTTCATGAATCCCAACGAGTAGCTCATGTCAAAATACACGTCGCTTCCCACCAGTAACGCCTCTACGCCGTCCCATACGTCAAAGCCCCCCATGTGCGCCAAGATAATCTTGTTGTCGCCCTTCCGCAACGGCAACCTCTCGAACATTTCAAGCACGACGTCCGGTATGGCCCTCACTTCCGTGGGATAGCCAATGTCAATCCCTGCATGGATGACCACCCACAAATCCAGTTGCAACGCATAACGAATGATGTCCAAATACCTCTTGTCGCTTATAAACGTGTTTTGGTACACTGGGTGTAGCTTTATCCCCTTGAGGCCCCATTCCTTAATCTGGTCCAATTCCCCCCTGTAATTCTCCGCGTGCGGATGAATCCCGCCAAATGGAATGATTCCCTCCGTCCCGATATGGGATGCGGCAAATTGGTTGACCGACTTGAATTGGTCGGGCTTGGTCAGCACGGGAAGGATGACGGAATAGTCAACGCCCGCCTCCTTCATGGATTCCCGCAAGCCGCCGTACGTCCCATCCGTACACGCCTTGCCGTTCGCCAACCCTTCCAGCTTCTCAATCGCCCCCTTGGCAACCTTCTCTGGAAAAATGTGTGTGTGAAAATCTACGACCATCTTGACCCCTCGTTTCTCTTGATGTATTTTGTGGCTGTCCCTTCCATATTACGTTCTATAACGTGTGGATTCTGTCGCACATCTGTTCCAAAACCGCCATGTCGTGTGAAATGAGCAGGTAGGAAACGTCGTACTTCTCCCTGATGTCCACCAACAACGCCAACACCTTGTCCTGCACCATTACGTCCAACGCCGACACCGGCTCGTCCAGAATGATGATCTCCGGTCTGCACATGATGGCGCAGGCAATTGCGACCCGCTGACGCTGTCCCCCACTCAAACCAGACACCCGCCGTCTCAGGTGGTCTTCGTCGAGTCCCACCTGGTCCAACACCTCCTCCACCCGCCGGACCCTTTCCTCCTTCGTATACCCCCCCTGTATCTTGAGGGGCTCCTCCAGAAGCCAGGCCACCCGTTTGGATGGGTTCAGACTGCCGTATGGGTCTTGGAACACCATTCGTACTTTATTGCCGTAATTATTTATCTTGCCCTCTATTATCATCGTGGATTCCGTCAACGCCCTGGCTATCGAAGTCTTTCCGATGCCGCTTCTGCCCGCCAATCCCAATATCTCCCCGCGGTACAAGTCAAAACTGACGTCACCCACTGCCTGTTTCCAATACTTTTTCCCATAAAAACCTTTCTTCCGTTCCTCGTAATAGACGCTTAATTCACTGACGTGCAGCACGCATTCTCCCCGCGTCCCGTCCTCCAACAACCCTTGTCCAAGAGAAACCTTCCCATTGGATTCTTTTTCATCCAACTCCTTCTTCGGTTCCCGTTTCCGCCCCCGTTTTTTCTCCTTGCTTGGTAATGCGTGAAGCAAATTTCGCGTATAGTCGGATTGCGGGTTCTCAAACAATTCCCCTACCTCGTTTTGCTCCACCACTTTGCCGCCATACATGACCAGCGCCCGTTGACAGACGCGCTTAACCACCCCTAAGTCGTGGGAAATAAATAGGACGGAAGTACCGTATTTTTCACTCATTTTCTTAATCAGGCACAGGATGACTTCCTGAACCGTCACGTCCAACGCCGTCGTCGGCTCGTCCGCTATCAGTATCTGTGGCTTTAGCGCCATCGCTATGGCAATCATGACGCGCTGCCTCATCCCACCCGACAACTGGTGGGGGTACTTGTGGAACAATTCCTCCACGTCCTCCAAGCCAACCTCCGTCAGCATGGCGAGCGCCCGTTCCCTTCGTTCTATTTTGGCCTCTACCCCGTGCAGAAACAGCGCCTCCTCCACCTGTAAGCCAATCTTTAGGACCGGGTTCAGGGAGGACATGGGTTCCTGAAATATCATGGATATGTCCCGTCCCCTAATCTCCCTTACCTCGTCCTCGGACAACTTACCAACATCCACGCCCCCGTATAGGATCTGCCCGTCCACCACCTTCACGCCTTCGGGCAACAAGCCGATTAAGGATAACGCGGTCATGCTCTTGCCCGAACCGGACTCACCCACAATGCCTAACACTTCCCCTTTGTTAAGGTGGAACGACACGCCGCTCGTAATCGCACGCGCCCCCTTTTTCATCGTGGCCTCTATCGTCACGCCCTTTACGTCCAACAACACGTCCTGCATATTCCACACTCACTTCTAGAAGGAATTTTAATCTCCCAACATCCCCACGCCCAACAGCATGGCGACCATAATCAATCCGGGCGCCAAGGCGAACCAAGGTGCCGTAAATAGATAGGATTGGGATTCGGCGAGCATCCTACCCAAACTAGGCTCCGGAGGCTGCACCCCCAATCCCAAGTAGCTCATCCCCGCCTCTGCCAACACGGCGTTGTTAAAGCCAATCAACAAGGACGAGATTAACGTTCCCTTGATGTTGGGGAGAATGTGTACAAATACAATGCGTAACCCGTTCGCCCCCATCACCTTCGCACTCCTGACGTAATCCAACTCCTTTTGCCCCACATACTCGCTCCGCACCATTCGCGCATAACTAGGGATGAACAAAACCCCCAACGCCAGAATGACGATGTATTTGCCCGCGCCGAACACGGCGACGAAGATTAAGGCAAGCAACATGCTGGGAAACGCCGTCAACGCGTCACTAAACCGCATGGCCACCTCGTCCGCCATTCCGCCAAAGTAACCGGTCAACGCACCCGTCAACAATCCGATTGCGGCACCAATCGCCACCCCCGCCGCCGCAATCAGGAACGTCATCCCCATTCCCCCCATCACCCGGCTGAACACGTCCCTGCCAAAATGGTCCGTACCAAAAGGGTGGGCGAAGCTGGGGGGCGACAGCTTCAACGACGCATTCATCGCATTGGCGTCGTAAGGAGTCCACACCAACCCGATTATCGCCATCAAAGACAAGGATCCGGCTATCACCATCCCTATAATGAACAAGTGCTTCTTCGTCCCCATCCCTTCCACTCCTCCAAACCCGACTTGGCGTTTTTGTCCCAACTCACTTGGCGTGCGACCATTGAAAACGCCGCAGGCGTTTTTGTCCTAATTCACTTGGCGTGTGACCATTGAAAACGCCATAGGCGTTTTTGTCTCTAAACTTCGACCCGGGGATCCAACAAATGGTACATGACGTCCACCGCAAAATTGAGGACGACCACGGTAACGGTAATCCACAGGACGGACGCCTGCACGACGGAGTAATCGCGGTTGGCAATTGCGCCGACCAGCAACTTCCCCATGCCCGGTATGTCAAACACCTGTTCCACGACAATGCTGCCCGCCAATATTTCCACCACCAGCAACGCCAAGTAAGTAACGACCGGTATCATGGCGTTGCGGAGGATGTGTCCGTAGAAGACCCTGTCGGCGGTCGCACCCTTTGCGTAAGCCGTTCTGACGTAATCCTTGTGTACCTCGCCCAAGACGGACGTCCGCAAGAATTTGGCCACCATGGCGGCCCTCGGCAAGGCGATTGCCAAAGCGGGGAACGTCATATACCGAATACACCCAAAAAAATTCTCATCCGGCGCCACATACCCTCCCGGGCGAAACCACCTGAGTACCAACCCAAAGAAATAGGTAATCAAGATACCCAGGAAAAACGAGGGAATCGCCATCGAGAATTTGGACGCACTTTGTATGGCGACGTCCACCCACGTATAGGCGTGCTTGGCGGACAAAATGCCCAACGGGATGGATATGGCGACCATGATCAAAAAGGACAGGGTGGTAAGCGTCACGGTAGCGGGTATACGCTTCCGCAACAAAGAAAACGCCGAGTTCCCCTTATACTGGGAGGATTCCCCGAAGTCCCCGACCAAGGCGTTCAAGGCCCAATCCTGGTACCGTTCGATGACGGGACGGTTTAGCCCCATCTCCTCCCTCAAATTCTCCAACCTCTCCTTGTTGACGTCGCGTCCCAACCGGGCGACTGCCGCATCCCCCGGTATCAACTCAAACAAAAGGAAGGTGAGGATGGTCATCAGCCATATCGTAATAATGAGTGTAAAAAACCTTTTGAGCAAAATTAACACGCCGCCACCTACCCTCGCACCACAAGACTCTTCAAGGCGCGCTTCCTATTCTATGTAACCGACCGTCGACATGTCCTGTGCGGCGATGGGGTAGAAGGAATAGCCCGTCAATTTCTTGTTCAACGCCAACAGGTTGGCGGGGTCTTGCAGGTAGACGGATGCGGCGTCCTCCGCCAACATCATCTGCAACTCCTTATACATCTCCACCTTTTCCTCATCGTTCGTCGTCTTCTTGGCCTCTTCGAACAGCTTGTCAAACTCCTCGTTCTTGTAATTCGTGAAATTATTGTCCGAATCGCTCTCATTCTTGGCCATCCAACTACTGGGGGCCAACGTGCCGTCCACCGCGACCAAGGTCGCCTCAAAATTGCGCTCCACGTACACGTCGGAATACCAAGTCGTAAACTCCACCATCTCTATCTTGGCCCTAACGCCGACCGCCTTAAGGTTCTCCACCACGACTTCCGCCGTAGCGGCGTGGGGCTTGTAATTGTTGGGTACGATAATGGTCAAGTCAAACCCGTCTTCGCAATCCGCCTCGGCCAACAGCTCCTTGGCCCGTTCCACGTCGTATCCGTATACGCCTTCCGTCTCGGCGTTGTAGTATTTCGTAAATGCGGGCATCATATGCGTCCCGATTATATGGCTCTTGCCGCCAAACAGCAAGTCGTTGATTCCCTGCTTGTCCACGGCGTAATTCATGGCCTGTCGAACCCTTACGTCGTCAAACGGGGCGTACGCATTGTTAAGGAACAATCCCTGCACATAATTCACGCTGCCTTCCAATATGTTGAAATCACTGTACAGTCCGTCCGTCTGGTCGTTGGTAAGGTATTGGTACACGTCCAACGTCCCCGCCTGCAATTCCAACAGGGCGGCGTCCGTATCCGTAACGATTTTAAACGTCACATCGTCCAAATAGGGACGTTCCGGCAACCAATACTCCGCAAACTTCTTCACCTTCAAATACTCTCCAGGCTGGTAGTCTTCGTACGCAAAGGGACCCGTCCCCATAGGATTCGTGTCCACTTCGGCGTAATCCTTCGGCATCACCCCCATCGTGAGCTCCGCCAGGAATTCCGAATTGCCCTCCGACAGACGTACCTCCACCGTACTCCCATCTGGAATTGACACCTCCTCCATAATTGAAAAAACGGACTCTTCGCCTTGGATGTCCGCGTACCGTTCAATCGAATACTTAACGTCTTCCGCCGTAACCTCGTTCCCGTTGTGGAATTTGACCCCATCCCTCAACGTGAAGGTATACGTCTTGGCATCCTCCGAGATGGTGAATTCCTCCGCCACGGCCGGCTGCAGCTCCCCCGTCGAGTCGGGTTTGACCAAGCCCTCGAACACGTTAAACAATACTTCCCTCGTTCCTGCGTACGCCATATTGTGCGGGTCAAGACTGTCGAGGTCTTGCGTTATCCCCACTGTAACGCTCCCTCCCGGGACAACCTCACCGGAAGACACACCCTCTTGCTCGTCCTTTTCCCCATCCCTTTTCTCCTTGCCGCCCTTACAAGCCACAAGTGCGACGGCCGTCGCCAGAATGAGTAGGAGGACGGCAAAACGTACCCCTTTTGCGGTTTGCCTCTTCATAGTAGCCTCCTTTTGGTACTTCTCTCTTTGTTCCATTGCTTCACCATTTTATATCATGCGAACCAATATTGCAAGCGGTATTTTGCACCCAACGATTGCCCGAAGCGAACCACTCCCGTCGGTCAGACGGGAATGGCCCGGTTCCCTTCAGACAACCATGAACCCCTGGTTAATCCCTGTCCTTCGTCATCAACATGCAAAAAGCAGACGCCGCAGCCACAACCAGGTATACGAGCAAGGACAGGTAATAACCAAACGTCATCTTGATTTTAATGATGTCACCGATGTCGCCCAGAAACTCCATCTCCTCAGCCCCACTAACCCCCAGTAAGATGCTTTTCACCCTAATTGCGAAGATTATAAGTCCGATGATGCCCGCCACACACAAAGCCGTCGCAGTGAGATACAGCCTACCTTTGAGGAACGGCGCCATTTCTCTGAATTGAAACGCCAAAAACAACGCCACGGGAATCAGAAAGAGAAGGAGCATCAAGAGACTCCCATTGTCACCCTCCACGCCGAAGGCTGCCTGAAAACCATTGGCCGATCTTTCAAAAATACCAAGTGCACTAAAGGTCACCATCGGTAGGCAGAACAGCACGCACAAAACGACCGCGGCAATCCTAACCACCCAATCCATCTTCAACTTGACGCCCCCAACCCCCAATTCGACGCCGTCTTCACTACTCACCGCGTCAAACGTAACGGGAAACGTACCCCGTCGGGCTCCATCGACGTCGGTTGCCGAAGGCGCCACCGACTGTTCCGCCCCGCAAGCGGGACAGGGTGCGTTTCCTTCTTCCGAAAGCGCCGTACCACACTGCGTACAAAATCTCGCCATAACTCAATCCCTCTTTTCTTTCTATATATTTATGAACATATTCGAGTCCACCATAGAATTATAACATGATACCAGGGTCAAAAGGTCATGTGTTTCATGCTTGCATGAAAATACATGACTTTGGGACCCGCAAAAACATGAGAAAGTAGCCCGATAGGGCGAATTTCGAATGTTTGGGGACTGCGGGAGCATGAAATGCGAAGCAGTCCGCGGTATCAGAGCCAAAGGGTCATGTTTTTTCATTGGTCGCTATTCCACCATTGTCACGCTGGTGATGACGGGCTGGTTGGCCGCTTCCACCGTTCCATTCCCATCTACCACCTGTGCCTCGTCGCAAAGCTTGTCAACCACTTCCATGCCGCTCGTCACATGGCCAAACGCCGCGTATTGGCCGTCCAAATGCGACGCGTCCTGATGCATGATGAAGAATTGCGAACTTGCACTGTCCATGTCCTGCGAGCGCGCCATGGAGATTACCCCCCTCGTATGCTGGATGGGGTTGTCCACTCCATTGTCTGAAAATTCACCCTTGATGTTCTTGTCCGAACCGCCCGTGCCGTTGCCTGACGGATCCCCGCCTTGCACCATGAAACCCGATATGATGCGGTGGAAGGTCAATCCGTCATAAAAACCGTCCTCAACCAGATTGACGAAATTCTCCACCGTGATGGGGGCGCTCTCCGCATCCAACTCCACCTCGATGACGCCGTAATCCTCCACGTCAATCCTTACCAGTTGCTTTCCTTCCGTTCCACTGGATTGCGTCCCCTCATCCGGTGCCTCGCTGGATTGCGCGTCCCCTTTCGACGATTCGTCCGGTGACCCACACCCCGTCACCAACGTTCCCACCATAACCAACGCCAATACGCTCAAAAAACTCTTCCTCATTTCTTCTTCCTCCTGTTTATTTTAATGTTATGTTACTTCCAAAGCAATTTCCTATATAAGAAAATCCGCCAATACTCGGTTGCCAACCTCCAAGCCCCTCTCCGTCAGACGAATCCGTCCACTACTTCTCTCGAGTAACGCTTCCTTTTCCCATTTGGCTATTACCCTTCCATATACTGCGTCCACTTCCGTCCCGAACGCCTCCAAAAAATCACCTTCCCCGACCCCGGCTATCCGTCTAAGGCCCAAGAACATGAATTCTTCCATTTGCTCCTGACGGGATAGGGCGTGCTCCTCCACTTGCCCGGCCCCCTCCAAATATTTCGCCATGTCCGTCTCGTTGCGGTAGCGAACGTTCCCAAGCAGGGAAGACGCACCAAGCCCCAAACCCAAGTAATCCACCCGTTCCCAATACGACTGGTTGTGTTTGGCTTCAAACCCCTCCTTGGCATAGTTGGAAATCTCGTAACGACGGTATCCTTTGGCTTCCAACTCCTCCTTAACCATCCGGTCCATCTCCCAAGCCAGGTCTTCTTCCACGGGAGGCTCTTCCCCGTATAGTCTGGCAAATACCGTCCCCGGCTCCACCGTCAGCCCATATACGGATACATGTTCCGGCCCGGAGCGTTGTAAGCCACACACCGTCTCCAGACTCTCCCGCAACCGCTCCATGGTCTGGTTCGGCAACCCCGACATCAAATCCACGCTTATGTTGTCAAACCCCACTTCCCTCGCCCATCCGTAATTCCCCACAAAATCCTCGTAACCATGAATCCTCCCCAGCAACGCCAGCTCATCCTCATGGACGGATTGCAAGCCAAAGCTAATGCGGTTGACGCCAAATGCTCGATACGCCTGCAACTTGTCCCGGTCGAGCGTTCCCGGATTGACTTCCACCGTAAATTCTTCCAAGTCGCCGTCTTCAATATGGAGCGCCTCCCTGCACCGAGTGACGAGGAACTCCATCTCCCCCACCTCCAACAGCGATGGCGTGCCGCCCCCCACGTAAATCGTCCGAACCCCATAGTCCTCGACCAACTCCGCCCGCGCCGCCACCTCGTCGGCCAACGCCTTGACGTAAGCCTTCCTTACTTCGTCCGTGGCGGGCGCGGAGAGAAAATCACAATAGTTGCATTTCCGAACGCAGAACGGTATGTGCAGATACAGTCCCAACCTATTCTTCCCTTCTTGCATGAGTCATCCTCTCATACCTTTTCGCAGTATGTAGCCATTGAAAACGCCGAAGGCGTTTTGTCTAAAATATGTAATGTAAGTTCTGACCCGCCACCTTTGCCAACCGCTCCAACGTGGGCAACGGCGTCGGTTCGGCCTCCTTGTAACGGTACCGTGGGTAGAACCTCGTGAGGTGGAGTGGGATGTTGGGATTGACGGAGGCCAGCCATTCGGACAACGCCCGCATCTCCTCCTCCCCGTCGTTCTCTCCGGGTATGACGAGGGTCGTCACTTCCACATGACACCCATCCGTCGCATTGGCCGCCCGAATCGTTTCCTTTACCGTCTCAAGGCCACCCTTGACGTTACGGTAGAATTCCTCCGTAAACCCCTTCAAATCTATGTTGACGGCGTCCAGGAGCGGCAGCAATTCCGCCAACGGCTCCTTGTTGACGTACCCGTTGGAGACGAGGACGTTCTTCAATCCACGCTTGCGTACCAACGCCGCACAATCCTTCACATATTCATAACCCACCAACGGCTCGTTGTACGTATAGGCGAGTCCTATGTTGCCTTGCGGTTCCAACTGCAGGGCCTTGTCCGCCAAATCCTCGGGCGACGCATAAGCCGCGTCCGAAGACTGCTCGTCCGCCATGGATATGCCGTGGTTCTGACAAAACGGACACCGTAGGTTGCAACCAAAACTCCCTACCGACAAAATGTAACTGCCCGGATAAAAACGGCTTAGTGGTTTCTTCTCAACGGGGTCCAAAGCCAGCGACGTCACCTTGCCATAATTAATCGCAACCACGCGTCCGTCCACATTGCGCCTCGCCCTGCACAACCCCGTCCGTCCCTCTTCCAATTGACACGCGTGCGGGCATATCCCACACACGACCTTTCTCGCTTCCGACATACGATATGCTCCCAACTCGCTCTGTGTGGCTAAAAGTGGCGAACCACCTCGAAGCGTTCCAAACGGATGGGCTCCCCTTCCCGAATCCCCGCTTTCTGCATGGATATCTGGACTTGTTGCTCCACCGTGTCCACTCCATCCAGATTGGGAAGCAGTAACCCGCGCTTCTGCCCACTCGTCACAATCACGCCGTACCGCTTTACGTCCAAGTCGTCTTCCGCTTCCGCCACCACGTCCCGCCATTGACGCACATCCACGTCCTTATCCCGTTTGTTGCCCTGCATGGCGCCCTCCCCCACGGGAATGGGTTCCGGCGGGGACAACACGTCCACGCTGTAGACGAGCTGGTCCAACTCCCCTTCCGCGACCGGGTCAAACCGATAATCCTCCGCCGCCGCACTGACGGCGTTGCGCAGTATTTCCTCCGCCACACAATCCGTGACCGGCAAGATGGTTCCGATGCACCCTCGCAGAGCGCCGTGTTTCTTGATTGACACAAATACGCCCGCCTTGCGGTTCGTCAATTCCCCGGGCAAGCCTTCCGGCAACGTCGCCCGCCGACGGTTCTTCACGTAATACTCAAGGGAATGCCTGGCCAACTTGACGTAATCATCTTCCGCTTCCTTCTTCTCGGCCATCGCCGCCCGTTCCCGCTTCCAATACGCGTCCAGGTACGCCCTGTCCGCATCGTCCCCCTTCGGGAGAAACGTGGCGACGCCGTACCCCACCCCCAAGGTTCCCTCGTATGACAGCAGTTCGGCGTCCACGTCCTTACCGTCTAACGCACCCGCCATAATGAGGAAGGAGCGCAACCCGCATTCTGCGGCCGCTTCGGTAAATGAAGGCTCAAACTCCATCATTTTCAGGAAGTCCGCCCGCGCCATCGCCTCCGTAACCTCCTTGTCAAACGCCACTCCCTCTTCGGCATATCCGTAAGGCCCTTCCGCAGATACCTTGTGCGACAAGTCGCCGCTCGCCAGGAACGCCACCCTCTCGCCCGACCGCTCTGCGGCGGCGGCGATACACATGCCCAGGCGGTAATGGTCGGCAACCGACAGGCCCGACAAGCCGATACGGATTAATCGATACCCTTGGTACGCCTCGTTGACGAAGCGCAACGGCACCACCGTCCCATGGTCAAGGGCCTTGTCCCGCTCCCCAAGGATGCCGGCGGCCACGCCGGCTTGGTCAATCTCTTCCAGAATCATCGTTCGCAGCGCATCGTCGTACTCCACCTCGACGACGGCTTCCGGCGCTCGAAACCTCCCAAGATCCCCTTTGGCCGTTTTGCCCGGGGATATGTGAAAATAATCCGCATACAGGACGGCGTGCGGCGAAGTCAGCACAATGGTATCCGGCTTGACGGCGGCAATGCGCCTCGCACACTCCTTGCAGGATTCAATGGTTCGACGCACCTCGTCTTCCCCACCCCTTCCCACTTCGGGCAGGATGACCGGCGGATGTGGCATGATAAACGCCCCGACTATCGACATGACGACACCTCCCATTCGTCCCCCGTCCACGCCGAGGGATTGGAACCCTTGCGCGGCACGCTTCGCGAGCCTGCTCAGGTTCGCGGGTGCGCTCGCATCATTCAAGCAAGCTTGATGATGCTCACTTTGCCTTCGCGCAAACAGTGTTACTGTTCAGACGTGCGTCTGAACGTAACGATATGCACACGCAACAACAAGAACGGTTGTTGCGGCGCACCTTCGTACCTCGCATGTTTGTGAATCACATCACAAACATGCTTGCGGGAGGTATCGACTGAACAGTAACGAAACAGTTCTTCACTGCCTGCGTGATGATTATAATGATAGCACGCTTGCCAACTGGATGCAATTGGTTTTTCGCAACCTTGCGGGAGGTATCGTCTGAACAGCAACCATCCAACCTCTAGTCTCCGGCCTTGTACGAACCCAACTCCGGTTTCTTGCCGTTGGCCTCGTAATAGGATGCAAATTCTGACGCGGCACGCCCAAGTAAAACCGCATCGTCACCGTAAAGCATGTGATAGTAAGGGTTCGTCTCACTGACGTCACTCAACTGTATGTCAAACAATGTGGATACAAACACACAGCCCGTATAGTATGCACCCATATCGTTTGGATGGTAGTCAGCCGATTTGTAAAGTGAGATATGGGGGTGCTCGTCATAGGCATAACACCATGCATCTCCCGCATTAACAAAAGTGGCACCGTTCATTTCGACTGCTTCTTCGTAAATTTCCGTAAACACGTCTTGCATATAAACGTCCGGCAGACCTTCATATGTAGTAGCCCAAGCCGGGTTGTATATTACCGGTTCGGCACCCGTTTCCTTCGCCATGTCGCACAATTCCTCCACATCCCTCATGTATCCCTCCTTATCATCCAATGGCCGCGAACCATAATCTTGAAAAACCGCATAATCATACTGGGCCTTCTTCATCTCCTCAATTGCCTGCTCCTTCATGTCAGCCAGGTTCGCCCCATCCTTGGAAATATCCAGATACTCGACTTCATAACCAAATGGCTCGGCAAGCATCTGTACCCGTTTGGGCATGTCTCCCGTCTTGGTAAGGCTGTTGCCCACGAACAAAATGGAGACGCGTTGGATCGGTTCGTCGGATGGAGGTGGGGAAGTTACGACTGGACCCTTCTTCTCGTCCACGTCGTCCTTTTTTTCGTTACCACACCCGCCAAACGCCAAACCGACTAGAATAAACGCCAGTAAAACTCCTACGTATTTTCTCATACCCATTCCTCCTTTTGCTTTAGCATGCATCATTTTCATTCCCCATTTCAGGCCATTGCGTAAAAATCCTCCCTCGTCATGATGTAGACCACGTCGTCAAACGTTTTGTGGAGGGAGATGGCCTCGTACTTCCCCGTGGTATAGAAACGAAACCCACATTTCTCAATCACTCTCTTGGATTGGGCGTTGGTCGTAAAATGTCCAATCCACAAAATGTCCGCACCTATTTCCTCGAACGCGTACTTGATTACCTCCCGCACCGCCTCGGCCATAAGCCCGTTGCCCCAGTAATCTTTGCTTAGCACGTAACCTATCTCCCTCTGGACGTTGGCCACGTAGTTCTCATCCCGAGTCTTGTCGTGTATGCCCACGGAGCCAATTACTTTGTCCCTTCCCTTGTGGACGACGGCGTACACGTTGCCCGCATCCATGAAATCATCCAGTATGCGTCTGGAGGCTTCCCTATCCTCATGGTGCGGCCAACCCGCCATCTCCCCGACGCCCTCGACTTGCGCATATTCATAAAAGTCGTCCAAATCGGACTCCCTCCAATCCCTCAATATTAATCGTTCCGTCTCCAACGTCCTCATAGGCACCCCCTCCAAAGGGTTGCATTTTTACTCTAAAAGAAAATCCAAAAGATTTTGATTTTGAATGCCGTCATAATCCGTCATCGGAGTCCTATCCATGGACAGCACGACGTTTTCAAGCACAAAGCCATAATCTTGGCCTCGCTTACCCACAAGCTCACTACGTATACCGGTATCGACCATGTAATACTTGCCTTGTGTTTTTAATTTTTGCTTGCTTTTTAGATTGTAACGCCCAGCTCGGTATAGAATATAGGCCCCCTCTAACATTTTCAAATAGTTGTCGATTGTTTCACTTGCTGTTTTGCGCCCGCCGCTGGTTAAGTAATCGCTGATTTTTTTACTGGATATCGGATTGCCGACGTTACCCGCCATAAATCGAACCACATTTTCCAACAGGGCGGGGTCGCGGACTTCGTTTTTCTCTACAACGTCTTTCAATAATAATCGTGTTGTAAATGCCGTTAATATACGGACGTATTGCGCTCTCCCAATCCCGCAATTCCGTTAAGCCTGGAAGACCGCCAAGTTCAATATAGCGGTTGAAGCAACCATTCAAGTCGCCCTTTGAATCAAGGTTGTTAAAGTCAAGGTATTCTTTGAAAGAAAGCGGAAACATGTGAATCTCGATATATCTTCCGGCAAGAAGCGATGACAGCTCTGATGCCAAAAGTTGGATTATATAAGAAACATATCTCTTTTTCAATGCACACGTCTCCACGAAGTGATATTTTTATTATAACCGAAATGCAAGCAAAAACCAATAGTTTTTCAGTTATAACACCACTTTACAACTTTACAAATGAACACCCTGTTGAAGAATCAACCGTTTTAAGGCTTTCACAATAGCATTTGATTTTATGCTTGTTTCGATGTT
>QMCE01000389.1_pt1 | contig 26165 bp, 22 predicted proteins | sample 1821851 | NCBI WGS metagenome assembly QMCE01 (sample SAMN09453174, study PRJNA476694) | Termite gut metagenome, whole genome shotgun sequencing project. | isolation source: worker | host: Odontotermes sp. | place: South Africa:Pretoria | collected 2016-01-28 | reverse complement strand
CACGAAGGCACGCTTCGCTACCACCTTCGCGGGGGCCCCAAAAACAACTTGGCGCAAAGTGCGCTCGATACAAAAATCGGCATTCGAAATGAGTGCCGTTTTTTGCGTATATCTCCGCGCTAAGAGCCGCCGCTGCGCGGCGGTTGCGCTCCGAAACGCGCCTGCGGGCGCAGTCGCTCCCCTGCGCCTCCTTCTCCCCACGAAGGCACGCTTCGCTAAATACAAAAAGCAGGGCGCCTTTTTATCCGCCCTGCTTTTTCACTGTGCCCGCCAAAAGGAATTTGGCGCTGCTTTCGTTCGCTATCCTTCCGCGTTGGGCGCCTGCGCTTCCGCCTTTGCCTTGTCAACGGCCTCGACCACCATGTATTCCAGGCAATTCGGCACATGCGCAACTTGCCGGTGGTGATTCACGCACTCACAGCATTTTCCGTGCCGGACACAATCCAGCCACGGGCAGGTGCAATTTGCTTCATTACATCCGGGCATTTCCATACCTCCAAAGTGCGCTATTCAACAATATCCTCGATGAATTCTACCAATTCGCCGCCCGGCGCGCGCACAAACCCGCATTTCATGTGTACTATCTCGCCGGAACGGGTGGGAATATCCGAGCGCCTGGCTTCCATGCGGAAGGGCGTTGCGCCGTTATCGACAGCTTTTTGAATGGATTCTGTGATATTGTCGGTCCAAACGGCCAGGTGCTGCCAGGTTCCCACCGGAAGCCTCAACCCAAACGCTTCGTCCTGCCCCTCTCCCGGCTTGTAGCCTTCGGGGGGAATCGCGTTGAATATCTCCAAAAAGTCGCCTTCGCCCAAATCCATGATATAGGCGTGGTCTTCGTCTTCGTCCTTGCCCCACTCGCATACAATTCTGGCGTCGAACACGTTTTTGTAAAACTCCATTGCCTTCTCAAGGTCGTACACGCGCACGCACACATGATGGATTCCTTTGGCCTTTAACTTGCTGTAACTCATGATCTGTTCCGCCTTTCCAATTTTGGGCAACACAAAGACACAGGCCCTGCGCCTGAAATACGTCCCAGTCTTGCCGCTGCTTATATTTTCACGGATATAGAGCTCCTGCAGGTAAGCTTAAAAAAGGGTGCCTGGCTGATAAAAACACGCCGAACCAAAGAGACTACTTGCCGCTATTCTGCAAATGGGCGCCGCAGGAATCTCGTATAATCAGGCGGGGCACGTGCTGAATGTTGACGGGGTCGTGAACACCGTTGATGGCGCTTATCAGCGTCATAATAGAAAGCCGGCCGAGATAACCGTTCTGCTGGTCTATCGAAGTCAACCGCGGCAGCATGTAGTCGGCTTCCATGAATTGGTCGCAGCTGGCCACGGCAATGTCTTCCGGCACGCGCAGCCCGCGGTCCGCAATCGCCCGAATCGCCCCCATGGCAACCATATCGTTGATGGCTATCACGGCGTCGGGGTTTGCGCTCGGGCTTTCCAGAATGCGCTGCATGGCGTCATATCCGTCGGGCAGATAATAGTCGGAAAGGGCTACGACGTCACTGTCATACTCCAGCGCAAGGCCGCTTAACGTTTGCCGATACGCATTAAACCGGGCGGTTGTTATCTTTACGCCGGGCTCTCCGCCAATCATGCCGATGCGCCTGCGGCCCAGGGCCACAAAGTGCTGGATTAATGAAGAGATTCCTCCGTCCAGGTTGCGGGCTACAAAAACGCAGTCGCAGCCCTCTACGCTTTGCGCAATTGCCACAACGGGGATATTGCTGTTCAGGCGGTTCAGCGCGTCGATGTATTGAGATGAGATGTTTTCCTTGTCCAGCTCGCCGCCGGTAACAATAACCCCGTCCACTTTCTTTTCCATCATTATTTGGAAGTATTGCATTTCGTTGATGGAACTTGCCACCCCGTGCGACGAGCCGCCGTACAGCGTATTGCTGAGAATGAGGGAATAGTTATACGTCAGCGCGTAACGCTGTATTTCCAAAAACAAGGCGGAAAAGTAGGGGTTCGTAATGTCCGGCATCACAATGCCGATGCTGCTGGTGCGGTTGCTGATCATCGCTCGGGCAACTGCGCTTGGCGTGAAATTGTAACGGTCAATAACAGACTTTACCCGGTCATAGGCTTTGCTGGAGACATTGGGGCTGTTGTTGAGAACGCGGGACACGGTGGAAACCGACACGCCGCTTTCTTCTGCTATTTGGTATATCGTTACATTTTTCCTATCGCCCGGCAAGCACAAACCACCTCCAATGCTATGAAACCCATTCCAAACCGCTGCGGACAGTTTTGCTTTTTCTCATTATAGAAAGCCCTCGCGCAAAAGTCAAGGAAATGCGCGCGAAGCATATATATCGATAATTCAATAATTATTTCCGAGTGCGGAGGGGCTTTTGTCAAAATTAGACAAAAAACGACAGCGATAATTGGTACCGGTGCCAAATTGACCGAAGTGACTTGACAGGACGGCGGATTCCCCCTATTATGGGCATTGTAGCCACTAAAGCCCCATAAATTCCCTTTATTGCAGTGGGCTTTTGCTGAAACAGGGAGCAGTATCCGTGTCCAGGACATATTATAGCCAAATTTGGTACCGGTACCATGCGCCGCTCCACATGCCTTCCTCTTTCCGGCGCGGCCAGCCAAGCACAAAGATGACAGAGAATGAGGGAAGAAGATGACTAAAAAGTTCAAATCTGCCAAAGCAGCCGGCAGCCTGCAAATCGAAGGCAAAAAAGTGGGTGTGTTCGGGGAGCTGTTCCGGCATCGCACGCTCTACCTAATGACGCTACCTGCCATCTGCTTTTTCGTCGTATTCTCCTATTTCCCCATGGTGGGCATCTACCATGCCTTCATCCAATACAATTACGCGGACGGGCTTTTCGGAAGCCCCTTCGTGGGCCTTAATAATTTTAAGCACCTGTTTTACGGCGGCTGGGATTCGCCCGTGTGGACCCTGACAAAAAACGCGCTGCTTTATAATTTGGTTTTCATTTTCCTGGGCAACTTCCTGCAGTGCTTTATGGCGATATTGCTGACGGAGCTTCCGGGGAAGAAATTTAGGCGCACCACGCAAACCTTGATGCTGCTGCCCTATTTTGTGTCCTTTGTGGTGGTGGCCGCCATTTCCTACAACACCTTCAACGCCGAATTCGGCTCGCTGAACACCTTCCTGAAGTTTATGAACATGGACCCGGTGGACATGTACTCCATGCCCGAGGCATGGCCCTTTATCCTGGTGTTTTTCAACATCTGGAAGGGCCTTGGCTATGGCACCGTGGTCTATTTGGCCGCCATTATGGGCATCGACCGCGAGATGTATGAGGCCGCCAAAATCGACGGCTGCAACATATTTCAGGAAATATGGTACATAACCCTTCCCATGCTGAAAACCACGTTCATCATGCTGGTTTTGTTCAGTTTGGGCAACATCATCCGCGGGCAGTTTGAACTGTTCTATCAATTGGTGGGCCGAAACGGGCAGCTATTTGCCACCACCGATATTATCGACACCTATGTCTACCGGGCGCTGACCGTAAATTTCAATCTCGGGCTTTCCACCGCAACGGGCCTTTATCAATCGGTTTTCGGCCTGGCTACCATTGTGGGGGTCAACGCCATTGTGCGAAAAGTCAACCCGGAGAACGCATTATTCTAGAGAGGAGGCGTCACAATGAAGGCTGCAAAATCACGGGTTATCTTTAATATAGCGGCTGTTATTATCCTCGGCATCACCGCTATCATCTGCGCGCTGCCGTTCGTCATGGTTATTTCGGGGTCGCTGTCTTCCAACACGGCCATCATCCGGGACGGTTATTCCATCTTCCCGCGCGAATTTTCGTTCGACGCCTACAAGATGATTTTCGCCTTTCCCAAGGTCATCGGGCGCTCTTATGTCGTCAGCATTGTCATCACGCTGCTGGGTACGCTGATTGGGCTGGTGATAATGACCATGGCGGGGTATGCGCTGCAGTGCAGGCAGTTGCGGTACGCAAACAAGATATCCTTCTTCATTTATTTCACCACCCTGTTCAGCGGGGGCTTGGTGCCCTGGTATATGCTGATTGTGAATATGGGCCTCAAGAACAATATTATGGCCCTTATCCTGCCCATGGTGGCCAACGCCTTCCACATCCTGCTGATACGCAACTTCATGCGGCAGCTTCCCGAGTCGCTGGCGGAATCGGCAAAGATTGACGGCGCCGGAGACTTCCTGATTTTCGTCAGGATTGTGCTGCCCCTGTCTCTGCCTATTGTTGCCACCATCGCCTTGTTCCTGGGACTTTCATACTGGAACAACTGGTATCTGGCATCGCTGTTTACCAGCGACCAGACGCTGTGGCCCCTTCAGTACAAGCTGTACCGTATTTTGACGGACGGCCAGGCCATGTCCTCAATGGGGGCGGAGTTTTTCCGCAACGCGGTCATCCCCGCCGAACCGCTCAAGCTGGCGACCGCCGTGGTTGCCACCGGGCCCATCTTGCTTTTATATCCCTTCATGCAGCGGTATTTCGTGCAGGGCATCACCATCGGCGCGGTTAAGGGATAGGTATATTTCTATGGGTGTACTGTTGCCCACAAGGCAACTGTAATAAAAGAGGTCGCAAAAAAGGAGGTACTAAAGTAATGAAAAGGTTTGTTGCACTGTTGCTGACGCTGGTTCTGGCGGTGGGCGTCCTGGCCGGTTGCGGCGGTTCCACTTCGCCCGCCACCGCAGACGACAACGCGGCTGCTCCCGCATCGGAGGGCGGAGGCGACGCGGCTGCGCCGGACGCGCTGGACACCAGCGAATTCGTTGAACTGAAAATGATGGCCGTCAACAACGCTCCCGTCAACCAGGATTGGTCGGACGAGTTCTGGGAAAAGCTGAACGGCATCCTGAAAGAAAAGCTCAACTGCACCGTCAGCTATGAGTATATCATGGGCAACGACGCCCGCAACCAGTACAACATGGTTCTGGCCTCGGGCGAGCAGTATGACCTGATTGATTCCGGGGCGCTGCCCGGCTACCAGATTCCGGCCAATCAGGGCGCGTACAAGGATCTCACGGATTTGCTTCCCATTTACGCCCCGGGCCTTTGGGAAAAGGTGCCGGAGGACCGCTGGGAAGAAGTGAAGGTGGACGGCAAGATTTATGGCGTTCCCGTTTTGAAGAGGGAAGCCAGCTCCAGCGAGTTCATGTACCGCGAAGACCTGCGCGTAAAATACAACCTGCCCGAGATTACCGACATGGAGTCCATTGGGGCCTATCTGCAGGGCATTAAGGACAATGAGCCCGGCATGCTGCCCAGCGATGATTTCGGCGCCGGTTTTTATGGCAACACCTACCTCGCATCCACCCCCTTCATCGTGGTAGACCGCATTCAGGAAGGACACCATAACTTTGCCGTCGATCCCAAGAACCCGCGCGAGGTGCTCGTCACTTACAATACCACATACTTCGAAGACTATATGCGCCTGGCGAAGGACTGGGCCGACAAGGGCTACTGGCCGTCCAGCTGCCTGTCCAACACCGAATGGGGCGTCAACTCGGTGGTAAGCGGCAAGGCCGCGGCCTCCTTCAACGCCATCTTCCCCTGGTACGATTGGCACCCGCCCTACCTGGAGCGCGAGAATCCCGGCTGGGATATCAAGTTCTTCGAGATGACCCGCCTGAACCCGGACGCCTTTATTGCGGCCACGCCGGCCTGGAACCGGATGTTCAGTTCCACGCGGGACGCCGCAAATACCGAGCGCGCCCTGATGGTGCTGAACCTTATCCAGACCGATAAAGAAGTGTGGGATTTGTGCGCCTATGGCCTTGAGGGCAAGAACTACACGCTGACCGAAGACGGCCAGATAGACGTGACCTGGATTGACACCCAGACCGAGATATTCAACTATTTCCCCATCGACAACATCAAAAACGCGGAGTTTGAGCGCACCCCCATAGACCGCTGGGACGAGTATGATTACCACATGGACTATATTCTGGACAATGCTGAAGTGAGCCCGCTGGCGGGTTTTGCCTTGGATATTACCCCGGTGGAGGCCCAGTATACGGCCATCAACCAGGTGCGTGTGGAGTTTGGCATGCCCCTTCAGGCCGGCCTGGCGGGCGATGTGGACACCGCCTTGGCTGATTTCCGCCAAAGGCTGGACGACGCCGGCGTTGAAGAAGTGCGCGTGGAGTTCGAGCGCCAAATCAACGAGTATCTTGATTCCATCGGCTGGCCCGCCTGATTTTAAAAACGTGTGTGTACCGGGGCGGCCTGCCCGCCCCGGTACGTTTTGTGAAGCAAGTGAATATGCGCTAGGTAACCACTGATTTATTGTCATTCTGAGCGAAGCGAAGAATCTTCGAGTTGGGTAATGCACGGTTATACGAAGGGAAAGATCCTTCGCGGGGGCACATTGTGCCGAGGGTGGCTTGCGGAGCAAACACCCGAGCCCGTTTGCGGGTTGCTCAGGATGACAAGATGGCGGGGTTGTTTATCACTTACATAAACAGCGACGGGAGGATTTGAATGAACAAGCGTGCTTTGGTGATTTGGAACGACCCGAACCACCCCCTGGAAGCCTGCCGGAGCATTGTGGGGCGCGTGTTTGATTCCGGGTGGGACGTGATAACGACCCCGTCGGCCAGAGAGCTTATCACGATGGAAAACGCGCCGGATTTGGCCCTCAGCTTTTCGGTGGGGCGCGCGGAGGGCGACGCCGATTTGGACATGGACGAACAGCGCAAAATCGGCGATATGGTGAAGGCGGGCATGGGCATGATTTTTGTCCACGCGGGCCTCGCCTGCATTCAGGATGATACCCCGCTGTTCGATGTGGCGCTGGGGCGCTTTGCCTTCCACCCAAGAGAGCACGTTGTGGTGCGCTGTGCCGCCATGCCCGGGATAGAACACCCGGTTTTGCGGGGGGTGGAGCCCTTTGAGGCGATGGACGAGGCCTATATGTGCCGCGTGGATATGCAGCGGGCTCAGCCCCTAATGTACGCGGTTTCAAACGCCGGCACAGAGATATCCGGCTGGGCGCAGGAACTGGGCCAAGGCCGGGTGTGCAGCTTTACGCCGGGGCACAACGAAGAGATGCTGAACCACATGTGCGTGCTGCTGAAAAACGCCGCGTCGTGGTGCGTAAAGGAGACGCTGTGATGGAATCTCGAAGGAACCGGGTTGGGCTGGCGATGTACACCGTGCATCAAAGCGTATTGCAAGACATGGAGGGCAGCTTTGTCCGCCTGGCGGAAATGGGCTACAAGGCCATCGAGTTTTACGGCGACCCTTCCCTGTACAGCCCCGAGGGGATTCGGGGTGCGCTGAAAGCCTCCGGCCTGAGCCTTTCGGGCTGGCACACCGAATGGAGCAGCCTGCAGCCGGATACCCTTGATAAAACCGTGGATTATTTGCTGGATGCCGGCTGCCCTTTGGCCGTGGTGCCTTGCCTGGGCGGCAAATGGAACATTGCCCACACGCCGGGGGAGGAATCTCTTGAAATTTGGAAGAAACACATCGAATGGCTGGCCCGCGTGAGCGAAACTTTGGAGAGGCGGGGCCTGCGCACCGGCTATCATAACCACGAGCATGAGTTCGAGCTGGTATATGACGGCAAGCGGGTGTTTGATTGGCTGTTCGACAATTTGCCGGAAAATATTGTGATTGAATTTGACAGCGGCAACTGCATCGAGGGCGGCGACGACCCGCTGCGGGTGCTGAAAAAGTATAAGGGCCGTAAGATGGTGCTGCACTTAAAGCCCTATTCCGCGCAGGCCGGGTTCAACACCGTGCTGGGCGCCGGGGACGACCTGAACGATTGGGCGTCGATATTGAACCCGGAGCTTGCCGAGTTTGAATGGTTGCTGGTGGAAAGCGAAAATGCGGCGCTGCCTGAATTTGAAAATGCGAAGCTCTGCATGCAGGGCTTAGGAAAATATATATAAGTCCCAAGGAAGGTGGATTTTCTATGACAAGGCCCGTTTCCATTGCAATCATTGGCGCAGGCAGCTCCTATACCCCGGAGCTGCTGGAGCGCATGGTGGCCATCCGCGAGACCTTCCCGGTGGGCGAGCTGCGCCTGATGGACATCGACCCCGAGCGCCTGCGCATTATGCACGGCTTTACCGGGCGCTTTTTGAAGCGCGCCGGCTACGATATCCCCCTGAGCGTTACCGAAGACCGGGTAAAGGCCATTACCGGGGTGGATTTTGTTGTGACCCAGATACGCGTGGGCGGGAACGCCGCCCGCGTGAAGGACGAAAAAATTCCCCTGAAATACGGCTTGCTGGGGCAGGAAACCACCGGAGCCGGCGGCTTTTCCAAAGCCCTGCGCACCATTCCGGTGATGCTGGACATCGCCAGAGACGTGGCAAAGCACAACCCCGGCGCCTGGATGATCAACTACACCAACCCCACCGGCATCATTGCCGAGGCGGTGAACAAGTACACCGGCGCGAAAATCATATCCCTGTGCGGCGGCGGGCGGCATCCGGGCAACATGCTGTACAAGGCCTTCGGCATTCAGCACAGCCGGGTGCGTTATGACTATTTTGGCCTGAACCACCTGAATTTCAGCTACAACATCACGGTGGACGGAAAGCCGCTCAGCGACGAGCAGTTTGAAAAAATGGCCGAGCAGGTGGGCTTTGACAAGGAGCTTATCATCCGGCAGCGGCTGCTGCCCAGCCTGTACCTGCCCTATTTTTACAACCGCGGCCACAAGGTGGCGGACGCGCTAAAGGCCGAGCAAAGCCGCGGCGAAATTGTACAGGAACTGGAAAAGGAGCTGTTCGGCCAGTATGACGACCCGGCGGTGGACACAAAGCCGGAGCTGCTGGCAAAGCGCGGCGGCGGAGACTACGCCGAAATGGCGCTGGGGGTCATTGAGGCGATACACACGAACAACGATATTTTTGCCGTGTGCAACGTGCCCAACAACGGCGTTGTTCCCTGCCTGCCCGGCGACGCCGTGGTGGAAACCGCCTGCATGGTGAACGCGGCGGGCCCGCGCCCCCTCGCGTTCAAATCCCTTCCCGACAGCGTATGGGGGCTGGTTTGCGCGGTGAAAAATTACGAAACGCTCACCGTGGAGGCGGCGGTGCACGGCGATAGGGATAAAGCCCTGTTTGCGCTGCTGGCGCATCCGCTGGTGATGGATTACGACCTGGCGCTGCCCATGCTGGAAGAGATATTAACAGCCCACCGGGCCTCGCTGCCGCAGTTCTTTCCGGGGTGAATGGATATACATAGATACGAAATTAAACGGTTTGGAAGTGTGAGACATGGCGCTTTTGGCAATCGACCAAGGGGCATCAAAAACAGCGGCCGCGATAGCGGATAATGACGGCCGTATTCTCTCGCTGGGAATGGCCGACGGCGCCTGTCATTTTGTTGCCGGGCTCGAGCGGTCTATGCAGACCATCCGGGACGCGCTTGCAAAGGCGCTGGACGCCGCCGGAATGGGGATGAAGGACATTCACAAAGTGGTGGGCGGCCTTGCCGGCGCAAATTGGCCAGATGAAATAGAGATGCTGGAAAAGGCCCTCGCGGAGATGACGGGCGCGCAGGATGTGACGGTGTACAACGACTGTGTGCCGGCCATGCGCGCCGGCACCGATAAACCGGACGCCATCGCGCTGTGCGCCGGCTCGGGCTGTAACGGCGCCGTGCTGGTGGGCGGCCAAGTGAAGATGGTGTTCAACAACTTTTTTGAGGCTTTGGATCAAGGCTCGGGCGGGCTGGCCCACCGCGCCTTCGAGGCGGTGTTCAGAAGCCATCTCGGCATCTACGGCCCCACCTCGCTTACGCAAAAGCTGCTGGCCTACACCGGGCTGGAAGAAATGGATCAATTGATTCTGGCCTATCATCGGGGCCGGCTGGAAGATAAGATGATTGGGCTTGCGGCCATTCTTTTTGAGGAGGCCGACAGCAACGACCCGGTGGCGCTGAACGTTGTGTACGAGTTCGGGCGCTCGCTGTCCCGCTATGTCTGCGCCTCCATCGGCAAATATAACATCGACCCCGCCCGCTGCGACGTGGTGCTCACGGGCGGGATATTCAAAAACCGCAACCCGCTGCTGGTAGAATCGGTGAAAACGCATATCTACAGGGAATATTCGAATGTGAACATCGTCAGCGCCAAATACGAGCCCGTGGTGGGGGCGTTGCTGCTGGCCTTCGACAGTGACGGCGTGCGCGAAAGCGCGGCCCATGCCGCCTGCAAAAGCAGCGCGGAAACAATGGATTTGATGCGGCGAGACCGGAAAAAGGCCGGCAAAAAGCGGTGACGCCGATGGATTACCTGATGACCTATGACCTGGGCACGGGCGGGCTGAAAGCGGGCCTTTACCGCAGCGACGGCCGGCCGGCCGCCTTCCGCTTCAGCCCCTACCCAACACAATATCTGCCCCGCGGCTGCCACGAACAGCGCCCGGACGATTGGTGGAAGGCCGTGTGCGAAACAACCCGCGGGCTGCTGGCGGACAGCGGGATTTCCCCCGCGCAAATAGCGGCGGTATCCTCCAGCGGGCACAGCCTGGTTGCCGCGCCGCTGGATAAAACGGGCGCTTTGCTTTTGAAATCGGTGCCCATCTGGTCGGACTGCCGCGCGGCCCCGCAGGCAAAACGCTTTTTCCGCGGCGTAGATTATGAGGCATGGTACCAGGAGACCGGCAACGGCGACCCCGCCGAGAACTATTCGATTTTCAAGCTGATGTGGCTGCGGGAAAACCTGCCGGATATATGGAAAAACACCTCGGTGGTGCTGGGCAGCAAGGACTATGTGCATTACCGCCTCACAGGCCGCGCCTTAACCGATTACTCCTATGCCTCAGGCACCGGGGCCTTCGATTTGCGGCGCTGGCGCTATGACGATGCTCTGCTGGCCGAGGCCGGCATCCCCCGGGAGATGCTGCCGGACATCGCCGAATCCCACGCTGTGGCAGGGCATGTAACGCGCGAAGCGGCGGCCCAATGCGGCCTGCGCGAAGGCACGCCGGTGGCGTGCGGCGGGGTGGACAACGCCTGCATGGCGCTGGGCACCCTGGGCATCCGCAACAACCGGGCTTACACCTCGCTGGGCACCTCGGCGTGGATTGCGGCCAACTCCACCGAGCCTTGCACCGACGCCGAACGGCGTCCCTTCATCTTCGCCCACATCGAGAAGGGCTATTACACAAACGGCGTTTCGATTTTTTCGGCGGCGGGCAGCTACCAATGGGCGCGGGATGTGCTGTGCGCGGATTTGGGCGAGGCCGCCTACGCCGCGATGGACGCCCAGGCGGCCCTGGCAAAGCCGGGCGCGGGCGGGCTGCTGTTCAATCCCACCCTGGCCGGCGCCAGCCCGCAGGAGCCCGGCGCTTCCCTGCGCGGTTCCTTCTGGGGCCTTTCTTTGGCCAGCGGGCGGCCCGAGATGCTGCGCGCCGTGCTGGAAGGGGTGGCCTACAGCCTTAAATGCTATTGCCTTGAGCCCTTTAAAAAGATGGGCTATGTGAACGAGGCCATGGTGCTGTGCGGCGGCGGCGCAAAAAGCCCGCTGTGGATGCAAATATTCGCGGATATCTTCGATATGGAAATCATCCGCGCCAACGTGGAGCAGGATGCCGCCTCGCTGGGGGCGGCGGCCATCGCGGCGCGCGGGGCGGGCCTGTGGAAGGACTACGCGCCGCTGGACGAGCTATTTGAGATACGACAGAGCTACCGGCCGCAGGAGGCAAACCGCGCGGTATACCAAAGCGGCGCGCGGCGTTTCCGGCGCTGGACCGGCTGCCTGGCAAAATTGGACGAACAGGAGGACGGCGTGTTATGAAGGTTGGATATTGTGTGGTGAACTATTCGGAAATGCCGCTGGAAGAGGTGGTGAAGCTTGCCGCCGGCAAAGGCTACGAGGCGGTGGAGATACCCGCCTACACCGACAACGGGCAGGTGGATGTGGACGAGGCGCTGACCGCCGCCGGCGCAAAAAAGCTGCGCAAAATGGTGGAGGACAAGGGGCTGTTCATATCGGGCATCTCGAACCACGCCGATTCGCCGCTGATTCTTGGCCCCCACGGCCGGGATTTGGCAAGCATTTGCGACGGCACCAAGGAAGAACAGATAGCCTTCGGCACGCAGAGCATGATACGCAGCGCCCAGCTTGCGAATATGCTGGAGGTTCCCGCCGTGGTGGCCTTCTCGGGCGTCGGCAACTTCGGGCATTTCAACGATTGGCCCTACCCCGACGGCTGGAAGGAAGAGGAAGAGGCCTTCGCGCAGCACTGGGTGCCGGTGTTCGACAAGTACAAGGAATACGGCGTTAAGGTGGCCTTTGAGCCGCATCCCAACAACATCGTTTACGACATCCACTCCACGGCCCGCTGCCTGAAAGTTTGCGACAACCACCCCAGCTTCGCCATCAACTTCGACCCCGCGAACATCGCCTACACCGGCATCGACCTCGGCGCCTACATTCAGGAATTTGGGGAACGAATTGTTTTGGTGCACGCCAAAGACTGCGAATTTGTGTCCCACAATATGCCCCGAGGCGGCTACTGGATGCTGCAGCGGGACTGGGGCACCCGCGACCGCTCCTTCCGCTTCCGCATTCCCGGCTGGGGCTCCATCAACTGGAAGAGCATCATCACCGAGCTGTATATGGCCGGATATGACTATGTTTTCGCCTATGAACACGAGGACGTGACCATGTCTCGCGCCGACGGTGTAGACAAAACCATCGACTTTTTGAAGCCGCTGATGATAAACGCCCCGTATGAGGGCCGCAGCGATAAATTGTTCCAATTTTAAGGAGGGAAAAGCCATGCGTACAATGCGGGCAATGGTTCTGGAAGAACCTCGCAAAATGGTGCTGAAAACGGTTCCGGTGCCGCAAATCACCGACAATGAAGTTTTGATTAAAGTCAAGTATTGCGGCATCTGCGGCTCCGATTGGGGCGCCTACATCGGCAAATATGCCGACGAGGCCGCGCTTCTGCCGCTGGTTATCGGCCACGAGTTCTTCGGCGTCATCGAGGAAAAGGGCGCCAACGTGCCCGGCGAGCTGGCCCTGGGCGAGCGCGTAAGCGCGGACATTTGCCTGCCCTGCGGCACCTGCTACCACTGCCGCCGCGGCGAGCCGCTCTTGTGCGGCAATTTCCGCCAAATCGGCATCCACACCGCCGAAACCTCGGGCGGCTACTCCGAGTATGTGAAGGTGCCCTGGCAGAACATCTACAAAATACCGGACAATGTCGCCGACCATCAGGCCGCCTTTATCGAGCCGATTACGGCCACCTTGGGAGCCTCTAAAAACATGAACCTGACGATGGCTTCCAGCGCCGTCATCATCGGCGCGGGCCTTGGCATCATCCACGGCTGCCTGGCAAAGCTGCGGGGCGCCGCGCCCGTCATCGTTATCGACGCCAACCCCGACCGCCTGGCCATGGCGAAGGAAATGTGCGCCGACTATGTTATCGACATTACCAAAACGCCCGACGCCGTGGCCGAGGTGATGAAGCTGACCGGCGGCATAGGCGCCGACTATGTGCTGGAGGCCGTGGGCAGCAGCAAAACCTACGAGCAAGCCCTGAAAATGCTGCGGCGCGGCGGTACGCTTGAAGCCTTCGGAATTTGCTCGGACGACGACTATGCCAGCCTGAGGCCGGTGGAGTTTGTGCTGCAGGAAAAAAAGATACACGGAAGCTGCGCGGGTATCGGGCACAACTGGCAGCAGGCCATCACCCTGCTGGAATATGGCCGCATAGACCCAAGCCCTCTCATCTCTATGGTGGTTCCCCTGGAAGAAACCGAGATGGCCCTGAAGGAATTGCAGGAAAACAAAAAACTTGTGAAGGTGCTGGTAAGCCCCGAGGCGACCGAGCGCCAAATATTGTACACCTAGGGAGGGAAGCGCGCAATGGGATACAAAGAAACGCTGCTGTCGCCGGTGAAAATCGGGCCGCACACTTCGCCCAACCGGTTTTTTGCCCAGCCGATGGAATGTGTGGATTCCGACGCCGAGGGAAACCCCACGGAATTGACCTACCAGCGGTATGAGAATTTATACAAAGGCCAGTTTGGCTTTGTGGATCTTGAGGCCATCACGGTAACCAATGAGAGCCGCGCCCGCAAAACCCAGCTTGAAATTATGCCGCGCAACGAAAAGGCGCTGGCGAACTTTATCCGGCGGCTGAAAGAAGTCAATCCAAATGTTCTGATTGTTTTCCAGCTTACCCACTCGGGCGAAATCAGCGACCCCGGCTTTTCGCGCCGGGTTTGCGTAAAGCCGCTGCCCGGCTTTGGCGGAGACATCCTCACCGATGAAGAGGTCGACAAAATCATCGACGAGTTTGCCTTGTCTGCCAAAATTGCCCAGGCCGTGGGCGCCGACGGCATAGACCTGAAATTCTGCCACGGTTATTTGGGCAGCCAAATACTGCGCCCTTACAACGACCGTGAGTGGAAATACGGCGGCTCCTGGCAGAACCGTTCCCGCTTTGCCTACGACCTGATGGAGCGTATGCAGAAGGCCGTGGACGACCGAAACTTCATCTTTGGCTCAAAGCTTTCGATGTGGGAGGGCATCCCCGGGGGCTGCGGCTCCGCCGGGCCCGATTCGCCGCTGATGGATTTGACGGAATCGCTGGATTTGGTGAAGGGCCTGGAAGAGCGCGGCGCCTGCTATTTTGTGCAGTCCCTCGGCAACGTGCACGCCAGCATGAACTTTATGGAGGCGGTGCAGGACGAGCCCTACCTGTCTTACCTGCATTTCTGGTTCGCGAACCTGCTAAAGCAAAACGTGAAGCCCGAAACCGTGGTCATCGGCAGCAGCTTTTCGCCTTTCCGCGGCCTGAAGAACAAGCTGCTGGCTGTGGAGCCGGAAAAGAGCAGTCTATTCGCCGTGGGCGCCCGCTGCATTGAAGACGGCATGATGGACATGATTGGCCTTGGCCGCCAGAGCTTTTCCGACCCTTTGACCCCCGTGAAACTGGCTGAGGGCCGGGAGGACGAGGTGAAGTATTGCAACCAGTGCATGAACTGCGAGGAGCTGATGCTTCGCCAGCAGCCGGTGGGCTGCGTGCTGTACAACAAAACCTACACGAAACTGTTCCAGGAAATGCGCAAAACCTTTGGCAAACTGGAAGAACTGCACAGCTAAGTAAGTGCTAACCCCACAGGAGGACACCCCAATGAAAATGACGGCGCACGACATAGCCCGCGCCATTGACGCGAGCGCGCTTAAGTTCGAGACCAGCCACGACGATTTGATGAAGCTGGTACAGGCCTGCAAGCAGTACGATTTCGGCTGCGCCTTTATCTGGCAGGCCTACTCGGAGGAACTGCGCGATTTGTTAAAAGGCACAAGCACCGAGTTCGGCACCTCGCTGGCCTTTCCCTCCGGCCAGGAAACCACCGAGAACAAGGTGTTCCAAGCCAAGTATTTTGTAAGCCTTGGCGCCCACCAGATAGACATGGTGATGAACGTGGGCTGGCTGAAAAGCGGATTTTACGACCGGGTGGCCGCCGATATCTCGGCGGTGCGCGAGGCCTGCGCAGGCACTTCGCTGAAGGTGATTATTGAGGCGATGCTGCTGACGGACGAGGAAATTGTTAAGGCCAGCGAAATTGTGCGGGACTGCGGCGCCGATTATGTGAAAAGCGGCACCGGCTTTTCCGCCGCGCCCACCACCCTGCACCACATTGCCCTGATGAAAAAAACCGTGGGCGACCGCTGCAAAATAAAGGCCGCCGGCGGGGTGCGCAGCGTTGAAACCATTTTAAAAATGCGCGCGCTGGGCTGCGACCGCTTTGGCATCGGCCTGGCCAGCGCCGTCAGCATCATGCAGGAGGCCGCCAAATGCCCGGAGGGCTTTGAACTTCCCGAGATGAACCTCGACGCCGAGGCGGCGTACGCCGGCGAGGCGGCGCCCGCAAGCGCCGAGCCGCTTTATTGAACCGGAGGCCACGATGAAAATTACCATACTGGATAACGAACAGGCATTTTTCTCTCGGGCGGCTTTTCGCATAGCCTCCGAGATGGCGGCGAACCCGAAGGCCCTGATGGGTCTTTCCACGGGGCGCACCACCACCGGCATTCACGCCGCGCTGGCTTCGCTGTACAGCCAATATCCCTTCGATACCTCGGGCCTCACCGTCTTCGCGGTGGATGAAATTACCAACATGCCCAGGGAGTGCCCGGCCAGTTGTTATTACCTGCTTTTACAACAGGTTGTAAAGCCCCTGGGCATCCGCCCGGAGAATTTCATCATGCCGGACCCGATGGCCGCAAACGCCGAGGCCGAGTGCCGCGACTTCGCGCGGCGTGTGCGCCGGCGCGGCGAGACTTCCCTGCAGGTGCTGGGCATTGGGGAAAACGGGCACCTGGGCTTCAACCAGCCGGGAACGCCCTTCGGGCGCGAAGCCTGGATGTCCGTGATGGACGAATCGCTGGACGAGCGCCTGCGGCGCGAGAACAACATCGCCCCCGATGTGCCGATGGGCGGCCTGACCTTCGGCATCCGGGACATTATGTCCCGCAGCGAAAAAATTCTTCTGGTGGCCAACGGCGCGGCCAAGGCGCAGGTGGTGGAGCAGGCGCTGTTCGGCCCTGTCACCGAGGCGCTGCCGGCGTCGGTGCTGCAATTGCACCCCGATTGTGAGGTGCTTTTGGACAAGGCGGCCGGGGCGCTGGTGGAAAAGAGGCTGCAAGCACGGTAAACACAGGGCCTTATCCGCAAACAAAAATGGGGTGTGCCTGATTCATAAGCAATCGCTTGGGAGAACCAAGATATACTTCCTGCTGTTCAACTTTGTGTTGTTCATGCTGGATGGCACAACCAGCTATTTCTCCATCTATTTGGAGGATATCGGCTTCGACCCCCTGCGGATGGGCGTGCTTTTCACCGGGGCTACCGTGACAGCGGTTTTGCTCGGCATGTTTTTGGGTTTTCTGGCAGACCGCTCTTCCAACATGAACCGGCTTTTGCTGGTTACCCTGCTGGTGGCGATGCTTACCGGGCCGCTTTTTTTGCTGTCGAAGCGTTTCATCTATGTGCCCCTGGTATACACGGCCTATACGGTGTGCCGCAGCTTTCAGCGGCCGCTCAGCGACACCATCACGCTGGATTATACACGCAACCAGGGCGGCGCCTATGGCCCCATTCGGGCCATGGGCAGCGTGGGCTATGCCGCAATGGCCATGTTCGCCGCCCGGATGGCCAAAATTGATATTGTCATCCCCTTCTACCTGCTGGCCCTGGTTGGCCTTGCGGGGGCCTTGATTTTGCGCAAGCTTCCGCGCGTGAGCGGCCGGCACCGCCCCGGGCACCCGCCGGCCCTGCGGGCCTTGCTGCAATACCGCCCGCTGGTCATGCTCACCCTGTTTTCCATCGCGTTCTCCGCCACCAAGCTTTTCCATTTGAATTATTATTCCGTCCACTTTGTCAATAGCATCGGCGGTTCAATCCAGCTATATGGCCTGCTGCTTTCGGGCATATCCCTGCTGGAGCTTCCCGTCATCTATTTTATTGATATAATATACAAAAGGTTTGGGGCCAGGCGCATCATCATTTTCTGCGCGCTGGTAGACGGCTTGCGCTGGATGGCGGCCTTCGCGCTGCCCGCGCCCATCGTACAAACTGCCGTGCAGGCCCTGCTGGGCGTAACCACCATGCTGTACCCGCTTACCATAACGCTTTACATCAACAAAATGGTGGCGCCGGAGCACAAGGTCTCCGCCTTAACCACCCACTACACCGTTACCACCCTTTCATCCGTGGTTTTGGGCAATCTTTTGGGGGGCGCTTTGGGCAACCTTTTCGGGCTCGGCGTCACTTTTTTGATTTGTTCCCTCACCAATCTGGGCGCTTCGGTGGTGTTTGCGCTGGTTTCCAAAAATATCATGGCGGCCGATGCGCCGGATACCCCCGGGCTGACGGCCCGGCCTAATACTACTCTCTGACTAAAATGACAAACATCAGAGCGTAGCAAAAGGAGAACTAAATGCGGTTGTTTGTTCGGGACAAGGCTTTCTACCGTGATATGCTGCGCATCGCCTTGCCGGTTTCGTTGCAAAGCGTTTTGGCGGTGGGGCTGAACGTCACCGACACCATTATGCTGGGCTCGATGGGGGAAATACCCATTGCCGCTTCCTCGCTGGCCAACCAGTACGACCATATTTTCCATGTTTTGTGCCTTGGCATGGGCGGCGGCGCGGCGGTGATGACCGCGCGGCAGTGGGGGCAGCGCGATACCAAAGCCATGCGGGGAACCATGGCGCTGATGATGAGGATTTGCGTCATGCTGGGCGCCGCCTTCACCTTTGCGGCCACGGTTTTCCCCGCTTCCATCATGCGCATTTACACCCCGAACACCCTGGTGATACAGGAAGGCGTGCGTTATTTTTCCTTCCTTGGCTGGACCTTTGTGCTGAACGGCCTGGTGGTGACGCTGCCCATTGTGCTGCGCAGCGCCGGGAAGGTTCGCGCCCCGCTGCTGATGGCCGTGGCGGCTTTCGGCATCAATATATTCATGAACTGGGTCTTTATTTTCGGCAACCTGGGCGCCCCCCGCATGGGCATTGTGGGCGCGGCGCTGGCAACCTTGCTGTCTCGCGCCGTAGAGGCCGGCATATTGCTGATTTATCTTTTCAGGGAAAAGGACATCGGCTTCCGCTTTGGGGATTTGTTCGCAAAAGCGGAGGGCCTTCGCTCCGTCTTTTTCAGGTTCAGCGTCCCGGTGGTGGTAAGCGACCTTTTCCTCGCCCTGGGCGACAGCATGCTCACCATGATAATGGGCCGAATCAGCCCCGAGTTCGTGGCCGCCAGCGCCATCACCATGGTGGTTATGCGCGTCAGCTCTGTGTTGTGCATAGGCATGTCCAGCGCCAGCGGGGTGCTTACGGGAAACACGCTGGGCAGAAAGGACGCGCAGGCCGCCTACAACAACGGCGTCACCTTCATGGTGCTGAACGTTCTGGTGGGCGCGGTGATGGGGGTGCTTGTCGTCGCCGCGCGCCCACTCATTTTATCCGCGTACAACATCACCGCAAGCACCTGGGCCATTGCCATGCAGCTCATGCTTGCCATTGGGATTATGTTTCCCTGCAGAACGCTGGCCACCGTGCTTACCAAGGGCATATTGCGCAGCGGGGGAGACACCCGCTTTTTAATGCTTGCGGACATATTTTTCCTGTGGGTGGCCTCCGTTCCGCTGGGATATTTGTGCGCGCTGGTGTGGGGGCTGCCGCCGCTTATCATTTACATCGCCTTTTCCATCGAGTTTCCGCTCAAGGCCCTGCTGTGCCTTTGGCGTTTTCACAGCCGCAAATGGATAAAGGAAATGGTGTAACGCAAAAACAATTGCAGCGAGGTAATGCGTTGAACAAATTTGAGCACAATCTTGCCAAGGGGAATGTCGCCAAAGAGCTTATCAAGTTTGCTCTTCCGTTCATCATTTCCAATCTTTTGCAGGCCTGCTACAGCATGGCCGACATGGTCATTGTGGGGCAGTTTTCCGGCACGGTGTCCATGTCTGGTGTGAACATTGGCGGCCAGGTGAACATGGTTGTGGTCACTTTGGTTTTTGGTTTGGCTTCGGCCGCCACCGTGCTCATCGGCCAGTATATGGGCGCGGGAGACCGTACCGGCATGAAGGAAACCATCAGCACGCTTTTTGCGTTTCTTTTGTGGTTCGGCATTGCGTTAACCGTGGCGATGGTGCTGCTGCGCAACCCAATTTTGCGGCTGCTGCAAACCCCGGAGGTCTCTTTTTCAGAGGCGAGCAGCTATCTTCTGGTTACTTCGCTGGGCACACTTTTCATTTTTGGCTACAACGCGCTCAGCGCCGTTTTGCGCGGCATGGGAGACAGCAAGCGCCCCCTATATTTCGTGGCCATAGCCGCCCTGGCAAACGTGGCGCTGGATTTGCTTTTGGTGGCGGGGCTGAAAATGGGCGCTTTCGGCGCGGCGCTAGCCACCATCGCCTCGCAGGGGCTTAGCGTGCTGCTTTGCGCCGTATACCTTCGGCGCGGCGGCTTTGTTTTCGATTTCCGCCCCAAATCCTTCAAAATTTCCGCGCAGCGGCTGAGGGTGCTGCTGAAAATCGGCATTCCCATGAGCGTGCAGAGCATCTGCGCCTCGGTGTCGTTCCTTTTTTTCACCGCCATGGTGAATATCATCGACCCAAGCGCCGTGGCTTCGGCCGCCGTTGGCGCCGTGGGCAAGTTCAACGGCTTCGGCGTCACGCCCTCGTTTGCCATGAGCTCCGCCATAGCCGCCATGTGCGCCCAAAACATAGGCGCCGGCCAGTGGGAGCGCGCAAAAAAGACGGTAAAATCAGGGCTTCTCATTTCCCTGGGCATCAGCGGGATGGTTTTCCTTTATGTCACGTTCTTTCCTGAAAGTATCATGATTTTCTTCGCCAACGACACGGCCCTTATCTCCGCCGGGCAGGAGTATCTCAGCGCCTTTAGCTGGGATTATTTGGTGGTGCCGCTTTTTGCAGCCTTCAACGGGCTTTTCATCGGCGCCGGGCACACCAAATTTGCGTCGCTGACGGGCATTGCCTCTTCCCTGCTTGTGCGCATTCCGGCCTGCTATTTGTTCAGCATCACGCTGAACATGGGCCTGTTCGGCGTTGGGCTGGGCGCGCCCGCCGCCTCTGCGGCGTCCGCCGTTGTCTGCTTTGCCTACTACCTCAGCGGCAAATGGAAGCACTCGGCCATTCTGGAGCCGCAGCCGGGGCAGCATTAAACCACTCTCTCTGATTGAAATGGCAAATAAAAGGATAACCGCCCCCTATGCAAGGCGGCGTCTTTTTTGCAGCAATTCTTTAAGCACGGTTATCCTCCGTTCTGCTTGCTTCGGGGCGGGGGGCTATGCTATCCAGCGTTACGCCGGTGTACCGGTTGCGCCCGTTTTGTTTTGATGTGTACAGCGCCTCGTCCGCGCATTTGATGTAATCCTGCGCGCTGTGCGGGAAGCGGGGCTGGCCGCTGGCGCCGCCAATGGAAACACTCACATAGGGGGCGGCCTGGCTGCTCTCATGGGGCATCGCGCGCTCTTTCAGGCTTTGCAGCAGCTTTTCCGCCACGTTTTTTGCGCCGTCCGCGTCGGTGCCGGGCAGCACAGCCACAAATTCCTCGCCGCCGTAGCGGGCCACAAAGTCGCAATCGCGCTTTGTTGCTCCCCGCAAAACACCGGCCAGTTCAGCAAGGCAGGTGTCGCCCATGGTGTGGCCGTAGGTGTCGTTGTAGTTTTTAAAACAATCCACGTCAACCATCAGCACGCTTAGCGTCCCTTTTGTGCGAGACAATGTTTTCACCAGCGCGTCCAGCTGCTGCTCCATATAGCGCCGGTTGTAAAGGCCGGTAAGCGGGTCGGTTTGGTTTTCCTGCATCAGGCGGTTTTCACGCATTTTTTCTTCGTGAATGTCCTGGCTGTAAATAATCATGTGCACCGATTCGTCGGCGCTCCAAAAGAAGAGCTTTGCGCGCATGCGCACCCAGCGGTACTCTTTCCAGTGGGTGTTCATCATAAGGTCCAGCTTCATCTCGCGCACGCCCCTGCACCAGGCTTGGCGTAGTGGCGCTGATGACTTCACCAAAAAAGCCGAAGCTCTGGTTCAACAGATACAAAGTCACCAGCGGTATGTTAAGGTTGTACACACAGCACATTACGATGAACGGTGTTTTGGAGATGCCGCCCGGCGTGCAGCCTTGGGCGGAAAGAAACTCGTACAGGTACATGGCAAATGCGATGCACAAACCACCGGCAAAAAAAGTCGGCAAAGCTGACGGCGTTGCGAGACACGGCCACCCCCGCGCCAGGCACATACTGCAAGATGGGATAGACCATCTCTATTAGGCTACCCGGTATACAAAACCCCAGCATGGCCAGAAAGCGGCGGTTGATTTTGCTGCCCAGGTTACCGCCTGCAAGGGTGCCGATAAGCAGCAGCACGGTGAGGACCAGCGCACAGGCATTGCCGGAAACGGTTATGATATCGACAGTATGATTCATAATAAGAAGGGTATTTCGGATAGAGATACCCACTATATAATGGCGGTCGGTTCGCTTGCGGCACAAACGGGCGATTGCCAAGAGGAGATGGTTGTCAATAACAATGATATTGCGTGTGCCATCGGGAGATTTTTCCCTTCATGCGCACAACTGCGGCGGGAAGAACCCTCATCTCGCCGCTGTTTTATGTGTAGGCAAAGACACAACATCGCCACGTTACACGCTCCCCATCATCCGCATAATGCTTTCTTCGGAAAAGCCATAACTCAGCAAATTGATGCTGCCATACCAAACAATCCGCTGGTCGATGACGGCAAATTTCTGATGAATTCTGTCCCGCATTTTAACAGTAATGCCATGCTGCGTGAGCAGCGCGATGCAGTCCGCTATTTTCACCCTGTCTTTTTCAGGGTAATTGTCCGGCGGCTTTGTCACAACGGTCACACGCGCACTGGTGGTGCCTAAGTGGTTCATTGATGATAATATTCTTCTCTTGGATAAGAAAGGGCTCACAATCAATACTTCGCTGCGCGCGGCCAGCACGTCAGATGAATACACCGGTAAGAACGTATTGTTGTCAAAAATAGAATGCGTTTCCTCCACAACCTGGGCTTCCCCCTTGGCCTTGTAACCAATGGCGGCATAACTTCTCAGGCGCTTCTGGTACATTTTTTCAAGGACGGCAACATGCACATCCACATAATCGTAAATCTGCACTTCACTTTTTCCATCGAACAACCGATGCAAGCGCCCGGCATATTGCTGTACGGTGCCTGCCCAGGATATCGGCATCACCAAAAACAGTGTGTCCAAGCGCGGCAAATCAAAACCTTCACCCACATATTTGCCCGTGGCAACCAGCACCAGAGCTTCATCTGCAGGCACGGCTTCGATGGCCTGGAACAGCTCCCGGCTTTTCTTTTGGCCTAACCCGCCAGTCATGGGAATGACATGTTTGATGTGAGTGCGCAATTTATCAGCCAGAATCTTCACATGTTCGGTGCGCTCAGTCAGAATGATGGGGCTTCTGCCCTGTTCCACGGCGGTAACGACATCGCCGACAATTTGCTCATTTCGGATTTCGCTGTTTTGCACATCGCGGTAAATATCGGTGATGCTCCACTTTTCTTCATCTTGATGGGTGGGTTTCTGAAAACGGGTAAACCGGGGAATGATGTAGTGCTCAAACGGGCGTTCTTCCGCCTGGCTTTTCGCGTCCACACGGTAGCGTATGGGACCGCAGTGCATCGTAATAATGGGATGGTGTCCGTCCTGGCGCGTCGGCGTAGCGGTCAGGCCGTAAATATACTTGGCGTTTGTGGTTTTTAGAATCTGTTCAAAACTGAACGCTGCCACATGATGGCACTCGTCTACAATAACCATGCCATAGTCTTTTACGAGCTGCGATGTCAATAATGCCGCTGAGATTGTTTTTACCGCCGCCAATTTGTCCGATGACGCTTTTCTTCTTTTTGCGGCCCTTGGGCGTAAGTTCGATAGGCGGTTCTTCATTGACGGCAAGAAACTCATTCAGCCGTGCCATCCATTGTGACAGAAGATTCGTCCTGTGTACGAGGATCAGCGTGTTCACTTTGCGCTGGGCGATGAGATAAGCGCCAACAACGGTTTTCCCAAAAGCGGTTGTGGCGGATAAGATGCCGTTATTATGCGCAAGCAAGGCGCCCGCCGCCTGCACTTGTTCGCCACGTAAGGCATCGTTAAACTGAACATCGATTTTGCGCCCAGTGGTTGTTTTGTCGGTATATTGTGCGGTGACGCCATTGCTTTCTAAAAACGCGGTAACGTCATTTTCCAACCCGCGCGGCAGACATAAATATTGTTCGGTCTCGTCTGAACAGGAGATGATTCTTGGCTTGTCGTGCGTTGAAAGGCGCAAGGCCTGTGCTTTGTAAAAATCCGGGTTGCGGAATGCCGCCAGCCGTTTCAGCGCGTTAAGCGCCGGGTTTGAAAGCCCGGTTTTATCGATATACAGCATGTTGGCGCGCACAATGCGAACTGCGCCGGGAAAATCAAGCCGTGTCAGCTTCGGTTGGGGCTTCTTAGCTTCCCAGGGCTTTTCGTCCTCGATGTCCCGGTGCAAAACGCCAAGTTCGCCCAATGGGGACAACTGGCGGATAAAGGCTTCGATTTCTTTTTGTGTGTACTTTTTTACGTTGTACAAATAGTTCCACTGGTCGGCATAAGGCTCGTTATTCTCATCTACAAAAACGCTATTCCCATCGTCTCGCGGCTTCTTTTGCAATGGCAATGCGATTAAATTGCCCAGCCCATCCTTTGGCAGCGTATCTTGCATTGGCATCATTCGGTCATACGTTTTGAACGGCAGCCGGTGATTTTGATCCATAGCGTAAGTGATTAGGCTGCTGCCGAATTTCCTCGCAAGGCTTGCGGGTATATTTTCGGCAAAGAATATCCAAAAGTGAATTCCTTTGCCGGAACGCGAACGCTCCACCGGCATTTGGATACCTTTACTGGCGCAGGCAGCGCGGAGTATTTGAATATCTCTTTGTAAATTATCCTGCTGTTCTTCTTTGCCGTCAAAATCGAAAACTAAAAAACGGCAAGTCTCATCGGGTAGCATCGGATATGCGCCGATGGTGAGTTTGCCCAGCAGATGCTTTTCCACGGCCTTGGCATCGTAGGGGATAAAATCATGCTGGGAGCACTGCGTACATTTTAGCTTTTCACGCTTCGTTTTTGGGCATACCGGCGACCATTCATTATTGCATGCGGGAACGTACCCTGCCCTGCCCGTTTTTGCGCTTTCATAGCGTTTGGCAAAAATGTCATCGCGGCCCGCAAACAGCGCAAGGAAAAGCGCTATCTTTTCCGCAGGTGAACTGCGCTTATGTACGCCGGAAATTGGTGCTGGTTCGGGCACAAACTCATCTTCGTGGGTAAACCGCTTCACGCGCCGCCCATTATGCTCAACCATCTCGTTCCACATGGCAGCCGGACGTACCCAAAGCCCGCCATCGCCGTATAGAGCGCGGTATACCACGATTTCTGCTTCGGTTTCGCTGTGGAGGGCTGTGCCAATCACCTCGTACTTGTTTCCCTTGAAGTGGATATATTTCCCAGGTTTTACCGGCACAGAAACTTCCCCCTCACTCTCAATTCCCCACCGACCGGCTTTTTCGTATCCGCCCCTGCTCCAGCCATGCGGAAAACTCCTCAAAGGGTATTTCGCCCGCCACGCACTTGTCCCGCCGTTCGCGCGCTTCCTCAGACCAGCGCAGAAACTCACTCTGCGTCATCTTTTTTGCGCGCGTGCGGGAATTAAAACGCTTGTACGCCTTGGAGTAGGCCTCCAGTATGGGGTTCTCCGCAACTTTTTTCTCATAACGCAGCATCGCGCCAATCTCGCTGCATCTGCGTGGCCCCTCGCCATAAATTCGGTCACAGTATTCCGCGTCCGCCCTGCGGCGGGGAATGAAAAATCGTTCGCAGTTCTTACACTTTTTGATGAATATATCATGCTCTATCATCTTTGTGAATTCAAACCGGAACAAATCCTCAATGCTGTCAATTTCGTAAAGTTGCTCAATTTTTTGGGCGCCCGCACGGCCATAAAATGTGCGGAACGGTTTTTCAAGGTAATAGCTTGGATATCCTTGAATATGATGGTATTCGTCAAGGATGTCAATGTAATCAATGGAACGGTTGGCCGGCACCTTGATTTCTCTGCGATAATGCAGCAGCACTTCGATTTCATGTGTGATGAAATTCTGAAATGTGCGAAGATGCCCCGACATAAGGGCAACCGCATCCATCGCGGCCCGGTAAAGGTGTTTCCCCTTGTCCGCATGCGCGGCAACCTCTATGGCTTGCAAGGAAGACGCCGGCCACTCAAAATCCATAGCCCAGGCAAGTTTTTCTGCCGCGCCGGACATCAACCTGGCAAGCTGTTCTACCGCACTGCGGGGAGAATCGATAAAAGTGTAGATAAAATTGTATAGCGCCTGGCCATAAAAGTATACATAAATCTCGTTTTTTTGCAGTTCCGTCATGGATTCTTTCAGAGCATCGATGAACGCAGGGTCTTTCGCGCCTACATGCGCAAACTCATCATCAAAGGCGGCGGCGATGGCGCCGAAGCCTTCCTCAAAGCGTTCCGGCTCGTAGCACACAAAATCAAGCAGCGGCCTGCCCAACTCGTAGGCAATACCGCCTATGCCGGACAGGGCGCC
>QMCE01002311.1_pt1 | contig 26223 bp, 29 predicted proteins | sample 1821851 | NCBI WGS metagenome assembly QMCE01 (sample SAMN09453174, study PRJNA476694) | Termite gut metagenome, whole genome shotgun sequencing project. | isolation source: worker | host: Odontotermes sp. | place: South Africa:Pretoria | collected 2016-01-28 | reverse complement strand
AGGATTTCGGCCTGACCCGCTGCGTCCTCGCGGACATCAAGGCCGGCACGCCCGAGGTCAACGCCGCAACGATAAACGGCGTCTTTTCCGGAAAGGAAAAAGGCGCACGGCGCGATGCCCTCGTCTTGAACGCTGCCGGCGCGCTGATCGTCGGCGGCAAGGCCGACGATTTCCGGACCGGGATCGCCCTGGCTGGCGAGTTGATCGACAGCGGCGCGGCGGCAAAAAAACTGCGGGAACTGCAGGAGATGTCCAGCAGTTTCAAGGCCGCTGCATGAGCGCCCGGTTTCCGGAGCGATTCTCCGCCGCCATCGCTGCGGAAAATAAGCGCGGACTTATCGCCGTTATCCCCGACATCAAATGCGTTTCGCCCAAGGAGGGCGACCTGCTGCGCGGGCGCGATCCGGTGGAGACGGCAAAAATGCTCGTGCGCGGCGGCGCCCCCGTGCTGTCGGTCGTCACCGAGAACGAACGCTTCGGCGGCAGCGCCGAGTTGCTCAGCGCCATCGTGCGGGCCGTCGATGTGCCGATACTGAGAAAAGACTTCATCACCCACGAAGGCCAGCTTCTCGAAACGCTAGAACTCGGCGCGGCGGCCGTCTTGCTGATTTGCGCGACGACGGACGCAAAAACCCTGCGGACGCTCTATGAAAAAGCGCTCGCCTTGGGCATAGAACCCTTCGTCGAAGTTCACACGGCACAGGAGATGGAACTGGCGCACGAATTGGGCGCTCGCTTGGTCGGCATCAACAACCGCAACATCGTCATGCTGGAACGCGATGATGGCGGCCCAGGCCGCACCGCCACGCTCGCCGCCGGCGCGCCCGCCGACGCGCTGCTGATCAGTGAAAGCGGCATCCTGTCGGCGGCGGATGCGGAATTGGCGGCATCTTCCGGCGCCAATGCGGTGCTTGTCGGCACCGCGCTGTGGCGGGCCCCCGACATGAACGCCATGTACCAATCGCTGCGTGCCGAAAGGAAAGCGGCTTCTTGCGCCCCATCGTAAAAATCTGCGGACTCATGCGTGCCGAGGATGTGCGAATGTGCATCCGGCACGGCGCGGATATCGTCGGTTTCGTCGTCGAGTATCCGCGCCCGGTTCCGTGGAACTTGAGCGCGGCGGAGGCAAAGGAACTGATTGCGGCTATCCGCAAGCCGACGGAAACCTGTGTCGTTACCGGCGGACCGCCGGCGCATGTGCTGCGCGTCGCGGCGGAAACGAAGCCGGACTATATCCAGTTGCATGGCGGTGAAACGCTTGGAGAGACGGCCATCCTCGTCGGCGAGTTGGAAAAGCGAGGCATAAAAATCATCAAGGCGCTGTTCCCGGACACGCCCGATCTGGAAAAAACAGCAGTGGATTTCTGTGCGGCCGGTGTTCATGCGCTGCTTTTCGATCCGCGCACCCCCAATAACGCCAGCCACAGCGGCACAGCCGACCTGCCCGCCTATCAGCGACTCCGGCATGCCGCAAACTGCCCGGCCATTCTCGCCGGCGGCATCACTCCCGAAAACGCGGCGCGAATCGTCCGCCAGACAAAGGCTCGGATGATCGACCTGATGAGCGGCGTCGAGATTTCTCCCGGCATCAAGGACGAAGCCAAGGTTGCCGCGCTGTTTCAGGCGTTGCAAGGCAGTAACCGGCCATGAAGCGGCGTGCCGGCCGCCATGCCTTTCAAAGCTAAATCTGGCATCCTCATGCCTTGCTCATCCAGCGCCATTTCGTTTCCGGCGAACAACCCATTGCCGCAATCCAGCAATTCACCATACGAGACTTAGACAAAATCATGCTACGCCATACCAAAATCGTCGCTACCCTCGGTCCCGCCTCGTCCTCGCCGGAAGTACTCGAACGGCTGGTGCGGGCCGGGGTCGATGTGGTGCGGATGAATTTTTCGCACGGCACGGCCGACGATCATCGGGCGCGGGCTGAAGGCATCCGCGCCGCCGCCGCCAAGGTCGGCCGCACCGTCGGCATCCTCGGCGACCTGCAAGGGCCGAAAATCCGCGTCGGCAAGTTCGAGCAGGGCAAGGTCGCGCTGCAGGCCGGCGACAGCTTCATCCTCGACGCCCAATGTCCGCTCGGCAACGCGGAGCGAATCGGCCTCGACTACAAGGATCTGCCCAAGGACGTGTCCGCCGGCGACATCCTGCTGCTCGACGACGGCCGCCTGAAGCTGGAAGTCGTCAGCGTGCGCGGCCATGAAATCCACACCCGGGTACGAGTCGGCGGCGTGCTTTCCAACAACAAGGGCATCAACCGCCAGGGCGGCGGCCTGACCGCGCCAGCGCTGACCGCCAAGGATATGGACGACATCCGCACCGCTGCCGAGATCGGCGTCGATTTCGTTGCCGTCTCCTTCCCCAAAAACGCCGCCGACATGACCATGGCCCGCCAATTGCTGCGCGCCGCCGGCAGCAGCGCCTTGCTGATCGCCAAGATCGAGCGCGTCGAGGCCGTCGACAACATGGCCGAGATTCTCGACGTCTCGGACGGCGTCATGGTCGCCCGCGGCGACCTGGCGGTCGAAGTCGGCGACGCCTCGGTGCCGGCGCTGCAAAAGCGGATGATCCGCCTGGCGCGCGACAAGAACAAACTGACCATCACCGCCACGCAGATGATGGAATCGATGATCCACTCGCCGGTGCCGACCCGCGCCGAAGTCTCCGACGTGGCCAATGCCGTGCTCGACGGCACCGACGCCGTGATGCTGTCGGCCGAAACGGCCGCCGGCAGCTACCCGGTCGAAACGGTGGAGTCGATGGCGCGCATCTGCGTCGAGGCCGAGCGCTCGGCACAGATAACGCTCGACCGGGAATTCCTCGACCGCGTGTTCACCCGCATCGACCAGTCCATCGCCATGGCCGCCATCTGGACCTCCAGCCATCTCAAGGTCAAGGCCATCGCGGCGCTGACCCAGACCGGCTCGACCGCGCTGTGGATGAGCCGCCTCAACTGCGGTGTGCCGATCTACGCGCTGACGCCGGATGACGGCGTGGTCGGCCGCATGGCGCTATATCGCGGCGTCTGCCCGCTGCCGATGCCGCAACAGCACACCGACCGCGATCGGCTGCTGGCCGAGGCCGAGCAACTACTGATCGACCGCGGCGTGGTCGAATTGGGCGAGCTGATCGCGCTGACCATCGGCGAGCCGATCGGCTCCACCGGCGGCACCAACACGCTGAAGATCGTCCGCGTCGGCGAACACCAAATCAACTAGAATCGAAAAGTCATCCAAGCAACCAAAACAGGAGTTCCCATGCCGCTCGTCTCCATGCGCCAATTGCTCGATCACGCCGCCGAAAACGGCTACGGTCTGCCCGCCTTCAACGTCAACAACATGGAACAGGTCTGGGCCATCTGCGAAGCCGCCAACCAGATCGACGCGCCGGTCATCATGCAGGCCTCGGCCGGCGCGCGCAAATATGCCGGCGAGCCCTTCCTGCGCCACCAGATACTGGCCGCGCTGGAAGCCTACCCGCACCTGCCCATCGTCATGCACCAGGATCATGGCCAGAGTCCGGCCGTCTGCATGGCCGCGATCCGCTCCGGCTTCACCTCGGTGATGATGGACGGCTCGCTGGAAGCCGACGGCAAAACCACCTCCTCCTACGAATACAACGTCGCCGTCTCGCGCGAAGTGGTCAAGTTCGCCCACGCCATCGGCGTCTCGGTCGAGGCCGAACTGGGCGTGCTCGGCTCGCTGGAAACCATGAAAGGCGACAAGGAAGACGGCCACGGCGCCGAAGGCCACATGACCCGCGAACAACTACTGACCGACCCCGACCAAGCCGCCGATTTCGTCAAACAAACCAACTGCGACGCACTGGCCATCGCCATCGGCACCAGCCACGGCGCCTACAAATTCACCAAGAAACCGACCGGTGACATCCTGGCCATCGACCGCATCAAGGAAATCCACGCCCGCATCCCGAACACCCACCTGGTCATGCACGGCTCCTCCAGCGTACCGCAGGAACTGCTGGCCGAAATCCGCGAATTCGGCGGCGATATGAAAGAAACCTACGGTGTGCCGGTTGAGGAAATCGTCAACGGCATCAAGCACGGCGTGCGTAAAGTCAACATCGACACCGACATCCGCCTGGCGATGACCGGCGCCATCCGCCGCTACTTTGTCGAAAATCCCGCCAAGTTCGACCCGCGCGACTACCTCAAGCCGGCCCGCGAAGCCGCCAAGAAAATCTGCCTCGCCCGCTACGAAGCCTTCGGCTGCGCCGGCCGGGCCAGCCAGATCAAGGTAATCCCGATGGAAAAAATGGCCGAGCGTTACGCCAGGGGCGAACTGAACCAGATCGTCAAATAAAGCTATCGCCCCGGCCCTACCGAGCGGGAATCCAGTCATCCGGATTCCCGTTTTTTCTGGCTGCTCGCCGGGTAGCACGGCAAAACCACCGAGGAAGAGGCACCATGCTGTTCATCACCAGCCGTATGCCAACAGTCAATACCGAACCAGAACTCAACAAGAATTTCGTTTTCGACCTGAAAAACAACTCGTCCAGCCGCAGTTTTTTCTGTTGCCGGCGCCATAAAAAAGGCCAGTACGAAGAAATCGGCCCCCAACTATTGCAAACGCTCAAGACAGCAAAATGCCGGCAGATACTGGTCTACATCCACGGCTTTTCCAGCTTGCCCGAAACGACCTTCGCCAACGCAGAGGAACTGCAAAAGCTGTGCGACAAGCAAAAACCCGGTGAAGTGCTGGTCCTGCCGCTGGTCTGGCCGTGCGATACCGACCTGGGCGTCATCAAGGATTACTGGGACGACCAAAAAGCCGCCGACCAGAGCGCTTTCACCTTCGCCCGGCTGATGCAAGGCTTCATGCAATGGCGCAGCCTGGAAGCGGAAATTCCCTGCCTCAAACGCATCAACGTGCTGGCCCATTCGATGGGCAACCGCGTACTGCGCCAGACGCTCGCCAACTGGCGACGCTACGACCAGCCTTACGGTCTGCCGCTACTATTCCGCAACACCTTCCTGGTCGCCGCCGACATCGTCAACGAAGCGCTGCACAAAGGCGAGGAAGGCGAACTGATCAGCCACGTCTCGCGCAATGTCGTGGTCTATTACGCCGCCGACGACCTGGCGCTGCGCGCCAGCAAGATCTCCAACCTGAAAAACGCCGAAGCCTCGCGCCGCCTCGGCCACAGCGGCCCGGAAGACATGGAGAAGACGCCAAAGAACGTCTATGCCATCGACTGCGACGACGTAAACACCCTGTACGACCCACCCATGGGGCATTCCTATTTCCGCTCGGGAACGAAAAAAGGCGAACCCGGCCTGGTCTTCAAGCACATCTTCCAGACCCTGCTAAGCGGCCGCGTCTTCCCCAATGACGAATTCCGCAAGTCGAGCATCATTGGGCTGGACAAAAAGGCGTGATACCCGTCCGGCGGACCGGACAAGCTGCCATCACGCCGTCCTGGCACCTGCGCTTGCCACGTTCTCCTGACGTGGCTTGTGCCCTTTCCAACCCCCGGGAACGATTGTTCCGCTGGTTTTCAGCGTGGCGCAGTCGGCTTGAGTGGCACAAATCAATCCAAGCCACATCGCATTGTGGCGTTGCGCACACCATCCAGGCAACCATCGAAGCGGTCCAAAGCAAAAGCGGCCCGCCAGATGACTGACAGACCGCTTGGAAATGCTTGGCGCGCCCAGCGCGATTCGAACGCACGACCCCTGCCTTCGGAGGGATATCGAAAAATACGCAGAAGGCATGTCACAGTAGCAAAACATGCTGCACAGCATCATGGTGCTGCTGCGGTGCCAAATGGGCATATATCTCAGTTTGAGAAATGCTGGCATGCCCCAGCAGTTCTTTGACTACGTAGAGTGAGACGCCTTTGAAATTTTCTATACCCGCACGACGTAGCGCACTGGCCCATGAGGTTTTGAACGAGCCAATCCGGCCTCGCTCCCATCCAAATACCCACGCCGTTCCAGGCGCGTAATCATCCTGCCAGCGGCGCATATTGAGCAACGCATCAACGGCCGAGTCGTTGAGCGGGACGCTTCTTCGCCTCCGGGCTTTCGTGTGGCGAGCTTCCAGCAGGAAGCAACGGCGCTCAAGATCAACTCGCGACCATTCCAGCTTGAGCAGTTCGCTTTTGCGGCATCCGGTAGAAAGCGCTAGCCGGATGAAGATTTCAAGATGAGGCCGCAGGGCACTCTCAGAAGCCGCCAGAAGCCTAGCAGCCTCGTCTTTGGTAATCCACCTCACGCGAGGTTCTTCCGACGCAAGGCCAAGCCTTGCAACCGGATTCGGTAGGTCAATTTCGTATTCATCACGGACGAAATTGATAGCGGCACAGAAAACCCGAAGTTCCCGGCGAACGGTAGAGGTTTTGACACCCTGGCCAAGCCGGTGCGCGACATAGGCACGAATATTGGCGCGCTTGAGTTCCTTGATGTTGGAGCCACCAAACCACGGGGTAAGTCTTTTGAGACTGTAGGTTTCTCGGATAACGGAACCGGGGCGCGCCGATAGGTAAATGCCGATGACTTGCTCAAATTCCATGGCATTCAATATTACCGGAAACCCTTGCGGCACAACGACCTAACACTAAACCTGTTGCAAAGTGTCCTAGTTATAAATCTAGGCGGCGCTGCGCGCCGCCTGCGGTCCTCGCACAGCTGCGGTCCTCAGCGGCTGCGGACGCCGCACCTGCATCGATCTCGACTCACGCCAAAACCCTTGCCGCAGAAGGAAATGCAAGAGTCAAAAGTCAAGCACCCCTAAAACAATGGTTCATCAACGGGTATCACGCGGCCGGCATCGCTGAAAACCGGGGCGGCCGGTTTTCTGGCCTGCGGCCACCGCTACATGCCGCCGAGCGACGGCCAGACCGGGCAAGCCATGTATGCCTTGCCCGTCGCCGATATCGCCGGCAATGACACAAGTCGTCATCGCCAGCTAACGGCGCGCCCTCTCGGGCGTCTGGCGAGCACGCAGAAGCCGTTTGGACCGCTCGCCTTGCGAGCTATTTCAAGGGGGTATTCATAAAAACGATAAAGCCGTTTTTACAAAGCTTCCCCCTGGAAATTCCAAGCCGTTTCTGCGGGGCACCGCTAAAGCGGGCTTGCGGAAAGGAAGCGCAGCCCATTCCGGGGCGCCTCTACCAAGGAGCCAACATCATGAGCAAGGAGATCTAGACATGGCCAAGGATCTGACTTCAACGGCCGGCCAGCGAACCCTTGAACTTCCAGGAATCACACGGCCCGGCCGGCTTCCGATTGGCGAACGGCCCATGACAAATGCCGAGCGTCAGGCACGGCACCGGGCAAAACACGTCAAGCTGGAAAGCGGTTCGCGCATGGCTGCCACAATCGCCGATCTGGCCGCTGAATTCGACCTCGGCAAGGAAGAGGTCATACAGCATCTGTTGAGATTTGCGTTATGTAACAGAAATTGGCGACAGACCGGCTTTCCCGCTACACTCAAAGCAGATCAAGGAGAACATCATGCAAGTAGCAACCAGAACACCAACCATTCCGGTCGGGCAGATCAAGAGCTTCGGACCATTCGGACCAAAGTATGAGGTGGGGCAAGCCTTGCGCCAACTAGACGACGGAGACTGGATGATCGAAGTCACCATGATCGAAACCGGAGAGAAGACGGAGTACCGCTGGACACGCCTGAACGATGACCCGGAGGCGCATTGATGTACGCCGTAGCTTTTGACCTGGTAGTAGCCGATACCGAAAAACACCACCCGAAGGGCGTAACACAGGCATATACCGAGATTGGCGCAGTGTTGGGCGAGCATGGTTTCCGCCGCGTTCAAGGCAGCTTGTACGTTACCGACGACGAGAACATGGCTAACCTGTTTCTCGCCATTCAGGCATTACGAAACCGAACATGGTTTCCGAAATCAGTACGGGACATTCGAGCGTTCCGTATTGAGCAATGGTCAGACTTCACTACTGTAGTGAAGTCATAACGAAGAGCCGGGCTTGACCCGGCTTTTTTCATATCCGCTCGGCCTGAATCATGAGCACGATTTCAGTCTTTGCCTTCTCTTCCGACTTAGAACGGAAAAAGGCCGGCAGGAAGGACAAGCCGGTACTGCCGCCGGTTTCTTTCTCTTCATCCAGCCCACCGAGCAAGATCAAGTCACCGTCGCCGGCAACGACATCCGTCCGAATCTCCCGCTTGATCAAGGTAGGACTGTCATTCACGCCGTTCGTGGTGGCCGTGAATTGGCTGATCTGCTGCATCACGCTCAGTTCCGACGACTCGGCGCGGATATTCGGCCGTAGCTCAAAGATGACGCCAGACGGCCGGTAAGTCACATTCTGGACCGGATTGTTATTGGCGTCATAGCTGACCGAGCCGAGGATCGGCGTCTCGTTGCCGACCGAAAAGCGGGCCAGCGCACCGGACTTGACGCGCAGACGTGGCGAGGTCAGCACCTTGAAGCGCGTATCACCGGACAGCGCCGCGTAGATGGCCGACAGATCAATGCCACCCGTCGAGAACTTGATGAAAGCATTACCGACGGAAGACACCGACGCGCCGCCGGTCAAGTTGATCCCAAACTTCCCCTTGAAAACCGAAGCTAGCAGATCAACGGCCGAACCTTCCGTTTCCGTCGTCTGGACCTCGAGGACGACCGCTTTCACAAGCAGTTCCGCCGCCGCCGTATCGACCTCCGCGACCAGCTTTTGGAACTTGGCCACATCCTTGCCGGAACCCCGGAAAATGATGACATCCTGATCGGCACCGAGCTGGGCATTCAAGCCGGCATCCGGGGACCCCCTCATGCCGATTGAACCGGACGGCGGGATTCCACCGGATACACCACCACCCGGTGCCATGGATCCGGACGAATCGCCGAACTGGGATCCAGAAAGATGATTCAGCGTCATAGATCCAGGACCACGCCGAGACACGAACGCCCCGGGTTTGAACAGGGACTCCACCAATGCGACCAGGTAAGACACCGAACGATGCGCCGGCCGATAGACCACGACCTCATCATCATCGGCCGACGCCACACCCTTGCGGATGACGTCAACGCCACCGGCGGACTCGACGCGGTAGCCGCGAAGTTCAAGGACGCGCCGTGCTTCATGCTCCAAGTCGGGTAGCTCGATATCCCGAACGACGATCGTGAAATTGTCCTGGTCGGACACGACCGAGGCATCCAGGACAAACGACTTTTGCAGCAGTTCGCCATAGACGACGCGCAGGAAGTCCGGCAGGGACACCTTTTGCAGATCGAGACTGACGCCGGCAAACGCCGACGCCGACCAGAAGAACAGCAGAAGAAAACGGATCATCTGAAAGCCCCTCCCTGCCCCATGCCCATTCCGCCCGTCTTGACGCGTTCGGCACCCGACCATCTGGACACAATCGACTTGTCGGGCAAGGCCAGTTCGATTTCGCCGGGACTGAATTTCACCGCCGGCGGATCGGTCAGGTAGCGAACCCGGCCGGAGCCGTCCGCCAGTACGAAGGTCATGGCGCCGCCCGGGCGAACGAAGTAGCCGACCAGCGACCAACGATCCGATAGACCGTCCGGCTTCTTTTCCGGAGCGGGAGAGCCTGACATGCCTTGGCCTGGTTTGGCCTCCTTGACAATGGCCGTTCCCTGTTTCTCCGGATGGAAGAATTTCCACATGTACCAACTGGCGCCGGCCAGCCAGACGATGGCGAGCGGAATGCCGTACTTGATGATTTTGAGGTTGAAGACGTTGCCGCGTTTGTCGGACCGTTCTTCTTTCGGTCCCGCGCCGCCTTCTACTTTCTGGCTATGCGACTTGTAGAGCGGGAAGATTGCGGGGTCGTATTTTCTGTTGATGCCGCCTTCCAGCAATGACCGGTTCGTTTGATTTTTTCCGGAGTAGATGTTGACGACGTAGCGGTCACGCATGCCCAAGGCCACGTGCTGCTGCATCCTGAAGGACTTTTCTACCGTGGCGCGGATGAATCGGTTTAGGTCGGCGATGTCTTGGACGATGAGAACGATGTCGCAGCACTGGCCGGAGTCCGGATTCAGGAAGTGGCGATGCATGCGGAAGAATTCCAAGTGGTACTTGGGGAGCTTTTCGCCGAAGGCATAGAAGCGCCAGCATTCATCGATGATGATCAGGTCGCCGCCACGGACGGTGAAGGCATCTCGCCAGGCTTGCGCGGCTTTTTCCAGTTCCGCTCTGTTGGTTTCGTCCGTGCAGGTTTCTAGCGCTTTTTTGTAGGGGTTTTCTGTTTCTTCGCGAGGGAAGAAATTCTCTTTAATCATGTCGGCGTGATCGACCGAGATGATTTCACCAAACAGGGACGGGTCGGTTTCCAGGACCTTCTGGCAGTATTCCTTGATTAGATCGACGTTCAGACCCGAGATGTTGGTGACGATTCGCCGGCCCTTGGCGAAGTTGGGGAGAATGACGGATAGGACGACTTCGTAGCTCTTTCCGTGGCCTTGCAGGCCCGTGTATGCGGTTTGTGCCATCAGCCGATGACCGGGAGACGGCGAATCAGGAAACGGCCTATGACGGCCGCCAAGGCGAGCGGCAGGCCGAAATCGAGGCGGAACAGGTCTAGGAAGTACCAGACGCCGGACGGGAGGCCAGAAAAGGCGCTTGTCAGGTTGGAGGGGTCGATCAGCTTGGAAATCATCTTGACCGCGAAGGGAACAACCAGGGCGATCAAGGCATATAGGGCCGTAAGGATCGTGAATTTGACCGTTGCGCCTTTGACCAGGAAGCCGGCCAGCCATGCTATTGCTTTGCCCATGTTATGCCTTCAACACAATGAAGAGGGCTACCAGTACCCAGGCGACCATCATGATTGACGATAGGGCGGCGCGGTTATTTTCTGCTATCAAGCAGTGAGCATCCATGACGTAGCTTTGATTGAACAAATCGAAGTTGGCTACCGGGCAAATGGATTCATGGGAGGGCAGCTTCCAGCCGAGGAGTGGATCAAAGACATTCTTGAAGAATGAATTATCGAAATTGGAGTCATCGGGAATCTCAGGATCGGATTGCGTAGGTTCGGCTGGATTGGAGAACGAATCCAGCTTATCGACGATTTTATCGGCTGCCTTACTGGCTTCACCTGTGCGAGCATAATCATTTGGGAAGACGATAGTATCCAAACCCGGCTGGGTATTAACGGTGGGCGTATTCTCCGGCGAGGTTGGATTAGTTACCGGGTCAGTCACCGTGGGAATGGATGGAGCAACACCGGGAGAGCCAGAACCAGAAGGAAACGATATCGAACCCGGAGAGGTTGAACTAGAAACACTGGTAATTGTTGATGTATCCGGGGAGATAGCAACTGTGGTGGTTTTAACCATCGAGCCTATATCAGTTTGAATCTGTTCAGATTGTCGGACATACCAATAGGATTCAACAGTAGCGCCCTGAACACCTGGCGTTACCGTCCACATTATTGGCTGACCATCAGAATTAGTGCCATAGGCAATAATGTTTCCGTCTCTGATCAACGGTTGCAAACTTGATCCATCAGTAGTGGCAGCACAATTTAAATCGCCAGCAGTCGAAAATTGGCCGTTTTTAAACAAAATGTCGCAAGTTTTATCATCCTGAAATTGACGAGGATCATTCATTACACATGAACCGCCAGACATTGAATAACCTGACGGACACCCCAAGGCAGATGATTTTGAAACGCTGACAGTACCCATCTGCTGACCACAACCACCGTAAGTACAAGACGATTCTGTAACACTGAATACTTGACCTATAAAAGGCTGATAACCCTCTTGATCGTTGCCGCAGACCCAATTGTTACTGTTTAAACTATTGGCATATGCTTGACAAGCGGCAGAAGGTGAGCCTCCTTCAAATCCATAAACACTGTAAATAACATTCGATTCAGAAGGAACAATTTCCGGATAATCCACAGGACCAGGAGCGGGGGGATTGTTATATTCATTCGGCCCTAAAGGTACGCGAACCTTATCACCAAAAATACTATCCATTAATAAATAACCGACAACTGTACCGACAGCAAGAGCAGTAGCGCCAGCAGCGACAGGCCCCCAAAGAGATACGGTGGCAGGAGCGCCATTAACGATAACTGGAACACCAGTCGAAGAAAATTTAACCAATGTGGCACTGGTAACTTCCGAGACTAAAGCTTCCGAACGATGAGGAAAAAACGACAAGAAGAAAACGAGTAACGCTGCGATAGCAGCAGATTGGCGCTTAATCACCTGACAGCCCCTTTACGACTGCCCATCCGAGGACAAGACCAAGGGCGAAGAATAATAGGTACCAGTAGCCGGCAGTTGTCATTTGATCTTCCCATTATTAAATATCATGTTTATTTTTTCCTTGGAGTTTATACGTAGAAAGAAGAAATAAACGTGCCACTTAATCAAGGATTGTGCTTCTTTCAGATTTATATGTCTCAGTAAATAGATAATAGGATGCAGGGAATTTAGCCAAAAAAGGCGACCCGAGAGCCGCCCTTTTCCACTGGCAATTAGCCGCCACGAAGCATGCCAAGCACGAGGCGAACACCCTTCACGACCACGTAGACACCGGCCAGACCACCGGCAATCAGCAGAATAGCCGCGATAGCGGAAGTCCAATTGATTTGGTCAGTCATGCCCGAGTAATCGGGCGCGGTTTGCGCGAGAGCAAGAGCCGGGACCAGAGCACCGGTAGCGATGGCCGACTTGACGGCACGATAACGATTTTTGAACATCTTTTTCCCTTTCACAGGTTGATTACCGGGTTCCGCCCGGACGGTTTCGAAGGGATACCCCTCCCCTCAAATTCATTAGCCTTTGCGAATAATTTCCAATACCTGCCCTATCCCTTTCGATATTCCGAAGAAGAATAGGACCGTGGAGAATGCGAAAGCCGTTCCGCCGAGCGCGGTGGATAGTTCAAACGGTGCGTTTTGCGCGGCACCGACTTTGGCCAATTCGAGTGCCATTTGGGTGTTGGCTATTTGAAGGGCGTTTACTTCGTCATGGAGCGCATTGAGTAGGGTTGGGTCGTAACCGCCTCCGCCATTGCCGTCGATAATCGATCCGCCGACGATTGCCGGGTCGGATACGCCGCCTTCCATCGGCGGCATGGCATAGACATTCGACGGACCACTGCATTCCGCGTAGATACCGGATGCGTAACCGCCGCCAGCGGTGGTGCCTTTTACCGACCAAGCGCCATCCGACAGGGCAGTGACGACGTAGTAGCCGCTGGAGGCGCCCAGTCCGGCGATGGCCATGGATGGCGTCAGGTAGCATGTGCTGACCGTGTTTTCGCCGAACTTGGTGTATTGCATGGTCGGGGTGTATTCCGTCAGGCGGGCGTAGTAGCCGGCGGATGCGGGGACGGAGATCAGGACGGCCAGCAGGATGATCAAGTGGCGAATCATGTCAATGCACCTTTCCCATGCCCGCTATCCAGTAGCTGTCGTTGAGCGTGCTGATCCAGTGGGTGAAGGTGTTGCCCAGGCCGACATGGAAATCGAGCAGTTCAACGGTGGATTTGATGGCTTCGGCCATGTTGTTGCCGGTAACCCAAAAGCGTTGCTTTGGCGGCTGGATGAGATCGCGGCAGTGCCAGTAGCGGCGCTTTTCCGTGGCGGTTTCGTCGAAGGTCTTGGATAGGTACTTGGTAAGGTAGCCGGCCAGTTTGTTGACTTTCCATTGACGTCCGGTATGGCCCCATCTGGATTTGTCGGGGTTGGTGACGTCGACGTTGCCGGGCGTGTTTTCGCCGGAGACGTCGTGATCGCAGCCGAGGGCTTTATGCCAGCATTGGCGCAGGTATTTGATGCGCTGGAAGCCTTTGACGGCACAGTGGATGTGGTAGGCACCGCGTTGTTGTTTTTCGAGGACGGCAACGTATTGCCAGTTGGGTACGCCGACCTGGCCGCGCCATCCCGAGCGGACCAAGCGCAGAAATCTTGTGAAGTCCGCCCTAGCTTGTTCCCGGTCGGTTTGGTTTTCGCGGTAGGTCAGCGTAAAGAGCCGGTCGGTGTCCATTACCTTGCACAGCCAGCGGATGTTTTGTTTTGCGCGACGGACGGCGCGGTTATGGTTTTGTTGGAGTTCGGCTTCGGATTTTTCTTCTTCTTTCTTGGGGAAGGTGTACATCCATGCGGTATTGGTAAGCAGTCCTTTCATGGACGCTTCTATCATTTCTGATTGCATGGGTCGGACGACTTTCAACACAGCTTCAAATTCCCCGCTTGCAAATTCGCGTAGATTGAGGTAGTAGTTTTTTTCTGTTTCTTCGGGTACGATGTTTTGCATGTCGGTTCCATGTCAGCTATGGGACTAACTAGAGACCCCGGCACAGCGTCCAACTGGCCGGGGTTTCGCTTTTCAGGGTCAGGCGGATGCCTGGCCCTGGGCTTGGGTCTTGGATTGCGGCTTGGGATCGCGGCGGGTCAGTTTTTTGAGGACGCCGCCGAGTTCCTTGGTTTGCCAGTGGATAGCGAGACCGTAGTCGGCGAGGTAGTCACCAGGCGGTACGTCGGGTAGGGCGTCCATGTTGGAATTGGCTGCCGGGATCGGGCAGAGGGCTTCCGGGACGACCATGACGCCGACGTCCATCTTGATTTCGCCATCTTCGCCAGTGTTGTGGACGACACACTGGCAAATACAACGCTTGCTGATACGGTTGGTTTTTTGGTCTTTGTAGGCTTTGCCTTCACTGCGGAGAACTTGGACGAGGGTTTGCATGGCGGTTCCTTTCATTGATTTCCGTTAGGTAACGGTTTGGTTGGTTGGGCTTTGCGCCCGTGGTGATGCCCATTTCGGGCGGATTCACGTGGTCGGCTATGAGCCGTAGAATGGAGATTTTTGCGAGGGAAGAGATATGAAGAGCTTGATTGCCCTTGGATTTCTGCTGGCAGTTGCATTCCTGGCAATTGCCGTAATTGGAAAACTTCGACCTGGAAGCAGAAGCAGCCATAGCGGAGGCATTGCGCCCTACGTCCCAAAAACGCCGCTGTCCGAACCAGAACAAACGCTGTTCATCCGATTGATGGAAGCACTGCCAGAACGAGTGATCCTTGCGCAGGTAGCTATGCAGACCCTGGTCGGAATCAAAAAGAAGAACAATCCGAAATGGCAGACACAATTCAACGAAATCAATCAAAAGCATGTGGATTTCGTTGTATGCCGGCCAGATTTTTCCGTAGAAGCCATCGTCGAACTGGATGACTCGACCCACCAACGAACCAACCGGATCAAGTCGGATGTGGTGAAGGATGTCGCTTTCAGCGCGATCAACTATCCATTGATCCGCTTCCATGTTCGGCACATGCCGAGCGTGGAAGAGATAAGAGAAGCAATCGGGTAGAGCAAGTTTCACTGTGCGCCGGACACGTCATCAAATGAGTACGCGACGAAAAGTAATCCTCAGTTGTTACCATTGTCAACAGACGGTTACATGTCTAAAGTCGACTCATCAATGCAATTCAAGGAGGAAAGCTTGATGAAAACAGACGAATTTATGGACGAAGCGAAAAACCGTCTAAACATCAACAGCGACTACGCGCTAGCCAAGCAGCTAGGGCTTTCCAGGCAAGCAATGAGCCAATACCGTGCTGGTAAGCGTTCACCGGACGCATACACCTGCTCCCGGCTTGCTGATGTCTTAGGAATAAACGCTTTTGACATCATGATCGAAATCGAGGCATCAGCAGAAAAAGACGAAACCCGCCGTGCCTACTGGTCCAAAGCAAAAGCGGCCCGCCAGATGACTGACAGACCGCTTGGAAATGCTTGGCGCGCCCAGCGCGATTCGAACGCACGACCCCTGCCTTCGGAGGGCAGTACTCTATCCAGCTGAGCTATGGGCGCTTGGGAGGTCGGATTCTACCTTTTGCCGCCGAGTGCGTCCAATCAATCGTTGTTGCAGGCTAATCAAAGTAGCTACGCGCCGCTTCAAAGCGTTGGGCGTAGTAGCGGTCGTCGAGGGCATCGATGCGAACACGGCCATTGCTCGACGGGGCATGTATGAAGCGGGCGTCGCCGAGGTAGATGCCGACGTGCGAAAACGACCGGTTACGGGTGTTGAAAAAGACCAAGTCGCCGGGGCGTAGCGCAGCACGCTCAACCGGCCGGCCGCCACGGGCGATGTCGGCGGCGCTGCCGCCGACCTTGATGCCAACGGCACGGGCATAGATATAGCTGACCATACCGCTACAATCGAGTCCAGCCTCTGGGTTCTTGCCGCCGAAGCGGTAGCCGGTATCGATCAGGCCGAGGGCGTAAAGCACGACTTCGTTGCCCAATGTGTTGATCGTTACCGGTGCTTGCGCTTTGGTGCTTGGCATCACTGGCCGGCTAGCGGGCGCGCCGCAGGCGGCCAGCAGCAGCGCGGCAAACAGGGCGAGAAGAGAGGATAGGGAGGGCATAAAATTCATGTTGTTTCTACAATATAGCGTCTAACCAAAAGTTTTTACAGGACTTTTAAAATCATGAAACTACGGGATAAGGATTTGCTGCGGACCGCCAATCTAATCGGCGGCCAATGGATCAGTGCCGCCGATGGCGCCACGCTGACGGTGCTCGATCCGGCAAGTGGCGAGCAACTGGCTACGGTACCGCGCTGCGGCGCAGCCGAGACGCGCTGCGCAATCATCGCTGCCGAGGCAGCCCTGCCGGCTTGGCGGGCGCTGACCGCCAAGTGCCGAGCGCAAATCCTGCAAACCTGGAACCGCCTGATTCTCGACCATGCCGACGATCTCGCCCAACTGATCACTGCCGAGGGCGGTAAGCCGCTGACCGAGGCGAGGGGCGAGGTGATCTATGGCGCTTCCTTCGTCGAATGGTTTGCCGAGGAAGGTAAACGTACCTACGGCGAAAGCATTCCCAGCCCGGCCACCAATACCCGGTTGCTGGTGGTCAAGCAGCCGGTCGGCGTCTGCGCGGCGATCACGCCATGGAATTTTCCGCTGGCGATGATTACCCGCAAGGTCGCGCCGGCTCTGGCTGCCGGCTGTACGGTGGTGGTCAAACCGGCCGAGGCGACGCCGTTGACGGCGCTGGCGCTGGCCGTGCTAGGCGAGCGGGCCGGCTTGCCGGCCGGTGTGCTCAACATGGTGACCGGCGATCCGGCGGCGATCGGCGGCGAATTGACGGCCAACCCGACTGTCCGCAAGCTATCGTTCACCGGGTCGACCGCGGTCGGACGCCTGCTGATGGCGCAATGCGCGCCAACGGTGAAGAAGTTGTCGCTGGAACTGGGCGGCAACGCGCCCTTCATCGTTTTCGACGACGCCGATATCGACGCCGCAGTCGAGGGCGCAATAAGCGCCAAGTACCGCAACACCGGCCAAACCTGTGTCTGTGTCAATCGTTTCCTGGTCCAGTCGGGCATCTACGAAACCTTTGCCAGCCGCCTGACCGAACGCGTACGCGGCCTGAAGGTCGGCCCGGGCAACGTAGACGGCGTCACCCAGGGACCGCTGATCAACGCCACCGGCTTGGCCAAGGTCGAGGCACACGTCGCCGATGCCGTCGCCAAGGGCGCTCGTGTGCTGTGCGGCGGCGTCCGCCATGAACTTGGCGGCAACTTCTTTCAGCCGACGGTATTGGCCGACGTCAGTGCCGACATGCGTGCCGCCCGCGAGGAAACCTTCGGCCCGCTCGCGCCGCTGTTCCGCTTCGATACCGAGGAGCAGGTGATCACCATGGCCAACGCCACGGAATTCGGCTTGGCCGCTTATTTCTACAGCCGCGATGTCGGCCGCTGCTGGCGCCTTGGCGAGGCGCTCGAATACGGCATGGTCGGCATCAATACCGGCCTGATTTCCAACGAGGTCGCGCCTTTCGGCGGTATCAAGCAATCCGGCATCGGCCGCGAGGGGTCGAAGTACGGTATCGAGGAGTATCTGGAGGTGAAATACCTCTGTTTCGCGGTGTAAGGCCCGCCGCTTACTTGCGGTCAGTCGAAGACTTCAAGGCACCGGGCCGCATTCCCGGGCGATGCACAACAAGCCGTCAAGCGGCAGATTCGGCGCTTCAATATAGGGAATGCCGAGATGCGGTAGCAAAGTACCGGCATTGCCGCCGGACAGCAGGCAGATCGCCGTCGGCGCCGCCAGCCGGGAGAAAGCGCGCTCGATGGCGCCGAGCTGCGCTTCGAGTACACCGGTGGCGATCGCATCCTCGGTACCGCGCGGCGTGGCCGACCAGTCTCCGCGCGCCAGCGGCAGATCGGCCGTATCGCGCGCCAGGGTCTGACGCATCAGCTCGCTGCCGGGCAGGATCAGGCCGCCGAGAAAATTGCCGTCACCGTCCAGGCTGTCAATCGTCGTTGCCGTACCGGCCATCACCACCAGGCAGGGTGTTTTTGTTCGTGCCCGTGCACCAATCAGCGCACACCAGCGGTCGACGCCAAGCCGCTCGGGCTGGCGATAGCGATTGACCACGCCGGCGCAACGCTCGCTGCTGCGGATTTCCTGCAACAGCGGCGACCAGACGCCGAGGTGTTCGCGGATGCGCGCCGCAGCGGCAGCACCGGCAACATTAGCCAGCAACAGACGATGCGGCTGCGGCCAGCGCCCGACCAATGCGGCCAGCGCCGTCGCATCGTCGCGCTCGGCGGCGCCTTGCTCCAGCCAGGCATGGCCGTCATGAACGCCCCATTTGAGGCGGCTGTTACCGCTGTCGAGGCAGACGATCATGCCGGACGCACCTCGACTACAGGGCGCAGGCTGACATCGCCGCTGTAGATGCGCTTTAGTTCCACTGCCGTTTGTAGCAGCAGTGCGCCGTCAGTGGCGGCACCGAGACAGAGACCAGTGAGCGGCACTTCGCCTTCGCCGAACACCTGTACCGGGCGTTGCTGCCACACGTGGTGGTTTTGCCAGTCGGCGCACAGGGCGGCGAAACCGGCCTCGGCGAAACGTTCGAGCACCGCTGCCAATTCACGCAGGATGGCGGCCAGTACCACGTGCCGCTCGACCGCCGCCAGTCCGGCCTGGTCCAGCCCGGCCGCCGGCTGCGCCAACTCTTCCACCGGCAGGCCGAGATTGAGGCCAATGCCGATTACCGCCTGACAGCCGCGCCGGTCGCTGGCCAATTCGACCAGCACGCCGGCCAGTTTGGCGTAGCCGCCATCCGCCGTCGCCAGCAGCACGTCGTTCGGCCATTTGAGGCCGACGCCACGAGTGCCCAGGGTTTCCAGCGCTCGCGCCAGGGCCACGCCGACGGCCAACGACAGGCCGCCGAGGCGGGCCGGCGAACCGCTGAAGCGCCACAGTACGGAAAAGGTCAGGCTGCGCTCGGGCGAGGATGACCACTGGCGGCCCCGGCGGCCGCGGCCGGCCGTCTGGCGGTCGGCGACGATCACGGTACCGGCCGGGGCGCCGGCGTCTGCTCGACGCATCAGTTCGCTGCTGGTGGAATCGCAGGCATCGAGGGCGTCAACGTCGAAGCGACCGGCCAGTTCGCCGAGTCGGGCTTTGAGCAGTACGGGATCGATCAGCGGCATGCGGCGGATTTTACTCCGCCGCCGTCCCCTTGCCGTCGTCAATGCCCAGATCGGCGATCTTGCGGGTGATGGTGTTGCGGCCAATGCCCAGCGCCTGCGCCGCCTCGCTACGATGCCCGCCGGTGTGAGCCAGAGCGCGCGCGATCAGAATACGCTCGAAGGTCGGCGCCAGCACACCGTGGACTTCCGGCACGCCGCGCGCCAGCAGGCGATCGACCTCATCCGCCAGGGCGCTTTCCCAATCGCTGGCCAGCGCCTTCGCCGCCACCTCGCGCAATTCGCCGGGCAGGTCGCCGATCTCGACCTGTTGTCCCGGCGCCATCACGGTCAGCCAGTGGCAGAGGTTTTCCAATTGCCGGACGTTGCCCGAGAAATCGAGGCCGCTCAGATACTGTAGCGCCGGCTCGGATAGCCGCTTGGCTTCGACACCCAGTTCGCGCGCGCTCTTCTGCAGGAAATGCCGGGTCAGTAGCGGAATATCCTCGCGCCGCTCGCGCAACGATGGCAGACGGATACGGATAACGTTGAGCCGGTGAAACAGGTCTTCGCGGAACAGACCTTCCCTGACTCGGGATTCGAGATGCTGGTGTGTCGCGGCGATGACGCGGACATTGGCCTTGAGCGGCGCATGGCCGCCGACCCGGTAGAAATGGCCGTCCGACAACACCCGCAGCAGGCGGGTTTGCAGTTCCGGGGGCATGTCACCGATTTCGTCGAGGAACAGCGTGCCGCCTTCGGCTTGCTCGAAGCGACCGCGCCGCTGTGCCTGGGCGCCCGTAAAGGCGCCGCGCTCGTGGCCGAACAGTTCGGATTCGAGCAGATCCTTCGGAATGGCGGCGGTATTGATGGCGATGCAGGGCTTGTCGGCGCGCGGACTGTGCCGGTGCAAGGCGCGCGCCACCAGCTCCTTGCCGGAGCCGGATTCGCCGGTAATCAGCACGGTGGCATGCGACAGCGCGAGTCGGCCAATGGCCCGGAATACCTCCTGCATGGCCGGCGCCTGGCCGAGAATTTCCGGCGCCAAAGCATCTTCCTCGGCGATGCCGCTGGGTTGCATCGATTCACCGATGGCCCGGCGGATCAGTTCGACCGCCTGATCGACATCGAAAGGCTTGGGCAGGTACTCGAAAGCGCCGCCCTGGAAGGCGGCCACGGCGCTCTCCAGGTCGGAATAGGCGGTCATGATGATGACCGATACCGATGGGCAGCGGGTCTTCACTTTCTGCAATAGTTCGAGACCGGATTGACCGGGCATGCGGATGTCGGACAGCAGCACCCGTGGCGGTTCGACGCCTTGTTCGAGCAGGGATATGACTTCGCTGGCCGAAGCGAAGCTTTTGAACGAAATGCCCTCGCGCGACAGGGTTTTTTCCAGGACCCAGCGGATGGAGCGATCATCATCGACAATCCAGACCAGTCTCATAGCTTCATGGCTCTTTCGACAATGCGGAGATTTTTGATGGAGCAAAACTCAGGCCTGTTCGAGCGGCAGACACAAGGTAAACACCGTGTGGCCCGGGCGGCTGGCACAGTCGATTGTGCCATGGTGATGCTGGATGAAATTCTGGGCGATGGTCAATCCCAGCCCGCTGCCGCCCTCGCGCCCCGAAACCAGCGGATAGAACATGCGCTCGCGGATGTCCTCGGGAATGCCGGGGCCGTTGTCGATGACCTTCAGCTCGATGGCCAGACGGTAACGCTTCTTGGCCAGCGTGACCTGGCGCAACGCACGCGTGCGCAGCACGATCTCGCCGTCGCCGCCCATTGCCTGGGCGGCGTTGCGGGCGATATTGAGCACCGCTTGGATCAACTGCTCGCGGTCGCCGACCAGTTCCGGCAGGCTGGTGTCGTAATCGCGACGTACCGCCAGCGACCCGGAAAATTCCGCGGTCAACAGGCTGCGTACCCGTTCGAGGATTTCATGGATGTTCACCATCGTCGGCAGCATTGCCCGGTGCGGTGTCAGCAGGCGCTGCATCAGGTTCTGCAGGCGATCGGCCTCCTTGATGATGACCTGGGTGTATTCCTTGAGCGACGGATGGGGTAGCTCGTGTTCAAGCAATTGCGCCGCGCCACGGATACCGCCGAGCGGATTCTGGATCTCGTGCGCCAGGTTACGGATCAATTCGCGGTTGGCCTGCTGCTGCTCGATCAGGCGCTCCTCGCGCGATACCGCCAAATGACGCTCGATCGGCTGCAGTTCGAGCAGCAAGCGCATGCCGCCGGCAAGATCCGGTGGCAATGGCGTTACCGTGCAGTGAAGTTGCAACAACTGGCCGTCGCCGCGCCGCAATTCGATGTTCTGGCCGGTATAGCCCCAGTTGTTGGTCAGTCCCTTGTCGAGCGCCGTCTGCAAGGTCGCCGGGCAGGCGCAGACGGCTGCCAGGGTACGCCCGACGATGGCGCGCCCGCTGACCGCCAGCAGGTTCTCGCCGGCCGGATTGACGTAGCGGATCAACTGCCCCTCATCGAGCAACAGCACGGCCGAAGCGAGAAGGTCGAGGCCGGCGTGGGAGGCGTGGGTAAGATTCATGCCCAAAAGGGCGGCTGGCGCCGACCGGCGCCAAGGCGACTCAACGCAGGCCGCTCAGTTCTTTCTGGATGGCGACGATGTTGCGCTCGTGCTGCGCCACGCGATCACGATAGGGCGCCAGACGATCCACTCCGGCGGACGTAGCGGGCGGCTGGCGCAGGTTTTCCTGATCGGCCAGATCGCGCTTGGCCTGCTCTAAATTACGCTGCTCGCCGCTCAGCTCCTGTTCGAGGATCAGCCGGCGGTCGCCGTCGCGTGCCTTCTGGGCATCCTCGGCCACTCGCGGAAAGTCGGCCGGCGTTGGCTTGGCCGCCGAGCGCGAGCGCGGCGGTGGGGCCGGCATGGTCGTTTCCGGGGCCAGAACCACGGCTTGGCACTCCTTGTTGACGCGGGTATTGGAAATCAACGTGCCGCCGTTTTCGTCGACGCACTTGTAAATGGTCTGGGCCGCCGCCGGCAGGCTCGCGGCGGCGAACAGAAGCGCTAATGCAGGTCGTATCATCGTCATCCTTCCTGGCAACCGTCGAAGTGTATCCGTTAATCGACGGCGGCAGGTGGACAAAAAAGGGCGGGAAAACCCGCCCTTACCGATGCCGCAAGGATCAACAGCTGTAGTACAGCTCGAATTCGACCGGGTGCGTGGTCATGCGGATCCTGTTCACTTCGTCCATCTTCAGGGCGATGAAGGCATCGATCCAGTCGTTGGAGAAGACGCCGCCACGGGTCAGGAACTCGCGGTCCTTGTCGAGATTGTCCAGGGCTTCTTCCAGCGAGGCGCAGACGGTCGGGACTTTTGCTTCTTCTTCCGGCGGCAGATCGTAGAGATTCTTGTCGGCCGGATCGCCGGGATGGATCTTGTTCTGGATGCCGTCCAGGCCGGCCATCAGCAGCGCGGCAAAGCACAGGTAGGGGTTGGCGATCGGATCCGGGAAACGGGCTTCGATACGCCGGGCCTTGGTCGAGGCGACGTGCGGAATGCGGATCGAAGCCGAGCGGTTCTTGGCCGAGTAGGCCAGCTTGACCGGGGCTTCGTAGTGCGGCACCAGGCGCTTATAGGAGTTGGTGCCCGGGTTGGTGATGGCGTTCAAGGCCTTGGCATGCTTGATGATGCCGCCGATGTAATAAAGAGCCATCTCGGACAGGCCGGCATAGCCATCGCCAGCAAACAGGTTCTTGCCGTCTTTCCAGATCGACTGGTGCACATGCATGCCCGAGCCGTTGTCGCCGACGATCGGCTTCGGCATGAAGGTGGCGGTCTTGCCGTACTGATGGGCGATGTTATGCACCACGTACTTCTGGATCTGGGTCCAGTCGGCGCGCTTGACCAGGGTACTGAAGCGGGTGCCGATTTCGCACTGGCCGGCGTTGGCCACTTCGTGGTGATGGACTTCGACCGGAACGCCCAGCGATTCGAGGGTCAGCACCATGGCCGAGCGGATGTCGTGCAGGCTGTCGACCGGCGGCACCGGGAAATAGCCGCCCTTGACGCCCGGGCGATGGCCGGTGGCGCCGCTGCCTTCGTTCCTTTCGCCGGAATTCCAGGCCGCTTCGGCGGAGTGGATTTTCAAAAAGCAGCCGGACATGTCGACCGACCATTCGACGCCGTCGAAAACGAAGAACTCGGGTTCCGGGCCGAAGTAAGCGGTATCGCCAATGCCGCAGGATTTCAGATAAGCCTCGGCGCGCTTGGCGATGGAGCGCGGATCGCGGTCGTAGCCACGACCGTCGGCCGGATCAACGACATCGCAGGTCAGGACGATGGTGGTTTCATCGAAGAAAGGGTCGATGTAGGCGGTGTCCGGATCCGGCATCAACTGCATGTCGGAAGCCTGGATGCCCTTCCAGCCGGCGATCGAGGAGCCGTCGAAGGCATGGCCGTTCTCGAACGTATCCTCGTCGAAGGCGGAGACCGGCACAGTGACGTGCTGTTCCTTGCCGCGGGTATCGGTAAAGCGGAAATCGACGAATTTGGCGTCGTTTTCCTTGATCAACTTGATCACGTCGTGTGGGGTTGCCATGAGCTTGGGGTCTCCTAAGAAAACGGGCTGCCGACAGTCCGGCGGCAATGAAAGATCGCAACGCAGAGGGTTTAGCAGAAAGCGTGCCCAGTACCGACGGTGGCGTTTCGCATTTTGCCACAAGGACATGTCGGGGCTATGCGCCCATTGTGCGCACCACAACGGTGCACAACAGGGAAAATGCACTAACTTGGTGCGACGCAAGCATTCAGATGGATTGCACAGATTACCGGGTGCCCCGTTAGCCGCTCCGCCAGGGTTTTCTCGGCCTGCGCCAGGGAAATCTCTGCAGCCAGATGCGCGAGATCGACATAGACCTCGACCTCGATCGCACTGCACAGATAATGCAGTACGATCCGCCGCGGCGCCGGCAGGTCGGCCAACAGTTCCTGCAACTCGGCCAGTACCGCGGCGCGCCCGGGCAGGCCGGCGAGCACGGCTGGGTCGGTCGCCGGCTCGGCCTCGGGATCGATGTGCACCAGCACGTCGAGTACATCCGGCTGCTCGGCGAGAACGCGGAGACGTGCCGACTCGGCGATGCAGTGGCCTTCCGAGACGCTGATACGGGAATCGACCAGCACGTGTACATCGACCAGCGCCTGATGCGCCATGCGCCGGGTGCGCAGAGCATGCACGCCGAGCACGCCGGGCGTTGCCAGCAGGCACTGGCGGATGGCAACGACGCTGACTTCGTCGAGACCGGTGTCGATCAGTTCCTTGATCGCCCCCCAGGCCAATTGCCCACCCATGCGCAGGATCATGAAACCCATCAGGGCCGCCGCCAGCAAGTCGAGAAAACCCCAGCCGAGCAGCGCACCGCTGATGCCGACAACGACGACCAGGGCCGAAGCAGCATCCGCCCGGGTGTGCAGGGCATTGGCGATCAGCAGTTGCGAACGCAGGCGGCGGCCGACGGCGATCAGGTAGTGGTACAGCCCTTCCTTGGCCAGCACGGTGGCTATGGCCGTCCACAAGGCGACCGTCTCGATCGGCGGCAACGTTTCGGCATGTTGCAGACGCATGCCCGAGTCCCACAGGATGCCGGCGCCGATCAGCGCCAGCGCGACGCCGAGCACCAGGGTGGCCGCCGTCTCGATGCGGGCATGGCCGTAGGGGTGGCTGGGGTCGGCTGGGTGAGCGCTTTGCCGGCTAGCGTAAATGACCAGGAAATCGGACAGCAGATCGGAAAAGGAATGCAGGCCGTGGGCGATCAGCGACTGTGAATGAGCCAGCCAGCCGACCACCAACTGCACCACGGTCATCGCCAGATTGACCGCGACGCTGACCCAGGTCGCGCGCTGCGCCACGGTTGCGCGCGCCGCCGGGGTCATTTGCATCGCTTGCCTGTCCGCCTGTGTCATTTCTTCCGTCCTATATACTGTTGGATTCCAATTCTAGCAGCCGACGATCATGGGAAAGCTCAGCGAACTCCTCAACCTGGCCCAGACCCGTGGTCGCGCCCTGGAACGTCCGTACCAGGGCGAGCTGATGCCGCACGAAGCTTATGAACTGTTGCAACTGGCGCCTGGCGCGACGCTCGTCGACGTCCGCACGCGCGCCGAGTGGGACTGGGTAGGCCGCGTTCCCGGCGCTATCGAGATCGAATGGAATCAATACCCAAGCGGCATGCGCAATCCGCACTTCGTCGCCGAACTGCAGCGCCGGGTCGACCCCGAGGCGCTGGTATTGTTCCTGTGCCGCAGCGGCGGGCGCTCGATCGCCGCTGCGACGGCCGCCAGCGACGCCGGCTACGGCAACTGCTACAACATTCTCGAAGGCTTCGAAGGCGACAAGGACGTCCACGGTCGCCGCAATACCGTCGGCGGCTGGCGCCGCGCCGGCCTGCCCTGGCATCAGGGATAATTAAAACTTCGCGCCATTACGCCCAGTCACAATTCAGCATGCAAACCGCCCCCCTTTCCTTCGCCCCGTTCAACGCCCTTGCCGACGCCGATTGCCAGGAACGCATCCGCGCCGCCCGCGCCCGGCTCGGCAAAAAGGCCGTGATTCTCCGCCACCACTACCAGCGCGCCGACGTGTACCAGCACGCCGACCTGACCGGCGATTCGCTGAAATTGTCGAAGCTGGCGGCGCAGACCGATTCCGAATATATCGTCTTCTGCGGCGTGCATTTCATGGCCGAGGTCGCCGACATCATGACCGCGCCGCGCCAGATCGCCATCCTGCCCGACCTCGCCGCCGGCTGCTCAATGGCC
>QMCE01000402.1_pt1 | contig 26227 bp, 18 predicted proteins | sample 1821851 | NCBI WGS metagenome assembly QMCE01 (sample SAMN09453174, study PRJNA476694) | Termite gut metagenome, whole genome shotgun sequencing project. | isolation source: worker | host: Odontotermes sp. | place: South Africa:Pretoria | collected 2016-01-28 | reverse complement strand
CTCGCGCTCTTGGCAATAGCGGCATACATGAACTTTTCGTTATTCTCTTTTGCAAGCTGAGGAACAATACTACGAAACACTCGCAGTATGCGTCCGCCATTTACCCTGCCAGAGTGCTTCGTGAAATCATTTTCATATAGAGAAATAATTTCTTTTTGAATAACCGTGATTTCTTCGGGAGCGGCGTTCTCCACCCAACTTTGAACACATTCCGGCATTCCGCCAATAATCAGATATTTTTTATAGTGCTCCATCATCAGACCATGAAACGCGGACACATAATCCGTACCCGATTGAATAGAACAATAATACTGATACATACGAGCATCAGCGGCGGCCAAATATTCCTCAAAAGTCAATGGATAAATTGTAAGTAGATTCACCTTCCCTACAGGATAGGTCATGGGGTTTGCAAGGTAAGCGCCAAGCAAACTCCCCGCTGTAATAATATGATACTCATTTGCGTCTTCGCAAAAATATTTGAGACAGCCCAGCGCGTTCGGACATTCTTGAATCTCATCCAAAATGATAAGCGTCTTTTCAGATCGAATAGTTTTGCCCCGCGCCAAACTCAAACGTTCTATAATCAACGCAGAGTCTTTTGTCCCGTCAAAAATTCTGACCGCTTCGGCATCCCTGTCAAAACTAATATACACCGAATCATCGTAAAGCGTTCTTGCAAATTCGCGCATCAACCACGTTTTGCCAACCTGCCGTGCCCCTTTTAATACAAGCGGTTTTCAACGAGGATTGCCCTTCCACGTGATGAGCGCGTCCATAGCCTTTCTATACATACACTAAAAATACATCGTTTTTATGACATTTTCAAGTAAAATATCTGCGTTTTTATGAATAATCGGGCAATATTTAATGCGTTTTTATATGTTGCAGATCAGTGCAATAAGACTCATGGCGCATTTTGCCGCTTGGGCAAAACCGGGCTATCCGCTCCAATTCCTCGACTTTGCTCACGCAAAGTCTGCGGGATTTCCGCTTCTATCCCTTGCGCTCCTCACGGGCTAACCGAACAGAGAGCAGTTAGCGTAGAGCAGGCTTTCGTCATTGCGAGGAGCGTTAGCGACGAAGCAATCTTCAATCTGATCGTGAAAATAACACGCGCAGACAGCGAACGGCAAATTCCCCATTCCCCACACGGGGATAGGCGTAGCCCGCGATAGTGGGCGAAGACGTAAGGGGGGCGGGCGGGGAATGCTTCGGTATGCGGGTGATCGTATGGAAACAGCCCCCCTTTCTTGATTCAAACAGCGAGTGTATGGAGTTTTCGTTCCAGGCGGAAAATCCGCCATTTCATTTTTTTCTTGACAATTAGTGATAATACATGTATTGTTAATATATATGAAGATGTACAATACAATAACTCAATTTGGGATGTTTTGATGGGAAAAATAACGGGTAGATTGGATTTTTGTGTCGACAGGGGGGCTTTATTTATTGCTATGTTGTGCGCGGCGCTTGCTTTGTTGTCTGCGTGTGATTCTTTGGATACCGGAGCGGGTAAATTGAACGCGCCGCGTGATACGGGTATTGTGGGTACTGATTTGCGTATTGAGGTTTCTGGCGGCAGTATTGTGATTGGCTGGAAAGCTGAGCCAGGGGCGGAGTTTTATGAGATTTCCCGCGCGGGGTCACGGCTTGGAGAGTATCAGTCGCTGGGAACGGTGACGGACGCTGCTTTTACCGATGCCGCTCCGAATCCGGTTAAATACGAAAATTATTACCGGGTTAGGGCGAAGTCAGGCGATCAGGTTTTGTCTGAAAAGTTGATTTCGTTTGAATTGATGATGTTTGGCCCCAGCATGAAATTCTACGACATTAAATATGACCGCATGGCCGATATTCGTAATGAAGTTAACACGATTCACGATAATGAGATGCTGGGGAGTGTGGTTGACGCGGACGGGCGCAGGGCTGAATTTTCGAGTAAACGGTACGCTCTGTATTTCAAGCCCGGAACGTATAGCGGCTTTGACCGGCTGAAAATTGGTTTTTATACTCACGCCGCCGGGCTGGGCGCTGTTCCTGCCGCGACAAAGCTCGCCGGTTCGGTTGAAACGCCGCCGCATCTGGCAGAAAACAACGCTACCTGCACGTTTTGGCGGTCGATTGAAAATTTTGAAATAGACGGCGGGACGTTTAAGTGGGGCGTTTCACAGGCGGCTCCGGCGCGGCGCATGAAGGTGAATGTTCCCGCCACGTTTGATTGGGATGGCGGCTGGGCTTCGGGCGGGTATACCGGGGACAGTTATTACGGGAGCTCCGCCGGCTCGTATTCACAGCAGCAATGGTATGGGCGGAACAGCCATTTTTCCGAAGAGTTTCACGGGGTGAACTGGAATAAAGTCATGCAGGGCTCAACCGGAATTATTACCGCCGATAACTGGGATACCGGGGGCAGCTCGACAAAAATTGATGAGACTCCGGTAATTCGTGAAAAGCCGTTTTTGTATATTGACGAGGGCGTGTATAAAGTTTTTGTTCCGGCGCTGCGGCGGAATGCTTCCGGCGTTTCGTGGACGGATACCGATATGGGCGAGGGATATTCGCTCGATCTTGAAAAAGATTTCTATATTGCGCGGCCCGGTTTATCGACCGCGGACAGTATTAACGCCGCGCTTGATCAGGGCAAGCATGTTTTTTTCGCCCCCGGCAGGTATGAGCTGAATTCTCCTCTGCATATAAAAAAGGCGGGGACGGTTATGCTGGGCACGGGTTTTGCCACGTTAATTCCCAGCGCCAAAAATAGATACGGCGCGCTTTTTATTGATGATGTGGACAATGTGACTGTCGCCGGGTTGATGTTTGACGCGCTGTACAGTTCAGAGTATTTGTTGTGCGCCGGAGAAAAAGGCGCGGGGAAAAATCATTCGGCGGCTCCGGTTTTGCTGTCGGATATTTTTCTGCGTGTCGGCGGCTACCGGCAGGAAAATGTTCACGCGAATATTGCCGCGCTCATCAATTCGAGCGATGTAATAGGCGATCATTTCTGGGTGTGGCGCGCCGATCACGGGCAGGGAGTCGGCTGGAATACCAATACTTCCAAAAACGGCCTTGTCGTGACGGGAGACCGGGTGACTTTTTACGGTTTGTTTGTGGAGCATTTTCACGAATATCAATGTTTGTGGACAGGCGAGGACGGGCGGACGTATTTTTACCAGAGCGAAACGCCGTATGATCCGGTGAATCAAAGCGCGTACAAAAGTCATGGCGGAACTGTTGACGGCTGGGCGTCCTACAAAGTTGCCAACAATGTGAACCGCCATTTTGCGGTGGGCTTGGGATTGTACGCGGTGTTTAACCGGACAGGGCAGGACAGAAATAAATCTCAGTCGATGTTTATCGACAACGCGATAGAAGTCCCTAACAAGAGCGGCGTGACGATCAAACACGCCTGTATTGTGGAGCTTTCGGGAAATGATACGGCGACGGTCAAAACGGGTATCCGCAGTATTGTGAATGGAACGGGCGCGGGTGTGGGCGGCAGGTTCGGGCGGGAAGCTGTGGTGTCGTATAACGACGGGATCGCGGATACCGGGTCGGGCAATAGAGCCGGCGCGCAGCCCCTCGATGAAATATTTAGTTTTCCAGATAAATTATTACCATAAGATTAAGAGGAGTTTTCAGATGGCGGAAAGCGCGGAATTTATAATTGAGGATTACAACAACGCAAAGGCATTCGCGAGCTTCCTGCCTGCCATTGCTGGAGTCTGGGGTAAACCCTTGTGGGTGTACTATGTCAACCGGGGACAGTCTATAGCCAATTTCGGTGTGCGGGACAAGGACGGCGCGATGATGGAATTTGTCGCGGCAAACAAGGCGTGGAGGCAGACAGCTCTTCAGGGTTTTAGGACTTTTTACAAGATCAACGGCGTTGTACATGAGCCGTTCAGAAATACGAATGCGCGGGCGGCGGGAAAAGCAAGCCAAACCATGTATATTAAGTCTCATTCGGTCAGACTGGTTGATCGTTGCGCGGAATCCGGCATTCAGACAGAAGCGCTGTTTTGTACGCTGCCCAACGAGAATTTTCCCGCTTTGCTCAGGCGTTTGACCATAAAAAATATATCGGATACCGCGAAAGAAATCGAATGTATTGACGGCCTGCCGATGCTTTCTCCCTGGGGAACGCGCAACTGGATGCTGAAAAATTCATCGCGCCTTGCCGAAGGATGGTTTGCGGGAGTCAATTTTTCCGAAGGGGGAATACCGTATTACAAACTGCCGGTTGAAGCTCTGGACAGGCCGGAAATTGTGCCGATTGCCGGAACGCATTTTTACCGGGGCGTAATCAAGGGAAGAAGCGGCGGCGTTGCTTACTGCATTGATCCGGATTCGGTGTTTGGCCGTCAGATGGATTTTGATTTTCCCGCCGCGTTTATCGAGCAGGACTCTTTTGCCATTGATCCGAAAATTTGCGGAAAAAATAAAACACCTTCGGCTATGGGATATTTCTCAGTCAGTCTGCCCCCCGGCGGCGAAGCTGTGTATTATTCGATGATCGGGCATTGTGACGACTTTAACAATGTGGACGCATCCGCCGCTCTTTTACTGAGAGACGGATTTTTTGAAACAAAAGAACAAGAAAATAGCGCGTTGTTAGGCGAAATTGCTTCATGCGCTCATACCGAATCCGCGCATCCTGATTTTGATACGTACTGCGGACAGAATTTTATTGACAACGCGCTGCGCGGCGGCTTCCCCTTGACCATCGGGACCGGGCGCAATTCCGCTTATTACGCTTATTCCCGTGTGCACGGCGACATGGAACGCGAGTACAACAACTTTGTCGTGCTGGACGAATATTTTTCGCAAGGCAACGGCAACTACCGCGATATAAACCAGAACCGGCGCAGTGATATTTTCTTTAATCAGGACACCGGAGACGAAAACATTCATTTCTTTATGAATTTAATTCAGAGTGACGGTTTTAATCCGCTTAGAGTTCTCGGCGTTCGTTTTATATTTGAATCAGAAGAAGCGCGGACAAGCTTTTTTGATGATATTGCCCGTAACGCTTTGAGTATAGCGGACAGGGATTATTTTGCGGAAAAATTCATGCCGTTTGCCGCCAAGCCGTTGACTATCGGCGGTCTTTTCAACTTTATTGAAAATTTTAATTTCAATGAAAGCCGGAAAGTCATAATTACGGACAGGGAAGCGCTGTTGTTGTCGCTGCTAAAATACGCGAAAAAAACAGGTGTGGCGGAACACGGAGAAGGGTATTGGTCGGATCACTGGCATTACAATACCGATTTGATCGAAAATTATCTGGCGATTTTTCCTGACCGGGTTAAAGAATTGTTTCTTGATCGCGGCGATTATATTTTTTACGATGACAATTATTTTGTCGAGCCGAGGAACGTTAAGTACGTTTTGTTCCGGGGAAAACCGAGACAACTGCGGGGCGTGCGCCACGATCCAGAAAAAGCCGCGCTTATATCGTCCCGGACAAAAGATAAGAATGCTGTCCGCTCCGGTTTTGGGCAAGGTGAAGTCTATCACACCAATCTGCTCGGCAAGCTTCTGTGCGTGATTGCCAACAAATACGCCTCGCTTGATCCCGAAGGGCTGGGTGTTGAAATGGAAACCGATAAGCCCAACTGGTGTGACGCTTTGAACGGCCTGCCCGGACTTTTTGGCTCGTCCAGCGCGGAAAGTCTTGAACTTTTGCGTTTGGTTGCTTTTTTGAACCGCGAGCTTGCCGCCATTGAAAAAACTGCCGTTACCGGGATTGCCGGGGAGGTTGCCGGATTTCTTGACGAACTGATTCGGATTACCGGGACAAATGCCGGTGATTTTGATTTCTGGGATAAAACGCATACCGCGAAGGAAAATTTCAGGGAGAAAACGCGCCTCGGCATTTCCGGCGATAATGTCAGCTGGACAATGGAAAAAGTCAGAGAAGCCCTGTCGGTGTTTGAGCGAAAATTGTCGGAATGTTGTTCCAAACTGGAAGCGATCGCAAATAACGGCATTATTCCGACTTGTTTTGAATTCCAGCCTGTTGATTACCGGATCGATGAGAACGCCGATGAAAAGTTGAGTCCCGCCGCGAAAGCCCGTACCGCTAATTTTGCGGCGCACGAATCCGGCGCGACCGCTGTGGCTATGGCTGTTTCCAAAGAAAAAGCGCAGCCCATTGTCATAACATCATTCAAGCGGAATGATTTACCCCTGTTCCTTGAAGGGCCGGTGCATTATCTGCGGCTGTGCCCCCAACGGGATACAGCGGAAATTTTCCACCGGAATATGCTGGCAAGCCCTCTGTACGACAAAAAGCTCGATATGATAAAAGTCAACGCGCCGCTTACGTCCGCCTCACAGGACATCGGACGCATAACGGTTTTTACTCCGGGCTGGCTGGAAAACGAGTCTGTGTGGCTGCACATGGAATACAAATACCTTTTGGAACTGCTGCGTAACGGACTTTCGGCGGAGTTCTTCAAAATTGCGCGGACGGCACTGGTTCCGTTCTTTGATTCCGCTGTGTACGGGCGCAGTATTTACGAGAATTCTTCGTTCATCGTAAGTTCGGCTCACCCTGACGCATCAACGCACGGGCAGGGTTTTGTTGCCCGTCTTTCCGGCGCGACTGCGGAATTTATTTCAATGTGGATTGCGATGACTTCTGGTCTCAAACCGTTTTCTCTGCGCGAGGGTAAGTTGTGCCTTGCTTTGCGCCCCAGCCTTCCATCGGATTTCTTTTCGGACTCAGGAATTTTTGCGTTCAATTTTCTGGGGTCGTGCCGGGTGGTGTATCACAACGAATCGCGGAAAGATACTTTCGGCCCGCAGGCGGCGCGTGTGCAGTCATACCGCATTATCTGGAAAAACGGCGAAGTCGAGGAAATTTCAGGCGAATATATCTCCGGCAAAACGGCGTTTGCTGTGCGTGAAGGAAACGTAAAAACTATCGAAGTCAAGCTAGGCTGACAAAGGGTGGCGCGGACACAACCGCGCTGTTTTGAATGACGGCTCTTGCCCCGGAGAATTCCGGCGTAAGAGCCGTTTTTTTTGGAGTAATTTGTGAGGAGAGAAAAGTAAGACTACAGGGATGGCGTGACTTAGACTTTTTCTGGCGGCGGCGCGATTGTATTGCGGTGCACCACAGAAGAGTGAATGGTAATAGTGCGTTTTACCGGCTTGTCAGTCAGCTCAAATTGTTCCAGAAGCAGCGAGGCGGCTATAGTTCCCAGTAATGTTTTGGGATGAGAAATCGTGGTCAATTGTATTCCCTCAAGGCGGGAGCGGGGAATATCGTCATAACCGGCGATTGAAATATCGCGGGGAATTGCGAAGTTTAGACTTTGCGCCGCCGTCATTCCCTGAAAGGCAAGATCATCGTTAAAGTAAAAAATAGCGGTAACGCCCAAATCGTTATTTTCCAGAAGCTGTTTGGTCAACACATAACCGGGGTATACCAGCCCTTCCTCATCGTTGTACGCGATTTCCAGCCGTTCGTCATGCGCGATGCCGGCGGCCTCCAGCGCGGCGCGGTATCCTTTGCGCCGTTCAAAGGCCGAGCTTATTCTGTCATTGTAAATATAGGCGATGCGCTTGTGGCCTTGATCCAGAAAAAGTCTGGTTATTTCTCTGCCGCCGTTTTCATCGTCCTGCATTACTTTTGAGCAATTGAGAGAAGGAATATCGTTGCTTAACAGCACAATCGGAATGTTAATACTTTCGAGCAGAGACACCAGCCGCGAATTGCCGCCGTTTTGATTTGAATACAGCGGTTCCAAAACCAGCCCCGCAATCGAATTGTTAATCATATTGTTGATGATCCACAATTCCCTGTCTCTGCTTCCGCCCGAATTGGCCGAAAAAACGTACATGTGTTTTGATCGTAAGGTCTGTTCTACGCCGCTAATTATAAACGGATAAATCTCATTGGTGATATTCGGCACTACCACCCCGATAAGCCCCGCATTTTTATTCGAGTTGTTGTTTTCCCGGATTTCCACTGCGGACAGCGGTTTACTGCCTATGAAAGTGCCGTGTCCCTGTACGCGGTAGATCAGATGGGCCTGTTCAAGCATTTCAAAAGCTTTTCTGATGGTGGTTCTGGATAAACCCAGCCGCGCAAAAAAATCGTTCTCACCGGGAAGGCGCGTGTTGGTTTCCAGAACGCCTTCCGCGATTAAACGCTCTATTTCTGATTGAAGCTGCCGGTATTTGGGAATTTTCTCATTATCAGTAAGAGTAATTAATTCCCAAATACCATTTCTGTCCATAATACAATACCGGCAGCCGTCTTAAACGCTTGTAATCAAGGTTTGAATGCCTCTGGGCGGACATTTCAAGACGACAGCGTCTTTTCCGTCCGCGTTCGGGGCGCATAATTCGTATACCATATCCGCTTCGGTACGGTTCATCACGACAACCGCCACAGTTCCGTCCGTGTTTTTGAACGCGCAGAATTCCATAGTATTTCCCACACGTCCGTCAACCGTAGCCGGGGCCATATACGCGCTGGCGGAAAGCTCAATCCGCTGCGCCTGCGGTTTTATAAACCGGCTGAAATGGCCAATGTAATAATAGGAACTGTTGTAGTGGACTTCGCCTGATTTTGTGTCAACAAGAACCGGCGCGTCACAGTTGTTTCCGACATGATTGGGGCCGCCTTCCATATCGAGGGCGATATTCCAGTCAATCCAGCCGGTACAGCCATTGTTGAGGTCGTTGATAAGATTGTGCGCGTAACGTTCTCCAGAGAACCACGCGCCGGGGCGGGGGCCGCCTTCGATACAGCCTTCGGTAAAAATCAGCGCTTTACCGGGGAAATTCTCCGCCACTTTTGCCACATTTTCGTATTGATCGCCCGAATACCAGTGAAAAGCCGCGCCGTCAATGTACTTGTCCGCGTCCTTAACCGACATACTTTCGGAAAAACGATCCCAGAGTATATCGCGGTTATGATCCAGCACAAGAATTTTAGGCCGGTTTCCGCTCCCCGCGTATTTTTCCAGCGCGGGCCCCAGATACTGAGTCGCAAATTCCCCTTCCTCAGTGGCTGACCACAAGCAGGAATCCCAAGTTTGTTTTGCGGCGGGTTCATTCTGCACGGAAATAACCCATGTGTTGATGCCGCGCTTTTTCAATTCATCAATAAAACGGACGTAATGCGAAGCCCACAGCTGATAATGCTTTTTGAGCAGTTTTCCGCCGTTGTTCATGTCGTTGTTGTCCTTCATCCATGCGGGCGGAGACCACGGAGTTACCATCAGCCGCAGACCGCCTCCCATGCAATCCTGCGCTTCCTTCATCAGCGGGGTAATATATTTGTCGGTGCGTTCCATCGAAAAAGATTCGATGTCATCACTTTCCAAACACGACCAGTTTTCGAGAGAAAAATCACAACTGTTCATGTGAGTCCGGGCGAGCGTGTAGCGGTTGCCTTTTTCAGGCGAAAAATACGCTTCCAGCACTTCTTTCCGTTTTTCCGGCGGAATAAGTGAAAGCACATACCCCGCAGATTCGGTCAAAGCGCCGCCGAAACCTTCAACACGTTGAAATCCGCGTTCGGGATTTATCCGAATGGTACAGGCAAGATGCCTCTTATCAGGTTGAATCCTGTCTTTCGCCGGAAGCAATTGAAGCCGGTTGCCGGATTCCTTAGTTGTCTCATAAATATTTGTAATTGTCATGATACAATAATATACATCAGAACCCGCATTGAATCAAGCTTATTTTTTCCGCATATTCGCATTACGTTTGAAAGACGCGGGATTCGCCTCCCCATTTTTTCCAATTTTTGATTTCTTTAATTCCTTATCCCAGCGCGACATCAAGAATCATCATCAAGAGGAAGCCGGCCATTACGCCGATTGTGCCGAGAGCTCCGTGTTCGCCCATGTGCCCTTCGGGAATGATTTCCTCAACAACAACGTACATCATAGCTCCGGCGGCAAAGGCCAGCAGCCACGGCATAACCGGAATAAACACGCCCGCAAGCAAAGCCGTAATAAAACCAAACACCGGCTCAACCGCGCCTGACAGTGTCCCCAAGCCGAACGCCCGTCCCGCGCTAATGCCTTCCTGTTTCAGCGGGAGCGAAATGGCGGCTCCTTCCGGGAAATTTTGAATACCAATGCCCAGCGCGAGGGCAAATGCTGCGGCAAAAAAAGACGGATCGCCCTGATTCTGTGCCGCCAGCGCAAATGACAGCCCGACCGCCATGCCTTCGGGAATATTGTGCAGCGTCACCGCCGAGATGAGCAGGGTAGTGCGCTTCGAGGCCGACGGCAGCCCTTCGACAGTTCCAGATTCAGGGTGAATGTGCGGAATCAGCTTATCAAGCCCCAGCAAAAACAACGCGCCCAGCACAAACCCCGTCGCCGCCGGTATCCAGCCAATTCCCCCCTGCGCTTCAGTTTGACTAATAGAAGGAATGAGCAGACTCCAGATAGACGCCGCAATCATCACGCCCGCCGCAAACCCAAGAAATATGTTGTGAAATTTTCCCTTTTTGGAATTCTGAAAGAAAAAAACAGTAGACGCGCCCAGCGTAGTCATCAAAAAGATAAACCCCAATCCGCCCGCCGTCCATAAAATCGTTTGCATAAATGCCCCCTTTTTTTATATACAAAAATTCTAATTGAAAAAAATCCAATGTCAAGGGCTGAGTTGCCATTCGCCTCCGGCAAATAGCAACTCAGCTTCGGAGTTTTCGCTCCGCGAAAACTCCACGCATCTTTTTCGTATTTATTTACATTAAGAAAGGGGGGCTGTTTCCAGACCGTCCCCCGCGAGCGGAAGCATTTCTCGTCCGCCCCCCTTACGCTCCAGCCGCAACGCGGCTTGCGCTATCCCCCGGCTGGCTATTCGCCTACGGCGAATAGCTTCGGAGTTTGGCTGCGCCAAACTCCACGCAATTATTGTCATAGAGGGACTAGGGAATTTGTTGTTTGTAATTTGATCGTGAAAGTAACATGGCGGTCTGCGGCTATCCTCTGGCGGAAGCCAGAATCTCAGCAATAAAATATAGTGAGATTCCGGGGCAAGCCCGGAAGAACGATTTCCTCCATTCCCAAAACCGGGGGATAGACGCAGCCCGCGATAGCGGGCGGAGGCGTAAGGGGGGCGGGCGGGGGATGCGGCTGTGTGCCGGGAAACGTGTGGAAACAGCCCCCCTTTCTATGGCAACAACTGTGTGGAGTTTTCGCGCTGCGAAAACTCCGGAGCTATCCGGCTTTGCCGGATAGCCAAACAGCCCCCCTTTCTTTTGGTTGATTTGAATTGGCGGATTGACACTTTTTGCCTATTGTGTTACAAATATTAAACGTCAAGTTTTCGGGCCTTTAGCTCAGTTGGTTAGAGCTGCGGACTCATAATCCGTCGGTCCTTGGTTCAAGTCCAAGAAGGCCCATTTGTTATTCTGTCGTTTTTTAATCCGTATAATGGTTTTAATCTCCTTCGGCCGGCCACGGGTTGTTGTCGATTTCCGCAAGGCGGGTGATGGCTTCGTGGCATTTTTTTCGCATTTCCTGCACGGATTCTTTGCGGGGCTTTTCCGGGTCAAATAACAGCGGTTCGCCGATACGGACAACGATGGTGGGGTGTTTTGTTTTCCGGAACAGGTTGAGCAGGGTCAGGGGGAAGCGCGGCGCGGCGTAACAAAACGCGATAGGCAGGATGGGCAGATTGTAACGGTAGGCCATCGTGAAAATGCCTTTTTTGAATGGCCGCACGGGGCGGTAATACGGCCACATTGCGCTTTCGGGGAAAGCGTGTATCCATATTTTTTTGGCGGTGATTTCGTCAAATGCTTTGTTGAAATATTTGATGCTGTGAATGTCTTCGGGGATGGGAATGCCGCCGGCGAGGCGGATGAGGTCCATGTCTTTTCCGAGAAAATTTTCTTTCCACGCGGGGAAATACATCATGTGGTAACGGAGCGCTTGGAGTATCATGAGAAAATCCCAGCGGTGTATGTGATTCGACACGGTCATTGTTCCGTTTTTTAAGAGGGCGCGGTGTTTTCGCAGGTTTTTTCGTCCTTCGATTTTGAGGCCGAAGCGGAACGGGTTTATCGCAAACACGAGAACAAAAATCCCCAGGTGCATGAGCGCGCGCATAAATCTGAAGCCGAATGATTTATCGAGATACGGATATTCAGAATCTATTTTCAGCTCGCGCAGTTTTGCGGGGTTCGTAACGTGCGCGTCAGGATTTTCGGGATACGCGATTCCTAGATCGAAATCGAAATCATGCGCTTTCATCGAAATAATCCTGGCAGATAAGTCGAGATTGCGGGCACGTATGTTATCAATAACACAACGGCAAGCTGAATGAGCAGGAACGGCAGCACATAACGGCAGATTTCTGTAAACGGTTTTTTAAAACGGTAACTTGCCAGAAATAAATTCAGGCCGACGGGCGGCGTGAGGAAGCCCACTTCCAGATTTATGATGAAAATGACTCCGAGATGTACCGGATCGATTCCGTAAGCCGCGCCGAGTGGCGCTATCAGGGGCAGCACGACGAGAATTGCCGAAAAAATATCCATCAGGCAGCCGACTGCCAGAAGCGCTATGTTGAGGAGCAGTAAAAATACGTATTTTGATTCTACGGCGGTTTTCATCCAACGAGCGAGATTTTCAGGAATCTGCGTGTCGACAATTGCGTAGGACAGGGCTTTTGCCGCGGCGATAATCGAGAGCACGCCGCCTATTATGGGCAGGGCTTTTAGAAAAACGCCTTTTACTTCGCTGAGTTTTATGTCCCGGTGAACAATTACTTCGGCGATAAATACATAAATCACCGACACCGCGCCGATTTCGACGAGTGAAAGCAAACCGGAAAAATAACCGGCGATCAGAACAACGGGAAGCAAAATTTCGAGAACCGAGCCATGCAGTGATTTCAGCGCTTTTCCGGCGTGGAAAGGCTCGACAGGAATTTTATTTTTTTGGGAAATGACAAACGCCGCCGCGATCATTGCCGTAACCATAATTAGGCCGGGAAAAAACGCGCCCAGGAATAGATGGATAATATTTGTGCGTGTTGTTGCTCCGGTGAGAATTATCGGGAGGCTCGGCGGGAATAACAGGCCGATTCCGCCCACGGAAGTCAACAGGCCGATAGTAAAACGCTCGTTGTATTCTGATTTCCCGGAAAGCACGGTAAACAAAATGCCGCCGAGCGCGAGGATCGTAACGCCGGACGCGCCGGTGAAAGACGTAAAAAACGCGCAGATAATGACTGTGGCAATTATTACGCCGCCGGGAATCCAGCTGAACAGGGCGCGGAAAGTATGCACAAGCCGTTGTCCGGCGCGGCTTTCCGACAGAAAAAAGCCGGTCAAGGTAAAAAGTGGAATGGCGATAATGCTGGTGTCCGTCAGCGCGGTAAAAATCAAGTTGGTAACGGTTTCGGCTGGGCCTCCTCCGGCGTGAATGATTACCAGAGAGATTCCCGCGATAACGGTAAATATTGGCGCGCCCATAAGAGCGATAATGACGAATAACAGCACAAGCGGAATCTGAAACCGGAAAATCACCGAATAAAATGTATCGGAAAAGGCGCATACAAATTCGGGAATGACATCCCCCCACACGATTTTTGCCACGGCGGGAAATGAAACCGCGCACCCCGCAAGCGCCGCCAAGACCGCCAGCGCGTTAAACTGCCTGAATGGAATTTTCCGGGCAAAACGGAACGCCATCACCGCGTAGCCTACCGGCATTGTCAGGGCAAAAACTATATTGGGGATAAAGCCGACAAGCCTCGGCTGTAAACCAATTTTGATAAACGACAAAGAACTCCACGCGAGAATCACCGTGATAAACACGGAAAAGAATCCGGTAATACGGGCGAATACCCGCAGGACTTTTTCGTTTTTCGTGAACTGGAGCAGGGCAATTGAAAGATGCTCGCCTTGTTTTGCGGCGGACATTCCTGAAAAAAGCCCTGTTACCAGAAGTATGTGGGTCAACAACGCCGTTGAATCAGGAACGCCTGTGCCGATCATCCGGGCAACGGCTTCAGCCGCCGCGATCAAAGTCAGGGAAACAAGCGCCGCGATCAATATGCCTTTTTCGACGTAACGGAGAATATCCACGCAGCGTGTCAGAGGACTACGCGGCGTCTGAGTTTGGGTTTCGTTTTGTTCCATGTTTTACCGCGCGCCGTTTCGCATGTTGTTCAGCATTGTTTCTATGCGGTTGTAAATGCCGCGATCAAACGCCGTTCCTACAAGGCCGGGTATTATCTTTTCCATTTCATCGAACCATTCCTGCTCCTGCGCGGGAGTCAAATGGTTTTCGACAAGGCCGTAATTGCCCATTGTTTTTATCATGTCGCTTTCCAGAGTCCGTATCCGTCCGTCAAGCTCTCTTTCCGCTCGCCGTGTTGCTTCGATTAATTGCGGCTTGTATCTTTCCGGCACAGCGTTCCATGTACGCTGATTGAGGATTATGCCGCCCATGAACGGAGCGATATTGATGGAAGCCATATTTTTCGCAAGCCCGAAAATCTGGAGACTGCCCACGGCGATAGGGCTTTGCAAAACCGCGTCTACCATGCCGCCGTTCAGCGCGATAAGAATGTCGTTATGCGCGACCGGAATCATCTGGAAACCCATTGTTTTGAACGCCTGATTTATTTCGCTTTGCTCCCCGTTCATGCCCAGCTTTTGCCTTTTCAGATCGGAAGGCGTGAATACCGGCTGCTTGGAAAAAATCTTTACCCAGCCGACTCTTGACCACGCAAGCGTGTGAAAACCTTTGGAATTGATCCGTTCTTCCATTTCTGGTTTTATTCCTTCAAGGACAACATCAAGCTCGTCATCGTTTCGTATCATAAAAGGACAGCTCAATGTCATTATTTCGGGAGTAATTTCATACATGCCGAACGTAGAAAGCGCCGCTCCCTGAAGCTGATTCAGCCTGAGATTCCGCACGACAGCTTCTTCGTTACCCGCGACTCCATTGTGGTAAATTCTGATTTCTACTTCGCCGTTCGTTATCCGCCTCCAGTCCGAGGCAATTTGATTCAGGCATTCTCCCCACGGCGTATTTTCAGGAACCGAAGAAGCCATTTTGATAATAAGTTTCCGCTGGGCGTATAATCCCTGAGCGGCAAGCGCGAAAATAAAGAGACCGCATAAGATTGCTTTTTTCATGTTACTCATACCTCAAAATAATTTTGTAAGACTCGTCGACAAAAAAGGCGCGTATGTCACTAACAGCGTCACCGCAAGTTGTATAAGCAGGAACGGAAACACATACCTGCAAATATCCACAAAAGATTTATTGAAACGATAGGAAGCGAGAAATAAATTCAGCCCTACTGGAGGCGTTAAAAATCCCACTTCCAAATTCGTAATAAAAATAATTCCCAAATGCACCGGATCGATCCCGTAAGCCGCGCCCAGCGGAACGATCAGCGGCAGCACAATCAGAATAGCCGAGAAAATGTCCATGAGACAACCCACGACAAGGAGGGTCAGATTGAGCAGCAGCAGAAAAACAAATTTTGAGGAAATCGCCGTACTCATCCACCGCGCCAGATTTGCCGGAGCCTGCGTGTCGACAATGTAAAACGAAAGAGCTTTTGACAGCGCCAAAATAGAAAGCACGCCGCCGATAATGGGAATCGCTTTGATAAACACGGCGGGAACATCACGAAGTTTAATGTCGCGGTGTATCAGTGTTTCCACGATAAAAATATACAGCGCGGCGGCGGCCCCCGTTTCAACCAGCGAAAGAGTCCCCGAAAAATAACCGGCGATCAAAAATACCGGCAAAAGGATTTCCAGCGCGGATTTTCTAATGCCGGCAAGCGCTTTCAGTCCGTCAAATTTTTCGACCGGAATTTTTATCCGCAGCGAGGAGACAACGCCGAACGCAATCATCGCGCCCACAAGAATCAGCCCCGGCAGAATTCCCCCCAGAAATAAATGAAAAATATTTGTCTGCGTTGTCGCTCCGACAAGAATTAAGGGAAGGCTGGGAGGAAACAAAAGGCCGATACTTCCTACCGATGTCAAAAGGCCGATAGAAAAATTTTCAGGATATTTTTCATGTTTGGAAAGTATCGTGTAGAGGATTCCTCCCAGCGCGAGAATCGTGACACCTGACGCGCCGGTAAACGAAGTGAAAAACGCGCAGATAATAACCGCCGCGATAATAACGCCGCCCGGAATCCAACTAAACAGACTGCGAAACGTATTGACCAGCCGCGCGCCCGCCTTGCTTTCCGAAAGAAAAAACCCGGTCAGCGTAAAAAGCGGTATAGCGATAATATTAGGATTGGTAAGCGAAGAATAAATATCCGCCGCGACCGAATCCATTTGCCCGTCCGAAGCCTGAAGAAGCAATAACGCAAGCCCGCCCATAACGACAAAAAGCGGCGTTCCCGCAAGCGCGGCGAGCAATAGCATTATCACCAAAGGAATTTTGCAATAGATGGACAACAAATATAATTTGTCGCAAATATCGAAAATTCTGTCGGGTAAAACAAGCCCCCAGATTAATTTAGCGATAACAGGAAACGAAGCCGCGCTTCCCAGCGCAACCGCCAATACCGGAAAAATAATTTTCCAGCCGCGCAATCCCGTCCGCCGCGCAAAACGAACAGCCATCACCGTGAAAGCCAGCGGAATAATCAGCGCGAAAACCTTGTCGGAAATAAAACCTATCATCCGCCCCAAAAGGCCGATTTTGATAAATGACAAGGAAGTCCACGCGATAACAGTCGTCACAAACGCGGACACAAGACCGGTAAAAACTTTCAGCTGTTCCTTGATTTTATCGCCGCCGAAATATTGCGCCAACGCTATCGAAAGATGTTCATCGTTTCGCGTGGTGATCATTCCGGCGCACAAACCCGCCGTCAAGAGCAGGTGCGTCATTATTCCGGTAGAAGCCGGAACTCCGGTACTGAACAATACCCGCGTAACGGCCTCCGCGACCGGAAGCAGCGCCAGAAAAACCAGAGCGGCAATACAGAGAATTTCCTCCAGACGATACAGCAGAGATTTCAATCCGCAGGAGGCTTTTTGTTCAGACGGCATTACCGGTTACTGCTCCTTCCGGTAAGCGGTCAGTATATCTACAATTTTCCGGTACATGTCTCCGTTGAAAATAGGACCGGCCAAATTGCTTTCATACTTTGCTATTTCATCTATCCATTCCTGTTTTTGTGACGCGCTGGGTTCGTTGACCACAAGACCGTACTGTGACATGGTGGATATTGCCTCCGATTCCAGCGCGGCGATAGAGCCGTCAATTTCCGCCTCAACCCTTTTGCATATTTCCATTAATACAGGACGATGTCTTTCTGGTATCCGCCGCCATGCCGCTCGATTCATAATAATGCCGCCCATAAAAGGCGCAAGATTAACCGTAGACATATTTGGGGCAACGCCGAAAAGCTGACCTGCGGCAACAGCGATGGGACTCTGGTAAATTGCCTCGATCATTCCGCCGTTAAGCGAAACCAGCACATCGTTGATATTCACCGGAATCATCTGGAAACCAATTGTCTTAAACGCCTGCATCATTTTTAATTCATCAGGACTTGTCCCCAGTTTTTGTCTGCGTAAATCCGCCGGAGTAAACACCGGCGCTTTTGAAAAAATCCTCACCCAGCCCGCGCGCGCCCAGGCCAGAGTCACAAAACCGTTCTGTTCGATTTTTGCGTCCAATTCCGGGCGAAGCTGCCCCAGCACTTCCTCAAGCTCGCCGTCATCACGAATCAACAATGGATAACTCAAGGTCATAACTTCCGGCATTACCGAATTGAGGCCAATGCTCGTAAAAACCGCCGCCTGAATCTGATTCAGGTTGAGTTTCCGCAGTACTTCCGCTTCGTCTCCGGCAACGCCATTATGGTACACAATCAATTCCACATCGCCGTTTGTCGCCCGCTGCCATTCTTCGGCCATACGATTCAACGCCATACCCCAGGGAGTATTTTCAGGAACAAGCGAAGCAAGCTTAATAGTCACTTTTCGCTGGGCAGCAAGCGGAAAAACCGCGCACAGAAACAAAACCGCAAAAAAACAAAAAAAACGCCTGCGTATCATACACGCTCCTTTATACTAAAATTCTTCGTCTTCGGGGTCTCCCCAGTCTTCTCCATCGTCAAAAGTGACAAAACGCAAATTGGCGGTGTCCAGAAGATACCGCGCTTTCCGCTGATTGATAATATTGACCAGCCTGTTTGCGGAATCCGCGTCAGGATCAATCGCAAGCGCGCTTTCCAGATTTTCTTTGAACGCCTCGTAATCCTGCGCGGGAATAGCGATAGCCTGCGCGTAAGAAACATAAGGCCCCGCCAAACGGCCGCCGGATTTCTCCAAAGCCTTGTGATAATGGGTTTCCGCCAGCGCCTTGTTTCCTCCCATTGATTCAGGCACGGAAGCGTAAAACAAAACGTAAAAATCATCCAGCGCGCCCGAATTAAAATCAGGATTAAGCTCGTAAGCGCGGTCAACCATAGCAATAAGCTCAGGAATTCTCACGCCAAGCGCCATATCAAACGGATTAAGCGAATAGGCCGAAAGAAAACCCGCCGCTGTCCAATACAGAGCGGAAACATCGTCCCGTTTCATTCGCGCAAGAATCTCAGGAAGCGTTCCCGCCTGCGCCGCGCCCACAAGACCCGGATATTTCATATCAAGCCCATTATACAGCATATTTGCGCCACGCAGATACAGTTTTTTCGCCCGGTCCCTCGCTAATTGACGCTCAAGAGAATTGCCGCTCGGCAGCATATCCGCCGGACTCTGCACAAAAGCGTTAGCATACATCACAAAAAGCGAACCCGTGGTAACAATAAGCCCCTCATGACCAGGATTAGCCGCTAACAGCGATTCGTACATCTTGATAGCAAACGGCAGCGCGTCCCCCACCAACTCAGGATCATTATCCCCCGTAAACACCTCCGAACTTCCCTCTCCCGTCAGCGCGTCAGCAACCGCCTTCATCGCCATTTGATTGATAGAACACCCCGGCATTAGCACAAACAAAACCGCCAGAAAGAACAGCAGCGCATTTTTCATAAAAACTCCTGCGTCAAGTATACCACATTCAGGAAAAATCAACCAAGACCAGCACAGGGGAATCAGAGAAATCAATTCGCAAAAAGAACTAATTTCTGTAATAAGAATTTTGGCGCATTTTGCCGCTTGCCCCAAGCGGCAAAACCGGGCTATCCGCTCCAATTCCTCGACTTTGCGCTTACGCAAAGTCTGCGGGATTTCCACTCCTATCCCTTGCGCTCCTCACGGGCTAACCGCAAATTGATCGACAAACGGAGCGGGCGGATAATTTCAGACCGTCAATTGTTTCTATTGTTTTAACAATACAAGCCGTTAAATCTTTTTCTATTTCAGATTGCCAAAAACGTAAAACTGTCCAATTGATAGATTGATAATAAGCAGTTACTTTTTTATCACGTTCAATATTCCCCGTGATTTTTTTCTGCCAGTAAGCAGAATATGTTTTTAATTCCGCCTCAAGAGACGGGAAACCTCTGATTTTCCAATTATTCCCATGCCAATAATCACCGTCAATAAATATCACCAGTTTATATTTTTGTATAGCAATATCCGGCTTGCCATACAGTTTAACATTCTTTCTATATCTGACACCCCATTTCCACAACGCCTTCCTAAAAAATATTTCCGGTTTTGTGTCAACACTTTTTATCGCGGACATTATTTTATGGGTAACTTCTTTCGAGCGTTCCTTCATTTTTCGGCATAACGCAAAAAAAGACTTTTTGAAGGCATCCAATCACACGCCACCGCATCCCAATATTCGATAATATATTCGCCCGTATTTTTTTGATAAGCGCCGCAACCTGAAAAAAGAGAAACAACAGTTATTGGTTTTTCCATAGTTACGCCCCCCCTGCCGCTCATTTTTTTTGTTACCGGAAATATAGCGCAAAAAGACGGCTTAAACAAGGGCTGAACAGGCGTCCGCCTGTTCAGCTTCGGAGTTTTGCCGCAGGCAAAACTCTACGCATTTTTTACGCATTTATTTTAAGGGTGGCCAAATATTTTCCGGCACACGGGAAGCAATTATCAGTTAGCCCGTGAGGAGCGCAAGGGATAGGAGTGGAAATCCCGCAGACTTTGCGTGAGCAAAGTCGAGGAATTGGAACGGATAGCCCGGTTTTGCCGCTTGGTTAAGCGGCAAAATGCGCCCAGATTCTTACTCAAATTTTAATTGCCGCGCAGCAGATCGAGCAATTGTTTTTCTATTTTTACCTGTGTGGCGGAACCGTAAGCGCGTTCGTCTTCGCTTAAATCGAGAACTTCATCGTAAATAACGCCGCGCCCTTTTTTCCCCAGCGCGATAATTCTTTTTCCCAGATAAATTGCTTCGCGGGGATCATGCGTGACAATAACGGCGAGGCGGGTGTCTGACTGCGGCGGATTGCGGGAAACGTCAAGCAGCGAGCGGGTCAATTCCATAAGCTCAAGGCGCAGGGGAATATCCTGAGACTGAAAAGGTTCGTCCATCAAAAGCAGCTCGCACGGACAGGCAAAAGCTCTGGCAAGATTAAGCCGCTGTTTCTGCCCGCCTGAAAGTTCACGTGGATAAGATGCGGCCTTGTTTTCCATTGACACATAACGCAGAAAATCCCGCGCCCGTTTTTCGGCGGCCGTTTTTTCCATGCGCTGCGTGAGGGGAAGGCTGACATTTTCAAGGGCGTTTTTCCACGGCAAAAGGCGCGGCTCCTGAAAGGCCATACTTACCGGGACTGAGTTGCCTGCAATTTCCCCCTGGATGGGTATTAAAAGACCGGCAAGCAAATGCAGCAGGGTTGTTTTCCCGCAGCCTGAACTTCCCAGAATCATCACGGGACTTTCGCGCCCCAGCTCTAGTGAAAGATTTTTGAAAATAGAATTATCATTGTTAAAAGCGAAATCGACAGCGCGGAGTGAAAGCGGGGTTGTCATGATTTTTTACCGTCCTTCAAGCGGATACACACGCGAAGTTTTGTTCAAGGCAATTTCGAGCGCGAACTGGCTGAGAGCGGCGGCGATAACCGCTCCGGCTGTCCACGCGAAAAGTTCGGCAGTCTCCAATCCGGCTCTCGCGGCCTGCATACCGTAGCCAAACGAAAAACGCGGCTGAAGCATTACCTCGGCGGCCACAACCACTTTCCAGCATTGGGAAAGTCCCGAACGCAAACCCCCCGCGACAAAAGGCGCGATGCCGGGCAGATACAGGGAAACGCAGCGTTCTTTGAAAGGAAGGCGGTACAGAGCAAACATTTCTTTCAGTTTTGGGTCGATGGAAGATATTCCGGCGACGGTATTTGCGGCAATCACGGGAAATATCATCAAAAAAGCGGCAAAAACGGCTGTTTTTTCCTGTCCGAACCACAAAAAAGCGATAAGAATCAGCGGTATTACCGGAGTGGCGGAAATAACCTGAAAAAGCGGCTTGAGAAAACTGGCGGCATTTTTGTTCAGGGCGGCCAGAGTTCCCAGCATTACGCCTAACGGAACGGAGATCAGCATTGACAGAATTACCCTGCCGAAACTTCCGGCAAGAGCGCGAAAAAAATATTCGGTTGTGATCAGCCGGATAAAACGTTCCAAAACCGGCAGCGGGCCGGGCAAGAGGAGTTCGCTTGCGGCGATCAGTGAAACGATTTCCCATACCAGCGTGAGGAATAGAATTCCCGCTCCTGTCCACAGCGTTGCTTTCACGGAATTACGCCTGACGAATAATAAAAATTGCTGGCGGGCAAAGCTCCTCCGATTGACGCGGGGGCAAATTCCAGAAAAGCTTCAAACAAAGTCTCAAGCGCGGGACGGGCCTGGGGCAGTGGAATAAAAACATAATTACTGTTGGGTATGGCTTGCGCTAATAAAGCGGCTCGCAGTCCCAGTCCGTGCTTTTCCGCAAGAATGCCCGCGTCCGCCGGATTTGCCTGAACCCACTCGACCGATTCTTTTGCGCCGCGTAAAATATTATCGACAAGAGCGCTGTTTGCCGCCGCGAATTCAGCGTCAACTACCAGCGCGGTCATCGGATAATTGTTCGCCGTAATGCCGCTTGTGCTGCTGGAATTCCCGCCACGCAGATTTCTCCATTCCGCCTGAATATCGCCCACAACGGCAAGTTGTGGATTTCCCGCGCGCGCCACAGTCGCAAACGGTTCGGGAATTAGCGCGAGCTTAATTCTGCCTGAGGCGAGCGCCTGCGCTGTTTCAGGATACGCAAGCGCGTAACTGAGATTAATATCTCTGCCGGGAACAATGCCTTTTGACAATAAAATTTTTCTGAACACAAAATCGGGAGTAGCGCCCCGGCCGGTAACTTCCACGGTTTTGCCTTTCAAATCCTCAATACGCCTTACTGCCGGATCACCTGAAAGCAGGCTGAGCATTCCATTTCCTGTAACGGCGGCGATTTGAATATTTTTGCCGGAAGAAGCGATTTTGGCCGCGATATTCGGCGGCAGAATTCCGATTTTTGCTTCACCGGAAATAAACAACGCCGCCAGAAGATCGGCCTGAGCCAGAGCTTCCGCTTTGATTTCATAACCCGTCACTTGAGGCGGCTGTTCAAAGAGGCGGATTAACGCCACGCTGGAAGAGCCTTTTATTCCATAAATGGTGAGTTTCGTCTGAGTCTGAGCGCCGGATAACGCGGAAACACACAAGAGCGCGGCAAGAGCGCCTAATAATTTTACATTCATGGTTCGTATCATAGCATAAAAAAAAATGCCCGGCCACTAAGTGACCAGGCATGTATTGTCTTGACGGATTTTTTTCTCCCCGAATTAACTCAGGGAGAATCAAAGTGCCAAACGATTTTTTTACTTTTCCGCTGCGGGTTTTCTGCCGGGTTTTTTCGGCGCGACAGCCGCTTTCTCGGCGGCGGGTCTTTCTCGGCGGCGGGTTTTTTGCCGGGCTTTTTCGGCGCGGCTACCGCTTTTTCGGCGACGGGTTTTCTGCCGGGCTTTTTCGGCGCGACAGCCGCTTTCTCGACAGCGGGCTTTTTGCCGGGCTTTTTCGGCGCGACAGCCGCTTTCTCGGCGACGGGTTTTCTGCCGGGCTTTTTCGGCGCGACAACCGCTTTCTCGACGGCGGGTTTTCTGCCGGGCTTTTTCGGCGCGACAGCCGCTTTCTCGACGGCGGGCTTTTTGCCGGGCTTTTTCGGCGCGGCTACCGCTTTTTCGGCGGCTGGTTTTCTGCCGGGCTTTTTCGGCGCGACAACCGCTTTTTCCGCTGCCGGTTTCCTACCGGGCTTTTTTGGCGCGGCTGCCGCTTTTTCGGCGGCTGGTTTTCTGCCGGGCTTTTTCGGCGCGGCGGCGGGTTTTGCAGTGGATACTGCCATTTTTTTCTCCCCCTTTGCAAGTCTATTACTGCCAATTGTTTTGGCAGCGGAGGGTTTGCCAGCTTCCGCCGATCTTCCCCCCTGTGACATGTCCTTTCCGGAGTTATTTATTACCGCCTGAGCGCCGGCAAGCCGTGCCAGCGGAACCCGGAATGGCGAACATGAAACATAACTTAATCCTGCTCTGTAACAGAAATCAATGGTAACGGGATCGCCGCCGTGTTCACCGCAGATGCCCATTTTTAAGTTCGGCTTCACCGAACGTCCCTCACCGATGGCAAGCTCCATCAATCCCCCGACACCGTCTTCGTCAATTGACTTAAAGGGATCGACATCAAGAACATTTTTTTCCAGATAAACTGGAAGGAAAGACGCGACATCGTCACGACTGAACGCGAATGTCATCTGAGTCAGATCGTTTGTTCCGAAACTGAAGAAATCGGCGTATTTGGCGATATGCGCGGAACGGATTGCCGCTCTGGGCACTTCGATCATTGTGCCAATTTTGAACGGAACTTTGACCCCTGATTCGCTGAAAACTCTTTCGAGCACTTTTTCCGCGTTGGGGCGGAGGAGTTTGAGCTCGCGGGCGGTAATGACAATCGGAATCATTATTTCAGGATTAACGGGGATTTTCTGTTTGACGCATTCCACTGCGGCCAGAGCAATTGCCTCGACCTGCATGTCGTATATTTCGGGGTATGTCACCGCCAGACGGCAGCCCCGGTGTCCGAGCATGGGATTCATCTCGACAAGCCGGTCAATTTTCGGCTGCAACACATCAACGCCGATTTTGAGATAGTCCGCCAGCTCCTGTGTTTCTTCTTTTGTGTGGGGAACAAATTCATGGAGCGGCGGATCAAGCAGACGAATGACTACAGGCCGTCCTGCCATTGCCTTGAAAATTCCAAAGAAGTCTTTTTTCTGGAGCGGCAGGATTTCTTTCAGGTGACGCTTTCGTTCTTCTTCCGTATCGGCGACAATCATCGCGCGGAAATGGATCAATTTTTCTTTATGGAAGAACATGTGTTCGGTACGGCACAGACCGACACCCTGCGCGCCGAAATCGAAAGCGCGTTTTGCGTCTTCCGGTTGATCGGCGTTTGTCCAGATTTCAAATCCCTTGATGCTTCCCCGTTTTGCTTTGGCGCGGACTTCATCGCACCAGCCGAGGAAAGTGTTCATGTCGTCTGAAATTTCAGGCGACACCAGCGGCAGGCGGCCTTCGTAGACATCTCCGGTTGAGCCGTCGATGGTGAGCCATTCACCTTCCTGATATGTTTTGCCGCCGATAACGACAACTTTGCCTTGCACTGAAACGCCTTTCGCGCCGGCGACACAGGGAGTTCCCATTCCGCGCGCGACTACGGCCGCGTGACTGGTCATGCCGCCTGTTGAGGTGAGCACGCCTTGAGATACAACCATACCGCCAATGTCTTCGGGGCTGGTTTCTTTACGTACCAAAAGAACTTTTTCGCCGTGTTCATGCCAGTGCTCCGCGTCTTTCGCGGTAAACACGATACGCCCGCAGGCCGCGCCCGGAGAGGCGTTCAGACCTTTGGTAATTGCCTTGATATGTTTCAGGGCATTAATGTCGATCATGGGGTGGAGCAGCTGATCCAGATGAGCGGGAGTGACTCTGAGAATGGCGGTATTCTTGTCGATGAGTTTTTCGCCAACCATGTCTACCGCGCATTTTACCGCGGCTGTTCCCGCCCGTTTGCCGCTGCGGGTTTGCAGGAGGAATAACTCGCCCTGCTGTACGGTGAATTCCAAATCCTGCATATCGCGGAAATGTTTTTCGAGCTTGTTCTTTATGGCGACAAGCTGTTTGTATATCTTCGGATTTTGCTGTGCCAGAGTCGCGATTCTTTCCGGCGTTCTAATTCCGGCGACAACATCCTCGCCTTGCGCGTTCATCAAATATTCGCCGTAAAATTCATTGACGCCGGTGGAAGGATCGCGGCTGAAGCATACGCCGGTTCCTGAATCTTCGCCGAAATTGCCGAATACCATTGACTGAATATTTACCGCTGTTCCTTTGAGATTGCGGATATCATTGAGCTGGCGGTATTTGATTGCCCGCTCGTTCATCCACGATCCGAATACCGCGTTGATCGCTCCCCAGAGCTGATCCATCGGGGCTTGCGGAAAATCTTTGCCGGAATATTTCTTGACGATTTTTTTGTATTCAACGACAAGCTGTTCAAGATCGTCCGCGCTGAGATCGGTATCGAGCTCTGTGTTTTTCGCTTTTTTCGCGGCGGCAAGAATATCCTCAAAATGATCGTGTTCAACGCCCATTACAACATCGCCGTACATCTGAATAAAACGGCGGTAAGCGTCCCACGCAAAACGGGGATTGCCGGTCTTGTCCGAAAGTCCTTTGACGGCTTTATCGTTCATTCCCAGATTCAAAATGGTGTCCATCATGCCGGGCATGGAAACCTGCGCGCCGGAACGCACCGACACAAGCAGCGGATCATTAGGATCGCCGAGCTTTTTCTTCATGATTTTTTCAAGCCGCGAAAGATGCGCCTGCACTTCCTCCTTGAGTCCGGCAGGATACTTTTCTTTATTTTCATAATAGGCGGCACACACTTCAGTTGAAATGGTGAATCCCGGCGGAACAGGAATTCCCAGATTGGTCATTTCCGCAAGGTTGGCTCCTTTACCGCCCAAAAGCTCTTTCATCTTCGCGTCCCCTTCGGCTTTACCTTCACCGAAGAAGAAAACATTTTTCCGTTTTGTCATTTATTCCTCCGCATTTGATGCTCTGACTTTGATTTATTCTTAGCGTTAATATTAATTATATAATGAATAAAAATAAATTGCAACAATGATTTTTTTATTTATTTTTTAATGGGATTTAATACTTTGCATTCTGGGGTGAT
>QMCE01001759.1_pt1 | contig 26249 bp, 22 predicted proteins | sample 1821851 | NCBI WGS metagenome assembly QMCE01 (sample SAMN09453174, study PRJNA476694) | Termite gut metagenome, whole genome shotgun sequencing project. | isolation source: worker | host: Odontotermes sp. | place: South Africa:Pretoria | collected 2016-01-28 | reverse complement strand
CCGTTTTTAATTACCAGCGCGCCGACCCCTTTGGGGCCGCCGAATTTATGCGCCGACAGCGATAGCATATCGGCGGCCGGTTCCAACGGGATGTGTCCCGCAGCCTGTACAGCGTCGGTATGGAAGAGGATATCGGGGTCAAACGCTTTTACCGTTCGAGCCAATTCCGCCACCGGCTGAATCGTTCCGATTTCGTTGTTCGCCGTGATAACCGACGCTACAGCCGTGTTGGACCGCAGGGCGCTTCGCAGCGCGTCCGGACTGACGAGCCCGTCACCGTCTACCGGTACGACCGATAAGGGATGTCCCTTCTTTTGCAAATGTTCCGCCGTGTTCAGCACCGCGTGGTGTTCCACCGCCGATATTACGACATGCCTCCGCATGTCGCCGCCCAAATCGCAAGCGCCCTTAAGCGCCCAGTTGTCGCTCTCGGTGCCGCCCGAAGTAAAGTACAGTTCCTCTGGGAGTATGCCGAGGCAATCCGCCGCTGTCCGGCGGGCGGCTTCCAGCGCACGTTTTGCATTCCGGGCGAGCTTGTAAATGCTTGACGCGTTGCCGTAACCCGTCTCGAGCCATGGCAGCATCGCGTCAAACGCCGGCTTGCACAGCGGCGTCGTCGCGGCGTTATCGCAATATACAAACATCATTTCGCCCCTACCTCGGTACCGCCGCGACAGCGAGAGCGTCGCAACGATTATTAAACTCATTGTCGGCATGGCCGCGAACCCAATGCGTATGGACGCGGTGTGTTTCGCATAGTTCCAACAGACGTTCCCACAAATCGGGATTTAACGCCGGCTGCTTATCGTTTTTGATCCAGCCCCGCTTTTGCCAGCCTTTGGCCCAGCCTTTGCCCAGCGCGTCGGTCACATATTTTGAATCGGAGTACAACTCCACGATACACGGCTCTTTCAATGCCTCCAAACCCTTGATTACGGCGGTCAGTTCCATGCGGTTGTTGGTGGTTTCCGCTTCCCCGCCGCTCAGTTCCCGTCCGGCTTCGCCGTAACGGAGGATACATCCCCAGCCGCCGGGGCCGGGATTACCGCTGCACGCGCCGTCCGTATAGAGGGTGACGATTTTCACGGGGTTTCGCCTTCGGCTGCGTCATCCCCCGCGCTTTCCGCTTCCTCCGATTCTTCTTTGAAGGTTCTGGCCAACGTGATTACGCGCGCGTTTTCCCCGGTACGCATTAGAATCACACCCTGCGCCGTGCGGGAATAGAGGTTGATGTCCGATACGGCCATGCGGATGATCGTGCCGTCGTCGGAGATGAGCAGGATGTCATCCTCCTCGTCCACCACGCGAATCCCGGCGACTTTGCCGGTTTTCGCGTTCAGCGTTTGGTTGCGCAGACCTTTGCCGCCGCGGTGCTGCACCTCTCCGCCTCGCTTATACTCGTCTATGCCGGTACGCTTACCGTAGCCGTTCTCGGTGACGGTCAGCAGAGCCGCGCCCTTACGCGCCCGCGCCGCGCCGATTACATAATCTCCAAAACCCATACGGATGCCGGTTACGCCGCGCGCCGCGCGCCCCATGTCGCGTACCTCGCTCTCGGGGAAACAGATGACCTGCCCCTCACGGGTCGCTAACAGAAGATCCTGTACCCCATCGGTCTTGCGCACGGCAATCAGTTCGTCGCCGTCCTCGATTGTCAGCGCGATCAGTCCGGCTTTGCGTCCGGCCGACGCGAACTTATCCATACTCGCGCGTTTGACGACGCCGTTTTTGGTCGCCATAAAGAGGAATCCAACCTCCTCGTCATCCCGCACAGGGATGACGGCGGTGACCTTCTCCTCCGGCTCCAGCGGCAGAAGGTTCGCTAGGTTCATCCCCTTGGCGCTCCGCCCCGCTTCCGGCACTGTGTAGCCTCGCTTCTTAAAGAGGCGACCCTTGGTGGTGAAAAAGTACAGATCGTCGTGCGTCGAGGCGATAAACAACTCCTCGATATAGTCCTCTTCGCGCACCGTTTGCGCCGTGATGCCCTTGCCGCCGCGCCGCTGACTGCGATAAGTCGTTTTTGGCGCGCGTTTGATATAACCCACATGCGTAAGGGTATAAACGCAGTCCTCACGCTCGATCAGGTCTTCGAGGTCAATCTCATCGTCGTCCTCGATGATCTCCGTGCGCCGCGCGTCGCCGAATTTCTCCGCCAGCGCGGTCAGTTGCTCACGGAGTATGATGTTTACGCGTTCCTCATTCGCGAGTATGTCGAGGTAGTCGGTGATTTTTTCCGCCAGTTCGTCAATCTCGGCTTGCAATTTCTCGATCTCAAGTCCCTGCAAACGTCCGAGCCGCATGTCAACGATGGCCTGCCCCTGTATGTCGGAGAGGTTAAACCGTTCCATCAGCCGCGCTTTCGCGTCGTTGTAACTGGAGCGGATAATCCTGATAACTTCATCGATGTTGTCGACCGCTATCTTTAACCCTTCTAAGATGTGCATACGCTCCCGCGCCTTTTTCAGGTCGTATTCGGTACGGCGGCGAACGACTTCTTTCTGATGGTCGATATAATAATCGAGGATGGGGCGCAGCGGAAGCGTTTTCGGCTGACCGTCCACCAGCGCGATCATGTTGATGGCGAACGTGGTTTGCATGTTCGTCTGCGAATACAGCTTGTTCAGCGTCACCTGCGCGTTGGCGTCGCGCTTCAAATCAAGCACGATCTTCATACCGTTCCGGCCCGACTCATCGCGCAGAGCGCTTACGCCCTCAATCAGTTTGTCGCGCACCAGTGCGCCGATATGCTCAACCAGACGCGCTTTATTGACCTGATACGGAAGCTCGGTCACGACGATCCGCGTCTTGCCTTTATACTCTTCGATTTCGGCGCGGGCGCGCACCCGCACCCGTCCGCGCCCGGTGGAGTAAGCGGCACGGATTCCGGCGCGTCCGAAAATCAAACCGTTGGTGGGGAAATCGGGACCGTGCATATGCTCCATCAGCTCGTCCAAACCCGCGTCGGGGTTCTCGAGCGCGCACAGGATCGCGCCGGTGACCTCGCGAAGGTTGTGCGGCGGGATGTTGGTCGCCATTCCAACGGCGATGCCGGACGAACCGTTGACCAAAAGGTTCGGGAAGAGGCTCGGAAGCACCTTTGGCTCCACGCGGAAGTTATCGTAGTTGGGCTGGAAGTCCACCGTCTCTTTGTCGATGTCCCGCAGCATCTCCATTGCGATCTTGGAGAGCCGCGCCTCGGTGTAACGCATGGCCGCCGCCGGGTCGTCATCTACGGAACCGAAGTTTCCGTGTCCGTCAATCAACATGTAGCGGAGCGAGAAGGGCTGCGCCATGCGCACCAGCGTGTCGTAGATCGCTTGGTCGCCGTGGGGATGGTAACGTCCCATCACGTCGCCGACGGCGGTCGCGGACTTGCGGAATGCCTTGTCGGGCGTCAGGTTCTCCTCATACATCGTATAAAGGATCCGGCGGTGTACCGGCTTCAGGCCGTCCCGCACGTCGGGCAGCGCGCGTGCGGTAATCACGCTCATCGAATACTCGATGAACGATTTGCGCATCTCGCTTTCCAGCTCCACCGGAAGCAGCTTTTGGTTCTCAAAGCTTACATTCTCGTGTTCATTATCTTGATGCTTGCTCACATCCGCACCCCCTTACACATCTAAGTTGACGGCACTTTTCGCATACGTCTCGATAAATTCCCGTCTCGGTTCCACTTTGTCGCCCATTAGGATGGTGAAGATTTCGTCGGCCGCAACGGCGTCCTCGATCGTCACCTGCAACAGCGTCCGTTTTTCCGGGTGCATCGTCGTCTCCCAAAGCTCCTCCGCGTCCATTTCGCCGAGACCCTTATTGCGCGATACGTCGATACGCCCGCGCACTACCGGGTCGCCACCCGACATCTCGTCCAGCGTGCGGTCGCGCTCCGTATCAGAATAGGCGTAGCGTATCTGCTTACCCCGCGTCATCTTATACAGCGGCGGCTGTGCGATGTATACGTGCCCCTCGTCGATCAGCGGGCGGAGGAAGCGGAACAGGAAGGTTAGCAGCAGCGTTCGGATGTGGCTTCCGTCCACGTCGGCGTCAGCCATCAGGATCAGTTTGTTGTAGCGCAACTTCTCCAGCGAAAACTCCTCGCCGATGCCCGCTCCGATCGCGGTGACCAGCGGCATTAGTTTTTCGTTGGAGAAGACTTTATCAATACGCGCTTTTTCCACGTTCAGCATCTTCCCCCACAGCGGCAGTATAGCTTGATAACGGCTGTCCCGCCCGCCCTTGGCGCTGCCGCCCGCGCTGTCGCCCTCGACGACGAACAACTCGGTAAAGCGCGGGTCTGATTCATGGCAGTCGGCAAGTTTGCCGGGCAATGCTGCGCTGTCCAGCGCCGTCTTACGCCGCGTCAGCTCACGGGCTTTCCGCGCCGCTTCACGGGCGCGGGAAGCGAGAACTGATTTTTCAAGGATTGTCTTCCCGATCGCGGGGTTTTCCTCCAAATAATCGCTCAGTTTCTGCCCCAGTAAATTATCAACCATCGTACGAATCTCGCTGTTACCGAGCTTCGTCTTAGTTTGCCCCTCGAACTGCGCGTCGGTCAGTTTGACGGAAATGACCGCCGTCAGGCCCTCACGCACGTCCTCGCCGGTCAGCTTTTCGTCGTCCTTCAGAATCTTAAAGCGGTGGCCGTAATCGTTGATGACGCGGGTCAGCGCCGTTTTGAAGCCGGTTTCGTGCATACCGCCCTCGGTTGTCGCGATATTGTTCGCAAACGACAGCAGCACCTCGTTGTACGATTCGTTGTATTGCAGCGCGACCTCCAGCGACGCCGTGTCCTTTTCACCGGCGAAGTAGAGAACCTCGTTATGCAGCGGCGTTTTGTTGCGGTTGATATGCTCCACGAACGAGCGGATACCGCCCTCGTAGTGAAACTCTTTGCGCGCTTCGCTCTCCGGGCGCATATCTGTTAACGCGATCCGCAGTCCCGCGTTGAGGAACGCCTGCTGCCGCATCCTTGATTCCAGAACTAAGAAGTCAAATTCCGTCTCCTCAAAAATCTGCGCGTCAGGTTTGAAAGTAACGACTGTACCGTGTTTTTCAGTCGGGGCAATTTGTTTCAGATCGGTTGTGATGTCGCCTCGGGAGAAAGCGATATAATACTCATGGCCTTCATTGTAGATCGTGGCTTCCAGCCACTCGGACAGCGCGTTGACGACGCTCGCGCCGACGCCGTGCAGGCCGCCCGCGACTTTGTATCCCGAACCGCCGAACTTACCCCCGGCGTGAAGGGTTGTGAACACCAACTCCACGGCGCTCCGCCCCGTCGCGTGTAGGCCACAGGGTATACCGTGGCCGTCGTCGGCCACGGTGATGCTGTTGTCGGGATTGATCGTCACATCGATCCGGGTACAGCGCCCGGCCAGCGCTTCGTCAATCGAATTGTCAACGATTTCATATACCAAATGGTGCAGTCCTTGGCTGGAGGTCGTGCCGATATACATGCCGGGGCGCTTGCGCACCGCTTCCAACCCTTCAAGGACTTGTATATCCTGCGCGCCGTAGTTCGCGTCCATTCCGAATTCCCCGTTTCTACTAAACTCGTGTTCCGCCCAGCGCGGGCGTCAGTCTGCTTTTTAGCGTTGCCGCCGTGACCGGTGAGAGGTAAACTTTATCGTCGGCGGTGAGGGTAAAACTGCGCGGTACGGCGCTGCCGCCGGTATGGATGATCTTTCCTTCTTTTTCCCGGCGTTCCAAAAAGTCACGCGTACCGCGCTCCCGCGAAGCGCCGTCAAGGTCGAACAGTCCAACAATTTCGCGGGTCGGCAGGGTGTGTCCGCCGCCAATGTGCAAATACATAAACTCTACTCCAGTGTGATATTTAACCCTGACGTGGTTATCTTTCCCGCTTCACAGCAGGTAATAAACGTCTGCCCCGCACCAATGCTGTCAAGTACATACCGCTGACGGTCGCCGTCCAATTCGCTCAGTACGTCGTCCAGCAACAGCAGCGGCGGTTCTCCGAAGGTCTCGCAAAGCGCCTCCCGCGCCGCGAGCTTCATCGCGACGGCGGCGGTGCGCGCCTGCCCCTGTGATGAGAAGTCTTTCAGCGGTTTGCCGTCCAGCAGCGCCTCGATGTCGTCGCGGTGCGCTCCCACCAGGCATTGCCGACGCGCCAATTCCGCTTCCCGCCGCTCTTCCATCTTCGCGAGCGTCTCTTCGGGATTAAAGACGCGGGTTTTGTAGGTCAGTTCCAGCGTCTCCCGCCCGCCCGATATGGCTGCGTGGTGCGAGGCTGCGGCGGGTGCCAGTTTTTTTAAGAAATCGTCGCGGTAACGCGCAAGCGCCGCACCGGTCTCGGCAAGGGAGCGGTTATATTCGGGCAGAGCGTCCAAATACGCGGGCTGCGCCGTACACAGGCCCAACAGCTTTGTTTTGGACTCCAGCAGCTTGCGGTAACGCCGCAGGGTTTCAAGATAACGCGGTTTCATCTGGCAGAGAGCGGTGTCGATAAACGCCCGCCGTCCGGCCGCACCGCCCTGTAACAACGACAGATCACCCGGTTCAAAAAACACGGCAGGCAGAAGTCCCATCAATTCTCGCGGAGAGGAGAGGGGTGCACCGTTTTGGCAAAAAATGCGTCGCGCTCCGTGCCGCAACCGCACCGACATCGTCTGTTCCCGCCCGCCGGAGAGCAAAGAGGCGTTTATCTCTGCTTCGGGATAACCAAACCTCAGCAGGTCGGCGTCTCGCGCCGCGCGGACGCTTTTGCTGGTTGCGAGGAAATATATCGCTTCAAGCAGGTTTGTCTTTCCCGTGCCGTTGGCACCCGATATAACATTGACGCCGCCGGAGAAAGAAAACGCCGCCTCTGTATAGCTTCGGAAATTCTTGAGGGTAACGGAGAGAAGGGTCACAGGGTTGCAGACAGCCGGACGGGCAGCACCATGAAGAGCGTGTCCTCATCCGATTCCGGTTTCAAAAGGCAGGGGGACACCGCTCCGCCCGTTTCAAAGCGAAAACGCTCTCCTTCCATGTGCCGCAACGCGTCCAGCAGATAACGGTGGTTGAAGCCGATCTCAAGCTCGCCTTCGCACTCACAGTCGATGTCGTCTTGGGCGCGCCCCAGTGCCGTCTGACAATTGACCGTCAGCTTCCCTTCGGTGAACAGGAGCCGCACCGGATTTTTAAGTTTTTCGGTAATCAGCAGACCCACGCGCTCCAGCGCTTGGATTACGGGTTTGATTTCCAACATAGCGGAAAAGCTGTTTTCCTTTGGGATACCGGTTTTGTATTTGAAAAAATCGCCGTCCATAACGCGGGTAACCAACGTCAGTCCGTCGAGTTCGGCAAGCATGTGCCTCGCGCCGATGTGCATCACGGCCATTGCTTCTTCATCGCCTGTGAGCATCCGTTCCAATTCCCGCAAGCTGACGGCGGGCAATACGGCGGAAAACGCTTCCTCGCTGCCCTTAGATGCGCGGCTGAGCGCCAGACGGTGGCCATCCAGCGCAACCAAAGTGAGGGCTTCCGGTTCGGCGTCGAACAGTATGCCGGTATGGATGTGCTTCGTCTCGGCGTCGGAGACTGAGAATAAGGTCATGTTCAACAGCTTCTTTAGCTCCGCCTGCGAAACGGTGAGCGAACGCAGGCCGGTCACCTCCGGCAAAACGGGATAGTTTTCGGCGGGAAGCGCGGTCACGTCAAACACGCTCGCGCCGCATTCGATATGCGTCATATACCGTTCGTTGACCCACAGCGTTATATCGCCGTCCGGCGCGCGGCGCACGATATCACAGATTATACGCGCGTCCAGCACAGCGGAACCCGGCGTCAGAACCTCTGCCGGAACGACGGCCACAATACCCAGTTCCAAGTCATTGCCGGTGACGGTCAGTTCGCCGCCTTTGCATTCCAGCAGAATGCCTTTCAGCATATCGGCAGTGGCGCGGGACGATACGGCGCGCGCCGCGTGCCCCAGCGCCGCGTTCAACAGATCCTGCCGGCATATACAGTGCATTAGCATTTGCACATCTAAAACCCCCGTATATTCAAGGAACTATACACCCCTAATGTTCTCGATGATCGTCTTTACCTCGTTGTCATACGCCGGGTCGTCCCTGCGCCGTTCCTCAACCCGCTGGACGGAGTGCATAACGGTGGAGTGGTCGCGGGAGAAATGGCGGTCGCCGATTTGCTCAAGCGAGAGGTTGGTCATATCGCGAAATAAGTACATGGCGGTTTGACGCGCCGTTACAAGGTGGGCCTGACGCCCTTTACCGGTAATCTGACGCTCGTCGAGGCGGTAGAAGTCGCATACGGCGCGCATGATCAACTGCGGCGTGGGATGGAGGCCCGGATTCTCACGGATCATATCGGTCACGGCCTCCTGCGCAGCCTTGAGGTCAATATCTATGCGCATCATATCGCGGGCCGCCATCAGCTTTTTTACGGCGCCCTCCAGTTGACGCACGTTACTGGTGATGGTTTCCGCGAGATAGACCGCCACGTCGTGCGGAAGCATCATACCGAGCGATAAGGCTTTGCTCCGTACGATTGCCATCCGCGTCTCGAAGTCGGGCGGGTTGATGTCGATCAGCAGGCCGCCCTCAAAACGCGTACGCAACCGTTCCTCCAACTTTTGCAGGTCTCTCGGCGGACGGTCGGAGGTTAGTACAATCTGCTTATTGTCGTCGAACAGGGCGTTAAACGTATGGAAAAATTCCTCCTGCGAGAAGTCGCGCCCCGCGATGAATTGAATATCGTCCACCAGCAGCAGATCGGCGCTGCGGTAGCGGTCACGGAAGCCGATCATCTGCTTGCTTTGCAGCGCGATGACAAGGTCGTTGGTGAACTGCTCGGCGGAGAAGACGAGTATGCGGTAATCCGGGTGGCTCTTACGAATACGGTTGTGGATGGCCAGCAGTAAATGGGTTTTCCCCAAGCCGGAACCGCCGTAAAGAAACAGGGGGTTATGGATCGCCGAACCGGGCGATTCAGCTACCGCCAGCGACGCCGAATAGGCGTATTTGTTGCTCTCACCAACAATAAAGTTCTCAAAAGAAAAGTCGCGACGTCCCTTCCATTCGGTATCCGGCCGCTCGGCGGCGGAAGGCTCCGGTTCGGGCACGGGCAATTCAGCCTCGCTCACAAGATGCACTTCGCGGGGCTGCCCCGTAACGGCTGCCGCGGCGTCGGAAAGCGCCCGGAGGTAACGATTCCGTATCATTTCGCGCTTGTATTCAATCGGAGAGCACACCGTCAAAACCTGCCCGTCCGCCGACACCACCGAAGCGTCGGAAAACCATGCCGACACCATCGCGCGGGGCATGTCCCGGCAAAGCTCTTCCCGGATACTCTCCATCAAATCTGTTCCCATCAGATAATTCCACCTATCCTATAACTCGTCTGTCCAGTATATCATAAACTTGGCCGCGGGACAAGTTTTTTTTGGAGAGAGTCTGCCATGATTCGCCTTTATAGCGCGTGGGTATTGCGAGCACGGCGAAAGCAAACCCCCTTCCCTGCGGTTTCTCGGGAAAAGGGTTTGAAACCAATGTAACCACGCAAATTATAGGTTAATTATTTTCTCCGCAGAAGCTTTCTCGTGATCGAAACCCCCAGCATGGTTGAAAACAAGCCCAAGCCGATAAAAGTCCCCCACAGGAGATTCCAATATGGATTTGTGGTGTCAAACATCCAGCGCAGAAGTCTTTCTCAAACCAATACAGCGTTGACTTATCGGGCATTTTAACTCCTCTTATCCCGTATGAACCCATACGGTTTCACTGTGTACAGGATAAAATCCGATGCTGTAATAAAACTGCTGAGACGACAATACATAGGCGCATTTTGCGCTGCGAGCGCCGCATCGCTTCGCGCCCTCCAGAACAGCCGCTTTGCCCAATCCCATTCTGCGGTACTCCGGCAGAGTGAAGACAGGCTCGACATACGCGTAATCACTGCCCGGCAAATGCCACATTCCGCAATGGGAAGCATAATCGCCGTTTGGAGCAACGACCAATAGACGCAGACTTAAATCGAGGTGCGGAGCGTCGAAACCTTCGCGCCTCATCATAGATTGCATCTCTTTCTCGTTGCGTTGCCGTTGATTGTTGAACCCTCTCCAGATTGCATTGTAGTAACGCTCAACATCAAAGTTCGTGTCGTCAAAACTTATGATTCTGTAACCGTCAGGCAATGTGTATGTCGGTAAATCTATATCAATTTTCGCGACAGAATCCTTTTGCGTGGTTGCGATAAATCCTTTGCGGATAGCAGCATGCTGAAACTCCCCATCAACATCGGAAAGGTTGATTTTTAATTCTCCGTTTTTGCTCAGGTTCTGTAGGGCATAGTCAATCATCTGCGGCTTAAGATGACTATATTTGTCATCCATGCAAAATAAAGCCTCGCCAAGGTCGCTCTCATATGTTGCCAGCCCAACCACGATCCCGTTATCTTCCGCAACGCCGATATGTGACAGGTTCTCCATGCTCATATATGGTCCGAACTGCCACACCCATCTGCCCCAAAGATAGCTGGGGGTGATTACTCTTTCTTGGTTGATGCGGATTAAAAAATCACAAACCTTATGAAAATCGGGAGAATAACCCGCAATACTGTTGTAACTTCTGATATTTACAGACATAGTTAACCCCCCTTGAAAAACCTGCTAAAGTTGAAAATAGCCTTGACAACACCCAGAGCTTGCGGTACAATACAGATGGAAGAACCCACCGCCGTTGTGGCGGCCTGCTACTTACTCAAGGACAAAAGAAAAGCCCTCTTTCAGTTGTCAGCTGGCGGGGAGGGCTTTCCGCTTTTGTCGCGAACCGCCCGGGTTCTCCACGCAAACATTGTAGCACAGTTGATATTACGCGTCAAGGTCGCAAAAACATAGTTTCTTTATTTACGTAGACAAGTTATAGAGATTACAGTGTATACCTAACATATTCGCAATTACCAAGCGTAAAGCTGTTCATCTCTTCAAAAGAAAGATCCATGCAGTATTTATTAATCAGCCTTGCTACAAATCCGTGACATACCAACAGCATTTTACTCTTCGAATATTTTTCTTTCAAAGAAATGAGAGCAGAGGAAACGCGCTGATAACACTGGCGGATTGTCTCGCCTCCATCAGGTCCGTCGTCTATGTCGCGAGCGCCAAGGCGAGCCCACATCTCCGGATAGTTATTTTGTGCTTCTTCGCGGGTCAACCCTTCATAAACACCCATGTTCCGTTCCGCGAATTGGTCTATTACCACTAAAGGCTTAACAAGAGCTTTCTGCACAATCTCCGCTGTCTGCCGCGCTCTCAAAAGATGGGAGGTGACAATTAAATCAATAGATACGCTATGTAATTTTCCGGCAAGCTCTTCCGCTTTTTTGAACCCGTTTTCACTCAGCGGGACATCTGTGCTTCCCGCGTAACGTCTCTGAACGTTAAACTCCGTTTCGCCGTGCCGAACAACATATAGCTCCATAACGCGTCTCCAGTAAATTTATCATGGCCGCAAAAACACCGCTCCAACCGCGCCGAAAACCGCGATCAGCAGTATCGGGCTGAGTTTTTTCACGAATAGCAGAATCATTAGCCCCACACACGCCATTACGAGTGCCGGAATGTCAACGGTGCCGCCAACCCCGCCACGCAGCAGGGATTCATACAAAAAACTTCGCGACGATCATCGTAAGCACGACCGACGGCGTAATCACGCCCAGCGTCGCGACCGCGGCTCCGGCGACGCCGTACAGTTTCATCCCGGCGAAGGTCGCGGCGTTGACGGCGAACGGTCCCGGCGTCATCTGCGAAATGGCGACCATATCCACCGTTTCGGCAAGCGTCATCAACTCTCGTGACACCAGTTCCTTTTGCATCAGCGGCAGCATCGCCATCCCACCGCCGATCGTGAAAAAGCCGATCTTGAGGAAGATCAGGTAAAGCCAAACAAGCTCCATCCTAACCCGCCTTCCTGTTCCGCGCGCGAACAACAGCGCGCCTCGCGCCGAACGCCGCGCCGCCCAAAATCACCCATATGGGGTTGACGTTAAGCAGCAGCACGAGCGCCGCCGAAGTAAGACACAGGATGATGTCAACCACGCCGAGCAGTGAACTGCGGCGCAGCCCCCAAACGGTATAGAACAGCAGCGCCGTGACGGCGGCGCGAATGCCGCGCAGAGCGCCCAGCATCACCGGGTTTTCGATAAACCATTGGTAAAAAACCGTCACCAGCAGCAACACCAAAAAAGACGGCAGCACAACGCCCAGCGCGGCGAGCAGCGCCCCGGCGACGCCGGAAAGCCGGTAACCGAGCATGACGGCGGTGTTGCTCGCGATTACGCCGGGCAGCGACTGTGACACGGCGAAGATGTCCATAATCTCCGCTTCCGTCACCCAGCCGCGTTTATCAACAAACACCCGCTTCATCTGCGGAAGCATCGACAGCCCGCCTCCGAAGGTGAAAAGCCCGACGGTAAACATCGTGGTAAAAATTTGCCGGAGCCTTTGCGCCGTTTTCATCGCACGTTCATCAAACAACCCGCGAGAATCGTCTTGCGCTCGTCTTCGGTCAGACCCGGCAGACGCAGCGCAATCTCACGCGGGTTGCCCGCGTGCGTCCAGACAGCGGGGATTTCCTCCCGCCCTGCCGCAACGGCGGAGCGCACGCCGGAAATCTCGAACGTATCCCCGATGGCGGGGCGTTCGGTTTCCAGTTCCGGCCATTCAAAGGGGAGCATCCCCCAGTTGATCAAGTTGGAGCGGTAGCGCTTGGTGGCATACGCGAACGCGATATTCGCGATCCCGCCCAGTACGCGTTGGCAGGACGCCGCCTGCTCCCGCGCGGAGCCGTCGCCGGGGCGCAGCGCGACAATGGCGCTGCCGTAGCCGATCGAGCGGCAGCGTTCCACATAGCCGGGATCGCGGCGCGAAAGAGCGAACGAAGCGAGCTTGAGGGGGTTGGAACGGTAAGACGACGTCTCGCCGGAGGGAATCAGTTCGTCGGTCGTCGTCACCGCGTCGTACAGCGCGGACGCCACGGTTAGGGTAAGATTTTCGGGGAGCGGCGCCATCTCCGGCCAGTCGGCGATGCCCGGACCCTTCACAAGCTCCGTTTCGGGCTGCGGTTTTCCCGCGCCGTAATACACGCGCGCGGTATAGGGCGCGGGGTCGAATTGGAGAGGCGGAACCTCGCCGTCGGCGAGATCCGCGGCGGTGAGGAAACCTCCGTTTGCGGCGGTGGCGGCGATTGAGCGGGCATCCATCAGCGCGACGAACGCGCTCTGTCCTTCACCCGGCTTGGAACCTTCGCGGTTGACAAAGTTTCGGGTGGTATGGCGGATCGAAAAACCGCCGGAGGACGGCACGTCACCCGCGCCGAAGCAGGGTCCGCAAAACGCCGTGCGTATCAAAACACCAGCCGCCATAAGGTCGGAAAGCGTTCCGTCTCTTGTCAGCTCCAGCATCATCGGCTGCGAGGCGGGATATACCGACAGCGGGAAGGCCGGCGCGTTCTTCAGAATCGAGCGCATGGCGCGTATGTTCTGGGAGAGTCCGCCCGCGCAGCCCGCAACGACCCCCTGATCAACCCGCAGACGTCCGTTTTCGAGTTTACCGATCAAATCACTGCGGAACACCCACAGAGCTTCCGCTTCTTTTTCCACCCCGCGCAGAAGTTCGGCGGCGTTTTCGTTGAATTCGCGGATGGTATAAGCGTTGCTCGGATGGAAGGGCAGCGCGATCATCGGCTCGACGGCGGAAAGGTCAAGCAGCACCGCGCTGTCGTACCCCGCGCCCTCATCGGGGGACAGTTCCGCGTAGTCGCCGGGACGCCCGAGCGCGGCAAGCGTGTCCCGCACGACGCCGTCGGTCGCCCAAACGCTGGACAGACAGGTGGTTTCGGTCGTCATCACGTCAATCCCGCTGCGGAAGTCCATCGGAAGCGACGCGATGCCGGGGCCTATGAACTCCAAAATCTTGTTCTTCACAAAACCGCTGCCGAACGTCGCCTTAATCAGCGCAATCGCAATGTCCTGCGGTCCGACGCCGGGGCGAGGCTTGCCGGACAGATACACCGCCACGACTTCCGGGCGGGGCAGATCCCATGTCTTGCCGAGCAATTGTTTCGCCAGTTCCGGGCCGCCTTCACCGACGGCCAGCGTGCCGAACGCGCCGTAACGGGTATGGCTGTCCGAGCAGAGGATCATCTTCCCCGAACCCGCGTAGCGTTCGCGCATGTACTGATGGATCACGGCCTGATGCGCCGGAACGTATTCGCCGCCGTATTTCTTCGCGGCGGAAAGACCGAAGGCGTGGTCGTCCTCGTTGACGGTGCCGCCGACGGCGCAGAGGGAATTGTGGCAGTTTGTCAGAACGTAGGGGAGCGGGAAAGACGTCATGCCGCTGGCTCGCGCCGTTTGGATGATGCCGACGTAAGTAATGTCGTGCGATGCCATCGCGTCGAATTTAATGCGGAGCGTATCGCCCCCGGCGGTGTTGTGGGCGGACAGGATCTTGCTCGCCATCGTACCCTCACGCGGCCCTGTTCCTTCGGTCAGCGTTCCGTTTTGCCAACGCATCGCGGTGTGTTTCAGTTCGATCATATTTTCCTCCATCTATATGGTTCGGCGGCCGTTTGAGGCCGCCGAAATTTATTTTACTCCAACATATGCAAAATACACATCGGCTCTCTGCCGCCAAGCCTCTTCTCCGTCGGAACTGTCGCCGGACTGCTCGCGAACCATCGCGGCGGGGATACCCAAGTCATTGACGATCATATCCGCAACCACTCCGGCGCGTTGCTGTGCCAAGCCTTCCGCCGTTTCGTCTCCGGAGGCGTATGCTTCTACGACGATGATATACTCCGTCAAGTCTTCGGGTGAGGGTATCAGCTCGTCCAGCGCGGCGAGGATCCGTTCGCGGGTTTCCGATGGCTCGGCGCTGTCGAAGTTAAACATCACGGCGTTTGTTTTCTCCGCCCAAGAAGGCGCGGGGGGCGGTGACGGTTCCGGCGGCTTTGGGGACGGTTCCGGCGGCGGCTGTGACGGGTCTGGGATGGGAACAGGAGACGGATCGGGAACCGGACTCGGAACGGAGATTGGTGACGGATCCGGAGTCGGGGACGGCGATTCCGTCGGGGTGGGATCCGGCTCAAGCGGCGGTTCGGGAGAAGGCGTATTCTGTACGGGCGTCGGAACAGGCGGTGTCACGGGTGTGGGAAGGTCTTCCAACTGTGGGCCGGACGGTTCCGGCGGCGCCTCCCCTCCGCCGAAGGAAGAGACGAGCGCGTAAGCGCCGGTACTCAGCAGCAAGCCGATTATAATGATCAGCAGCCAGCCGCGCCCGGTCAGCTTATATCGGTCCATTGCCGCGAACCTCCTTCTTGTAAGAATCCCCCCGCCTAGGGGGGGTTAGTTTTGCTGTGTAAAGATAATTTATTGTTTGATTTTTTTACCGTTTGATACGGCTCCTAAGCCAAATTGTGATTCCAAGTCGGGGAAATCGTCCAGACGAGGACGGGGAACTTCGGTATCCTGTTCCGGCTCCCAGAACGACCGGATGTCGTCATCGTCCAATTGGTTTCCATCGGGACCATAAAAACCGCCTTCTCGGGTGTGTATGATGTTATATGCTTCCGGTTCTGGTTCAGGCGTGTCGGTAGACGAGACAGGAGAAACGATGGGGAAATCCCGGGTATCTTCCTCTTCTTGAACCGCGGAATCGTAGGTATCTTCAATCTGCGCCATCACAGATTGCTCAATCTCAAACGCGGCTTTATCCGCGGCTTCTTCGCGCGTTTGCCGCGCCGTTTGCGGCGGCGGATCCGCCGCGGGAATGACCGAAAGCTGCTCGATCTGCCGCTGATAAATCTCACGCAGACTGTTTACAAAGGTTACGGTTTGCTGGCGGGCGGCGGCCAAACGGTATTCTTCCGTTTCGATTTTGCGGTTGGTTTCCGCCATGTGCTGTTCGGTTTCTTTTTTTGCGTCGTCAAGCATTTTGTCTGCGGTCGCTTTTGCCTGAACAATCATTTCTTCGGCGTTTTTCTGCGCCTCACGCCATGTTCTGCGCATTGATTCGTCCACGCTGCGGTATTCTTCCAGCTTATCGACAAGCACGCGGATTTTGTTTTTCAGAAGCGCATTTTCTTTATAAAGAGATGTATAATCTTCGGTAAGCGCCTCTAAAAAATCATCCACGACCGACATATCATAGCCGCCCATGAAGGCTTTTCCGAATTTTTTATCCGCTACTTCCTGCGGCGTCAGCATAAAACCCCACCTTTTTAGATATACAGCCCGTTCGACTCCAGTTCGCCGATCAAATCGCCGCCCATAATGTCGATATTGGAGGGCGTGATGATGTATGTACTGCGGGCGACCGGCTTGATCTTGCCATGCTGGGCGTATACGACGCCTGAAAGGAAGTCCACCAAGCGACGGGTTGCTTCCTTGTTCGCCTTTTCGAGGTTCAAGACCACCGTGTGGCGGTCGAGCAAATGGTTTGCGATGTCAGACGCGCTTTCAAAATGCTCCGGTTGCACAACCACAACCTGAAGCTGCGTTGTGGTGTGGATTGAAAGCACTTTATCGCTCTTCGCGCTGTCAATCGCGGGGCGCACCTTCGCCTCTTTGCTTGAAAAATTGGAAAAATCCTCAAAAGCGTCCGGCTGCTCGTCGGGATAGGGTTTGGTCAGACGCCTGAACTCTTCTAAAATACCCATTCGGTACCCCCCTGTTTTTATAAACGCCCCGGCGCAACGCGGAAAAATAAGGGCGATGGCCTTGTAAATACCATGGTATCATTATCCATCATAAACAGTATTATGTCAACAGATATTTTGAAAATTTATCAGAAAATTTTCTTCACTGTATAACCTTCCCGTCAAACAACTCTTTGCCTTCCGTGATAATCTCATCGCCCGGAAGCAGCGCCCCTCCGATGCCGGGGTCATATTCAGCCAAGTAATAATTGTCCCGCGCTATCGTGTCATAGAGCGTAATGTTTTTGCGAATCACGCGGCCGAGTACGAGGCAGTAAACATAATATCCATTTGTTTCATTGTCGAAACGAAGCCCGTCCTGCGGAACGCGAACCCCTTCGTAGTCGGTATATATCAGTTCCCCTTGGAGCCGCCGCATCGAGATTACTCTGTCAATGTATTTTTCGGAGGAGAATGTCACGACGCATTGGCCGTCTTCCTCTTCCGAAACCAATACGGGCGTCATGGAACAGGTCAAGCCCTCCGTGAAACGGATGGTGACGTTTCCGGCAAGCGTTTTGGCTTCATATGCCGGAATCAGACAGGCAAAGCGCCATGTCCAGCCGCGCACCAGACGCCCTTTGGTTCCGTCGGACGGCGCCGGGCGGTGCGCGCTGAGTTCGGTAAAGCCCGAAACGGTGAGAGGTGTATCCGGCGTCCACACATCTTCCAGCCCGTCAGTCAGAGGTGAAAAGAGACCGGGCCGGTCGGCTTTCATAGACGCCGACGCCGAGGCGACCGACGCCGACAGCGCGTCGATCTCCTCGTTTAACTGATTGATCAGCGGTGTGAGAATCGCAGCGCCTTCGTAAAAATGCGCCTGACGAAACAGCAGGGCTTTGAGTTCAACGCCCTGCTCTGATAAATCCGAAAGCGATCCTCCGGAAATATCCGAGAGCAGCGCCGCCGCGCGGGAACGCAGTTCGCTGTCCAGCGCCTCCGTGTCGGTGACAATGCCGCTGTAGGTTGCGATGTAAGACAGCAGGTCGCGGCGCTTAATTTTTTCCTGAAGCTCGCGGCTGTTTGAGCGCGCGGCCTCGCTCTGGTATGTAACGGCGATAACTTGTCCGGCGGAAACGCGCTCCGACTCCGCCGCGGTCAGCTCAATAATCCCGGAAGGGAGCGGCAGCACGTCTTCATCACGTATCACGACGCCGTTGACAGGAAGCGTCTCGGAAGTCTCCGTAAGCACTGCCGTGACGGTTCGTATAGGGTCGCTGAAAGAAGAAAAAATGTGATAACCCATGTAGAAAACAACAAACACGCAAACAGCCAAGGCAACGATCCGCGTAATCCAAAAGCCTTGGTTTTTCACGGCTCTTCCTGCAAGGAGATTGCGCGCGCGGGGATGATGGTCGATATGGCGCTCTTATAGATGAGCTGCTGTTTGCCGTCGCTTTCGACAACGACGGTGAAATTGTCGAAGCCGCGTACAAGTCCCTTGATCTGAAAACCGTTGACCAGAAATACCGTCAAAGGCATATGCTCGCGCCGCGCCGCGTTAAGAAAAACATCCTGCAAGCTGGTCGTACCGCTCATAACGTTCCCTCTCTCTTTAAGATTGCTCGAAAAACTCGTTATTCGCCGAAGGCGAACGAGAGAAGCGGTAAAGCGGGGCGGGAGTTTTTCGAGGAACCCGTAATTTAAGCATAATATCACATGCCGAGTATATTTTCCACTGTTTTTATGTCACTTTCCAAAAAAGATTCCAACCATGTCGCGTTTGTTTGATTAAAGAACCAAGTCCGCTGACGCTTTGCGTATTGCCGGGTGCGCAGAATGATTTCCGCAAGAGCGGCTTCCGGCGTCAATGTACCGGCAATCAGCGCCCTTGCCTGCACATACCCAATTGAACACATCGGCGCGCAGTCCTCCGGTACGCCACTGTCCAGTAACGCTTGCGTTTCTTCCACCAAGCCGCCGCGCAGCATTGCGCCCGAACGGTCGATAATCCGCCGCTCCAGTACGTCACGGGGCGGATGCAACCCAACCATGACGAAATCCCAATTGTTTGGCGCGGAAGGAAGCCCGGTCAGCCCGTCAGTCAGCGCGCGTAGGTAAAACCCCGTACCGCCCGTGACGACAGGCAGTTTTCCGCGCCGCCCGATTTCTTCGATACAGACTCGCGCTTCGCGGGCATACCGCCCCGCCGACCAATCCTCCTCCGGCTCCGCCACGTCTAGCATATGGTGCGGTACGCCGCGCCGTTCTTTAACGCTGGGTTTGGCCGTACCGACGTCAAATCCCCGGTAAAGCTGCACCGAATCGCAGGATACGACCTCCCCGCCGAGCCTCAGAGCAATCTCGACTGCCGCCGCCGTCTTGCCGGATGCGGTGGGGCCTATAATACATAAAATCTTCACAGTGTCACGCTCCCTGCGCGCCGCGCTGACGGCTTTCTTTCTCCTTACGGCTACGCTCGCAGGCTCACTATGCCTTTAGGCGCCAAGCCAGCCTGCGCGGCGATGGAGCAGCTCCTATCGTCCGAATTGCCTGAACAACTCCCCCCGCGTCATGCGGAGAGCCACCGGACGGCCGTGCGGACAGTGGCGCAGTTCCGGCGTTTCCATCACAAGACCCGCCAGATGCTCCATATCCCCCCTCTGTGAGGAACGGCCGATTTTGACCGCCGCCTTACAGGCCACCAAACGCAGCGCTTCTTCACGAATCTCCGGGCGGCGCTTGTCCCGCAGCAGCGACGCCATCTCGCTCAACAGTGCGGGAAGCCCGCTCTCGTCTATGTCGCCCGGCGCTGCGCGTACGGCGAGCGTCCCCGGCCCCATGGCGTCCAGCTCAAAACCGGCGCTCTCCAAAAACGTCCGGTCTTCGGTCAGCACGTCCACTTCCGGCTGTGTCAGCGTGATGATTTTGGGAGTGATCAATTGCTGCGGGAAGAAAGGGCGTTCGCCCGCCTTCAGACGGTTGTACAACAACCGCTCATGCGCCGCGTGTTTGTCGATGATCCATAGCGCGTCCGGCGTCTCGACCAGCAGATAACCAGACATGACCTCCCCGACCAAACGCCACGGTTCTTCCGTAGGGGATGCCAAACCCGGCGTCCCGTTCTGCGACTCCGTAACAGATTCGCGTGTTTGCATGGATACATCCCCTGCCGCCCGCGGGGCGGCGTCCCCATCTGATGGAAGGGGGCCGTGGGACTGCTGGATGGGTGGATTCTGCGGGATAATGCGGGCGTCGTCTCGTACCAGGGGTGCTATGTTTGGTGTAGGGGACGTCGTCCCCGACGTCCCGCTTATTAAGTCCGCAATAGGTTCGCGAATTTGCGGGGCGACGGAGAACAGAGAGGGGGAAGCCGCGCCGTAAACCGGTACGCGTCCTCCGGCGGGAGCATACGGGCTGATCTTCACGGCGGGCGTGACGTCGCCTTTCAGTAAAGATTCTTTGCACGCATGGTAGACGGCGTCAAACACCGCGCGTTCATCGGAAAACTTGATCTCCGATTTCGCGGGGTGGACGTTCACGTCAATCACTTCCGGCGCGATTCCGATATGCAGGCAGCAGACAGGGAAACGTCCGGACGGGAGCGAGCCGGAATATGCCTCGTCCAGCGCCGCGGTTAGGATTCGGCTTCGCACCGGACGATTTGCCACAAGGAAGTATTGCATCACCCGCGTCGCCCGCGCGGCTTGGGGCAACCCGATAAAACCGCTTACCCGGATGGGTTCTTTGGGTTCGCCGAGCGGCAGCATCGCGCCGGTAATGTCGCGGCCAAAAACGCTGTATAAACAGTTTTTTAGGTCGCCGTCGCCGGGTGTGTGCAACGTCTGCGAACCGTCGCGGATGAAGCGGACGGACAGTTCGGGGCGGCTCAACGCCGTTCGGACGACGGCTTCCTGCGCCGCCGCCGCTTCGGTATTGTCTTTTTTGAGGAATTTCTGCCGGGCGGGTGTATTGAAAAACAAATCGCGGACGATGACCGTCGTGCCTTCGGGACATCCGGCTTCGCTGTGTTCCGTAACGGCGCCCGCTTCCAGTTTGAGCGACGTGCCGACCGCCTCGCCGCGTTTACGCGTAAGCAGCTCTATCCGGCTGACGGCGGCAATAGCCGCCAGCGCCTCGCCGCGAAACCCCATCGTCAGGATCGCGCTCAGGTCTTCGGCGGTGCGCAGCTTGGAGGTGGCGTGGCGCATAAACGCGCGGGCGGCGTCCGCCGCGTCCATACCCGCGCCGTTGTCGGTCACGCGGATCATCGAAACGCCGCCGCGCTGTATTTCAACCGTCGCCGCCGTCGCACCCGCGTCCACGGCATTTTCAAGCAATTCTTTCACCGCCGAGGCGGGACGTTCGACAACCTCCCCGGCGGCGATCATATTGGCTACTTGCGGCGATAAAATCTCAATCATATTTCCATTTTACCGCATATTTCTCCTGTTGGCAAGGGAAAAGATGCTAAGTTATACTCGCCGATTTGGGATAGGGCTTTTGTCTTCGGTCTGCGCCTCCTTCCGCAGAAAGAGGTGGATTTTTTTATTGAACTTTCGGGAAAACAATGGTATATTGTCTTAGCGAACGAAATTAAAGATAAGGCAGGATTTATTTTGAAATTACGCAACATCGCGATTATCGCGCACGTCGACCACGGCAAAACGACGCTTGTAGATGAAATGCTTTCGCAGGCCGGAGCGTTCCGGGAGAACCAAACCGTTCAAGAGCGGGTGATGGATTCGGGCGATTTGGAACGCGAGCGCGGCATTACTATCCTCGCGAAGAATACGGCGATTCGTTACAAAGACATTAAAATCAACATTGTCGATACCCCCGGCCACGCCGATTTCTCCGGCGAAGTTGAGCGTATCTTAAAAATGGTATCCGGCGTGCTGCTGCTGGTTGACGCTGCGGAAGGCCCGATGCCGCAGACGCGCTTCGTGCTGCGCCGCGCGCTGGAACTGGATCATAAAGTCATAGTCGTTGTTAATAAAGTAGACCGCCCGGACGCGCGGATCTACGAGGTCATTGACGAGGTGCTGGAGCTTTTAATGGAATTGGAAGCCACCGACGAGCAGCTCAACTCGCCGATGCTGTTCTGTTCCGGGCGCGCCGGTACCGCTTCGCTTACGCCCGACAGCGCGGGCAGCGACCTGATCCCGCTATTGGATACCATCCTCTCCTATATCCCCGAACCGGACGTCACGCCGGAGGGACCGGCGCAGCTCTTGGTTTCGTCGATCGACTACAACGAGTATGTGGGTCGTATTGGGATCGGGCGGGTAGAGCGCGGCACGGTGCGCGCCGGACAGGAAATCGTTATTTGCAACGCCGTCAGCGGCGCTTCGCCTTACAAGGCGAAGTTGGTTAATCTGTATGAGATTGAAGACCTACGCCGCGTTCCGGTTGAGAGCGCCGGCGCGGGGGCAATAGTGTGCTTCTCCGGCGCGGAAAACATCACGATCGGCGATACCGTCTGCGATCCCTCCGCGCCGGAGGCGCTGCCGTTTGTGAAAATATCGGAACCAACGGTGGAAATGACGTTTTCCGTAAACGATTCGCCGTTCGCCGGGAAAGAGGGCAAATTCGTCACCAGCCGCAACATCCGCGACCGCTTGTACCGCGAACTGCTGAAAGACGTCTCGCTGCGCGTGTCCGACACCGAGACCACCGAAGCGTGGAACGTCGCCGGGCGGGGCGAGATGCACCTGTCCATCCTGATGGAAACCATGCGCCGTGAGGGTTACGAGTTTCAGGTATCCACCCCGCGCGTATTATATAAGATCATTGACGGCGAGCGTCAGGAACCGCTGGAACGCTTAAGTTGCGACGTGCCGGAAAACTGCGTCGGCGCGGTGATGGAAAAGATGGGTCAGCGCAAAGCGGAGCTTGCGCACATGAATCCGCTCGGCTCCCGGATGCGCCTTGAATTCTTGGTACCCTCGCGCGGTCTGTTCGGCTACCGCAACGAGTTCCTGACCGATACGCACGGCGAGGGGATCATGTCCAGCGTCTTGGAAGGCTATGTGTCGTTCCGTGGCGAGATTGCGCGGCGACAAAACGGCTCGCTCGTATCTTACGAAACGGGGGAAGCGGTCGGCTACGGCCTCGCGGGAGCGCAGGAGCGCGGCGTTCTATTCATCAGCCCCGGCGCGCCTGTCTATGCGGGGCAGATTGTGGGCATGAACGCCAAGTCGGACGATATGGTGGTAAACGTATGCAAAAAAAAGCAGCTTACCAACATGCGCGCCTCCGGCAGCGACGACGCTCTGCGCCTGATCCCTCCGCGCGTCTTCAGCCTCGAACAGGCGCTGGAGTTCATCGCCGACGACGAACTGCTGGAAGTCACCCCCCGCTCCCTGCGCCTCCGCAAGCGCGTACTTTCACATGAGCAGAGAATGAAAAACCGGGTGAAATAGCGCGCGTCTTTTATCGCGGGTTGTTACGTGGCGGACGCGCAATGCACGTTCCTACGGGAGCGTTGTAGGGACGATCGCCCTCGATCGTCCGCGGGCGGATTGCCATCCACCTCAACAGAATTATGCGCCGAAAGTGACAAAACTGTCACTTTATTTTTGCGTATAGTCACCGTACAGTCACTTTCGCGTGGTATACTCAGCCCATACAAAGATCGGGAGGGTACGATATGAGCATTCTGCAAGTAAGCAATCTGGTAAAAATCTACGGCAAGGGTGATACCACTGTCTCCGCGCTGGGTGGCGTCACTTTCAATGTGGAGATCGGGCAGCGTCACGGTGGACGACAACAACATCTACAGCTTCAACGAAAGCGAACTGGCCATCTTCCGCCGCCGCAACATCGGCATTATCTATCAGTTCTACAACCTCATCCCAACCCTGACCGCCGAGGAGAACATCATGCTCCCGCGCCTGCTGGATAAACGCAAGCCGGACAAAGAGAAACTTCGCGCCATATTGGAAACCACGGGTTTGACTGACCGCGCGGGGCATCTGCCGAACGAACTGTCCGGCGGTCAGCAGCAGCGCGTTTCGATCGGGCGCGCGCTGATCAACGACCCCGCGCTGATACTGGCCGACGAACCGACCGGTAACCTAGACAGCAAGTCCAGCAAAGAAATCATCGACTTGCTGAAGCTCTCGAACAAAAAATACAACCAAACGTTAATCATCATCACCCATGACGAGAAAATAGCGCTCCAAGCCGACCGCGTGATCACCGTCGCGGACGGGATGATCCTGCGAGATGAAACGGTACGCTCATGAACGTACTGCGAATGGTCACGTTGGCCGAGCTGAAAAAGAACCGGGCGCGCACGTTCGCGGCTTCCGCCGGCGCGGCGCTCTCCGGCCTTATGCTGACAGTTACCATATGTCTCTTTACCTCTTTGCAACACTATTACACCGTGAACGGCGTGATGGAAAGTGGATTTTATTTTTATTTCGGTGGCATGATCCTTGTATTCCTCATTCTGGTTATCATCGTCTCGGTCGTGCTGATCCGAACGTTCGGTCGTGCTGATCCGAACGTCGTTCGTCATCTCGGTCAGCGAACGCACGCGGGAACTGGGTATTCTGGCCTCGGTCGGCGCGACGCAAAAGCAAATAAAACGTTCCGTTTTGACCGAGAGCCTGTATATAAGCGCGTTCGGTATTCCGGCGGGCATCGGGCTTGGTATCGGTTTGCTGGCGCTGGCGCTGCATATTATCCGGCCCATGGTTCGGGAAGGTTTGCCGGGACACGGCGACCTCACGCTGTATATCTCCGTTCCCTACCTGATCGGAATCGCGCTGTTGGGACTCGGAACGATCCTTCTCTCGGCAAACGCTCCGGCACGGCGTGCGGCCAAGCAACCGGCCATTGAGGCGATCCGAATGACGGCGGACGTGAAAATCCGGGCGAGAGACTTGAAAGTATCGCGCCTGACACAAAAACTGTTCGGCTTCCCCGGCACGCTCGCGATGAAAAACATCCGCCGGAATCGGAGGCGATATCGCGGCACGCTGACCGCGCTGTTCATGAGCTTTGTGCTGTTTGTCACGGCGGGCGCGGCGGGCTGGTCTGCCGAACGGAGGCTGACATACGACCTAAACCTTGATCCCCGCGACATAAGCGTGACGCTTCCGCATGATTACGCCGGGCGCGACGCGTTGTTCGCGAAGCTATCGGCTGTCGGCGGCGTGACCGAGGCGGCGGCGGTGCTGAGTACCGGGACGGTCAATCTAACGTATGCCGCAAAGGATATGAATCCCGATTACATGGAGCGTGAAAATCTGCGCCCTGATGATATGACTTTTTTGCACGCGGAGGTTTACATCTATAACGACGCGTATTTCCGGCGATACACCGAACGGGAAGGCTTTGACTTCGCGCCCGTCTTGCTGTACACGGTGGACAGCGAGATGGCCTATCCGGGATACACCGTTTTTCTGCCCGGAACAGAGGTGGGACTGCGAACATATTCAGATCCCGGTTTGACGTTTACGGCGAACCAGATTACCGCAACCCCTTTGTTCGGGTTGATTCCCGCCGGCGGAATGCGGGCAGAGGTTTACTTGCCGTTGTCTTTGGTTGATGAATACCCGATTTTTAGGACACAATCGGATTATCGTAATTATCAATTTTCATTCATGGCGTCCGATCCGGAACGCGCGTATACCGAGATGCAGCAAATTGCCGCCGCCGAGGGTTCCCCGGACATTAGCGTAACGGATCAATACAACGCAGAAGTTCCAAGACAGAACCTTGTCGCCATTCTGCTCGCCATTTTGTACAGTTTTGCCGGGTTTTTAACCCTGCTCGCAGTCGCCAACGTGTTTATCAGCGTATCAGCCGATGTCGCCCTGCGGCGGCGGGAATTGGCCGCGCTACGCGCGGCGGGGTTGGACGATCGCTCGATGAACGGGATGATGCTGTTCGAATGCGCGCTTTACGGCATCAAGACGCTGATTTACGGGCTTCCGGTGACATTCGCGTTGAATTACGCCCTGTTTTGGCTGATTGAAAAGGGGCTTGCCGGGCGGTTTTCGCTGCCGTGGTGGAGCTATCTCGCGGGGATAGCGGGAATATTTGCGGTAATGGCGCTGACAGCCGCTTACGCCATACGCAAATTTAGAAAAATGAACACGATGGAGGACATGTATACATGAGACTGACGGCGAAATTGGCTCTCACGCAAATCGAGAAGAGCAAAACGCGCACACTTTGGACGATGCTGGGCATCATCCTCTGCGTCGCGATGGTAACGGCGATTTGCGGCTTCGCCGCCAGCGGCATGGCGACGTTTGAAGCCGTATCCGAAGGACGGGAGCAAGATCAAGTCAACCGTATCATGATCATGCTGGCGTCGGTTTTCGGCGGCATCGTCGCGCTGGCGTCGGTGATTGTTGTGAGCAACGCGTTCCGCGCCTCGGCGGGGGAACGCACAAACCAGTTCGGGCTGCTGAAAAGCACCGGCGCGACCAAGCGGCAGATCGCCGCCACCGTAATGTATGAAGGCGTGTTCTTCTCCGCGGTGGGGATCCCGCTGGGGGTGCTGCTCGGCGTACTGATTCAGTTTACGGGGCTGTCGATCGCGAACCATCTGCTGGGGTACATCAACGACTTTTTCGC